>Ga0187869_10003724_pt1 | contig 11001 bp, 9 predicted proteins | sample June2016WEW_13_1_2_FD_132972 | JGI IMG/M metagenome (GOLD analysis project Ga0187869, IMG submission 132972) | Peatland microbial communities from SPRUCE experiment site at the Marcell Experimental Forest, Minnesota, USA - June2016WEW_13_100 | ecosystem: Environmental > Terrestrial > Soil >...
ACGCTTTATTCATAAGCCCATGGCCAACGAAGAGCGCAAACCGTTTTTGCTGCGCATTCCGCCCGACCTTTGGAAGGAGCTGGAAAAATGGGCGGCGGATGAACTCCGCAGCATCAACGGTCAGATCGAGTACCTCCTGCGTCAAGCCGTTATCAAACGGAAGCGAACGCAGGACGAGGACAAATAGCTGGCGCTATTTTAAGAACGCCGTTGAACGTTGCTTTAACGCTGATTTTACAGCGGTGCAAAAGGTTTTAACACTGTCCGCTCACTACAGTACCTACCATACTTTCGTTGGCCAAATGGGAGATCACGAACTCTTGCCAACGCGGACAACTTCCTACAACGCGACTTCAGGGGAGCAATGCGACTTTGTCGCTGCAACTATATGACACATAGTAACTTATTCTTCGGTCGCATCCATACTTTGGTGGCGAAGCACGGGACCTGAGCACTACTCTCGAGGTTTATGGTCACGCCTGATCAGCGACAATTATTTTTTCCCGTAGTGCCTCATCGAAAATTCCTACTACTTTGAAACTGTTGCCTCATTCAATATCCTACTACTAGAAAATATCCAGGAAGATAAAATCATCATCATCCCGTCTTTATTCTTTGTTGTTTGGGTGTTACCTTTCTGCGCAACCAGATTTGCTGCTCAATAATTCCCTTATGCATCCCTTCCCACATTTGGTCGGCAATTCTCGTTAAGGAACCTTCAACGATCCCCTATCGAGCGGCTGCCTTCGTTTCCTCCCACAGGCGCGCAAGTTGAGCGACCTTTGTTCGAAGGTATTCGCAATAGCCCGGAGGAAGATGTTGATCGCGGACTTCTGAGACCAATGCCTCGAAGTAAGCCAAACTTCCAATCGGCTCGGGCGAACCTCCATTCAACCATGAGTCATATTTGCGGAAGGCCCCCAGGAGCAAAGCTTCCCGCAGAAGTTCAAGGGATACTCCTTGCTGCTTCATGGCCTTTGCCATCCTTTCGTCTCCAATACCAAACTTCCCGCGGGTGCAGCCGGTGGCGAGAAAGCTGTCGCGAACTGCGGCGACATATATGTCTTCTTCCTTGCGATTCGTTTCCTCGGCCATCGTCGGCCGATGATACGGCCAATAATCGTCAACAATCTCGAAAATGTTTCTGGAATACTGATTACTCCCGGACCTTATGGAACAAATTCCCTCCTGTTCGAGCTCGGCTATGTACTTGCCAATGATCCGGCGGGATTTGTGCAGTACACGGGCCAGCTCCGTCTGTGAAGCCTCAAAGCGTCCATTCCCGCGATCTGCCTCCAGGCAGATGTGCGCAAACAGTTTGAATGCTCCATCGGAGAGCAATGTCAGGGCTCGCTGGAACGAAACTCCGGCAGCGAACCATCCGGATGATATTTTCAACTTCGATCCGTTTTCCCTTCCAACCTGGGCGCTCATGATTTCTCCCCCTCGCCCTGAACGGTAGGCATTAAGCTCAAGGCTGCCTGGAGTGATTGGCTAGAGTACAACTGATCCCGACGCCGCTGTTGGACGCGCCTTTGGAGCGTTCGCAGTTGGCCGTGCGGATGCTTTCCGGGATAGCGCTGTTAGAGATCCAAAAACAATTCCTTGGCGCTACGACTTGGATCGATTTCAAACTGCAGTTGTATTTCTTCCCAGACATCGGCAAAGGGATCTGCGCGCGTACGCCACGTGCGTGGCGGGTTCTGCTTCCTGGTCCTGCGATACGTTCGGACTGTTTTCCGGACCTCTGTGGTTGCTTCACCGCCAGGTGCCAGCGGTGAAGTAACCAGGTTCGGGGGATTGGGATTCTGCGCAATCAATGCGCACGCGAACCTAATGTCCCTGGTCGGACTCTCTTTCTTGTGCGCATGTTCCCAAAACCGATCCTGCAGATGTTCAAGTTCCCTGAGAATCACAGCCGGATCAAGCCTCTCATACGAGGCACGCAATTGAGTCTTCCCATCCTCGCCGACTGCTGTTGAGCTTAGGATGCGCTGGTATGGAGTCTGAGCTTTGTCATATCGTTTTGTCATCCGTCCTTCCTTGCGCTCTTTGCTTAGCAACTTGGCGGAGGGTTGAAAGAAGTTAACGTACAGACGCAGCACCCCATAAAGTGAGGTTAACGATCGCCATGCCTCAATTCCCTCATAGCGGTCATATCCCACCAGCCGGCGAACAACGGAACCGTTCTTTTCTTCAACGTGGGCCTGGTCATTCTTTCGATAGGCACGCGAGCGGGTAAAAGTGATCTTTTCTCTTTCGCAGTAACGAAACAAATCGTAGTTTATGAACTCGCCGCCGTTATCGGTATCCAGGCTAAGAAGAGGGAATGGAAGGCGCTGCCTCACGGCGTGGATTGCCGCACTGACATCGGATTCACTTCTCCGTATCAAGGCCGTACATTCCGTCCAGCCCGTGGCAATGTCCGTCAGCGTTAGTGTGTTTAAATATGCGCCCTCGGCACTTTCGCCGCAGTGCGCCACAAGATCTGCCTCGACAAACCCGGGGGCCAGATCATTCCAGTCGAAGAATGTGCGGACCGGGATCTGATGCTTCAGTAACTTGCCGCGACGTGTTGTTGAAATGGTTGAACCCGCCGGGTGTCTTTCATGGTACAGCAGCCGATCGGCGGTTGCAGGGCTCATGGCAAGCAAGTGCTCCCGCACTTCTTTATTGAGAGAGAGGTGTCCAAAGCGTTCCAGAGCAGCGACGAAATCCGGCAGGAACGGCATTAACCGCCTGGCGCAGATGCGATTTGCGGCCTTCCAAACCGCGACCAGTGCCAGACGAACTCCTTCATCATAGCGGCGCGGGGGCATTCGTTTTTTGGAAGTTCTTTTCGGAATTCCGTGATTTAGCAGTTCCACCGCATGCTTGCGATGGTATCCGTTGCTTGAAACGAACTCGTCAAGGATGCGCCCTTTCTCTTTCCAGGTTGAAACCTGATATCTTGGCGCCAGTCGATTGTGCAACTCCTTACATGATTCAAAACTCATTTTTTGCCTCATCCTTTCCTCCAGTTGCACCTAAAATGAGTCGGCAACTGGTAGGATTTTCGATGAGGCAACAACCTCACAGTAGTAGGATTTTTAATGAGTCAATGCGTCGGCGAAGAAAGTTTTAATTGTCGTTGCCAGAAAAATACAGTTGACGTTGAACACACGCCCGTCGAAACGCGGGTGCGCACATGAATGTAAGATACAACGGGACACACAGAATGGTCTCAGACAATCGGTGTGAATGCTCAAATGGAAATGGTTTTGTTCACCTGGAAATCCAGGCTTGTTGAGCCTTATAATCCGTTGGCCATCTATCACAGGGAAAGGTTATGTAAGAGTGACAGCAAACCTCTGCAGGAAATAGGTTGAATGGCGCGGAGCAGTTTGACCCTATTAAAATCGTTCTCACCATAATGAATCACAGAGTTTTTACATTGAATGCTATCAATCCGCTTAGCGGCAAACGGTTGGATTTGCGCCATCCTGGTTTACTGGTCCCATTGCTGGCACTCGTGGTGTATCTCCTACTACCGACTAAGCAGTACTACTGGGACGGCGTTGGCTTTTCTCTATCGATTGAAGCCCCGCATTGCTCAGCTGCTGCTTTGCTGCATCCAAATCACTTGATTTATAACCTGATAGGTTATGCTCTATGGAGGGGTGTGTCTGCAACAGGGATCTCAGTGCGTGCCCTGTTTGTGTTGCAGGCTGTCAACGGGCTTTTTGCGGCAGCAACCATTTTTTTGTTCTGGCGAATTCTGAAGCAATTAACCCGCTCACCCTGGCGGAGCACCGTGGGCGCCCTAGTTCTGGCATTCTCGGCTACCTGGTGGAGGTTTTCAACCGACGCAAATGCCTACATTCCCTCCATTTTTTTCCTGATTGTTTGTCTTCAGATTCTGATGATGCCCCAGCCTCGCCCAATAGCGGCCGGCTTGTTCAACGGTGTGGCGATGTTGTTTCATCAATTAGCGATTTTTTTCGTGCCCGTCGCGATGGTTGCTTTTTTATGTGTAACGGGAGACAGAGGTTGTGTGGGCGGCAAACGTGCTAGGTTCCTGGAGGCTGCACAATACATCATTGCAGCATTCTCAATAACTGCGATGGCCTACGGCTTGGGTTTTGCCGCTGTCGGGCATAGTGGGCTAAATTTGACCTTTTGGAACTGGATCACCACGCGTGCAATTGATGCCAAATTTGCATTCAACTTGCCGCGCAGTGCCCTATTGACGCTGCGCGGGACCGTTCGGCTGCTTATGGGCGGCCGTTTCACATCGGCGAAGCTAAATGTCATCAGCTTCGGGGCAACCACTGCACTTTTGCTGGTCATTGTGGTTGTGTGTTATTTCGCCAGGGCGCGGAGTGCAAATGGTTCCCAGGGATATCCTTGTAAGAATGGATTCCGGAGTTGGATTAGCGCGAATCGACTCGCACTAACCTGGAGTCTCTCTTACTCTTGCTTTCTGGCCTTTTGGCTGCCGCAGAATACCTTCTACCGCCTCTTCTATCTCCCTGCACTCATTCAGCTAATCATGACTGTTCCTGGTTCCGGCAACAAGAATAGGAGATTTGTCGAGTTTGCCTGCGCCGTCATGGTCGGCTGCAATTTTCTGTTTTGCATATACCCACTATCCAGGGTGGAGAATAATGATGTGCTGGCCTTTGCGCTGATTCATCACGGCGAGTGGAATGAGCGATCAGCAATCGCTTACAGTGACTTCCATACGGACCTTTGGACGATCAGCTATTTCAATCCGCAAGCGAAATGGGCTGCCATATCCTCGCCTACCATAGGTCAGGTCGAACGACGCCTTTGGGAATGCAAGCAACAGCGAACATCTTTCTGGCTTGAGGCAACGACGTATGACGCCATTGCCGGATTGCCTGGCGGCACCAATTGGCTGGACAAGCACGTTGACCGCGCTCGTTCACTGAATTACATCACATTAAAGCACAGGATTAGGTTTTATCGGCTGGATTGACACCGTCGTTTATTTACGGTGGTGCGCGCGCCGACCAAAGCTAATCAATGCTATTATCATCGCCACGAGAACGGATGCTAAACTGACCCATTGCGCTTCTTTTTCCGCTCGATTCTTATTCAAGCACAGCCGTATACGATGGTGCCCTGCAGGCAATGCAATCGTTACGAGGCCATCGGGCCGAGAGGGTCGCACGGGCAGAGTTCGCGGGCCATCGGCCAAATAAGCCGTCCACCCTGGGAAGTAGAACTGAGGGATGGTGACGACGTCATCGGCGCCTGCATCAACTGCAAGCACGATATCGCGTGGTTTCCAGCTTAGAACTGTAAGGCGCACCTGCGATACCGTGTCATGTGTCGGTTCACCAACCTTGCGCGCCAGTGCTTCCAGATCGTCTGCATCCAGGGAAGCTACGTAAATCGGACGCAGGGCATTCGCATCCTGCCCAAGCGCAAGCATCCTATCCCTTACCTCCTGCATGTGTCCGTTGCGCGGACTCTGTAGAGAAGCATAGGCCTTTTTAGCCACGCCCTGCGCCCAAAGCAGGCAAATCAAGGCTGCGATTACCAGTATACCGACGTCAGAAGGACGATTGCATCTTTTTAAAATTGGAAAGGCGAATGCAAGAATCGGGCAGATTGCAACTGCCAGGACGGCGTTGAAACGCCAAGGGAATTGAACCATCTGCAGCGGCGGAACCATCCTCCAGATAAATGCGCTTGGAGAGGTCATGAGGAAACCGCCCGATAGTATGATGGCGCTCCAAAACAAGAATTCCGATCTTTCCGGCGAACGCAACCTGGATGTGGCCGCATAAAGGGTTGATCCAAGCAGCGCGCCGACCTCAAGAAGCATCCAGAAATATCTAAGAGATCCGCCGAGATATAAGTCCTTGCCTAAAAGCCAATTGCCATAATGGAAGTAGCCAGTTCGGAACTCCTCGAAGGACACGTATTTTTGAGCAGATAAAGCCGTAAGCCAGTAAAAAGAGCACACTCCGAAGGCCATACAAATCGCTCCGCCAGTCATTAGGGGCGACCTGAAGGTCCGCGTCGAATATCCCAGATAACATGCATAGGCCAGAACGACTGGCAGAAAGATCATGGTCATCAGCAGATGGGTCAAGATTAACAAGGCGCAGCTTGCGGCAAGGCCGAGGCCATGAAAACGCAGCTTTAGATGAACTCCACGGACAAAAAATAAAATCAGGGGCATCCATACAAAGGCCCAGACTTCCGCAAAAGCTCCCCGCCCATAGAGGTCTTCAGCTATGTGATAAGGAACGATCATGTAGATGATGGCGCCCAACAATGCCGATTTGCGGTCAGTAATTGTTTTCAGCCAGAGATACATGAACATCCCTGAGGCTATAAGGGCTATTGCCGCAGAGACGCCAAGTTGATGCCATCCATGCAGGTCCCCAGGGAAAAAAGGCTTGAGCACGCTAGTAAGATAGAATGCAAGGGGGGGATAGTAATAAAAAATGGGGCTCCCCAGCCCCGCGTTCATTTTGTACATCCAACGCGGATAGAGCTCTCCAGACCACAGTTGCGCTGCAAAATTGGAATAATATGTTGCATGGTAGATTCCATCTGCACTGGACTGCGGGAATCCATAAACGATCAGGGGCAGGCTCAGTACGATCCCAATGGCTGCAATAGCCGCCATCGCGGGGAATGCTTTTCTCCCCTGTGTGTCTGCGTGTGGTGAAATCATACTTTTGCACGTGGCCCCGCCGATCGCCTCAAATAAAGCGTAGCAATCCTGCGCATCTTACATCTGAGAGCGGCAGGCCAGCAATATTTGCAACGATCCGAATATTGTAGGCCACAACGGCGTTGTGTCCCCTTGCCCATAGAAGCCAAAACTCCGGCAACCGGTTCGGGGTGGGTACCGTAAGACGTAATTTCCCGCACCAACGATCACACGTCACGGAGACACGTGCAGGTTCAGGCCAAGCTCCCTGCAGTAACCAGTGACGGTGTCGACAATCCCCTGCGGTGGCAGTTCGAGGGGGCCAGCCTGCACGCCGAACCGCTCGCGCGTCTGCTTGCCAATCCAACTGATCGATTCATTTTGTGGAAGCCGGTCGAGTTGCACCTTGAGCGCGTCCACGCTTTGGGCGCTCAACTTTACCCAGCCGTTGACTGTATCCGGCCCCATCGTGATTTGGTCCACCGATTTCAAAGCATTGGTCCCGGTCAGCAGGGCGAAATTCCATCGTCCATCCACCTGCCAGGAGTACAGTTCATAACCCTTCATCGAGCGTGGAAGCGCAGAGGCGACCGGAGACGTCGATTTTGTCTGCGAGTTGCCGGTGCACAAACCGGTGAGCAGTGAAGTCGCCGTAACCAGGACAAAGCAAAGGAGCTTGTCAGTCCGAGACTTCATGGATTATTTCTCCACAGGCAATGGGCGCATTGCTATGACAGCGACCTGAATTTTCCGCTCATTATATGCCGGTTGACACATCCGTTGATAGCTGAACTCGCAACACTGGTCGGAAGATCCGGTACCCTCAAACCGGCACGTTGGCAAGAAACGGGCTTCGGGGAAACTGAGAGCAATGGTCTGGATCCCCCAGGATTACTTCCTCGAACGCATTCGGGACAACCAAGGAAATTCACTTCTACGATTAGCGCGTTATATGGCCAAATGAAAAGACGGATATAGGCATCCGCGTTCCCCTGGCCGATCGGATCTGATCTCCTCCGCGGGTCTCCAATTGGCTTAATCTTCAATTTGCAAAAAAATTTGTAAAATATTTCCTCTGACATCGACTACCTTCTATGAAGGCCAAAGAGTAGCGCGTCGAAAGGAAAGTGTGACTGCACAGAAGGAATGGGGCAAACAAAATGAGTTGTATCAGCAAACGGCCACCACCTATGGCGCGGCATTAGAACGGTTGGTCAAAGCATACGAGGCCGATCCCGAAAAACGCCGTGATTTGCTGCAGGAAATTCATATAGCCCTTTGGCAAAGCTTTGCCGGCTTTAACAATCTTTGTTCTCTCCGCACCTGGATTTATCGCGTTGCGCATAATGTGGCCACGTCTCACATTATTAAGGATAAACGAATCAGCTCAAAAACCTGGCTCAACTTGGATGAGCTGGAGGACATGGCGGATGAAAGCAATGTAGAAGAGCGAATCGATCGTAACTTGGCGCTTGAATGGCTTATGAAAATAATTCAGCGGCTCGACCCATTGGAGCGCCAGCTTATCCTGCTATACCTCGAAGGACTGGACGCTACGGCAATCGGCGAGATTGCAGGCATTACCTCATCAAATGCGGCAACCAAAATTCATCGCATTAAAAGTACCCTCATTCAGCGCTTTCATCAAGGGAGGGCATCATGACGCAAGAACAGCAATCTTACGATTTGCAGACCCTTTGGCAAAACCAACCGACAGATTCGTTCCAAATCTCCCTGGCCGATATTCACCAAAAAGCTGCAAGGCTGCAGCGACAGATTTACTGGAGAAATTGCCGCGAATACATTGCGGCGGCTATCCTGATCCCATTTTTTGGATACATCTTTTGGGCCCATGATGCACCACTGCCCCGTTTGGGATTGGCGCTCATCATTGCCGCCATAATTTATGCAGTCTATGAGCTTCACCGAAAGGGTTCAGCAAGCGCAATCCCGTCTGAAATGGGCTCCAGCGCTTGCCTTGATTTTCATCTGAAGGAGCTCCAAAGGCAACTCGATACTCTTCGCAATGTTTGGTCCTGGTATCTTCGACCCTTTGTTCCCGGAATGGCTCTATACTTTATCGGCATGACTATCCCAGCTGCAATTTCACCAGGCACAAATAAACTTTGGGTCCTCATGAGTTTTTCCGGATCAGCTCTTTTTGTTGCTTTAATCTTCTATGGTATTTACAGATTGAATCAGCGCGCTGCCGATAACCTCCAGCATCGAATAGATGCGCTAAATACGCTTGAAAGGAAATGGAGATAGAACATTCTCTCGGCATCTTGCCGGAAGAACGTGCATGGTTACTGCGGTTACTTCCTATCCACAATAAGTAGGAGATAGATAATGGCCCGAATAACAATTCAATATTGTCCTTTTTGAATTACAGGGATACATGCCGTCCGTGTGGCGGCTCGGATCGAACGAGAACTGCACATTGATGTCGAAAAGATCAAGGGACGTTACGGTGAATACAAGATTCTGGTCGACGGAGAAACCATCATTGACGGCGGTGCAAAGGCTCTGCTTGGGATTCTCCCATCCTGCAAAAAGGTGGTTGATGCAGTTAAAGCCAGGCTCATTTAGGTTGCGTGTGGAAGGCGGACTGACCCAAAGTAAAACATGCCATTCTTGAATATAATCAATAATTTGGGAGCTCCCCATTGATTCAGACTTATCTTGCAATATGGCTCAGTGGATGATTTGTCGCGTAACCGGAAAGTGAATTATGCGCTTATCGGAACCGTTAGCAGGCCCAATTAACATTTTGGCGCAATTTCCCACAACGGGACTTATGGAAAATGATCTCAATCCGAGCATGATTCCGAAGTGATGAAGAGGCCGTTTTCTCTGGTTTACATTCAGTTCTCCGCTTAGCTTGGCCGCCGTCGGCCAAGCTGCTTTGCGTTACAGGTATATCATAATCCATTTTTAAATCAGTCAATCCCAACCTTAAATAGCATCGTATCTGATTAATAGGCAAGACCGGATGCCTGAAGTTTACATATCATCTTTTATCGGAAGGCCATGAGGCAGCGGCCCGGGAGAATTCATGACCGGCAGGCAGCTTATCCAGCCTATCCTTTCAGGCTTAAGCTTTCCGTCGACCTCAGTTGGCCGGATCACCAAGTAGTCATTCCCTAGACCATGATATTTTGCGTATTTCATATCCATCCGTTTGTTCTATTGCCTCCTCGTACTAACTATCCAAAATCCAGCAATATTACTCAATTCATGGGATCGCAACACCATGAATAGCTTTTCAGAGCTAGCTTCCCTCAACTTTGGTGCGCCAATAGCAGGATCAACTATAACTACACGATCATTTGTAATGTCAAATGACTCGATTAACGATGCGTGCTCAGGATCTCCATCGCCAAATAATTTCTGACTATTATAACAAATAATTATGTCCGCATCAGGGCTTTCGCATTGCTCTAAGATTTGGCGATGTTCTGATAAAGTAGCCGGCATTGTACGCTTAAAATTAAATTCGGGATGGTGCCTGCTAAAAAATAATTCAATTGAAAATTCATTTTTAGATGTTTGAGTGCCATAGCCAGCGCGAGGTTCGGCTCCAGTCTGAACTTTCTTGAATTGCGACGCTACCTCAGGAGGAACAATCAAACCAAGCTCATATCCAATATCATCCTGAGAGAAAACAGTGACACCGCGGCGAATTTCAACCATTTGTAAAACTGATGGAACGCAGCAATATGGTTTTTCCGTGATAGGTTCGTATCTCATATTTTCTTAATCACTTTAACATAAGCAATAGAACATGAAGCTCAGCCGGTTCATGCCATATTTTAGCATGAATCGGCAGAAGCGAATGGTTATCCATCCCTCAGTTCTTTGACCATAAAGACGCGGCTATAGTCTGCGCTATAGGTGTGTCAAAATCCCTTTTTAAATCAGTCAATTTCTCATAGAATAGCATCGTATTCAGTTACCAGGCAAGATCGGATGCCTGAAGTTTACATGTCATTTTTTATCGAAAGGTCATGAGGCAGCGGCTTGGGAGAATTCATGACCGGCAGGCAGTTTATCCCGCCTATTCTTTTCCTATGCGCGAAGACCATTAAATCGGATTTGTGAAGTCAGAGAAAGCGCAGAACTGTACCATTAAATAGGAGTGTCACAACTGGTATCTTCTATAAATCAAATGACTTATGATGATGATCGGCTCGTAATTGTCCCGAAACGCATTATGAAAGCACGCTTCCTCGAAGTCAGTGGCTGGGAACGAGGGTAATAGAATAGGAAATATGAAAACGAGACGCTCCAATAGTGATAAGGTTGTGGTGGTTTCAAGTCCCAGA
>Ga0187869_10003732_pt1 | contig 10989 bp, 15 predicted proteins | sample June2016WEW_13_1_2_FD_132972 | JGI IMG/M metagenome (GOLD analysis project Ga0187869, IMG submission 132972) | Peatland microbial communities from SPRUCE experiment site at the Marcell Experimental Forest, Minnesota, USA - June2016WEW_13_100 | ecosystem: Environmental > Terrestrial > Soil >...
ACGACGTGGATTACTGCAGGCGTGCGCGGAGGCGCGCCAGCACGTTTCCAAAAGGGACCGACGCCGGAGCGTCTCCCCTAGCTTCGCTGGTCTCGCTGGTGCTTGCCTGATCCGGAGCCACCAAGGACGCGGAAGTCGTGCTGGGCGGGATGGCTGACGGTGAAGGTGCCTCGTTGGCTGGTTGGACCTTTGGCTGGAGACGGCCGTCGGGCCCCCTGGTTCGGCCCGCCACTGCGGCCCTGCCCTGCTGGACGCGGCGTTCGGACTTCGCCTTGGACGCTGGCTCCACTGCTGCCTCCTGGTACGAGGCCCAGCCCACTGGTGGCGTTGCCGTCGGCTAACGTCCCACGCCGGCCAGCTTTCGGCTGGGCCTCGTGGTCACCGTAGGGGGGCCCCGAGTGGGGCGGTAGTGCAAACGAACGGCCAGCGAGACCATCGCGGCGGCAATATGTACACCAGTCCATCCAGTCCCGGCCCAGCCCCGCCACTGGTTGGAAGATCCGGCCACAGCCCAGGCAGGCGCGAGAGCGCGGCCGCGCGAGGCGGACCCAGGTGCTGCCCGAGCAGGTGGCGCAGACCATCGGCTGGTAGATCTGGTCATGGCCGTGGCGTTCCTCGGCTGTCGTGCGCGAGAGGGCCCGGTGGGTCACGCCGAGGCCCCAGCAGTCGGGGCAGTTACCGAGCGTCGGGGCGAGGTCGAGCAGATATGAGCGGAGGAGGTCGCGGACCTCAGACATCAGGCGCCTCAGCGCGAGCGTCCTGGGCAGCGCGGGCGGCGTCCGACGCGTGAGCCCCGTAGGGGCCGACTCCCGCCTTGGCGATCGCCTTCATGATCAGATGCATCGCTTCGTCCCACGCCTCAACAGGTCGGTCTGCCCGTACGTAGCTGAGCTCCACGAGCCTGGCGCCCAGGGTGCCCATCAGCACCAGCCGCGGGTCGGTCGGTCGGCGCATACAGTAGCCGCCGGGGCGTCGTCCATTTGGATCGTCCAGCTCCTCGAGCGTGCCGCGCAATAACTCACGGCAGACATCGATCAAGGCCACGCGGCCCGGGCCACGGTATTCACGCCAGGGCGTGCCCCCGGGGCGGATCAGATCCGTGGGCACGCGCGCCTCCATACCCTCAAAGAGCAACCTGGCGAGCGCGTTAGCCGCGGCATCCTCAGCTTCGACTAGCGTCGGGACGCGGGGAAGCGGATGCTCCCTCCAGTCGCCGCTCATGCCGAGCCCCCCGGAGGCCCCCAGGTGAGAACCCCAGCAGCCGTCCTACGGCACTCGATCCTGGGCACTAGGGCTGACGACGCCTCCCAGTCCGCCTCCTGGCCACAGAACGGGCAGGTCTTGGCCATGTAGAAGGTCACGGGCCGATCGAAGCGGTCGAACTCACCTGTGTAGACCGGGACGGTGTCGGCACCAGGCTCGTCCTCGTCGTCGTGTACGTTCCGGAAGGTGCCCCAGCCGGCCACCAGGCGCCGGCGGCGGATGGCCAGGAGCAGCTCTGCTAGCTCATGTGAGCCAGCGCCCGGAAGCAGCTGGCCCTGATTGTCGAGCAGCCCCTTGGACACGTACTTGAGCGTCTCTCGGACGGCCGCCTTGCGTTCGGGGGTCCCTGGCGCCCCCTCCACCGGAGAGACCCAGACAATCGAGGCGCCACGACATCCGGACGTCGCGATACCGCGTTCATCGGCGAGGTGAGGGCAGCGGGGGAGGGGAGTCTTGTCCGCCCGTTCGGCCCGACGGATCGCGTCACAGGTGACCGCCCGCCAGGCATCGCGCATCTCGCTCCAGACTATCCAGGGAGCGTCCATGAGGAGATGGGCGTGGGGGTGCCAGTCGGAGTGCGCCGAGCTCCAAGTGGTCTCGACCGAGTAGATGCCTCCGACGACGGCATCATGTGTGCAGCGAGGGCAACCGTTCGCGGTGACGCGATAGCCGGCCCGCTCGACCACTACCTCGAGGCAGCGCGCGCAACGGCAGGTACCGTTCTCGGCCAGCAGCTTTTGGTGGTGAGGGTGAGAGCAGCGATTCAGATCATCGGATGATCGGTGGATCTCGCCCGTGTCGCCGTCGACGTAGGCGACGGCCCTGTGTTCATTCCCACAGGGACCGCCGACGAAGATGGAGCGTCGGCGAAGGTGGGCTAGAGCGTCGAGCAGGACGCCAATACCCTCGTGGAGGCGCCCGGGAGGCACGTTGGGGAGCGTCAGGGTCCAGAAGCGGGGATTGGCCATGGCCGAGCCGACCTCGTCATAGCGGGCGACCAGACGGGCGCTCCGAGCCCGCTCGCAGTCGGGGCAGAGGCGAACGTCGCAGCTGCAGGCCACGAATGCATAACGACCACACTTTCTATCCAGGACGGGGTGGCCAGTCCGGCAAGCCAGGAGGGCCAGGGCCCAGTCGTCGAGCAGAAGCGAGTCCCCAGGCAGACCCTCCTCCCAGTACTCGAGCGCGGCCTGCCTGAGATAGCGAGAGAGAGCGACCTTGGCCTCATCAGCCCTCTTCGTGCGGCCTAGGTCCTCGATCCAGCGTCGGTCCGACGGGGCGTCTCCGAGGGGTCTTTCGCCCCGGTGGCGTCGATCAATGTCGAATTGTTCCCTTGTATCAAGTAAAGGCGCGGGAAGCCCCGGAGCGATCATCGGGGCCGAGCCTTTCGCGGCCGCGCGGGCTTCTTGCGCGGGTGCGTTTGGGCATAGGCTCGTGCCACCAGCGACCTGTGGGTCGCCGATCGGCTGACGTGGGCGACGTAGCGGCCGGGCTCATAAGACTGGCAACAGACCGCGCACTGCCGGGCGGCCATCAGTACCAGCCGTGACCGGGGTGCAGCCGGCCCTCGCGGTCGTACCAGCCAAGCTCGAAGGCGGCCGCGCCACAGACCGAGCCGTAGCGGTCGCGCGAGTACAGGACCATCCAGCGGACCTGGGTGACGGGGTTGGTCAGATAGTCGTCAGCGACTATCGCCATGCGGTCGGCGGGCTTCGCCTGAGGGATGCCGTAGGCGCCGGAGGGGTTAGCGGCCGTGGGGTCCCAGCGGCTCTCAGCCTCCGCGAGAGCATTCAGGCAGGCGTACTCGCCCCGCCCGAGCGTCTCGCGGGCCCAGGCCCTCGCCTGCTCGACGGTCGGGGAGGGGGGCCCGAACATGAGCAGGCGAGTGGCCAGGACGAAGCCAGCCAGGAGGCCGATCACGCGTCGGAGGCCAGGATTACGCGCAGATGTCGATGCCGGCCGGCATGACCAGCCGGGCGCGCGCAGCGCGCGAAGAGCGCGATCCCACTCTGGTATCGCTTACTCGCGCAGAGGCGGGACGGGGCCGGAACTTCAGCCGGGGGCGGCGCCTGTGGCCGAGTCCAGAATGGAGCCGGAATGGGCTCTAGGGCAGGCTCGGGGGCCGGGGCCGCCTCGGGAAGATGCTGGCCCGAGAGCATCCAGCCGTGGCCCGGGTCGTAACCGACCTGGCCTCCGTCGAACAGTTTTGACAGATAGTGAAGGACCGTCCGGGATGGCATCCCGGTCGCCTTCGCAAGATCGGTGCTGCTAGCCGGGCCAGTCCGGAGCAGGTCGAGGATGGCGGGGGGGCCACCGGGGATGCGAGGCAGGAGCCGCCCATGCGCGTCTCGCGGGCGACCGCGCACGGCGGCCTTGCCTATTTCGCTCCTGCGTGCGTGGAGGGGCGAGCTTCTCAGAGCGGCACGCCGGGCATGGGCCTCGACGCTGGTGCGGATAAACACGCCGAACGAGCCAAAGCACTGCGGGCAGAGGAGGAACTCGGCGCCTTCAGGCCCCCTGGTGAGGATATGGCCCCAGTCCTGGGGGGCCTCCGCGTTTCCTTCGATCCGAGCCATCGCACTGCAGCGGTCGCAGACGGCTTCGGTGTAGACGTGTTGACTCACGGTCAGACCTCCCAGGAGTAGGGGATCGGTTGGGGCCATCGCCACCAGGGCAGGAGGGCGAGGAAGCGGCCGTGGGCGTCGCGAGCCTCCCGGCGCCATCGCTGCTCGCGTCGGAGCCGATCGAGGCGGCGTTCCCAGCCGGCAGATACGAAGCCGAGCCGGCTGGCCCAGGCAGGTTCGGGGCCGCGCCTGGGCCAGCAGCCCACGAGGAGGTGAAAGCGGTCGGCTGGGTCGTGGGCGTAGATCGCCCGCCCTACCGCGTGGACCGTCCAGCCGAGCCGGCGCCAGTAGGCCAGGACGGCTGGAGTAACGCGTGTTCGTAGGTTAGGAGGAGGGGAGTGGCGCGTGCGGCAGTCGCAGCGCGTCTCGGGCTCGAGCAGCTGGCGGACCTTTCGGTCCCACCAGCGTAGGCCGAGCTTCACGCGCGCTTCTCAGCGTGGGCCTTGACCAGGGCCAGGGCCTCGCGCGGGTCGATGATGGTTACGAACTGGCCGTCGGGCAGCTGGCCGGCGACGTTGTCAGAGACGAGCGCTCGCGGTCCCTCAGGGTCCTGGAACGAGCGCTCGAAGCGCTCGGGCTCCTCCAGGATGTTGTAATCGGGTTGGGGGACAGGACGCGGCTCCAGGTATCGGAGGTCTAGGTTCGGCATGCTCTAGCCCCTTGGTGCTAGAGCCGCGGGGCCGGGCCGTCCCGGTGCTACTTCCGATAAGAGAGGTTATGTCCGTTACACGCAACAGGATGAAGGTTGGGCCCGAGAAGACCTGCCGTTGCAAGCTTGAGGCCTACTTCGCTCGCCGCCTCGCGGGACGGTCCGCGGATTGCTGCTCGATCTGGCTGACACGTTGGTTGCTCACGCCTAGAAGCAGGCCCGCGTCGCGGGACGTGTAGCCTGAGGCTCGGATCTCAGAGACTGCGTGCCGCATGGCAGCGGATGCCGCCTCCTGGGCGGCATTGGCACGCTCTCGCTCGCGGAGAGCGGCCTCGACGGCCTCCCGGACTCCGCCAAGCGAGTCCAGGTCCGGCTCCACGAGGACGTCGAACGAGTCTTCAGGCACGTGCCGGACCAACGAGATCACTTCGCGGATCATCGCCTCGGCCTGATCGAGCCGGCGGACCTGCGTGTAGAGCCCTTGCTCACTGAGGACCTGAACGAACCACCACCGCCCCTCGCGCCTGGCGTTTGCCCGATAGCTTGGCTTCACCGTCTCCACCATTCCTTCCCAAGCTCGGCTTCGAGCTCCTCGAAGATCGTCGATGCCAGCCGATCATCTATCTCGACATGCCGCGGCACCGGCACGCGGATGGACCCGCACCGCCAGATCTCGTGATTGGCCCCTTGCTGTTCGAGCTCCCAGACGACTCCCGTTTCGCGCGCCGCCCTGGCTATTCTCCGGAGCATTTGACCGCGCTTCATTGGCTGTTAGCCTAGCATGCTAGGCGACCTCAGGCCAGCGCTATAGGCTGGTTGGCGTGCAGCGTGCCCGCCCTCCCTCCCCGACTCAGCCGGGCCGAGACGACGCAAGAACGAGATTGCGGTGGCAGGCGCGCAGACGCGCGGTTCATCGGCAGCCTGCCGCTCATTAGACCAGCCGCCTAGTACCTCGTGCGGCGCGTCTCTTCCTTCTTGGGTGGGCGGGGTTCGTAGCCGGGGCGCGGCGGATGCGGAGCCGTCCCGGGAGCCATGTCCGGCTGGGGGGGCCGCGGCCCACGAGCGCGGGCCGCTTCTACCTCCAGCGCGAAGGCTGCTGCGCGCTCGGGCGGAATGGCGCGCTCCCAGTCGGCTGTGATCTGCTTGACCCGAATATTCTCTGCCGCGCGCTGCTCGCGTTCGTGTCTTGACCGCTTCGTCATCTGGTCCTCGTCTGGGATACCCGGCATCTCAGCCGAAATCGGACAACCATCTTGCGCTCTTCGGCGACGCCTGTCCCGCAGCCCACTGCAATGCGCCGGCAGGCGGCGCTCCCGCGTCCCGATGCTACCCGTCACCCGCTACGGAGCCGACGGCGCGGCGACAGCGGAACGCGCGTCCTGGACGGTCACCACGGCCACCCGATCCTTCGCTTCGTCGTAGACGTACCCAGGCAACATCCAGCGCCACAGACCGAGGCTGAAGCGGAAGTCGGTCCACCGGCCCTCGATTCGCCGGATCAGCGCGCGCTGATCGTGTCGGCGCCACCTGCCAGGCTCGCCGGCTAGCCGAAGGTCGGAACGCCGGCCTCAAGTTCGATGAGGTAGCCGTCCGGATCCAGGAACTTGAAGACCGCGAACCGCGCCTGGAAGATCGACTCGACGATGAGAACGCCATCGGCCTGAAGCCTCGCGTGGAGTTCGCGGACGGCGTCGACGTCGTCGCCAAGCAGAAACCCGAAGTGCAGGCTCCGCGGCCAGACCGGCGGATCCGGGTCCGGCGTCAGGGCAAGCGAGAACCCGTCCGCATTCCGTACGACGAACGTCTCCTGCTGCCACTCGGAGGGCCCGTTGAAGCCCAGGTAGCGCTCGTAGAACGTGCGAGATCGCTCAAGGTCTCGGACCAGGAGGTAGAGGTGGTTGAGATTCACGCCGTCTCCGATCTACGAGCCGTGCCGCCGTCAAGGATACGATCGGATCTGCGGCCCGCGCTGGTTTGCTGCGGGCGCGAGTTCCCGAGCAAGGGTGGGGCTGACGGCCTTCCCTACTTCGGGTCAGCGCCTCAGTCTCGGTCGACTTCCCCCGCGACGCTAGCCGCCGAGGCGGAGAGGCCCAGGGCCGCGGCTCGCGCCAGGAACGCACGGCGGGTCATTCGGCCCGCGAGGACCGTTCCGATCGCGTCCTGGATCTCGTCGCGCTCGGGAACGACTGCGCCACTCAAGCTCGATCGTCCGCTCCACGCGGAAGGCCAAGGGACACCCCGACTCGAGTTGATGCTGCTGCCGGCGGCTCGACGATTCAAGGGCCGTTGGCTGTCCGAGTCGGCGATGCGGCAAAGGCGCACAGATCGTTGGTGCGGCCCGGCGGCATCAGGGGTGAGCCAAGAAGCCTACGGGTGGACGGAGTTCGCCGGCGTTTGACGTCGTCGCTTCGGCACGCCAAGCTCACCGGGAGATGCAGGCACAGCCCCTCGCTTCGTTGGCCCAGGCCCAAGCCGAGTTCATCCGCGCCTATCCTGAGTTCGAGGCGACCTGCCGACTCGACGAATTGCGGGCCACAGACTACGCGCGCCTGGATCGCGGCGGCGATGTCTTCCTTGACTACACGGCCGGCGGGGTGTACGCCGACTCCCAGGTTCGCGCGCATGCCGACCTGCTGATGGGCGCGGTGTTCGGCAACCCTCATTCGACCAATCGGGCATCGCTGGCCATGACGGAGTTGGTCGAGCGCGCTCGCGCCAGCGTGCTCGAGTACTTCCGCGCATCTCCGGACGAGTACGTCGTGTGCTTCACCCAGAACGCGAGCGGCGCGCTCAGGCTCGTGGGCGAGGCATATCCCTTCTCCCCCGACGGGCATTACGTCCTGACATTCGACAACCACAACTCCGTCAACGGCATCCGCGAGTTCGCACGGGCAAAGGGCGCACGGGTAACCTACGCGCCTGTGATCCCGCCGGACATGCGGATCGACGACGATCGACTGGCGACCTGCCTCGAAGACGTCGGGACGGGTTCGTGCAGCCTGCTCGCCTACCCAGCCCAATCCAACTTCTCTGGGGTGCAGCACTCGCTCGCATGGATCGAGCGGGCACAGGAGCGAGGTTGGGACGTCCTGCTCGATGCCGCCGCGTTCGTGCCGACCAATCGGCTGGATCTCAGCCGCTGGCATCCCGACTTCGTACCGATCTCGTTCTACAAGATCTTCGGCTACCCGACGGGAGTTGGAGCCTTGATCGCCCGGAAGCCCGCCCTGGGGAAGCTGCATCGTCCCTGGTTCGCCGGTGGAACGATCACCGTCGCTTCGGTCGGGGGCGATCGCTACTACATGCAGGAGGGCGCAGAGGCGTTCGAAGACGGAACGCTCGACTACCTCTCGCTGCCGGCGGTCGAGATCGGCCTCCGCCACATCCACGGCGTAGGGCTCGACCTGATCCACACCCGAGTGCACTGCCTGACCGATTGGCTGCTCCGGGCCCTGGCCTCGCTCCGCCATGAGAATGGCGAGCCGGTCGTTCGCGTCTATGGCCCCCTCGACTCAACCGCCCGTGGCGGAACGGTGGCTTTGAACCTGTACGACGCCCGCGGGCATTTCATCGACCACCGCGTCGTGGAGCGGCGCGCCAACGATGCGGGCATTTCGCTGCGCACGGGCTGCTTCTGCAACCCCGGCGGCGGCGAGGTGGCCCTCGGTCTGTCCGCGGAGGAGCTGTCGTCGTGCTTCGTTCGCGCGCCTGACCGGCTGGCTCTCGATGAGTTTCGGCGCTGCATCGACGACAAGAGCACGGGAGCGGTCCGAGTTTCGCTCGGCTTGGTCACGACTTTCGCGGACGTGCAGCGCTTCGTGGATTTCGCGGCCAGTTTCGCGGACAGGAACGCTGCGGAGACCTAGACCACATCAGTCGCTCGCGCGGGCCTCCGGTCGACCGCTCACTCGCAGGGGCAGTTGCTATCTGCCTCGCCGCCTGAATCCCGAGTGATCGGCGGGTCAGCGGAAGCTGACCCGCCACCCCGTCGAAATGCCTGACAGAGTCGCGCGCCGGGACTACTCCTCGACGATCTCGGCCAGTAACCCCTGGGCCTGGAAGAGATTGATGCCGCTCGCGAGAAGATCGAGCAGGGCACGCATGGTGCGCTCCTCTTCGACCTGTTCGTCGATGAACCACTGCAGGAATTGTAGGCCCCGATGGTCTGCAGCTTCCACGGCGGCCGTAGCCATCGCATCGAACTGGCCCGTGACCTTGATCTCACTCGCCAGGGCAGTCTGAACCGCCTCGGTAGCGGTCTTGTAGTGGGTCGTGGCGGCCGGAAGCCCCGGGAGGTCGAAGTCGAGTTCATTGTCGACCAGGAAGGCCATGATCTTCGACGCGTGCCCGGCCTCCTCGACCGACTGATCGCGGAATAGTTTCGCCCACTTGCCGAGGCTCTGGCGTTCGAAGTAAAGCGAGATTCCGAGGTATGCCTGGTGGGCTCCGAGCTCGGCGGCCACCTGCGCCACGAGAAGCTCACCCACTCGCTTGCTGATCATCCTGTCTCCTATTGCAGAGTTGGCCGGGCCACACGTCCGTCTGGTGAACCGTGCGGTGCTGCCATCGTAGGGCAGCCGCCTCCAAACCATCGACTTTTCTCTCTGATACGGCTCCGGCACCCGGCGGCGGGGAACTTCCACCGCTTCTTGGCCCAGCCCCGCTATGCTGATCGAACGAGGCCGTCTGCCCAGAGGCAGGTCGGCAGAACCGCAGCGAGGGCCCGATGTCCAGCGTATCTGAGCTCTATCGCCCGAGCCTGGCCACGCTTACTGACCTCTATGAGTTGACCATGGGCGCCGGCTACGAAGCCGCGGGCGTGGCGGACCGCGAGACCGTGTTCGCCCTCCACTTCAGGACCCTCCCATTCGGCGGCGGCTACGCTGTCGCGGCCGGGCTGGACGACGCCCTGGCCATTCTCGAGAGCCTACGCTTCGACGCGGTCGACATCGACTACCTGCGGGGCCTGCGTGGTGCCGGGGATTCGCCGCTCTTCCGTTCTGCCTTCCTCGATCGCCTGGCGGCGCTCAAGTTCACCTGCGACGTCGATGCGATACCCGAAGGCACGGTCGTCTTCGCCAACGAACCGCTTGTGCGCGTGCGAGGGCCGCTTTTGCAGGCCCAGCTCGTCGAGAGCGTGCTGCTCAACGTCGTCGGCTTCCAGACGCTCGTAGCCACCAAGGCGGCCCGCGTCGTGGAAGCGGCCGGCGGCCCGGTCCTGGAGTTTGGGCTGCGGCGTGCTCAAGGGCCCGACGGGGCGCTCTCGGCCGCGAGGGCCGCGTTTATCGGGGGCGTGGCTGCCACGTCCAACGTTCTGGCAGGACGTCTCTACGGCATACCCGTCCGCGGCACTCACGCCCATTCGTGGGTCCAGGTCTTCGACGACGAGCAGCGGGCCTTCGATGTCTACGCCGACGCGCAACCGGACAACGTCACACTCCTGGTCGACACCTACGACTCGCTGGCCGGCGTGGCGCATGCCATCGAGACCGGCCGCCGCCTCGAAGCGCGGGGGGGCAGACTGGCCGGAATCCGTCTCGACTCTGGGGACCTGGCTTACCTTTCGGTGGAAGCTCGACGAATGCTCGATGCAGCCGGGTTCATCGAGACGAAGATCGTCGCCTCCAACGACCTGGACGAGTACACCATCGCCTCGCTTCGCGAGCAGGGCGCTCGGATCGACATCTGGGGCGTCGGGACCAGGCTGGACACCTGCTACGACCAGCCGGCCCTGGGGGCGATCTACAAGCTCACCGCCATCTGCAACCCCGACGGCGGGTGGCGCTACCCGGTAAAGCTCTCGGAGCACAGCGCCAAGATCTCAATTCCCGGCGTTCTGGGGGTCCGCCGCTTCGTCGACCCGTCGGGTCGTTTCAGGGCCGACATGATCTACGACGAAGACTTGCCCGCGCCGGCATACGGAGACGTCATCGTCGACCCTGCCGATGCGCTGCATATGCGGGCCATAGAGCCCGGTTGGATTCCCGAGGAACTGGTCTTACCGGCGCTTCGATCCGGCTCGCGGGTCTCGCCCACGCCTTCGTTGGATGACGTACGAGCCCGCGCCCAGGCCCAGATTCGCAGCCTTCACCCGGCCATTCGACGGCTGCTGAACCCGCACGCTTATCCGGTGGGTCTGGAGCGGGCCCTCCATGACCGCCGGACTGAGCTCGTCATGCAGCGGCGGTTGGCGCAGCCGATGGGTTGACGGGGCTCGGTTCGATCCGACTGGGGAGCACCGGCTCCCCTACTCCGTCGGCTCGAGCCTCTGGGCGGTCCCGCCGGGTTCCGGCTCGGAATCGGTCGCCGCGGGCTGGTCGCGGGGCTCGTCCATCGCGACTTCGGCGACTGCCTCCTCGATGGCCAGTTCGGCCTCGATCTCAGCGACTTCGGCGACTGCCTCCTCGATGGCCAGTTCGGCCTCGATCTCAGCGACTTCGACCGCGAGGGTCG
>Ga0187869_10003737_pt1 | contig 10981 bp, 8 predicted proteins | sample June2016WEW_13_1_2_FD_132972 | JGI IMG/M metagenome (GOLD analysis project Ga0187869, IMG submission 132972) | Peatland microbial communities from SPRUCE experiment site at the Marcell Experimental Forest, Minnesota, USA - June2016WEW_13_100 | ecosystem: Environmental > Terrestrial > Soil >...
AGTGGCGGGCATGGCGCCCGGACATCCCAATTCGCGCCCCGTGACGGGCGTTCACTCAGGATCCTCTCCTCGCGGCACGATGCGCCCGGTGTCTTCGCCGAAGTCTCCCGTGAAACCTCAGAATGTCCCGGCAAATGCAATTTTTGTGGGTGCACCTGTTGCCGAGAATGACCTCGGCGTGCCTGGGCTGGGGTTTGACTACGTGCATTATGCGGCGACCCACCCGAATGGCGGACGCCATCACTCCGATGGCGGGGTCGTGCCCTTTGTGGGCGGCGGCATTTATGTACCGTACCCCGTCTACATGGAGGGTGCGGTGCCTGCGGAACCCGCTGTGGAAAGCACCCCAGCGGAAGCGGAGGAGCAACCGGCACCGGCGGAAGAAGCTGCTGTGCGCCCCGCTGATGTTGCCGTGCGGCCCCATGCGAATTCGAGTGCGCCGGCCGAGCCGGATTCTGAATATGTGTTCGTGCGGCGGGACGGCACGGTCTTCTTTGCCGTGGCGTTCACCTTCGATAGCGCGGATCTTCGCTACATTACACGGGATGGTTTTCGCAAGACCGCACCCCTGGCGAGCCTTGACCTTGCGGCGACGCAACAGTTCAACGAACAGCGCGGATTGGCTCCGCGCCTTCCTTCCTGACGATTATTTTCGGAAAACTCCAGCCCTGGCCTGGCTTGCGTCAACCCCTGCGCAGGGGTTGTGGCATAACGTAGCCCGAAACGGCTGGCAATCCTGCGCGTTCGAGCTGCACGGTGGTGTGCTCGATCCCGAACTTTTCCGCGACCTTTTTCTGGATCGCGGCAAGTATTTTTTCGCATTCGTCCATGTGCATGTCCGGGATGCGCGCATGGCAACTCATGGCGTTATGTCCGCCGCCGAGGGACCAGATGTGCACGTCGTGGACCTCCTGTACAAATTCGACGGCAAGGATGGCGCGGGCGACCTCTTCGATCCGCATTTCGCGCGGCCGGCCTTCCAGAAGTACGTGCGTGGACTCGCGCAGAATACCGAACGAGGAGTAGAGCACGAGCAAGCCGATGGCGAGCCCAAGCAGGGGATCGATCCAGCGCGCGTTGGTGTAACTCATGATGACCGCGCCGGCGATGATGGCAATGTTGGAGAGGGCATCGCCAAAGTTGTGCATGAGGATGCTGCGAAGATTCAGGTCGGCATGTCCGCGAACCAGGGCCAGCGTAATGCCACCGTTGACAAGCAGGGCCGCCAGGGAGGTCCAGATCATCCAGCTCTCGACCACTTCCACCGGGGCGCGTAAACGCTGGATGGCTTCGTAGCCCAGCCACAAGGCAAGCAGGACAAGAAGAAACGCATTGGTGAAGGCCGCCAGAGTGCCTGCGCGGTGATACCCGTAGGTTCTTTCCGAATCGGCCGGGCGCTCCGCCCAACGCATGGCCAGCCAGGAAATTCCCAGCGCGGGAACATCAGAAAGGTTGTGGACCGCATCGTTCAGCAGCGCGACGGAATGTCCCAGGATGCCGCCGAAGACTTCTGCGACCACCAAGCAGAGCGTCGCCACCATGGCCCAGGCCAGGACGGATGGCCGCATAGGCGCATGCGCATGGCTGTGAGCATGGCCGTGTTCGTGGCCACGTTCCTGGCCGTAATGCGGTTCGTGGACGTGCATCTTTTTCATTCTACGAGCTTCGAGAGCGAAACGCAGCCCTTGGGAATAGCCGTGTTATTGGAAAGTATGACAACACAGGCCCGCGATTTCGTTGACGCCCCATACCATGACTGCCACTATCAGAAATGGCGAGGAACCATCGGCATCAAGCAGTTCACGACAGGGGTACCGGGTCGCAGCACCGGCGGAGATGACCAGTCCTATAGCCAAACTTAGTTTTTGGGGCGTGCGCGGTTCCACGCCCACCGTCGATCCCGCGACGTGGCGCTACGGCGGAAATACGCCATGCCTGGAACTCGTTGCGCCGGACGGTACGCAGTTTATTCTCGATTGCGGCACTGGACTGCGCATGCTGGGAAACCGCTGGGCGGAAGGAAAAAACGGAGCGTCGGCGGATACTCACATTCTGGTCACCCACTACCACTGGGATCACATTCAGGGCTTGCCCTTTTTTGCGCCGCTCTATGTGGAGAAGAATCAATTCCAATTCTACAGCTTCCGCTCGAAATTTCTTGGCCGCGATTCCCTTCGGCAGGTTTTCGAAGCGCAGATGGCTTTGCCGTATTTTCCCGTGGATTTTTCGGCCATGAGCGCTCGCAGGAAATTCCGTGAAGTGGACGGCGGAGAGAGCTTTCAGATTGGGAAGAACAAGGTGAGCGCGCGCTGGCTGAATCATCCCCAGGGCTGCCTGGGATTTCGCATTGAAACTCCCGCCGGAGTCGTGGCGTATGCCACGGACAACGAACCGGGCGACCTGGCATTGGAGAAAAGCCTGCGCGAACTAGCCGCTGATGCGGACATCTTCATCAATGATGCGCAATTCACTCCTGCGCAGTTGGACAGCAGGCGTAAGGGCTGGGGACATTCTTCGTGGCGCGAGGGGGTGAACGTGGCGCGCGCGGCGAATGCCAAGACGCTGGTGTTGTTTCACCACGATCCGGATTCCACCGATCGCATCGTCGACGAGATTCTCCGCGATGCGCGTGAGGAGTTCGATTCCGTGTTTGCGGCAAGCGAGGGGATGGTGATTACGCTGGGCGCTGCCGGCGAGCCGGTACAGGCGCACATGCCTGGTTCGCGCACGGCGTTGCGGCGGGAAGCGCAATTCCGCGCTTGCGTGAGCGGCGTGACCGCGGATGGCCAGAAATTCGAGGAAGAAACGGTGGTACGGGACCTCTCTCTGCAGGGCGCGCTGATCTCCCTCAAGCACAGCCCGCGCATCCAGTCCGAACTTCAAGTCAGGATGGAAACGCCGGGGGCCGAGGGGGCACAGGAGATGCGCCTGCGAGGCTACGTGGTGCGTCTGGAAGAGGGCGCGGAACGCGGTACAACGGCTGTCGGGGTGGTGTTTACAGACTGAGGTTTCCCGCGGCGAACGGCGCGGGATCGTGCGCGACCTTCCAAGAAGAAGCTAGCTGAATTCGGCGATCTTCTTGTCGAGGTGCGCGAGAGCGGCTTCCAGAGACTTGCGGTGATTCGGGTTTGTGGCGTTCTGGAGATCGTTCAGGATGCGGGTACGAGAGAGCTGCAAGCCGCGGCGTTCTTGTTCCCGTAGGACTTGCTCGGCGGTCTTAGGGCCTTTTCCTTGGGATTCGGTCACTGATTTTTTCGCTTCCACCTGGGATTCCACATCTTTGCTTTCCCAACCACGTGCCATACACTTATTTTGACACACATTTCAAGGCATCAAGGAGATTGCTGGAAGAAATTTCCTGGATTCATCCGGCGCTGACCGTGCGGCGCTTCGGGGTAGCAGGCAACACCTGCGGCAAGGCGGCGCGGATGGACTCTTCGGCGAGACGCGCGAAACGTTCGGCGAAGAAACCACCAAATGCGAATTCCGCCTTGTGATCGGCCCAGCGGATTTGCAGCAGCCAGCGCTGCTCTTTCTCTTCCACGTGAAGACTCGAGATATCCGGCGCGGGCATCTGCAGAAGCGTGTCGAAATGGGCGTCCAGGGCCCAAATTAAAGTGGGGGAAATAAACAGGCGCACGTCTGCGGCCGGTGCGTTTCCGGGCTGATATTCGCCGCCACTGACGACCGTCCGAGCACCGAGTTCACGCGCTTTGCAGTCGGTGCTTGATTCGAGTTCGGCGGGCGGAAGCAAGATGGCCACGACAAATAGGAGCAATCCGAAACTCGCGGTGATCCAGCCGTTCCACAAGCTTAGCGGAAGCACAACAATCGCCGCCCCAAGACACGCCAGAGCGATGCGAAACAGCGTCCAGGACTTTTCGTTGCGGTGCAGTTGCAGCAGCCTGGGGAAGCGGTGAATGACCAGGAAGAGCGCCGCACCAAAGAAGCCCTTTGCCCTTTGAAAAAGGTTCTCGTGGCTGGTAGGAGCGATGGCCGTAGGGGTAGTGCTCATAGGCTGGTCTAGAGACCATTCTACCTCACGGCGTGCGCTTCACACGTAAGTTTCCACGGGTGGCCTGAGCGCTAGGCCCCGAGGAAGAATTGGCACAGTAGCAAACTACTGGGAGTCGGCTTCATAAACAATTTTGCCTCCGACGATCGTGGTGGTGACTTTTGTATCGCCGATTCTGTGCGGATCAATCTCAAAAATGTTTTTGCTGACGATGATGAGGTCGGCGGCTTTGCCGGGTTCGATGGAGCCTTCGGTTTTCTCGCGATGGCCGGCGTAGGCGGCACCGAGCGTAAAACCGTTCACGACTTGCGCAACGCTCAGGCGCTGCGAAGGAACAAAACCGCCAACGGGCTTTCCTTCGCTGGTTTGGCGCGTCACAGCTGTTTGCACGCCTTCCCACGGGTTCAGCGTGACCACCGGCCAGTCGCTGCCGAAACAGTAGCGCCCGCCACCTTCAGCGATGCTCTTCCAGACCCACGCGCGTGCAGCGCGCTCCGGGCCAATCGCCTTTGCCCAGACGTCCAGAGTATCCGCGTCGGGATAAGCATGAAGCGGCTGCATGCTGGCAATCACGCCAAGCTTGCCGAAGCGCGGAATGTCCGCAGCGCTGATGTCTTCGATGTGTTCGACGCGGGGGCGGCGATCCCTGGTGTGGTTCTGGGTTTTGGCAAATTCGTAGCCGTCGAGAGCGGCCCGAATGGCATAGTCGCCGATAGCATGAGTGAAAAGCTGCAGCCCGCGTTTGTCCAATTCGGCGACGGCGGCTTTGTATTTCTCCGGATCCCAGAAAAGAGCGCCTTTTGTGGAAGGATCGTCCGAATAGGGTTCGAGGAAAGCGGCGGTGTGGGATTCGACGACGCCATCCAGCATGAATTTCACCGCATTCGTGTTGATCCAATCGTCGTGGAATGTTTTGCGGGCTTGTTCGATGGCATCGAGGTCCTGCGGGCGAAGCTCCGGCGGGTTCAAAAAATAGGCAATGTAGAACCGCACAGAAAGCTGGCCTTCCTGGCGCAGTTCATTGAAGAGATCGAGTTCCTCAAAATCGCCTCCGGCGCTGTGAACGCGGGTGATGCCGTTCTGATTGGCCCATTTCATGCCCGCGCGCAGTGCGTTGAGCTTTTCGACTTGCGTGAGTTTTGGAACAACCTTGCCGACGAGCGCTTCCGCGGCTTCCTCCAGCGCACCCGTGGCTTCGCCGGTCTTTGCGTCGCGGACGATCATGCCGTTTGGCGGATTGGGTGTATCTTTGGTGATTCCTGCCAGGGCCAGGGCTTTGGAGTTTGCCCAGTAGGTGTGGCCGTCGTAACCCTCAAGGAACACGGGGCGATGGGGGAAGAGTTCATCGAGGTATTTCTTGTGCGGAAGTGTCTCCGCACCAAACATCGCGTAGTTCCAACCGCGGCCAAGGATCCAGCCCTCGCCGGGGTGTTGCACGGCATAGGCGCGGAGACGATTTTGGATGTCGGCAGGATCGCTGGCGCCGTCGAGATTGACGCGGCCCAAACTGACGGATCCATCCAGAAAATGTATGTGGCAGTCGGTGAAACCGGGAAGGGCAAGTTTGCCGCCCGCGTCGATCATTTTCGTTCCGATGCCGCGATAGCGCCCGATTTCTTCATTGGTACCGACAGCAACGATTTTGCCTTTGCGAATAGCGACGCTCTGCGCCCAAGGCTTCTGCTGGTCCAAGGTGTAAACCTTGGCGTGAACGATCAGGATGTCCGCGGGAGCGATACGCGCGGATTGCTGGGCGGGGACGGACGAAGCGAGGCCGAGAGCAAAGAGAAGAAGAAGAATTACGCGATACATGGGGCCGGCTTGCATCTGCACCTCAACGCGCGGGCGGCAAGCGTACAGCCACCTCGCGGAAACTTCAAACTCCTAGAAAGTCGGCGGCGTATTCACCCACAAAACCCAGGTTTCGCAGCGCCCCGAATTTTTCCAACGATGGGGCGTGGAACTCTGAAAATAGAGGCTGTCGCCGGATTTGAGAACGTAATGCTCCTGTTTGTTCAGCCAGATTTCAAATTCACCGCGCAGGACGTGGAGAAATTCCTCGCCCTCGTGAGCGTAGGATTCGCCGCTGCCCCCGCCGGGTTTGATGCGGAAGAGGTGCGGCTCCATGGCGGTATTGCCCCAGGCGAGGAGTTCCATGCGCACGCCGGGAGAGGTTTCGAGGACTTTACGATGCTCGGAGCGAACGAGGTGCTGGGTTTCGCCCTTGGTACCAAATAGCAACATGATGCTGGTCTTATAAAAGCGCGCGATGCGCCGCAGCGTGGCTACCGAGGAGTGCATCTGGCCGCGTTCCAGTGCGCTGAGAAAACCAACCGAGACGCCGGTGGCGCGGGCCACTTGCGCGAGCGAAAGCCCGCGACGCACGCGCAAACGCCGGAATCGCTGGCCGGGGAGTTGCGGGGCGTCGACGGGACTGTCGACCAGTCCTTGTTTCTTGAGGACGTGGACGATGGCGGGAGGATTGAGGCCGCGGGCCCGGCGCAGGAAGATGGCGCGCTGCAACAGGCGCACATCGGATTCCGTGTACATCCGATAGCGGCTCTGGGTGCGCTGCGGGGTGACAAGCCCCAGCGCTTCCCAGGAGCGCAGCGCCGAGGAAGAAATCCTCAACCGGCCCGCGACCTCCGAGATGCGCAGGAGGCCTGGCCCGGCCAAAGAATTCGATGGCTTGGAGAAATTCTTTCTGCTTGACACGACCCACGCCTTTCTCTAAGTTTGCTGGATTATAGTAAGGTTCCCGGACCGCTAGCAACCACGAAGAATCGCAAAAAACTGATTGCGGTTATCGCAAAATTAGGGGTGATTTTAAATGATCCAAGCATCGAGCCTAGCGCGAGTGAAGTCTGCCTGTTGCCGGAGTATTTTCCTTACGTTTCTCTTTTCGATGACGTCCCTGCTGGCAGCACCGCATGCGAGCGCGCAGAGCACCGGCGGCCGCATCCGCGGGACAGTCACGGATGAAAGCGGCGGCACAGTTGCCGGCGCCAAAGTGGCCTTGATCAATGAGGGCACGAATGTCTCGCGTGAAGTGCAGACTTCGGGCACAGGTGCGTATCTCTTCCTCGAAGTGCCGGTTGGCAGTTATGAGGTGGATGTAAATCAACAAGGATTCAAGAAGTATGCCCGCAAGGGAATCGTTCTCGTTTTGAACGAGATTGCCACGGTTGACATTACCCTGCAGGTCGGCTCGAACGTCGACACGGTCGAAGTCACGGGCGCGCCGCCAGTGATTGACACCACGACGACGCAACTCGGCGCGGTCATGACGGACCAGTCCGTGCGCGAACTCCCCCTCAATTCACGCAATACCTATCAGATGCTGCAGTTGCAGCCGGGCGTGCAGTCGCAGTTGGGCGCAGACCTGTTTTACGGCAGCAGCAACTCCGGGGTTGTATCAGTGAATGGCGGCCGCGGCCGGTCGAACAACTATATGGTGAACGGTGGAGACGGCAACGATATTTTCGTGAACGGACCGGCCATCCAGCCGTCGCCGGATGCGATCGAGGAATTCCGGGTATTGACGAACACCTTCGACGCGGAGTATGGGCGCAACTCGGGTTCGGTGGTGAACGTGGTCACGAAATCAGGAACCAACTCCGTACACGGTGATTTCTACGAGTTTTTCCGGAACAAGGTGCTGAACACCAAGGGCTTTTTTGACAGTACAGTTCCGGATTACAAGCAAAATCAGTTTGGCGCGACGCTGGGTGGTCCAATTAAGAAGGATAAGAGTTTTTTGTTTGGATCGTATGAAGGGAACCGCCTGCGCCAGGGCATCTCTTCCGGGCAGGTATTCTTGCCGACGGCAGCGGAAGCTGGGGGGGACTTTTCGGCGGATGGGGCGTTTGGCGGATCAGTCACAGACTCGCAGTTTGCCAGCTTGCTGAACAGCCGCTCAGGCTGCTCGCAGGCGATCACGGCGGTTTCATCAACAGGCGCGGCGGCGCTCGCGGCGCTGGCGAACGGGTCATCGACGACACCAGTTCCCTATAGCCAGATTTTCCCAAACGCGCAGGTTCCTAAGGCGTGTTTTGATCCCACGGCCGTGGCGCTCTATCAGAATTATGTGGCGCCAGTCGGGACGGGAACGGTTTCCTATGCGCCGGACAAGAAAGACCGCGAAGATCAATTCACGTTGCGCTTCGATCACAACTTTACGACCACGCAACACTTTACGGCCTACTATTATTTCGATGATGATGACCGCGCAGATCCCTTTTCCGACTTCCAGGCCTCCGGAGCGAACGTTCCGGGATTTGGAGCGCTGTTCAAGACGCGGGTCCAACAGTTGAACGTCAACGAGACTTCCACAATTGGCTCGACGGCAGTAAATGAGTTGCGCTTCAATTACTTCCGGGAAGGCCAGGGGAATCTGAATCACCCTCTGAACTTGCTTCCCAGCTTGCATGATGCCTGCGGATCCCTTGTTCCGGCGGCGAATTGCTTCGCTGATCCCACCAATCCAACGTCAGGAATCACCACGAATATTCCAGGGCGGGAGGGCGTGCCGTTTGTGACGGTGCTCGGCGGATTCACAATCGGGAACAACTACCAGGGAGAACTCCCGCAAACGGGGAATACCTACCAGTTTTCGGATAATTTCAGCAAAGTCCTGGGAACGCACAGCCTGAAATTCGGCGGAGATCTGCGCCTCCAAAAATTCAACCAGTTCCTCTATTACGACATCAACGGGGACTTTACCTTTCAGCAGAGCGGGTCAAATAATGTGACGGCCCCCATTGGCACCTCCACCAATGCCACCCCCGATGCCTATCCCAACTATTTTCTGGGTGTCCCGGCGTCCTATACGCAAGGGGCGGCCCAGGGCGAAAACTTGACGAACTATGGTCTCTATTTGTTCGTCCAGGACAGTTGGAAGATCAAGCCCAACTTCACGCTGAACTACGGTTTGCGGTGGGAGCTGAACACGCCGTACGTGGACAGCGGGAACCGCCTGCAAACCTTCCGGCCGGGACAGGACACAACGCAGTATCCCTGCTGGCTGTCCGCATCGAGCGCCACAACGCTAGGCACCACAACTCAGGACTGCAGCCCGACTTCCGCAAACTACGCCTACTTCCCGACAGGGCTGGTGTTCCCGGGGGACAAAGGTGTGCCACAAGGCTTGACCTCGACTTATTACAAGGGTTTCGCGCCGAGAATCGGCTTGGCCTACAGCCCTGGCTGGACCGACGGGGTGCTGGCCAAGATTACCGGCGGACCAGGCAAGTCCACCATCCGCGGGGGTTATGGAATTTTCTATAACCCCATCGAGCAGTTGGTGATGGAGCAGTTCAGCGCCGAGCCGCCATTCGGCATCAGTGCGTTCCTCTCGGCCCCACTCTTCAACACACCGTATTTAGGACAGAACGGCGTGCAATCGCCAAACAACGGGGGAGCCATCATCAATCAGACGCCGTCAACTCCGTGTTTTGATCCCGCAGGGCGCAACGGGTGTGTTGACTGGTCGCTGTTCCGGCCGATTCTGCTTTACGGCGAATTGCAGCCGCATCTGCGTGCGCAATATGCGGAACAGTACAACTTCACGATCGAGCGGCAATTAACCTCGGATATGCTGTTGCGCGTCGCCTATGTAGGCACGCAAGATCACCACCTCCTCGCCATACACGACCTGAATTACGGGAATTCGCAAACGTGCGTGGACCTTGCAAACCTTGGCGTCACCCCGGTCTGCAGCGCGCTTGGCGCGGATGCTCAGTATTCCTTCACGCTTATGCCGGGCCAGACCTTCCACATGCCGTACATCCCCGGGCCTCAAGCGGATGGGCCAAACATTCCTTGCCCGTACGCAAACCCCAGCGCTCCGGCAGCTTGCACGATTACACCGACCGTGCCGACGCAGATCAATCTAGTTGGCATCCGTCCGTATTCCTCGCCCAACTGCAATCCATACACAAGCTCGGGATGCCCGGCCGACGGCGTGCCGCTATTCAGCAACATCTTCTCGGAAGACACGGTGGCCAACTCCAATTACAACGGGCTGCAAGTCTCGCTGGACAGGAATTTCTCGCACGGACTGGTGTTCGAGGCTTCGTACACCTTCAGCAAGGCCATCGACCAAGGTGCGTCATTCGAGAACGAACTCAACCCCATCAATCCCCGGGCGACTCGCGGATTATCGTTGTTGGATGCAAAGCACCGCTTCGTGTTCAGCCCGGTCTGGGATTTGCCCATTCCGAAGAAGGAAGGGTTCACCGGAAAAGTGGCCAACGGCTGGCAATTATCCGCCATCATCACCTACCAGAGTGGTTTCCCGATTCGTATGCAGAGCCAGAACGACGCGGAGTTGCAGAGCAGCTACTTTTTTGAGGACGCGAACACGCCGTACTCGACCCGCCCGGTTCAGTTCGTGAACCCGAAGGCAAATACAGGAAGCGGGAATTTTTGGTTCAATCCGAATACCTTCTGTGACCCCTTCAGCGCCTCGTGCCCGCAGCAGCCGGGGACATTTGGCAATACGCCACATGCCATGTGCTGCGGTCCTGCTTTAAGCAACACGGACCTGGTGATCGCCAAGAGAACACCAATTACTGAGAGGTGGACCACGGAATTTCGCGCGGAGTTCTACAACGCCTGGAATCACACCGAATTCACGAATCCCGACGGGAATTTCACCGACTCGACGTTCGGGCAGGTCCTGAAGACGCGTGATCCCCGCGTCATGCAGTTTGCCCTGAAGGTGATGTTCTAAGAGAACCGGGTTCGATTGGAACGAGCAGAAAGCGCAATCGGGGTGGCCGGGGCGCTTTCGCAAACAAGTCGAAGTGTGAAGCCGCGCGGAACCGCTCCTGCGCGTGGCTTCTAGCACAAAGGATGGCGTAAAATGGGTTCGCAGTGCGTCCCACGAACCTCGTATTTTACCTCGCTGAAACTGACCGCAGGGAACAGACCTGCCACAGGTGACCGCTTAGGAAGGCCAGCCTG
>Ga0187869_10003748_pt1 | contig 10953 bp, 9 predicted proteins | sample June2016WEW_13_1_2_FD_132972 | JGI IMG/M metagenome (GOLD analysis project Ga0187869, IMG submission 132972) | Peatland microbial communities from SPRUCE experiment site at the Marcell Experimental Forest, Minnesota, USA - June2016WEW_13_100 | ecosystem: Environmental > Terrestrial > Soil >...
AGTCGCCGGCTCATTTCAGCCGAAGCGATCGCAGATCTCATCGAGCGATCGACTACCACCGTCAGTCCTTCGCTGAGAGCCACTCGACGGTCCGCGGCGCCGGAGCAAATCACGTTGCCTCTCCGTCTACCCTCCTCTGTCCGCGCCCGCGTTGGGACTGTGCACGCGGCGAAAAGTCCGGATCTTGCTCGATAACATGCGAGCATACGGAGTCACGAGTAACGAGCGGCCGCTTCGCTCATTACAGTGGTCGTACTCGAATGGCGGCCGGCCTTCCTTGCGGTTGCATGACTTGTTCGGCCGCCGAACTTTGGGTTGACGGAGTATTATCATGAAAATGGCGCCCAATCCCAAGGACACCCGAACGTTGGCGCAGAAGGCAGCCGACACGCGAAACATCGTCGGTAGTTTGATCCATGAGGGGTACGAACCGACCCCGGAGGCCGAAGCGATTCATAGCCAAGTGGCGCGCGGGGAGATCACTAGCGAGGAGGCGATCGGGATCTTTCGTCAGCGCGCTCTCGAACTCGATCGGAAGATCTCGCAGGCTGAATCGGAGTAATCAGTGTCTGCCAGCTCGCGTCTTCGGGCCGGTGTCACGTTGACCAGGAATCTCGTCTGAAACACGAGCTTTGGCTCACTCGAAGCGCTCCTCGATGGATTCGAGCAAACGCCGGCCATGGATTACTGCAATGATCTCGACGTGACTCGGCCGAATCTCGTAGATCACGCGGTAACTGTAGATGAACCGCTCGCGGACCGACTCGTCCTTCAATTCCGGAACGATTCGACCGATCTGCGGCTGCTCCGCAATCGAGGTAGCGAGCTCGAGAATTTCTTCGGCGACACGTTGGGCGTAGAACGGCGAGTCGCGGTTGATGTACTCCGCGATGGCATCAATATCGTCGAGTGCCTGCTCCGACCATATTATGTTCGCAGCCATCGACCAAGCCGCTCGCGGGCTTCAGCCACGGTATAGCGGCGGCCGGCGGCGATGTCCTCGCGCCCATGCTTGATCTTCTCCAGCACGTACAGGTGGTACTGAATGTCCTCTAGCGTGCTGTCGTCGGGAAGCCGATGCAGCAGTTGCTCAACCTCTTGCTTGACCGTCGCCATATCGAATCCCTCTCAAAACCCCGATCGCCAAAGGAATGGGACTGCCCCAATTATCGCAAATGACATCTTACGCTTGCCGGCCAAACTTGCGACGAAGCATTCGGTTTAAGCAACCCGATTCATCGCCACGACCCCCGCCCCGCCGCGCAACCCGTCAAGGTAGTCGCTCCAAGCCTGCATCATCCTGCGACGTTCCGAGAGGCGCTGCGCCTTATTGTAGGCCGCGCGCACTTTGTTGCGCTCACAATGCGCCAGCTGCAACTCGATCACATCCGGGGGAAAGCCCAGCTCATTGAGGAGTGTGCTCGCCATGCTGCGGAACCCGTGCCCGGTCTGTTCTTCTTTCGAGTAACCCAAGCGGCGCAGCGCCGCGTTGATCGTGTTGTCCGACATCGGACGATCGCGGGTGCGAAGCGACGGAAAGAGATACCGCCCGCCCCTCGCAAGGGGCTTGAGCTCATCGAGGATCGCAAGCGCCTGGCGCGAGAGCGGCACGATATGCAGCTCGCCCATCTTCATGCGCGCGGCCGGGATGCGCCACTCAGCATTCGGCAAGTCGAACTCCGACCATTCCGCGGCCCGCAACTCGCCCGGCCGCACGAATACCAGGGGCGCGAGCTTCAGCGCGAGTGCGGTCACCGAGTGCCCGCTGTAACCATCGATGGCCCGCATCAGCTCGCCGACGCGCGCGGGGTCTGTCACGGATGCGAAGTTCTGGGATTTCACCGGTGCCAATGCGTCCTTCAAATCCGCGGCCACATCGTGCTGGGCGCGCCCGGTCGCCACCGCGAATCGCAACACCCGCCCTGCAAGGGCTCGGACACGATGCGCAGTCTCGTGCCGGCCGCGGGCCTCAATGCGGCGCAGCGCCGCGAGCAGCTCTTGTGCGGTGATGGCGCCCACTGGGCGCTTGCCAATGTACAGATAGAGAAAGTTGTTCAGCCGCGCGCCGAGCATGGACATCGTTTCGGGCGCAAGGACTTTGCTCTGAAGCGCTAGCCATTCGATGGCGACGGCTTCGAAAGTGTCGGCCGATGCTTCCCGCAGCGCCTTGCGCTGGACGTTGGGATCGATGCCATCGGCGATGAGCTTGCGGGCTTCGTCGCGCTTCTCTCGGGCGCGCTTGAGTGGCACGTCCGGATACGCCCCCAAGGTCAGGAGTTTCTCGCGCCCGCCTAGCCAGTAACGCAGGCGCCACAAGCGGCCTCCCTGCGGGGTCACGAGCATGTGCAGGCCACGCTCATCGAACAGCTTGTAGGGCTTGTCGCTGGCTTTGGCAGCACGAATTCGAGTCTCGGTGAGGTAGGCCATAAATACTGGGGTATGTGAAATCCTGCTTTCAACATACCCCAGGGATCTACCCCAGGTCTAGCCGACGCTCGCCAAGGACGGGGCGGGACACCGAATGACGCGGTTGCCCACTAGTTCATTTCAATATCAATGAGTTACGAGACAATATAGACCACGGCAGGACTGTCGGGTACACGGCAGGACACGTCGGATGGAGGCTAGGGTCGGAATCGAACCGGCGTACGCGGCTTTGCAGGCCGCTGCATGACCATTCTGCCACCTAGCCGCTCTCGGGGAGACCACGAGCCCCAGGCATCGGGGATAGTGCCTAAAACGGAGCGGGAAACGAGACTCGACCTCGCGACCCCAACCTTGGCAAGATTGTGGCCCGGATTGCCTAACTTATTGGTTTCCAAGCCAATTTGATATATTAACAGCTCGACCAATAGCGCACAAGGCGCGCGACGATCACCAAGGCGACCGCCCTACGAAATCCTCAGAACAAAATGCCGACGTTTTACGTACCTTGAGCAATTCGCAGGTAGCCGCACCCTGTGCTCGGTGAATTCAGACGCCGCTCAAGAAGCGCGGGGCCACGCGTCCATTGGCCACGTGCTCGAATCCCGAGGCGAGTTTTATCAGCGTCGGCTCGCTGAAGGCGGTGCCGAAGAACGATAGTCCAATTGGCAGCCCGCGATAGAGGCCTGCAGGGACCGTGATATGCGGATAGCCCGCGACCGCCGCGGGAGAGGAGCATCCGCCGGTATCGAAATCGCCGTTCACGGAATCGATCAGCCACGCAGGGCCCGAAGTCAGGCTGACGATCGCGTCGAGCCTGTTCTCGCAGAGCACCGCGTCGATGCCACCGCTGCGCGTTGCGGTCAGGCAGGTCGCGCGCGCGTCGCCGTACGCGGCCTCATCCAGGCTTCCTTTGGCTTGCGCCTGGCGCAGCAGTTCCTGGTCAAACAGCGTCAGCTCCTGGCTCGCGTGCGCCTCGTTAAAGCGTATCAAGTCTGCCAGGGATCGAACCGGGAAATCGCCGGGCAGCCGTGCGAGATACCTGTTCAAATCGGACTTGAATTCGTACAGCAGGACTTCCTGTTCTGCCGCGGCCGCCGCGCCGTGCATGGGTAAATCGGCCGGGTCGACGACGATTGCGCCGGCGCGTTTGAGCGTCGCGACGCAGTCATCCAAGAAGCCATTGAGTGGCGCGTTGTCGGCGAAAAAGCGGCGCGCAATTCCCAGCCGCGCGCCGCGCAAACCATCGGGATCGAGAAAGCGCAGATAGTCGCGTTCGAATCGCTCGCCAACGGCGACGCTCGCCGGATCGGCGGCGTCCAGGCCTACCATCGAACCGAGCAGCACGGCGGCGTCGCGCACGCTTCTTGCAAGAGGTCCGGCGGTGTCTTGACTGTGCGCGATGGGCACGATGCCGCCGCGGCTCACGAGTCCGACCGTCGGCTTGATACCGACAATGCCGTTGATCGAGGCGGGACTCACGATCGACCCATCAGTTTCCGTGCCAACCGCAACGGCACACAGATTCGCGGCCACCGCCACTGCCGACCCAGAGCTCGACCCCGACGGCGTTCGGTTGAGCGCGTACGGATTATGGGTCTGACCGCCCCGGCCGCTCCAACCACTCGAGGAATGAGAGGATCGAAAGTTGGCCCACTCGCTCAAGTTCGTCTTGCCGAGAATCACGGCACCCGCGGCGCGCAATCGAGCTACGAGCGGCGCGTCCCCCGGCGCATACCAACCCTCGAGTGCCCGGGACCCTGCGCTCGTCATCATTCGATCTGCGGTCTCGACATTGTCCTTGATCAAAATCGGCACGCCGTGAAGAAGTCCACGTGGCCCGTGCGTTTGCCGTTCGCGGTCGAGCTCAGCGGCGATGTCGAGTGCGCGTGGATTGGTTTCGAGCACGGCGCCCAATCCCGGACCTAGACGGTCGAGCGCACTGATGCGATCGAGATAGAGTTGGGTCAGTCTCCGGCACGTCAAACGGCCGTCGGTGTAGGCGGTCGCGATGTCAGCCAAAGTCAGTTCCAGGGCCGCGACCGAAGACGCGTCACTCATCGCGATTTCGGGGGCTGCAATTGCAGCGACGGTGGTTGCCAGAAGAAAATCGCGCCGATCCATGTTTAGCAATTCCTGATTTTGACTAGTGCATCCAGTCGGCGGACGGTTTCGACGGTTGTGTCCCGAGCAGCCAGGTCTTCGCAATGGACGATATGGTACCTGCTGCAGGGCCGTCACCGGATCGTGGACACCCGAGGATCTGTGGTCCCGCTCTGCGCAATCAACGGGGATGCAGCCCAAAACCTCCGCAAGTCGTTGACGGCAAGAGAAGTATTGGAGCGGGAAACGAGACTCGAACTCGCGACCTCAACCTTGGCAAGGTTGCGCTCTACCAACTGAGCTATTCCCGCCCGTTGCAGAGGCGCAATTGTAGGGCCGAACCGCCTGGAGTCAAGAAAAACTCATGGGCGATCGAGGCTAAAGCCTTGAACTGCCCCGCAATTCCGGCCACGCGAGGCGCAAATACAAAATCATAGACCAGAGCGTGAGGACCGCCGCGATCGCGGTCAGGACCAACCCGATCGTGTAAGTGGGCAGGAACAGCAAATCGCGCCGAAACAGCAGACACGAGAGGCCGACGATTTGTAAGATCGTCTTGTATTTACCCCAAACCGAGACCGCGAGGCGCCCGCGCGCGCCGATTTCGGCCATCCATTCGCGCAGCGCGGAGACCGCGATTTCGCGTCCGATGATGATGATGGCGACGATGACGACAAACCAGCGCGGGTCCTTGCTGACGATCAATACCAAGGCGCTCGCGACGATGAGCTTATCGGCCACCGGATCGAGGAAAGCGCCGAGCCGCGTGATTTGCCCGTACTTGCGTGCGTAATAGCCGTCGAGCGAGTCGGTGATGCCGGCCAACGCGAACGCCGCGCAGGCCGCCGGGTCTGCCCACCAATTCGGCAAGTAGAACAACCCGATGATCGCTGGAATCATCAGGATACGCAGCCATGTCAGCGTGTTCGGCAGATTCCAATACGACTGCGTATCAGTGTCCGGGGTGGAGATGTTCATAGATTACCTCGGCCAAGCTCCGGCCGAGACCGCGGATTTGCACGAAATCATCGATGCCCGCACGCAATATTCCCTGCAAGCCACCGAATTGCTTCAGCAGTTCGCGTCGTTTCACCGGCCCCAAGCCCGGTATGGTTTCGAGGATCGACTCGCTATGACGCTTGGCGCGTTTGCGCCGATGGCCGGCAATCGCAAACCGGTGCGCTTCATCGCGCACGCGCTGTATCAGGTGCAATGCACTTGAGTCCGGGGGCAGTATAAACGGCGTCTCCCGACCCAACAAGAACAGCTGCCCCTGGCCGGGACGCCGATCGGCGCCCTTGGCGACGCCGATTAACGTAACGTCCTTGACTTGCAGCTCCTCGAGCACCCTCGCCGCCTCGGCGAGCTGGCCCTTGCCGCCGTCGATCAGCAGAATATCCGGGGCCGCGAATTCGCCGTCGCGCACGCGCTTGTAGCGCCGGGTGAGCGCCTGATACATCGCCGCATAATCGTCGCCGGGCTCGATGCCGGCAATGTTGAATCGCCGGTATTCGCTCTTCAATGCGCCTTCGACGCCGAATACGACGCAGGAGGCGATTGTATCGGTGCCGCCTGTGTCGCTGATATCGAAGCATGCGATGCGCGTCGGCGCCGCGTCGAGATTGAACACCTCGCGCAGCTGCTCGAGGTTCGCTTCGATGCTCGCGCGCGCGAGCCCGCGCATCTTCAATGCCTGCTCGGCGTTGCTTTGCATCATTTCGCGCCAGCGTGCGCGAATGCCGCGCACCGAACTCGTGATCCGCACTCGATGCCCGGATCGTTCGGCGAGCGTGGCCTCGAGCACCGCCATCTCTTCGAAGTCGTGCGCGACGATGATCTCGGCGGGCGAGTCGCGCTCCAGGTAGTATTGTGCGACGAACGCCGCCAGCACCTCGTGCGGTTCGGCAAACGGCGCCTTCGGAAAAAATGTCGTGCATCCTAAGCTGCGCCCGGCACGCACGAACATCAGGGCGACGCAATACTCGCCGTTACCCGCCGCCACGGCGATGACATCGGCGTCATGGTGCAAATCCGCGGTGACGATCTGTTGTGCTTGAACGGTCTTCAGGTTCGCAATCTGGTCGCGCAATTTCGCGGCTTCCTCGAACTCCAGGTGCTGGGCCGCCTCCTCCATGCGCCGCGCGAGATCCTGATTGACCTCGTCATTGCGGCCCTCCAGCACCTTGATCGCCGCATCGATTTCGCGCGCGTAGCGCTCCTTCGAGATCAATCCGACGCAGGGCGCCGTGCAGCGCTGAATTTGATATTGCAGACAGGGCCGCGAGCGGTTCGCGAAATACGTATCGTCGCAATTGCGCAAGCGGAACAGCTTCTGCAGCTGCTGCAGCGTTTCACGCACGGCCCCGGCGGACGGGTACGGGCCGAAGAAGCGGCCCGGTTCCTTGCGGGACCCGCGATATAAATTCAACGCCGGAAACTCGTGTGCGGTCGTGAAATGCAGAAATGGAAAGCTCTTGTCGTCGCGCAGGATGATATTGAATCGCGGCCGATGCTTCTTGATCAGATTCAACTCGAGCAGCAGCGCTTCGGTGTCCGAATTGGTGATCGTGACTTCCATATTCACGGTCTTGCCGATCAGCGCAACGACCTTGGGATGCACATTGCTCGGTTGGAAATACGAGCCGACCCGGCTCTTGAGGTTGCGCGCCTTGCCGACGTACAAAATTTCGCCGTCGGCGCCCAGCATTCGATAGACGCCGGGGCGGCCCGGCAGGCTATCGACGAAGGACTTGGCGTCGAACTGGATGGGGTTCGGCTGGAGCGCGTCGACGCTCATTGCGCGAGTTCGATCGCGCGCGCGACAACCGCCTCGAACATTGCCGTGGTCAGGCGCCGTGTCTGGGTGTTATAGCGGCTGCAATGATAAGAATCCAGCAACACGCGCCGCGCGTCGATCCGATGAACGGCGCCATGTGCAAATCGAACCCGCACGGCCGCGAGATCGCAGGCCTTGAGCACCGCGGCGTGGGCGATCGTCCCCAAGGCAAGAATGACGCGCGCGCTCCGGTCTTGCGCGAGTTCGGCGCGCAAGTACGCATTGCAAGTGTTGATCTCGATGGGCAACGGCTTGTTGTCCGGAGGCAGGCATTTCACCGCGTTGGTGATGCGTGCGCCGCGCAAGCTCAGCCCGTCGTCGACCGACAACGAGACCGGCGCAGTCGAGAGCCCAAACTTGTGCAAGGTTTCGTAAAGCAGTATGCCGGCATGATCTCCGGTGAAAGGACGTCCGCTGCGGTTCGCGCCATGTTTGCCGGGCGCCAGGCCCACGATCACGATCTTAGCCGTGGGGTCGCCGAATGCCGGCACAGGCTTGCAGAAGTAGTCGGCCCGCTCTTGTTTGACCTCATCCAAGAATTCGGCAAGACGAGAACAGCGGCGGCAGCCGGAATCGTAGACGCTGATCATTACTTAAGAGCTTCACCAAGGCCAAGGACGTCGAAAAAAGTCAAAAAACGGGCTACGCGGAGTTCCGCGTAGCCCGCCGTAGATCGCGCTTGGCTTTGGACTAACCCGAACGCAATCCAACCTGCGGCTCAAGCGATCGGTTTGAGCCTATTGACCGGTTTTTGGGCGACCCCCAAGCCCTTAATAACAGGGGGCTTGGCGTCAAAAATTCAGTCTAAACAAACGGGCGGGAAGAAGGCGTGAGGCAGAATAGCACCTGCACGCATCGAGGCAAGCCGGGTTTTCAAAATTGCGGTCCAAATTTTATTAAGACTCGAAGGAGGATTTATAACCTATTGATTTATAAACGATTACATGGGCCTTACAAAATAGCTACGGCTCACGATTTTGTTCGCTTCGTTCGCCTGCTGGCGCCGGCCCGCTCGGCGATGCGCATCGCGAGTTCGAGGGCCTGCTCGCCATTCAAGCGCGGATCGACAGGCGACTTATAGGCGCGTGCAAGATCGGCCTCCGCAAGACCGCGAGCGCCACCGATGCACTCGGTGACATCCTCTTCGGTAAGCTCGATGTGCACGCCGCCCATGATCGAACCGCAGTCGGCGTGAATCCGGAACGAGGTTTCGACCTCGGCGAGAATATTTTCGAAGCGCCGCGTCTTGACTCCGGCCGCCGTCGTCTCGGTGTTGCCATGCATCGGATCGCAGACCCACAGCACTTGGGAGCCCGTCGCGCGCACTGCGCGTATCACCTCGGGCAAGCGCTGCTCGATCTCCTTGACGCCGAAACGGTGGATCAAGGTCAGGCGGCCCGCCAAGTTCTGCGGATTGAGCACCTGCACGAGCTCCTGCAGCCATTCGGCGCTCATCGCGGCACCGACTTTGACGCCGATTGGATTGGCGATACCGCGGAAATATTCCACATGCGCGCCATTGGGATCGGCGGTCCGCATACCGACCCACGGCATGTGAGTCGATAAGTTATACCAGCGCTTCTGCCGTTCGATGTAGCGGGTTTGCGCCTGTTCCGAAAATAAATGCAAGCCTTCATGGCTCGTATAAAAATCCACGCGGCTCGCAGAGTGCACGCGCTGCCCGCTCATCGATTCGAAGAAATCCAGCGACTCGGCGATCGAATCGACGATTTTCTGATAGGCGTCACCAAGCGGCGAGTGGCGCAGGAACCCGAGATCCCAGTACTCCGGGTGATGAAGATCGGCAAAGCCGCCGTCGATGAGTGCACGGACGAAATTGAGCGTGAGAGCCGCGCGCTCGTAACCGCGCAGCAGCAGTTCGGGATCCGGCTCGCGCTCGGCCTGCGAAAAGCCCGGACGATTGACGTTATCGCCGCGATAACACGGCAAGCTGATCCCATCCCGGGTTTCCGTTTCGGTCGAGCGAGGTTTGGCGTATTGCCCGGCGAAGCGCCCGACCCGTATGACCGGCTTTTTGAGGCCCTGCAACAGCACCAAGCTCATTTGCAGCAAGATCTTGAGCCGCTTGGCAATCTTGTCGGATTCGCAATCGTCGAAACTCTCGGCGCAATCGCCGCCTTGCAGCAGAAATTGCTCGCCCCGTTGAGCCGCCGCGAGCTTAGCCCTCAGCGCTTCGATCTCCCAGGAAACCACCAAGGGCGGCAGCTTGCCCAAAGAGGCGATCGCGCGTTCCAACGCGATTTTGTCGGCGTAGCGCGGCTGCTGAGCCGCGGTCCGGCTCTGCCAGCTCGCCGGGTGCCAATTCGTCAACGCAGAACTCTTGGACATGGAGCAGAACCATCAGGAAAGAGGCCGCGGATGGTAGCCTTGTGGACGATCCCGAGTCAAAATGCGCGCCCGTCAGTCTCATGCCGAGAATTCGCATGCCGCAACAAAGTTCGCCGCCGAAATCCCCACCCCCGCAAAGCTCGCCTCCGCAAGCTTCGCCTGCGCACCCGAGCGAGACCACGCGGGCGCAGGAATGCCTGTCGGCGCTCGGCATCGACGCCGTCAACCCGGGCGCCTGGTCCGGCAGCGGCGGCTGGAGTGCGACCGAGACCGGGCCGCTCATCGATTCGACCAATCCCGCGACCGGCCGGCGGCTCGCGCAGGTTCGTGGCGCGACCTTGGCGGACTACGAGCGCGTGATGACCGACGCGGTGGCGGCCGCCAACCAGTGGCGCCGGGTACCCGCGCCCAAGCGCGGCGAAGTCGTGCGCTTGCTGGGGGAGGAACTGCGCGCGCATAAGGCGGCGCTCGGCAGTCTCGTGTCCTTGGAGAACGGCAAGATCAAAGCCGAGGGCGACGGCGAAGTACAGGAGATGATCGATATCGCCGATTTTGCGGTCGGGCAGTCGCGCATGCTCTACGGCCTGACGATGCACTCGGAGCGCAGCGAGCATCGCATGTACGAACAATGGCATCCGCTCGGAGTGGTCGGCGTGATATCCGCGTTCAACTTTCCGGTCGCGGTATGGTCGTGGAACGCGTGTCTTGCGGCGATAGCGGGTAATGCGACCGTATGGAAACCGTCGCCCAAAACCGCGCTTTGCGCGCTCGCCGTGCAACGCATCTGCAATCGCGTGCTCGCGCGCCATTCGCTGCCGCCGATTTTTCAATTGTTCATCGACAGCGCAACGGAGCTCGCGACCCGCTTCGTGGCCGACAAACGCGTCGCGCTCGTCTCGTTTACCGGCTCGACGCATGTCGGCCGCCAGGTCGGCATGCGCGTCGCGGAGCGGCTCGGCAAGAGCTTGCTGGAGCTCGGCGGCAACAACGCGATCATCGTCGATGCGACCGCCAATCTCGACCTCGCGGTCCCGGCGCTCGTGTTCGGCGCAGTCGGCACCGCGGGCCAGCGCTGCACGACGACGCGGCGCGTGCTCGTGCATCGTTCGCGCCTTGCGGAGCTCGAGAAGCGCCTGGTCGCGGCCTACGGGCAGGTTCGCATCGGCGATCCCTTGGATCCGCAGACGCTCATGGGACCGCTGATCGACGCCGGCGCGGTGACCAGGTTTCTCGAGGTCATC
>Ga0187869_10003751_pt1 | contig 10946 bp, 8 predicted proteins | sample June2016WEW_13_1_2_FD_132972 | JGI IMG/M metagenome (GOLD analysis project Ga0187869, IMG submission 132972) | Peatland microbial communities from SPRUCE experiment site at the Marcell Experimental Forest, Minnesota, USA - June2016WEW_13_100 | ecosystem: Environmental > Terrestrial > Soil >...
GCCACGGCCTCGAGCGGCAGAACCACGATCCGGCCCGCGGACGCGGCCCTGGTCGTGGCGGATGCGGCGGTTGGCCTCCCCGCGGGCCGGATCGTGGTTCTGCCGCTCGAGGCCGTGGCGCGGTCGGAGGGGAGTGGCGCGAGCCCCGCTTCTTCGCACTCGCTGCCACCGGCTCAGATCCTGGCGCTCGCGGAGGAGATGCGCGGCTCACCGCTCCGCGGCAGCTTCGTGGGGATCGGCGGTGCGGAGTTCGAGTTTGGGGAGCGGTTGTCGCCGGCAGTCGAGGCTGGGCTCCAGGCGTACTCGGCCGCGCTCGCCGACGAGATCCGGCGGCTCGCGGCTGGATGATGGCCGCCCGGACACCCGCCCCGGCACTTGAGAGAACACCCGGTAGATCCGTCCGCGGTACGCTGCGGTCGTGGCCCTTCTTCTGCTGAAGCTCGTCCTGACCCCGATCCTCATCGGCGGGGCCAGCCTGGCCGCACGCCGCTGGGGTCCGTCGGTCGGTGGCTGGATCGTAGCGCTTCCACTCACGTCGGGACCGGTTGCACTGTACATCGCGCTGGATCACGGAAACGCGTTCGCGGCCGGGGCGGCCAAGGGCTCGATCGCAGGCCTGCTCGGCGACGCGACCTTTGCCCTCACGTATGGCTGGATCGCTCGCCGGGCGGGCTGGCCCGTCTCGGTGGCCTGTGGCTTCGCCGCCTTCGCCGCAACGGCGCTGGCCATGCAGCCGGTCCTCTCCGCACCGGCCGTGGTCGTATTCGCGACCGTCGCCCTGGCCATGATCGTTTGCCTCGCGTTCGCGGTGCCCCCACCAGCCATGAGCGCAGCCGTGCCGCCGCCCACCTGGGACATCCCCGCTCGAATGATCGTCGGCACAGGCATCGTCCTGGCGATCACCGCCGCCGCGGGCGCCCTGGGCCCATCTCTGAGTGGGCTGCTTGCAGCGTTCCCGGTCTATGTAACGGTGCTGGCCCTCTTCGCCCACCACCTGCAGGGACCGGAAGCGGCGATCAACGTGGTTCGAGGCCTGCAAGTCGGCCTCTTCGGCACGATTGTCTTCTTCCTGGTCGTCAACTCGACCATAGAATCATTGGGGGTCGTCGTGGCGTTCGCGGTCGCGATCGCGGCCGTCGCGGCGGTTCAGTCGGTCTCGCTCCGACTGGTTCGGCGCGACATACCCACCTCGGTGAGCGCGCCCTGACGCCCGACGCGTTGGTTGCCGCTTCCGAAGTCGCTCAACATCGCCCCAGGTGGTAGAGAACAAAGCTGACCAGTTCGTCGATGGCAACGCGGCTCGGAGTGCCGGGTCCGTGAGCTTGCAGGAGGCCGGATGGACCCCCGTCCGCCCCGGTGCTTGAGCGGAAGACAGGACGCACGTCCCTGGTGCCACCCCGGGTGAGGTTGAACAGCAATCGGTGCCGAAGAGCCGCACAGCACCACGCCGGGTGACATTGAGCTAACTCGGGCTCCTCGGCCAGCCCGCGCCGACGTCCTGCCCCCCGTCCTCGGCCCCGCACGCGCCGCAGCCCGCGCCGACGACACTACCCGCCCGCCGATGACCGCCCACACCGACTCCTTGACGCGACATGCATACTGGTACGCATGTCAGACCAATCCACGGACGCAACTCTGGATGTTGTGCCGGCCGCCGACCGTGCGATGCCTGACCAGTCCACGCGGGCGGCCATTCTCGGCGCGGCCCGACGCCAGTTCCGGGCGGACCGGGCCGGGCTGTCAATCCAGGCAGTCGCGGCCGACGTCGGAGTGTCGCGCCAGACCGTCCACCACTACTTTGGGGGGCTCAAGGGTTTGCGTGCCGCCCTTGCCGCCGAGGGGCTGGACGTTTCCACTGCGGCCGACGAGCCGACACGCGATCGGCTGGTCGACGCCGCCGTGCGGTTGCTCTCCCGCCCCGGCAGCGGGCTGATTTCAATCGAGGCGATCGCCGCGGAAGCCGGCCTGACCAAGGGCGCCGTGTACCACCACTTCGCCGATCGAGCCGAGTTGTTGCGGGCGGTGGCTCGTCGAGTCAGCCCGGTCGAGGAGATGCGGGCCCAGATAGAGCCTGCGGTTGAGCTCGGAGCGCGAGACGGTCTGGTCGCCATCGCTCGGGCTTACTACGCGGCAATGCGCGCCAGGGCGGATCTCGTCCGCAACCTCACCGCCAACTCGTCTCAGGATCCGGAGCTTGCGCGGGCCGTGATGACCGAGATCATCGGACAGGGAGCTCCGCTGATGCTCGAGTGGTTCGCTGTTCAAGTCGAAAAGGGAGCCCTGCGCCCGATCGACCCGGCGTTGTTGCTGCAAGGCCTGTTCGGGCCGGTCTTCCTGTTGATCGTGCTCGGGCCGGCTGTTTTCGACGAGCTGGCTCGGATCGGCATCCATCCGGCCATCGACGACGTCGAGGCGTACGTGGACCTGCTCCTGCACGGAGCCGCGCAGCCGGACACCAACTCAGGAGGTCGGTAGATGAGCAACTCCGTCCCTCCGGCGGCGGTCGTGCCCACGGCCACTTCCCGGCCCGCAACTGCTGCATTGGCCGTGGAGGCGGTCGCCCTGCGAAAGGACTTCGGGCCGATCCATGCCGTCGACGGCGTGGACATGGCCCTACCGCCAGGCCGCATCTACGGCCTGCTCGGCCCCAACGGCTCCGGCAAGACGACGCTGATCCGGCTCCTGACCGGCCTCGCGTCGGCGACAAGCGGCAAGGCCCGTGTCCTGGGCGTGGAGATGCCATCGCGCGAGAACCTCGCCCGCATCGGCTACATGACTCAGTCGGACGGCATCTACCCCGAACTCTCGGTCTGGGAGAACCTGACGTTTTTTGCCGCCCTCTACGGCCAGACTGACAAGAACGACATGCTCAAGTCCCTGGAGCTGGTCGAGCTGGACAAGCGAACCGGCACACCGGCAACGCAGCTCTCCGGTGGGATGAGGCGCCGTCTGTCGATGGCCTGTGCCCTCGCCCACCACCCGGCCGTGATCTTCCTCGACGAGCCGACGGTTGGAGTAGACCCGGCCCTGCGAGTCCAGTTCTGGGACCACTTCCATCGACTCGCCGCGGACGGAGCCACGCTCGTCGTCTCCAGTCACGTCATGGACGAGGCCGACCGCTGTGACGAGCTGCTGTTCATCCGCGACGGGCACGTCCTTGCCCAGGGGGCGCCGGACGATCTACGGGCGCGAGCCGGCACCGACAACCTCGAGACCGCTTTCCTGAGATTTGCCACGGAGGTCGTCGGGTCGGCGTCCGCCGGCTCGAAGGAGACCGACCGATGAACGCGCGCCGCGTCGCCGCGGTCTTTCGCCGGATCGTTGCCCAGTTCCGACGCGATCCTCGGTCGCTGGCGCTGCTGTTCATCGCCCCGCTTGCAATCATCGCCTTGCTCGGCTGGGTGCTGAGCAGCCAGCAGTCGCTGACGGCCCACGTTGCCGTCGTCGACAAGACGGGCGTTCCGGCCGGCGCAGCCGCGGCGACCAGGCTCGAAGCCGCCCTCGACGGTCAACCGGGAATCGTCCTCGACCGTTCTGTGGGCAACGACTCGACCGCCCGTCAGATGCTGAAGGACAAGAAGCTCGACCTGGTCGTGGTTCTCCCATCCGACTTCAGCCTGCAGAACCGGACGATCGAGCTGCTCACGCTCGGGCTCAATCCGGCCGGCGAGGCCTCCGTCATCCCCGCGGTCCAGCAGGCGCTGCTGACGGCGATCGCCGACACTGCGGGCGCCGCCCTCCCGACGATCGAGCGGGCGACCGTCTACGGCTCCCCCAATGCGACCCAGCTCGACTCGCTCGCCCCGGTCGTGGTCGGCTTCTTCGCCTACTTCTTCGTCTTCATCCTGACCGGCATCAGCTTCCTGCGCGAGCGAATCGGCGGGACGCTCGAGCGCCTTCTGGCGACCCCGGTCAGTCGAGCCGAGATCGTCCTCGGTTACAGTCTCGGCTTCGGCTTCTTCGCGACCCTTCAGGTGGCGCTCGTGCTCGCCTTCGTGCTCGGCCGCCTGGAGATGCCGGCGCTGGGACCGATCCCGGCGTTCGCCATTGGGCTCGGCGTCCGGACGGTCGGCAACCCGCTGATCGCCTACCTGCTGGTTCTCGTCCTCGGCCTTGGCGCGGTTTCGCTTGGCATCTTCCTGTCGACCTTCGCCCGGACCGAGCTGCAGATCCTGCAATTCATCCCGATCGTCATCGTGCCGCAGGGTCTCCTCGGTGGCTTCTTCTGGCCGATCGAGCAGCTGCCTGCACTGCTGCAACCGGTCGCCAGGATCCTGCCGGTAACGTACGCGATCGATGGACTGCGCCAGGTGATGATCGCCGGCGCCGATCTGTCGTCGCCGCAGGTGCTGCTGGATCTGGGCGTGCTCGTCGGCATTGCCGCGGTCTTCATGGCTCTCGCCGCCGCCACGATCCGGCGGGAAGTGGCTTAGACCCCCGCCGGCCGAGCGGCCACAGGGCGAGCGGACCGCCGACCACTGCGACCGCTAGACAGGGATCCGGGCCCGAACGCTGTCGAGCCGTTTGCGTAGGCCGTGGCGACGCGGCCCGGCCACGACCAGCGCGGCCGACCAGGCCGCCAGCGAAACCATGGCTACGACGTAGACCGGCCAGTAGTTGCCGATCCGGTCGTACATGATTCCGCCGACGTTCATGACGATGATCCCGCCGGCCGGATAGGCGACGGCCGTTATGCCGAAAACCGCCCCGAAGTTGTGGCCGCCAAAGACATCCGAGAAAGCGGCCGATCGGATGGCGATCGTGGCCCCGATGCCGAAGCCGTAGACCGAGTTGCCGATGACCGCGAGAGCAAGCAGCGAGCCGGTCGCGGCGAAGATGCCGGTCGCACCGACTGCAATCAAGCCCGCGCACAGCAGCCCGATGTAGCGGCGCCCAAACCGGTCCGAGAGACCGCCACCGACGATCTGGCCGACGACGTACGCGTAGCACTGCAAAGCCAGCATGTCGGCCGCGAACCCGGCGCCGATGCCCTGCGCCACGGCTTGCCGGGATGACATCTGGAAGATTCCCTCGTCGATACAGCCGATCCCAACGGCTCCGACCAGCAGGATCAGGAACCGGCGCGTCCGGATCGTGCGGCGCAACGCGTCCGGGCGCGAGCGGCTGCCCGGCGGCGACAGCTCCCGTGATGCGGCGACGGCGCCCGGGGCGGACGTTTCGTGGAGGCCAGTCCCTGACGTCGCCCCGACGGCACGGGCGGGGTTCGCTCCCGCGGTCCGATCCGGGGTCGCTTCCGCGGCTTCACCGTCCGAACTGTCGGCGCCCCCGGCGCTGGTGGCGCCGGCCGGCACGAGCACGGCCGCGCCCGTGGTCATCAGCCACACGAACGGAAGCGCCAGAAGCGACAATGCGGCGAAGACGCCCGCGGTCGATCGCCATCCGATTTCCGGGATCACGGTAGCGGCAACCGGCAGGGCTAAGGCGACACCTATGCCGGGACCCGCATACGCCACACCCAGCGCAAGCCCCGCTACTCCCGCATAACGGCGGGCGACGGCCGTCGTCGTGCCGACGAAGACCAGCTGGACGCCGATCGCGAGCATCGCTCCGTAAGCGACGATCAGGAGAGCCACGCCCGAAGCGGCAGATGCCAGGAGCCAGCCGGCAGCGAGCAGCCCCGCTCCGACGAGCAGCAAGAGGCGATCCGACATTACGTCGAAGGCACGTCCGAGTAACGGGGAGCAGAGGGCCGATACCAGCAGGAACATCGTCCACGGCATCTGGCCCAGTTCGCGCGAGGTATGGAACGCGGCCTCGAACTGCGGCGCCAGCAGCGGGTAGCAGTACAGCGGCGCATACGCGACGGCACCCACGACGAATGCGCCGAGGACCGGCACGGATCGACGCATGTTGCCCCGGGAGAGGGACAGGCCAGGCACGTGCCCATCCTAGGCTTTGACCGCGGACGCGGTCGATCTTGCGCGCGCAGGGACCGCGGCTGCCCGGGACGTTTCGCGCCGGCCCCGGCGAACCTCTTACTCCTCGGTCTTGGACTCGGCTTCGGCCTCGGCTGGCTCCTCAGCAGCAGCCTCAACAGCGACCGGCTCCTCGATCACGTGCGGTGCGGCAACCTTGGCCACGACCTCGTCCGGATCGGACAGGAGGGTGATGCCCGCCGGCAGCGGCAGGTCTCGAAGGTGGATCGCGACATCGAAGTCCTTGAGGGGCTCGATGGAATACTCGAGCGCCTCCGGCAACTTCTCCGGCAGGGCTCGAACCTTGACGCGGTCGACGTTGTGCAGGAGGGTGCCACCCAGGCGCTCGACGGCGTAGGACTCGCCGATCGTGTGAAGCGGGATCTCGACCGTGACTTCCTCGCCCGACTTCAGCTCGAAGAGATCGACGTGGAGCATATGGCGGGTCCGAGGGTCCACCTGTACGCCGTGGACCAGCACGCGGTGTACGTCTTTGCCGTCGATCTTGAGCTCGATGATGGTGTTGGAATGGGCCGCCCGGCGAACGTGCTCGAACTCATGAGCATCCAGCGAGACGGAGATCGAGGCGAGACCATGACCGAAGACGACCGCGGGAAGGCGGCCAGCCTTGCGCAGGTGAGAAACCGACTTGCCGGTCTCAGTCCGGCGGGTGGCGGTGAGCACTGACGGGGCGGACACAGAATTGGAACCTCCCTGCGCGGGTCGATCGAGCGCACTGACCGTTGCGGAGGCGCTTCGGCCTACGAGCCTACCACGGGACGGGTGGCCACGCCGGTTGCACGCCTACAGACGCTCGGGCTGATGACGTGGGCACGGTGCCAGACTGGTTCGATCGAGCCACGGGTCGACCGTGCCAGTGAGCCGGCCGGTGGGACGCCCATCGAGGCCGTCCGGAACGAAACCCTTGACCGTTCCACGGCTGCGGCCGGGTGTAGGATCGGCCAGTGGCTGCCACGATCCTTATCGTCGAGGACGAATACGCCGTCGCCCGGGGGATCCAGTACGCCCTCCAGCAGGAGGGCTATCAGGTCGCGGTCTCGAGGTCGGGTGAAGAGGGTCTGGAGTTCGCTCTGCGCGAGGGCCCGGATCTCATCGTCCTTGACGTTCGCCTGCCGGGCATCGACGGTTTCGAAGTGCTGCGCCGTCTGAGGACGAGCGGCTCGAAGGCGCCCGTCCTGATACTGACGGCCCGTGACGAAGAGATGGACAAGGTCATCGGGCTGGAACTCGGCGCCGACGACTACGTGACCAAGCCGTTCGGGCTCCGCGAACTGATGAGCCGCATCAAGGCCCTGCTCCGGCGTGCATACGGCGATCTGGCCGACGCCAGAGGCGGACGGCTGCTCCGCCACGGCGACCTGTTGATCGATCTCGAACGGCGGCGCGTCCAGCGTGGCGAGCGGCGCGTTACCCTGACCGCCACCGAGTTCGAGATCCTCCGCCACCTCGCCAGCCGGCCCGGACGCGTCTTCTCGCGTCGGGAGTTGCTCGAGCTCATCCGCGACTACGAGGCCCTCGACCAGGACGAGAAGACGATCAACGTCCACATCAGCCACCTTCGCGAAAAGCTGGAAGACGATCCCTCCAGCCCGCGGTTCGTCTTGACGGTCCGTGGCGCGGGGTACGCCTTCGCGGAGACCTAAGGTGGCACGGGGGCGCCGGAAGAAGCCAGAGGCGCCTTCCGGGTCGCGCGGCGCCAGGGCAGGCGCCGCAAGAGAGCCCGCAGTGGCGGTGCACTCGGTAGAACCCCAGTCCCGTGCCAGGCCGGTCAGAGCGAGTCGCAGCCTTTCCGTGCCGGTCTCCCGAGCCCTGCCGCGAACTTTCCAGGGCCGCCTTTCGATCGCCTTCGTCATGGTCTTTGCCCTGGCCGTCGGCATCGTGTCAGTGCTGACCGTCTTCGTCCTTGACAACGACCTTCGCCAGCAGGAGATGACCAACCTCCAGGCGCGGGCCAACGCAGTTGCGGCGGTGGTGAGGGTCGCGGCCGAGACCACGGCCTCCGCGGACCCGGCCAACAACACGGTCGTCTCGGCCAGCGGCACGCTGAACGACCAGGTCAGCGCCGTCATGGGCGACAGGACCACCCTCGCCGACTACGCCAACAACGTTGCCCAGGCCGACCTGCGGCTCCGCTTCGGTCTCGGCTCCGAAACGCCCGGCGGCACCGTGTTGATCCCGACGACGCCGGTATCTACTTTCAGCGCGCCGCTCACAGCCGAGCCGGGGCTCGGCCAGGCGCGCGACTCGATCGCGTACACGGAGATCTTCAAGTTCGCCGACCCAGAGGGCGTCAAGCCAACCTGGTACCTCGAGGTCAGCCTTTCGGCGCCGTACACGACGCGGAGCAGCACGATCACGGGCGTGGTTGGCTTCCTTCTCCTGGCCGAGACCGGCGTGCTGTTGCTGGCTATCGTCGTATCGGCTCTGCTGGCCCGCCGCTTCACGACGCCGCTGCGCAGGCTGACGGACGCGGCCCGGGCTCTCGCGGAAGGCGACCTGGCGAGGCGAGTCCCCGTCGACAGGGCCCATACCGGCGGGGCAGAGATGGCAGAGCTGTCACGCCAGTTCAACGCCATGGCGGATCAGGTCGAGGAGACAATGGAGGTCATCCGGCGCGACCGAGACACGAGCCGGGAGTTCCTGGCCGACGTCTCGCACGAGCTCCGAACGCCCCTGGCCGCGCTGCGCACCTTCAACGAGCTGCTCCAGGAGAAGGCCGGCAGCGACGTAGCCGCCCGAACGGAGTTCCTCGAGGCGAGCGGGCAGCAAATCGAGCGGCTCGATTGGCTGGCCCAGAACCTGCTCGATCTGTCGAAGCTCGATTCCGGGCTGATTCGCCTGGATCTTCGGCCCGACGACCTTCGAGCGACGATCCTCTCCGCCGTCGAGCAGGCGCAGGTATCCGCCCATCGACGAGGCCTCAGCCTGACTGCGGAGCTGCCGGAAACGACGCTGGTGACCCGGCACGATCCGCAGCGCCTCGGTCAGGCGTTGACCAACCTGATTGGCAACGCTTTGAAGTTCACGCCGCGCGGAGGATCGGTGCGGGTGGTGCTGAGTCCCCTCAACGGAGGGGCGCGCATCCAGGTCATCGACACGGGCGTAGGGATCGACGCCAAGGAGCTGCCCCAAATCTTCGAGCGCTTCTACCGTGGCTCGCGCGCCAATGAGGCCCGCGGCAGCGGGAGCGGCCTGGGGCTGGCTATCGTCCGCTCGGTCGTGGAGATGCACGGCGGCCGGATCATGGTCGAGAGCCGAGTGACAGCCGGGTCCACGTTCACCGTGACGCTGCCGGCCGACCCACGGATGTCGGCCGATGCCATCGCCACCGGAGCGGTCCCGGCCGTAGGGAGCGGTACGACCGGGCCCGCGCCGTCGGGACCCGCGACGAGCCCGGCGTCATCGATCGCGGCGGCATCCGGCGAGCCCCCCGCGCCGGCGGAATCTGCGGCCCTTGCCAAGGCCACCATGGAGCAGGGTCGCCCTCGGTCGAACTGAGCGCTCGGGGTCTGTGGCGGAATCTTCACCGTCCGGCCTGTGGAACGTGAATGTCTGCCCCTTCAAGCTTCGGCATGTCGCAGCGCCCGCTTCGCAGGCCCGCATCCCGGCGACGATTCCTCTTCGCGCATAGCATTCGCGCCTGGCACCTCTCACATACGGAATCTCCCCCTTTGATGTCCGACCCCAGCTCACCCGGGATCCACCGGTTCGAGCCTCCGCCCGACCAACGCCACCAGTGGAAGGCGAACTTCGACAGCCGAGCCGCAGGAGGTTTGGACCAGGTGACGCCGGAGCGGTGGTTCGAACCCAGTACGGAGCAGTGGACCCCGCCGGGCGGGTCGCCTTCGTCGTCGACGAGCGGCGGCTATGGCCGGGGGGTTGTCTCAGCTTTGCTCGCGGCATCGTTGGTCGGCTCGATTCTCGGAGCCGGCGCCACCTACGCGGCCTTGCGAGCCACCGGCGCGCTGGATCCGGCAACGGCAGCCCCGGCGGCGAACAGCGGCATCAGGGTATCGATCGAGTCGGAAGCGTCGACCGTGATCGCCGCCGCGAGCCAGGTCGGCCCTGCAGTGGTTCAAATCGTGGCCGACGATGGAGCCGGTAACACGACGGTGGGTTCCGGGATCATCTACGACTCACGGGGCTGGGTCCTGACCAACAAGCACGTCGTGGTCGGAGCGCAGACAGTCGTCGCCAGACTCAACGACGGTCGCCAGCTATCCGCCACCATCTACGGCCTCGATACTCTGACCGACCTGGCGATCGTCAAGCTTGGCAACCCATCCGGCCTCACGGTCGCGGCGATGGGCGACTCGTCATCGCTCCAGGTCGGCCAGCTGGCCATCGCGATCGGCAGCCCGCTCGGCCTCCAGTACCCGAACAGCGTCACCTCCGGGATCGTCTCGGCTCTTGGCCGTGACATCTCGGTCGCCAGCAATGACCCCTCCTCGCCGGCGTCGGTCAGCCTCCACGGCCTGATCCAGACCGATGCGGCCATCAACCCGGGCAACAGCGGCGGACCGCTGGTCGATGCATCCGGCCGGGTCGTGGGCGTCACCACGGCCGAGGCCCAGGTCGCCCAGGGAATCGGCTTCGCGATACCGATAGACATCGCCAAACCGATCATGCAGCAGGCCCTGGCCGGTGAGAAGCTGTCGCGGCCGTTCATCGGTGTTACCTACGATCCGATCGATCCGGGCCTGCAACAGCAGTACAACCTGCCCCTCGGCCAGGGCGCGTGGGTCCACAAAGAGGACACGAACGGCAACTCGATCGAGGCCGTCGTGGCCGGCAGCCCCGGCGCCCTCGCAGGCATCAAGACCGGCGACATCATCACCAGCGTCGAGGGTCAGGCGATCGACGCAGCGCATCGGCTCGAGGACGTTCTGGTCCAGTACGCACCCGGTCGGACGGTCAGCGTGGAGGTTTACCGCGGCGGAACCTACCTCACGCTCCAGGTGACGCTCGGGACCCGACCGGCGTCGACGA
>Ga0187869_10003758_pt1 | contig 10926 bp, 8 predicted proteins | sample June2016WEW_13_1_2_FD_132972 | JGI IMG/M metagenome (GOLD analysis project Ga0187869, IMG submission 132972) | Peatland microbial communities from SPRUCE experiment site at the Marcell Experimental Forest, Minnesota, USA - June2016WEW_13_100 | ecosystem: Environmental > Terrestrial > Soil >...
CTCGACCGAAGAGGTGGCACGTTTGAGCGAAGCCGAGACCCTGGAACTGATCTTCCGGCCAGGATTCAGTACGGCCGAGGAAGTCACGGAAGTTTCCGGGCGCGGAGTTGGCATGGATGTCGTGCAAAGCGTGCTGCACCGGCTGAAGGCCACGATTCACATTGAAACTCATCCCGGCCAAGGCACTACATTCCGGCTGAAACTGCCGCTCACGCTGGCCATCATCAAGGCTCTGATGTTCTGGGTGGAGCAGCATTTGTACGCCATTCCGCTGAACGCGGTAAGCCAGATCGCCCGCACCACGGAGGCGGAAGTCCATCAGGTGGATAACTACGAAGTTTTGCAATTGCGCAATCAAGTGCTGCCGTTGCTGCGCCTGGGGCACCGCGCCCCGGAGGGGGGCGACCGGACATCCAGCAAGCTTTTTGTGTTGGTGATTACCGTCGGAGAAAAGAAATATGGACTGATCGTCGACGCTTTGGAAGGAGAAGAAGAATTGGTGATCAAAGCTTTGGACGATCAGACCTTCGCCACCGATCTGGTGAATGGAGCTTCAATTCTTGGAGACGGAAAAGTCGTGCTGATCTTGAATCTGGCCGCCGTGGTGGAACACGTCTCGCGGTTGCGTCCCGAAGAAGCGGGAGTGACGAACTTTGGATTGTTGCTAAACCATGGGGATCGGGCGCGGCTGGCAATGAGTGCAGCGGGAGGTCAGGCATGAGTCTGAAAAAGGTGCGCGTACTGGTGGTGGACGATTCCGCCTTGATGCGGAAGCTGATCCCGCAGATGCTCGAAGCCGACCAATCCATCGAGGTGGTAGGCACCGCCATGGATGGAAATTTCTGTCTGAAGAAGATCGAGGAACTGCAGCCTAACGTGATCACGCTGGATCTGCAAATGCCGGGCATGAACGGCATTGACACCTTGAAAGAGATCATGCGTCGGCATCCGTTGCCGGTGATTGTGGTGAGTTCACATTCCACCGAGGGAGCCTCCATCACTTTCAAGGCGCTGGGGTTGGGCGCCTTCGATTTCGTTACCAAGCCGCAAGACGCTTCGGTGCACATGGCTGAGACGGCGCGGGAGTTGATCGCAAAAATCAAAGCTGCCGCCGATTGCAAAGTGGTGCGGCCTGGAACTTTGCGAGGGGCGCCACCGCGTCCGGAAAAAATTGCGACCGCGAAATCTGTGCCTACCCCTACCCGGATTGTCGCCATCGGAATCTCTACGGGGGGGCCGCAAGCTCTCGAGTTCTTGTTGGCGCAACTTCCGCCGGATTTTCCGGGAACTATTCTGGTGGTGCAACACATGCCGTCGGGCTTTACCGAAATGTTTGCGCGCCGTCTCGACGAGCTGTGTGCTCTGCGGGTGAAGGAAGCCCAGTCGGGAGACCTGCTGCAGGCGGGACGCGTGGTGATTTGCCCTGGAAGCCGTCACATGACGGTAAAGCGGCTGCCTATGGGCGACGTTGTGGTGCTGAATGACGACCCTACGGTTAACGGGCACCGTCCCAGCGTCGACGTTCTGTTTCGCAGTGTTGCGGAGCAATTCGGACAGCTAAGCGTCGCCGTGTTGATGACCGGCATGGGCGATGACGGGGCTGAAGGTCTCGGCGCGGTGAAGAAGGCTGGAGGAATGACCATCGCCCAGAGTGAAGAATCTTGCGTGGTCTACGGCATGCCAAAAGCCGCAATCGAGCGGGGCTATGCCACGCGGGTCGTGCCTTTGGACGTGCTTTCGTCCACTTTACAAGCACTTTGCGGCCGCAGCGAAGGTCACGTAGATAGCAGCGGCGCGAAAAAGTCTTTCGGCGCTGGGCGCTGAACGAGTTGCTGGACAAGTTGCTGATCCAGGTCTGGTGACTTGAGTCATCTGGCCGGCGGGAAACCGCTGTGTTGAAATTAGAAGGGGAGGTTGCTATGGAGCAGTTTGCAGCAGTCAAACGCAGCAAAGACGGACAGGCCGTGCGCTATCTGATCGTGGATGATTCGGTATTCGCACGCAAGAACCTGGCCCGTATGATCGAAAGCTTCGGCGGACAGGTGGCGGGCGAGGCTGGGGACGGGTTGACGGCGATCAGCGAATTCGATCGCACGCATCCCGACATCGTTCTGATGGACATCACCATGCCGCAGATGGAAGGCATCGAGGCCGCCGAGAAGATCGTGCAGGCGCATCCCGAAGCCCGCATCGTGATGGTCTCATCGGTCGGTTACCAGGAAAACATTGTGGCTGCCTTGCAACGCGGGGCGCGCCATTTCGTGCAGAAGCCGGTGAAGCCGGAAGTGCTATACGAAGTCATCAAGTACGTAATGGGAGAAGACGGCGCCGTCGTGAACGTGGCCGGCGCGGGGGTCTAGTCGCATGAAGATGGAGCTGATTCAGCCTTTCATCAATGCGGCCGATGCCGTGTTGTCGCAAGGCCTGCAGGGCACCACCAAGGTGGGCAACCTCTCGATGGAAGAGGAAGCTTATCGCCGCAAAGGTGTGGCCGGCATGGTGGCGCTTACCGGCGACATCGAAGGCCGAATCATCCTGGACCTCGAGCCGCAAACCGCCGTGCGCGTAGCCAGCCACTATGCGGGCGCCGAATTACCCGAGTCCGACGGGCTGATCAAAGAGACCATTTACGAACTGGCGAATCAGGTGGTCGGCAACGCCGTCTGCGCGCTCAACGATCAGGGCTTTCACTTCCGCGTGCATCCTCCACTCTTGCTGACGTCCGCTGAAGGAGATAAAACCAGCGAAGACGTCGAGGCGCTGGTCATCTGCTTCGAAACCTCCCTCGGCAATGTGTTTATGAACGTTGCGCTGCGTTACAACAAGCGGCGTATGGCTGATCACGTGGCTGTGGGCAGGTAAACACTCACTCCAATCCGGGCGGGAAAGCAATCTTTATCGCCCACCTTTAATTCATCAACTCATCAGTCATGCGCGCAGGGGCAACTGTCCGCCTAATTCTTCGCCGAAGTCTTCCGCGGGATCGGCAAACCTTCTCAGTTCGGGATATTCTTGGATCAGCGTGGGCGGAGCCAGCACTCGCTTCCTGCTTATCATTGCCTTCAACTCCAGAGCGTTCACGCCCGCCTTGCTCTCGAAGTGGTTGTTAGTAATCACGTACGTAGTTTGTGCCCGCTGAGCGACGCTTTCGATTCTTTCTTTCCAGCCCGCGAGTTCCTTTTCGCTGTAGAGATAGTTGTAGCGGTCGTTGCGATTGTCGGAATCGAACCACTGCTCGTAATTGCGGCCATGCAAGCGGACGTAGCCGATCGCTCCCGTCACGTGTTCGGTGGGTGCCAGTGATCGCCCCAGCAACGGCTGGTCGATGTTGCAGAAGCCGACATTTTTCTGGGTGAACGCGGCCAGCGTTTCAGCGTTATTCCAACTGGAATCCCGTACTTCGACCACGCGCGGATACTCGATGAACTGGCGCAGCAAGCGGTCGAGATATTCGCGATTGAGCGAAGTGTTCTTGAATGACACAGGAAACTGAATGAGCAGCGCGCCCAGTCGTCCTTCGGTGGCAAGAGCATCGAGGCCTTCGCGGGTGCGCAACTCGTCTTCGTCGGTGGGACGAATTGTCGCTGCCGACGTGGGCTCCATCACCGCGATGGGCGAGTGCGTGAAGGCACGGTAAAGCTTGGCCGTAAAGAGAAAGTTCTTGTTCACGGCGGCGACTTTGCGGCACCAGAGCTTTGCCAGTTCCGGCTTCAGCGGTCCGTAAAACGATGTGTTGATTTCCGTGATGTCGAAAAAGTGCGCCAAATATTCCAGAGGGTGCTGCTTGCGGCGCTCCATCCCCGAAGGATAGAAGATGCCGTCCCAGTCTTTATAAGACCAGCCAGCCGTGCCGATGCGGACATCACTCGAGTGGGCTTGGGGCGAACGTTCCATGGGAAATGGCGGACGGAGGGCAGAGCAAGGTTAGCACAGGCAGGAGCACAGGGACCGCCGCGGATTGCTCTTCAGTCCAGCGACAGCACGACCCAATAGACTCCCGTAGGATACGTCTCGGTGCGAGCGTAGCAAGCCCCCACCGAGAAGCTGCGTAGATTGTGGCTGGAAAGCACATGACTGGCATTTGCCGGCAGCGTTTCTGGATGCAGACTGGTGTACGTGAGTACCGTGTATCGTTGCGCGAGTTGATGAACGGGGGAGGTGCCGAGATTGTCGGCTTGCGCCATGGAGCAGGCTGCGTCGTCCGCAGTAGGTAAATCGCGGCGGGCGAGATCAGGTTGGTTAGCCTGGCGCCGCGCGTGCCCCAGAGTTGCTGCAATCCGATCCTTCACTTCTGCCGCGGAATAATTAGGGAGGGCACGGCCGAAGTCCTGCACAATGTACAGCCGGTCTCCGCTACGGACCACGCCCAACCCGACTAGGTTATAAGCCGGGTTGAGCAGGTTCGCGCGATGCGGGGGGGAAAGCATCAGATGTTGCTGCGCTTGGGCGGCATCGAAATCGAGCGCAACATTTTCGCCTTCCTGATCGAGTTGCGTGCGGGTCGCCGCCGCCAGGCGTTGCGGTAGGGAGGGCTCACCGTCAAACTGGTGCGATAGCTGCCGCGCCGCAAACATCGCTTCCGCATGCGCGCGGGCAGCCTGGCTCATGCCAGCATCGAGCGTTAAAGGTGGCGCACCGGCTTGCGCTCGGGCCTGATTCGCCAGACTCAGAAGCTGCTGTTCGGTCTCGGAATCGTACTCGGTAAAAGGAATATCGGGAGCGGTTGCCGAGGCTGGTTTTAGAGTCGCGTGCTGCCTCTCCGCACCATCCGCATTTCCCCCGGAGGAAGCCATCACTCGAGCCGACGGCGCGATCGAGACCGCGCTCATTACCAGCAGAAGCACGATTGCGAATCTTCTACCGGTCGCTCTAGGGGCCCTTAACATTAGCTTGTGCCTACTCAACTCGATCCCGGGAAGGACGCGAACTCAGGCTCAAACTTGTCACTAGTGCTACGCTAGAAGCTGAAATCCACCTTGAGAAGTTACCTTCGCTATGGGACTGGGTCTCAGTGGGGTCATTGGCCTGTTGTTTGGCAGTGTGATTGCTTGGCTTGTGCTGCGCTCGCGCACCGCCGGACTGAACGCGCGTTTGTGGCTCATGGAAAAGGAATTAGCCGCCGAAAAGGCCGATCTGGCGCGGCTTCAGCAGGCTCACACCGACTTGGTGGCAGGCAAGGCCAGAGCGGAATCCGCTCTCGAATCGGAACGGAAGACCAGCAACGAAAAGATCGAGTTAATCACTCGCGCCAGCGAAGAATTGCGCAACGCATTCAAAGCCATGGCCGCCGACGCGTTGAAGAGCAACAATTCGTCTTTTCTGGTGATTGCGGAAGAAGCGCTAAAGCGCTTCCAAAGCCAAGCCACGGGCGACCTGGAAGCCCGCCAGAAGGCCGTCGCCGACATGGTCGCGCCGGTGCGAGACTCGCTGAATAAAGTGGATGCTCAGATTCAGCAAATGGAAGTGGCGCGCGGCGGCGCGTACGGTGAATTGCGGGCCCAGGTGCAATCGCTGATCACCACACAGAAGGAATTGCAATCGGAGACTGGCAATCTGGTGCGAGCCTTGCGCACTCCGAACGTGCGTGGGCGGTGGGGAGAAATTCAGTTGCGCCGCGTGGTCGAGATCGCGGGCATGCTTTCCTATTGCGATTTCGCCGAACAGGAGTCCGTAACGACCGACAGCGGAAGGTTGCGTCCTGATTTGGTGGTGAAACTGCCCGGCGGTAAGCACGTCGTGGTTGATGCGAAGACGCCGCTTCAAGCTTTCCTCGATGCCTTCGAAACCACGGATGAAGATGCCCGCCGCGCATGTCTGGCCAATCACGCGCGGCAAGTGCGCGATCACATGAAAACTCTCAGCGGCAAAAACTACTGGGAGCAATTCGACGCGACACCGGAATTCGTTGTGATGTTTCTTCCCGGCGAAACATTTTTCAGCGCAGCCCTCGAACAAGATCCCGGCTTGATCGAGCAGGGGGTTCTGCAGCGTGTGATTCCCGCGTCGCCCACCACGCTGATTGCGTTGCTGAAAGCTGTGGCTTACGGATGGAATCAAGAAAAACTGGCGCGCAATGCACAACAGATCAGCGCACTGGGCAAGGAACTGCACGACCGCCTGCGCCTTCTCGCCGGACATATCACATCAGTCGGCACTGGGCTCGACCGCGCCGTCGAGTCTTATAACAAGGCCGTCGGATCGCTGGAGAGCCGGGTGCTGGTTTCGGCCCGCAAGTTTGCCGAACTGGGCGCCTCGGTGGCCGAAGACATTCCGGAACTCGAGCCCATAGAAACTACCGCACGAGCGCTCTCGTTTGAGTGGGACGATGATCTCCCCCCAGAAACCGCTGCAAATGAACGCAAGGCCGGCTGAACCAAGAGGATCCCGCCTCAACTCGGCCGGGGACGGCTTCGTCGTTCTGGACCGGCTACAGAACATCGACGCGCTCTCCAGCGTTCCTGTCATCGTGTAAGCGCGGGCGATCCTCAAAGCAATAACAATGAGGAGCGCGCCCTCAAGGCCGGGGCAGCAGCCTTTTTTTCAGAAGCCCGCACGACCTTGGGGTTCTTTGGCAAAGATGATCGCAGGCAGGCCTGCCCCCGCAGCGGATGAAAAATCAGCGCTGGGATTGCCACGCTTGCTCCGCTTATCTCTTCGCTACTTGACCCCTTCCCGTCCATGCGATCCGGACGCGCCTGCGTAACTCACTGCCCCGCAGTCAGATACAAAATTCCACAGAAACATCCAAAAAGCCGTAATCGACGTTCGAAAACCCGTCTATAATCTCGGAAGTGCTGTAGATGCGGCATTTAGCATTGCCGGAAGTGGGAAACGACATGGCAGCGAAGTTGCTCATTGAGGACCGGCGGGACGTAATTGCCACGCCGGTCCAGCCCGTTAAGGGTTCGGGACCGCCGCCGAAGTCCATGAACCGCGAAAGCCAAGTCCGCTTCGTTGCCGTTCTTCTGTTCTTGCTGACGGTAGCCGCTGTCGTATTCGCCGGCTTCAATTTCGACGCAGAATTGAGAGCCTCGGTTCCGGACGATGGAGTCTGGTGGGTCGAGCACGCCGGGCGGCTCACGGCCGATCGCGTCGATCCTAATGGACCTGGCGCCAAGAGTGGCATTAAGCCGGGCGATCAACTGGTTTCCGTCAACGGGCAGGAAGTCCAGAATATTTCCAGCTTCGAGCGCCAGCTCTACCGAAACGGTGTCTGGTCCAAAGCAGCCTATTCCTTGCTCCGGCAGTCGGTCCCACTCGATTCCAGCGTCATTCTGGTTCCGGCGGAACGTTCGCTCAACAACTGGCTGCGGCTGATTGCGCTCATCTATCTTGGCATTGGCCTTTACGTCCTTCTGCGCCGCTGGACCGCTCCCGGATCCACGCACTTCTATATTTTCTGCCTAGTCTCGTTCATCGCGTACTCCTTCAAATACACCGGCAAGCTCAATGACTTCGACTGGACCATCTACTGGGGCAACATCGCCGCCGGAGTATTGCAGCCGGCGCTGTTTCTTCACTTCGTCTTGACCTTCCCGGAGAAACGCTTGACTGTGCGCAAGCACCCTTGGCTGCTGGCTCTTGTCTACGTTCCGGGAGGGATCCTGCTGGCTATCCACGTCGGCGCCATGCGGTGGCTGCAAGCCAGCGAGCGGCTGCGCTGGAACCTCGACCGCATGGAAATGTCCTACGGTTCGCTTTTCTTTCTAGCCGCCGCTACCGTGCTGTGGTACAGCTACCGGCGCGCCAGCACCACGATTCTGCGGCAGCAACTGAAGTGGGTCACCCGCGGCACCGTTCTGGCCATCATTCCCTACACTCTGTTCTATGTTGTTCCTTACTTGATGGGTTCGCTGCCCGGCGCGACGATGAAAATTTCCGCGCTCTCGCTGGCCCTGTTGCCGCTCACTTTTGGTTATGCCATCTTCCGTTACCGTTTGATGGATGTAGATCTCATCTTCAAGCGTGGTGTGGTCTACACGCTGGCCGCGGCGATCGTGGTGGGCATGTACTTCGGGTTGGTGGCGGGCGTCGCCGAACTGGTGCACATGCGGCAACCCAGCAGCGGTCCCGTGGGTCTGATCCTTGCCGTAGTAGTCACGGCGCTTCTGTTCGATCCCGTACGCAAGTGGATTCAGGACCGCATCGACCAGTTCTTCTATCGCACCCGTTACGACTATCGCCGTACGCTGCTTGAGTTCGGGCGTGAACTCAGCTCTGAGACGGACCTCAACGCCATGCTCTCGTCGCTGATGGACCGATTGTCGCGCACGCTTGCGGTCGACCGCATGGCCATTTTTCTTGCTGGCGAAGATGCAGAGCGATTTGTGCTGGCCAAGTCCTTCGGCCTGTCCGCGCCCGCTGCGCTCGATATGTCTTTCCTGAGCGTGCCGCGGCCGGAGCCGGCTGGTCACCTCTTTTTCGAGAACACGCACCAGGTACCGCGCGAGAGCCCTGGCGCGCAGCAAACCATCGCCCGCCTGGACCTGAATTACTACATCCCATGCCACGCGCAGCAGAAGACCGTCGCCGTGCTCGGCCTGGGCAAGACCACGCAAGGCGACTTCCTCTCCAGCGAAGACATGGAATTGCTCGAAACTCTGGGTGGCTATCTCGGCATCGCCATCCAGAATGGCCAGCTCTATGCCTCCTTGCAGCAGAAAGCCGCGGAGTATGAACGGCTCAAGGATTTCAACGAGAACATCGTCGAATCCATTAACGTGGGCGTGATGGCTCTCGATATGGAAGACCGCATCGAGAGCTGGAACGCGCAGATGGAGGTGATGTACGCAGTGCCGCGCTGGCAAACTCTGACCCAGCCGCTCAAGGCTATTTTCCCGGTGGAGTTCGTCGAAGAGTTCTATCGCACGCGGCAGGACGCAGGCATCCACAACCTTTACAAATTCCGCCTGAAGACACCTGCCGGCGAAGTTCGGACCGTGAACGTCGCCATCGCGCCTCTGGTTACGCGTAAATTCCAGGTCATCGGCCGCCTCATCATCATGGACGACATTACGGAGCGTATCGAACTGGAGGCCCAGCTCTCCCAAGCTGACAAACTTTCGTCCATCGGATTGCTCGCTGCCGGCGTGGCTCACGAAGTCAATACGCCTTTGGCCGTCATCTCCTCCTACACTCAGATGCTCTCCAAACAGCTGCAAGGTGATCCGCAAAAATCCGGCCTGCTGGAGAAGATCACGCGCCAGACCTTCCGCGCGTCTGAGATCGTAAACAATCTGCTGAATTTCTCCCGCACCAGCGGCAGTGAGATCGGCGATGTGGACGTGAATAAAGTGATTGCCGACACGCTCGCGCTTCTGGAACATCAGTTTAAGGTAGCAAAAGTGGAAGTCGAACACGCGCCCGCGCCTAAGCTGCAGCCCATTCAAGGAAATCCCGGAAGACTGCAACAGGTATTCTTGAATCTCTTTCTCAACGCAAAAGATGCCATGCCGGGCGGCGGCAAGCTGCGAGTCGCCACCATGAATGGCGATAGTGTCAGCGTTTCCGTATCCGACACCGGCTCCGGCATCGCGCCCGAGCATATTCAGCGCATTTACGATCCGTTCTTTACCACCAAGACGTCGCCTGGTGAAGGTCAAGCGCGCGGCACTGGCCTTGGCCTTTCCGTCACCTACGGCATCATCCAGGAACATGCGGGGAAGATTCGCGTGGAAAGCCGTCCCGGCGCCGGGACCACCTTCACCCTGGATTTCCCCCTGAGCAGGAAGGCAGTTCATGTTTAAGCAAACCCCGTCTACGCCAAGCACGACCAAACCTAATATGTCTGAGGTCGAATATGTCTGACGTTGCAGTGATTCCGCGCACGGCGTCGAATGGGAATCCAGGTCTGGCGGGTGCGGTGCTCATCATTGACGATGAAGCTGAAATTCGTGAATCTCTGCAGACCTTGCTGGAACTCGAAGGCTTCGCCGTGGAAACGGCGGCGACCGGCGAAGCGGGATTGCAGCGCATCGGCGAACATCCTTTCGACCTGATCCTGCTCGACCTGACCTTGCCCGGCCGCAATGGTATGGAAATTCTGGCCGAGATTCGCGCTCACGAAACCGGACTGCCCGTCATTATGATCACCGCCTTTGGTACGGTGGAGAACGCCGTGCGCGCCATGCAGGGGGGCGCGGTCAATTTCGTTCAGAAACCCTGGGACAATGAAAAACTTCTGGCCGACGTACGCGCCGCCGTGGGATGGCGCCGCGCCGAAGAAGAAAACGTCCAACTAAAACGCGCCCTCAAACAGCGCTACAACTTCGAAAACATTGTCGGCAAAAGCGAGCCGATGCTGAAGATCTTCGACCTCGTCGCCCAAGTCGCCAATAGCCGCTCCACCGTGCTTTTGCAGGGCGAAAGTGGAACGGGCAAGGAGATCATCGCCAAAGCCTTGCATCTGAATTCGCCGCGTCATGACCGTCCTTTTGTTCCGGTGAATACCGGCTCCATGCCCACCGACCTGCTCGAATCCACGCTCTTTGGCCACGTGAAGGGCGCATTCACCAGCGCCATCGCCTCCAAGAAGGGCCTGTTTGAGATTGCCGATCGCGGCACCTTGTTTCTCGACGAGATTGCCACCATGAGCCTGGAAACCCAGGCCAAGATTCTGCGCGTGCTGCAAGACCGCAGGTTCATGCATCTCGGCGGAGTGCAGGAGATTCAGGTGGATGTGCGCATCATCGCCGCCACCAACATCGATCTGCGCCAGTTGGTGCGGGAAGGCCGCTTCCGCGAGGACTTGTTTTACCGCCTGAATGTGATCACCATTGAACTGCCCCCGCTGCGCCAGCGCAGGGAAGACATTCCTCTGCTGGTGCAATTCTTTCTGAAGAAATATGCCGAAGAAAACGATCGCCCGGTGCGGCGCATCACGCCGGAGGCTCTACGTCCACTGATGTCCTACTCCTGGCCGGGCAA
>Ga0187869_10003771_pt1 | contig 10899 bp, 7 predicted proteins | sample June2016WEW_13_1_2_FD_132972 | JGI IMG/M metagenome (GOLD analysis project Ga0187869, IMG submission 132972) | Peatland microbial communities from SPRUCE experiment site at the Marcell Experimental Forest, Minnesota, USA - June2016WEW_13_100 | ecosystem: Environmental > Terrestrial > Soil >...
CGAATTCCGGTGCGCGATTCGAATTCCTGGAGCTGCCAGGTGAGGGCCGCGGCCAGCCCGAGATCCTCGAAAACATTGGGGCGCAGCTCAGCGGCGATCCTGCGGACCGTGTTCATGGACAGGTCGATGCCGCGGACAAGAGCGGCGACGCGGCGGTCGAATTCACGCCGGGCTTTGGCCGCGCGGGGGCGATGCAGAGAGGCCAGGGTTTCGAAATCGAGCTTCAGCAAAGAGAGCATCTGGCCGAACTCATCGTGGACTTCGCGTGAGATGCGGGCGCGCTCCTCCTCGCGGGCAGATTCGATGCGCGCGGAAAGCTGGCGCAGCCTGATCGTGCGAGATGCGCAACTGCTCCTCGTAGTGTTGGCGCTCGGTGATGTCGCGGAGATTGGCCACGATTCCGCGGAGTCCCTCCACCTGAAGGCAGTTGGCCGCCGCACTCTCGACGGTGCGCCATTCTCCATCGCGGTTACGCAAGCGGATTTGGAGAGCGGCAGCGACACTGGGCGGTGAATGCAGGATGCTTTGGAGGGATTCCTGAACGGCCTGTTGGTCGTCGGGGTGCAAGTGCTCGGCGGCATTGGTTCCGATTAGCAGATCCGGCGGGTAGCCGAAGACCCTTTCCACCGAAGGGCTTACGTATAGGATGGTGGCAGCGGTATCAATGACGGCAATGACCTCCATGCCATGTTCGATCAGAAGGCGGCTGCGTTCTTCAGCAACACGGAGACGCGCCGCGGCCTCGACTTGGGGCGTGAGATCGTGGCAGATCACCTGAACTTCGTACGGTTTGGGCTCACCCGCCCGGAACCGGGGGATGGCATCGGTCGAAATCCAATGCGGCTCCCCTGTCTGAGGATTCCATACTCTGTGTACGACGCCGTGGACTTCGGAGCCGCTGCGCAGCGCAACAATGGCGGGAAACTCGCGCGGAGAGACCGGAGTGCCGTCTTCGCTCATTACCCTCAATTGGAGGTCGGCGTTGTGCCGGCCGCGCGTTTCCTCAATGGAGAGGCCGAATAGTCTGTCGGCCGCTGGATTGGCCGCGAGCACGCTGCCCTTAGCGTCCAGATAGCTCACGGACTGATTCATGGTGCGGAAGAGATCGGAATATCGCTGCTCCGATTCGCGGCGGGCGTGCTCAGCTTCCCGGAGGTGTGTTACATCGAGATTGACACCGATCACCTGAGCGGCCTCGCCGGCGGCGTTGAGGTACGTCCGGGCCTTGCTGACGACCCAGTGGACACTACCGTCCGGCCAGATGATGCGGAATTCGGCCTCGCCATGCCGCGTACCTCGCAGAAGGTTTGCATGGTATGCCTGCACGCGATCCCGATCTTCGGGATGCACGATCGAGAGCCAGTGAACATAGGGCGTTGTCGTCTGAGTCACAGGCAATCCGAAGATACGACAACACTGTTCCGAGCGGGTAATGGTGCTGTTAGGCACGGACCAATCCCAGATACCCAGTCCGGCTGCTTCCTGTGCCAGGTTGAGGTGTTCTTCGGCTTCCAGCCGCGCCGCTTCAGCTAGTTTCAGAGGGGTGATATCGTGAGCGATACCCCCGATTCCGATGGGCCGGCCCTCCGCGTCTGTGATGGCGAAGACGCTCCGCGACACGAATCGCCTGCTTCCGTCCTTGTGGAGCCTGACGATCTCGCGCCGTAGAGTGGGTTGTCCTTGTTGGGCCTTTCCACACACGAGGTGCGCTTCTTCCAGGAGGTCCGGAGGGATGATCACATCGATCGGGTGCCCTCGCACCTCCGCGGCGGAATATCCGTACAATCGCTCGGCTCCGGGATTCCAGGTCAATATGACCCTGTTCAGGTCTATGGTGATAATGGCATCTTCCGCGCTCTGAACAACAGCGGACAGGATTGACGAGTCCCCGGTATCTTGCGGAGCGCCGGCAGATGGCGAGGCACTCAATTCCCGGCTGATGAGCGCGCTGAAATCGTGGAGTGTGCATATTGCCGATTCCGAAAGCGGGCCGCGAGGGCGGGTGTCCATGACGGCAAGGGCGCCGACCGCGAATCCCTCGGTAGTGAAGACGGGTACCCCGGCGTAGAAGCGAACGTGCGGGTGATCGGCGACGAGGGCGAGGCCCGCGAAACTCGCGTCCGCGGTGGCATCGGGAATCACCAGGGCTTCAGGGCTGCCGATCGTGTGTGAGCAGAAGGACGCCGAGCGGGCGAGTTGTGGCACACCTAAGCCGTAGGTGGATTTGAACCAGCACCGATCGTGCGTTACGAAGCTGATGGCGGCCATAGGTGCGTCGAAGAATTGCGCTGCCAGGCGCGTGATACGGTCGAAATGAGAATCGGGAGGCGTATCGAGGATGCCGCAGCGATCAAGAGCGGCAAGACGCAACCTTTCGGACAGAGCAATCGACATAGTTGAAGAGCTGGCCGCGAAGACAAGCGGGGATCTGGAACCGGTCCACGGAGCCGGTGGTCCATCCAGTGGGATCATAACATAGACCGATCGAGATACCGGAGTTGCCTATCCGTATTTGGAAACCCGCAGAGGTAAAGCTCCCCAGGCTCAAGAGAGGCAAGATGAGGGCGCGCCACGTCTCGTTCCTGTTTCGAGATCCGTGCCGGCACTTGCCAATGGCGGAGTCTTGTACCGCTGGCTCACGAGATGGCAAAGTTTCTCGGAATCTCGGGGAGGTTCAGACCGACTTGGGGCGGAGAATTCCGAGAATCTTGCCCTCCGTACAGATCTCTCTAAAGGTGAAGCGGCCTTCCGGTGGAGGAGAACCAGCGATCCTGCAAATCGCCCCGTAAATTCCGAATATTGGCCCCCTTTTTCCCCGCCAGGCGCCATGTGCCCTCGGGCTGTCGTTAGGGCTCCGCCTGAGGCTGGAAGAGGAATTCCGAGAACTGTTGCCCCCTTTCCGCAGTAAAGGCTCTCGACACCGATAGAAAAGCGCGCACCTCCACCAACGAATAGAACCGCGCACGCGACTTTTGGGCCTTCGGCACTTCAAGTTTCCCCGCAGGGCTACGCCCGAGGAAGCCTTCATCCACAGCCATACTCCTCTAAACTCAACAAAACTCAGGCGCATGATTGTTGATTGTGTGCCAGTTGTGCGCCAGAATTTCCTGCGAGGGTTAGGCGCGGTGGCGAACAAGGCCGGACAAATCATTGCGAGAGGCGAGCGGACCTGGCTCGTTCGAATCTTTATGGGACGCGACCCGGAGTATGGGAAGCGGCAGTACCACAACAAGACGGTTCACGGCACACGAAAGGACGCACAGGCTTACTTGAACCAGGCCCAGCGAGACCGTGACCTCGGAATGTTCTTCGAGCCGTCCCGCATGAGTCTTGACCAGTACCTCGACAAATGGCTCGAGACTGCGGCGAAGCCAAAACTCCGGGCCAAGACACATCGCGATTACGAAGCGCTGCTGAAGAGATATGTGCGTCCGGCGCTGGGAACCCACCCCGTTTCGAAGATCGAGCCACTCGACATCCAGGCACTCTACACAAAGATGCTGGAGCGTGGTTTGTCAGCTCGCACTGTCCGGTTTACGCACGCAGTCCTGCGCACGTCGCTGCACCAGGCTGTAAAATGGCGCCTCATCCCGATCAATCCCGCCGAAAGCGTGGATCTGCCCCGCCAGGCGAAAGGTGAGATCCGGGTATTGCCTCCGCAGCAGGCCAGAGCGTTCCTCGAAGCCGCCAAGCAGGATCGATACTACGTGCTGTTCGCCCTCGCCCTGACCACCGGTATGCGCCCAAGCGAATATCTTGCCCTGAAGTGGGTGGACATCGATTGCAAGAAGGGAACGCTCAGCGTGACGAGAACGCTCGAGCCGATCAAAGGCGGCGGCTGGCAGTTCGCCGATACCAAACGCGCACGCAGCCGGCGCGTGGTAAAGCTCCAGGATTGGGTACTCGAGCTTTTGAAGAAACAGCGTAGCGCGGCACCTGAAGAAGTGACCAAAAGTGAGGCGCCAGCAGCCGCGGCTGATCTGGTCTTCACTAACACAAATGGCAACGCTCTCAATGAGAGAAATCTCGTTCTGCGCAACTTCCAAAGCATTCTGGCCAGAGCGAAACTGCCGCGAATCCGCCTCTATGATTTGCGTCACACCGCGGCGACCTTGGCATTGTCCGCGGGCGTGCCGGCCAAGGTAGTTTCCGAGCAACTTGGACACGCCAGTGTCGCATTCACTCTCGATACCTATTCCCATGTCCTTCCTCATATGCAAGATGCGGCGGCCGCCCAGGTCGAGGCCATTTTGCTCGACGCGCCGAAGAAGAAACAACTGGCCCGGAGAAGGAAACGGTCGGCCGCGGGAAAAAACTCGAAATGATCAAGGCGAATGACGCCAAGGAGCTCTTTTCGGGGAACAAAGTGTCCGTGAACGTATTGGAGGAAGCCTTCGACATCAACACGGAACGGCCACTGTTCTGGCGACCTGCTAATGCGAATTCACTAATTTTCGCTATTTGCCGGTGCCAGCAGCGCCTCTCGCTTCGGCTGCCAGCGCGATTGTCCGGCGCCGCTAGCTGGCGTCTGCCCGAAGGAGTGTCCCGGATTTTGATTGTCGTCGGCCCTGTTCCGCTGGGGCTTTCCAAGTTTGGCACACTATTGGCACACATCTCGACCGCGCATGCTTCAGGGCCATGGTTCGGTATTTCCCGTAACCCGTATTGTTTTTAGATGGTTAGGATGGAGCCACCCTCCGGGCTTGAACCGGAGACCTGCTGATTACGAATCAGCCGCTCTACCAACTGAGCTAGGGTGGCCCTGTGCCCTTGATCATAACAACTTGCAGCGAGTTTTCGCAATCTTGAGTCTTAAATCACCGGGCGTCGGCCAGGTCGGATAAAGGGTAGTAATCCTTACTGCCTTGTAACTGTATGAGAGGCGACCCACCATCGAAAAACCGTCGCTAACTGCGCCCATAGCGGGAGCGCTGGGGAGCGCCAGGTGCCATTTACGCCGCGTCGCTAGTGGAGTATACTTCTTGGGACAATGTGTTTGGAAGGCGAATACGAAAATGCGATTTTTTTATGGTTCAATAGCGGTACTTTCGCTCGCTGCGCTGTCAGCGTGCTCTCGAAACACCACCGGCACTTCCGCGGCCATTCCCCATCTTCAGAAGCAGGGAACCGCCACGCAGTTGATAGTCGACGGCAAGCCGTTTCTGATGTTGGCGGGAGAACTGCGCAACTCCAATTCCTCCACTTCCGATTACCTGAAGCCGATCTGGCCCCGGATGGTAGCCATGCACCTCAACACCGTCCTGAGCGCCGTCCATTGGGAGCTGATCGAACCGCAAGAAGGCAAGTTCGACTTTTCGCTCGTGGATAGCCAGATCCGCGACGCACAGACCTACAATCTGCGGCTCATCTTTCTATGGTTTGGAAGCTGGAAGAACGGGGTTTCCAGCTACATTCCGGCCTGGGTGAAAACCAACCAGGAGCGGTTCCCACGGGTCCCGGACAAGGACGGCAAAGGCACCGAGATCCTCTCCACATTGAGCGCCGCCAACCGCGATGCCGACGCGCGCGCTTTTGCAGCCCTCATGCGGCACATCAAGGAAGTGGACGCGCAGCACAGGGTCGTCATGATGCAGGTGGAGAACGAGGTGGGCCTCGGATTCGACACGCGGGATAGGAGCGAAGCCGCCAATAAGGCCTTCGCGGCGCCCGTGCCAAAAGAGCTGCTGGACTATATCGCCAGCCGCAAGGACAGTCTGCATCCGATGCTCCGCAAGGCCTGGGAAGCGGCCGGGTCCAAGACATCCGGGACGTGGGAAGAGGTTTTCGGCAAAGGCGACTACACCGATGAGATCTTCATGGCGTGGAACTATGCCAGCTACGTGGGCGGAGTGGCGGCGGCGGGCAAGGCCGAATACCCGCTGCCCATGTTCGTGAACGACGCGTGCGCCATGCCCAGTCCGGAACGGCCGCAGCCGCGCGGCGGCGGGCGCCCAAACCCGGAGGTGAACAACATCTGGAAAGTGGCGGCGCCGGCGATCGACATCCACTCGCCCGACCTGTATACGCCGAACCTCCCGGTGTGGGCCAACTGGTACCAGGAATCCTTCGTTGGAGAGAACCCGCTGTTCATCCCCGAGACGGACGGCAACACGGGCACCTACCACGTCTTCTACGTCGTGGGGCAGCATGACGCGATGGGATTCTCTCCGTTTGCCATCGACGAGTACAGCCAGGCACGCACGGGCGCGAAAAGCGTGGAGCCGGCGGACCTGCCGCTGGCACGGAGCTACGGCATCCTGACGCAACTCGCCCCCGTGATTCTCGAGAATCAAGGCAAAGGGAAGATGGCCGGCGTAGTGGTGGGCGCGGGTGAACCGCCGCAGAAGATCGCTCTGGGCAACTACCTCCTGGAAGTAAGCTACCCGCGGAGTTTCAGAGCGCAAGCGCCGACCACCACGGCTACCCCTCCACCTGTGTTTGCGATGGTGTCACTCGAAGCAATCGAACTTCCGGAGCGTGCCGGCGCTCTGTTCATTGCGATGGGGCCGGATGAGTACCTGGTGGCCGGCAGCGGGCCGGTAGAGGTCAGGTTCTCTCCAAACACGCCGGGGGAGCCGACGGCCGGCATCCTCTCCATCGAGGAAGGCACATATGCGGACGGTCGTTGGGTTCCCGGACGCAGGCTGAACGGGGACGAGAACGGCGGGGGGAGGAACCTGCGCCTCGGCGGCGACGAGAGTCGCAATGGGTCGATCCAGCGAATCAAGCTCTACCGCTACCACTGACGCGGCAGTAAGGAGGTGGCAGAATTGAAGGTTCATGAACACCCGCTTCCTGTGGGCCATGGGCACTTACGCCGTACTGGCCCTGCTGTCGGCCTTGACGCTCGATGGCCTGATGCGTGAAGCCGTCTGGATCTTGCTCGGTGGGTTGGCCCTCAAGACCTACATCGCGAAGAAGGCCGGCTGGTAGCTGGCCCCGTCCCTCTTTGAAACATCTCCGCGTTTCAATTTGAAACACGTTCCATTCTGGAACGTGAATCCAAGGTACTTATAACTGAAAATAAGGTCTTTATGCTTCAGTTCTACGTGGCCCTCAGGTTGCACCCTTACTGCTGCCCGGAAGATTTGATCCGGCTCCAAAAAGAAATCCGGAAAAGAGGCAAAAGCGATGCGGGTGCCAAGTGTGTCTACATGCCGACGGCCGAGGATGTCCATCGAGGTTCGCGACCAGATCGTGCTCGAACATCTTCCGCTGGTCAAAGCGATCGCCATTCGCGTGCACGAGAACCTCCCGGTGCATGTGGATCTCGACGATCTGATCCACGCCGGCGTGCTGGGCCTGTTCGATGCAGTGACCAAGTACGATGAGTCCAAGAACGTCGCGTTCCACAGCTATGCGAAGCACCGTATCAAAGGCGCCATCCTAGACAGCCTGCGCCAGCTCGACTGGGCGTCGCGCGACCTCCGCAAACGGCAGAAGCAGGTGGATTCGGCCACTCGCGACCTTTCCGCAAAGCTGGGGCGCGCTCCCACCGAGGGCGAAGTAGCGCAAGAGATGGGAGTCAGCATGGAGCGGTGGCGGCGCCTGCTCATGGAATTGCGGACCGTTGGGTTGGTTTCGGCCTCGTCGCGTCCCGACCAGGAGCGCGATCGCCCGCAGGAATTCGCCGCCAAGCCGGATTTCCAGCCCGACCACATGTGCCAGCGGAGGCAGTTGCAGGTGACGCTCGCGCGCGCCATCGAAACCCTGCCCGAGCGGTATCAGAAGGTGGTGTGCCTCTACTACACCAATGAGATGACCATGAAAGAGATCGGCGAGGTGATGGGCGTGAACGAAAGCCGCGTTTCCCAGATTCACAAGACCGCGCTGAAGAAGATGGCGGTAGCGCTGGAGTCGGAGGGGATTCACTCCGCGGCTGCGTTTTGACGTAATCGATCAGCGGTCAGCGATCAGCTAAAACCTGCGCCGGCGTAGCTGAAAGCTGAAAGCTGAATGCTGATAGCTGGTTTACCGCAGTTCTTTGCTGTTAACCGTGGCCGGCTCCGGCCCGTAGTTCTCGCGGATGACCATGGACTGGTCCGAAAAGAACGAGCGGCTGCCCGAAGACCCGTACGCCACCGGGTTGGCATTGATCACGTAGCCACCCGTGTTTCCGGTAAGGGTGAACTTGTAGCCTTGCTTCTCGCCGCCCGCCAGGTCGTTGCCGATCAGGTCCGCGGCGGAGGGATTGGGAGCGCCACTGGCAGGCGGTCCTAGTTCCGCCAGCGACGTCGCATAGCGGCCATACTGGGACTGGTACTGCACCTCCATCTGGTGAATCGTCTGCATGGCCTTGATGGCCGCGGTCTCCCGCATGAACATCTGGGTCTTCTGGTACTTGGGAACCGCGATCGTGATGATGATCAGGATGATCGCAATCACGATCAGCAGCTCGATGAGCGAAAAGCCTCGACGGCGTCTTCTTGGGTGGAACATTCTGCCCCCTATTGTATGACGCGTCACGCCCCTGCGGTGTGCAGGAAGTTCGCGGATTCGACCAGCGCGTCGATCATCGTCAGCCGCCGCCAGAAGTCGCGCAACAAGCTGAGCCGCAGGGCGTTGGGGCCGTCGGAGAGGGCCTTCTCGGGCTCGTCGTGGACCTCCACGAACACTCCGTCCACGCCCGCCGCCACGGCCGCGCGCGCCAGCGTCTCGATGAACTGCGGCTGGCCCCCCGATGCGTCTCCCGCGCCTCCCGGCACCTGCACGCTGTGGGTGGCGTCGAAAACCACCGGCCAACCCGCGTCGCGCATGATCCGGAGGCCGCGCATGTCCACCACCAGGTTGTTGTAGCCGAACGACGAGCCGCGCTCGGTGAGAATCACCTGGCGGTTGCCAGTGGAAGCCACCTTATCCGCCGCGCGGTGGATGTCGTGCGGCGCCACGAATTGCCCCTTCTTGATGTTGACCATCCGCCCCGTGCGGCCGGCCGCCAGCAGCAGGTCCGTCTGGCGGCAGAGAAACGCGGGGATCTGGAGAATGTCCGCCACCTCGGCCGCCGGCTCGGCCTGCCAGGGTTCGTGAATGTCGGTGAGGATGCGGTAGCCCTCCGCCTTCACGCCCGCCAGGATGCGCAGGCCTTCCCTCAGACCCGGCCCGCGATAAGCGCCGCCCGACGTGCGGTTGGCCTTGTCGAAAGACGCCTTGAAGACGAACTCGCCCACGGCGTCGCGGATGCCGCGCGCCAGGCGGTGTACGTGCTCTTCGCTCTCGATGACGCACGGCCCGGCGATCAGCACCAGGGCCCCACCGAACGCGCTGTATTCAATCGCCACGGGAGTAAACCGTCTCCTTCGGCGACTCCTCCCCGGCTTGCGCCAACCTACGCCGCCGGTTCTCATAGGCGGCGCCGATAAACGCCTTGAACAGGGGGTGCGGCTCCATCGGCTTGGACTTGAACTCGGGATGAAACTGGCAGCCGAGATACCACGGATGATCGGCGATCTCGCAGATCTCGACATAGGTCTGGTCGGGCGTCTCGCCCGTGATTCGCAGCCCCGCGGCCTTCAGCCGGTCTTCGTACTCCCGGTTGAACTCGTAGCGGTGCCGGTGGCGCTCGTTGATCTCGCGCACGCCATAAGCGCGGTAGGCGAAACTGTCCTCGACCAGCCGGCAGGGCCAGCCGCCCAGCCGCATGGTCCCGCCGAGTTCGTCCACGCCCTTCAATTCCCGCAGCTTGAAGATCACGCGGTGCGGCGTTCCGGAGTTGAATTCGGTGGAATCGGCGCCCTCCAGTCCGCACACGTTCCGGGCGTATTCGATCACCAGGGTCTGCATGCCCAGGCAGATGCCGAAATACGGCACCTTGCGCTCGCGCGCGTAGCGGATGGCGTTCAGCATGCCGTCGATGCCGCGCTTGCCGAAGCCCCCCGGCACCAGGATGCCGTCGTAGCCTTCGAGCTGCCTTTCCCAGCCCTCGCCCACCACGCCTTCGGCATCGATCCAGTGAATATCGACCTTCAGCTCGTGCGCCAGCCCGCCATGCAGCAGCGCCTCCTTCAGGCTCTTGTAGGAGTCCTCGTAGTCCGTGTACTTGCCCACCAGCCCGATGCTCACCTGGTCGCGCGGGTTATCGATGCGCTCGAGCATGGCAGTCCAGCGGCTGAGATTGCGCGGCCCGGCATCGATGCGCAGCAGCCGAAGCACAATCTCGTCCACGCCTTCCCCGGCGAACATGACCGGCACCTGGTACACCGACTTGACATCGCGCGCCGTAATCACGGCCTTCACGTCCACGTCGCAGAACAGCGCGATTTTTTCCTTCATCTCCTGAGGGATGAAACGCTCCGAGCGGCAGATCAGGATGTCGGGCTGGATGCCGATGGCGCGCAGCTCCTTCACGCTGTGCTGCGTGGGCTTGGTCTTCAACTCCTGGGCCGCCGCGATAAACGGCACCAGCGTCACGTGCACGAACAGGCAGTTGTCGCGCCCCTGCTCATGGCGCATCTGGCGGATGGCTTCGAGAAACGGCAGCGATTCAATGTCGCCCACCGTGCCGCCGATCTCGACAATTACCACGTCCGGGGCGCCCTCTGGGCCCTGCGCCACCTTTTTCATGGCGGCCTTGATCTCGTTGGTGACGTGCGGAATCACCTGCACGGTCTTGCCCAGATAATCGCCCCGGCGCTCGCGGGCGATGATCTGCTCGTAGATGCGGCCCGAGGTCAGGTTGTTGGCTTGCGCCAGCCGGGAGTGGGTGAAACGCTCGTAATGGCCGAGGTCCAGGTCGGTCTCCGCCCCGTCGTCGGTCACGAACACTTCGCCGTGCTGGAAGGGGCTCATGGTGCCTGGGTCCACGTTCAGGTAGGGATCGCATTTCTGGCACGCCACCTTCAGCCCGCGGCTCTCCAGCAGGCACCCGATGGAAGCCGCGGCGATGCCTTTTCCCAGCGAAGA
>Ga0187869_10003775_pt1 | contig 10888 bp, 10 predicted proteins | sample June2016WEW_13_1_2_FD_132972 | JGI IMG/M metagenome (GOLD analysis project Ga0187869, IMG submission 132972) | Peatland microbial communities from SPRUCE experiment site at the Marcell Experimental Forest, Minnesota, USA - June2016WEW_13_100 | ecosystem: Environmental > Terrestrial > Soil >...
CGCCGGAGCGTGACCACGGCAACGGCCTCCTGAACAGCCACGTCGATGTGGCCGGATCCGGCGCCCCAGAGTGCCATCGCGTTCGTCCCTTCTGTCATGCCCATGCGCTCGCCGGGGCATCGGATGCGCCGCTTGGCTGGTCTTGGGACCGGCCGGGGAGCTTGCGCTTGCCGGCCAGTTCGCCGAGGGTCTTGCATCGCGGATCCGGGCCCGGGCTGGCGCGGCCGGACAGGATGCCGGTCACGCGAAGGCCTCCCCCTGGGCGTGTCGGCCGGCGGGCTCCTCCGCAAGACTGGACACCTCACCCCATGCCAATCAATCGATTGATCGATCAGATCACGAGCCGTCCGGGTATGCCAAGGCCACGGTTACGGCGTGCGTGATCGCGGGCGGGTTCCTGCTTCGCGCTGCGCGGGGCGCGGCGCCGCCGGGCGGCATTGCCTGTCACGATCTTGCGGCGGCGGCGGCGTGTCGTGCGCGAGAGCGCGGCGAAGCTCCGCTAGCTGCGGGGATTTGTGGCAAAGATCCTCATGGGCCAGGGAGCTTCGCTGCCCGGCCAGTCTGGCATATCCGCGATTGCTTCCTCGACCGCAGGCGCCGCCGGGACGGGGAGTCCGGACTCGGGCTGCCGGGCGGGGCGGGCATGGTCGCGGTCCGCCTGGCGGATCTTTCCTCGCCGGCCGGGCCGGGGCTGGGCAGGGACGGCCGCACGGCCAGTCAGCGCTCTGACGTGTGGCCATGCCGGCTCGCGTAGGTCCGTTTTGCCCGATTCTGGAACCACGCGATCGTATTCGACTTCCCCGACCCGGCCGAATGCTGGATCGGGTACGAATGGCCCGCGCCGTTCGCGGCAGCGTCGCCGTCCGGCTTCAGCACCGCGTCCCACTGGCGGAAACGCGGGAAGATCACGACCGCCCTGGCCCGCCGCGCTGCCACCGGCCCCTTGTCCGGCATGTCGACGTGGATGAACCGGTGCAGGACGTCCAGCCACGCATCCCGCGCCCAGACACGCTCCCGCAGATAGGAGGTCTGTGCCCGGCCGGGTTCGGCGGATTCCCCTTCCCCGGGTTGTGGCCCAGATTGAACGGCAGCAACCGGGTCGACTTTCCCTCCAGCTTCGTCGGCCTTCGGGGACGAAGCAGTGGTGGCAGGCCAGCTCCCCGGTGCGGACGTGGCGGACGGCCGCCGGCATGTGCCGGAGACCGTCCCGGTTGCCGCCCGGCGATCAGCTCACCGAAGCTGGGACGGGCCGGCGGACTGGATGCTCATGGCGTCTGCCAGGGCCGGGCTGGGTGCCGGGGCGACATCGACCGGCAGCGTCGCGTTCCTGAGTTCCTCGAGCCGACTCTTGGACGGCACCAGCAGGGCCGTCACCAGCGCGCCGAGGCCGAGCAGCGCCGCCGACACCGTGAACGCCATGGCGTAGCCGTGCACCGCGGCGGTGGCCGGCGCCAAGTTGCCCGCGTGGTGCGCGGCCAGGTAGGTCACCGTCGCCGTCAGCGCCACCGTGCTCAGCGCCGCGGTCCCGATCGACCCGCCGACCTGCTGCATCGTGTTGACCAGCGCCGAGGCCACGCCCGAGTCCTGCCGGGCCACGCCGCTGGTGGCGGTGTTGATGGCCGGCGAGAAGATCATGCCGAAGCCGAGGCCCATGGCGAGCAGCGCCGGCAGGACGCTGCCCGCGTAGCTGGAGGTCACGGTGAGCTGGGTGAGGTAGGCCATCCCGCCGCCGCCGATCAGCATGCCGGCAGCGATCAGCGCCCGCGGCCCGAGCCGGGGCAGCAGCACGATGCTGGAGGTGTTCGAGCTGACCAGGATGCAGGCGATCATCGGCAGGAAGGCCAGCCCGCTGGCCACCGGGCTGTAGCCCTTGACCACCTGGAGGTAGTAGGTGAGGAACAGGAACACGCCGAAGATCGCGATCCCGGTCAGCCCGACCGCGACGTAGGAGCCGCCCCTGGCCCGGTTCAGGATCACCCGCAGCGGCAGCAGGGGGTGGCTGACCCGGCGCTCGGCGAAAGCGAACGCCGCGAGCAGCAGCACGCCGACGGCCAGCGAGCCGATGGTCAGGGCGGCGGTCCAGCCCGCAACCTCGGCGTGCGAGAACCCGAACACGATGAGGAACAGCCCGGCCGAGGCGAGCGCCGTTCCCGCCCAGTCCATCCGCGGGCGGCTGTCCGGCCGGTTGCCCCGCATGTATGCCAGGGCGCCGGCGATCGCGATCGCGGCGAAGATCAGGTTGACATACAGGCACCAGCGCCAGGAGAAATACTCGGTGAGGACGCCGCCGAGAATCAGGCCCACCGCGCCGCCGCCGACGGCGACCGACCCGAAGACGCCGAACGCCCGCCCGCGCTCGCGCGGGTCACGGAACGTGCTGACCAGGGTGCCCAGGGCGGCGGGCGCGAGGATGGCGCCGAACGCGCCCTGGAGCGTCCGGGCGATCACGAGCATCTCGAACGAGACGGCTGCGCCGCCGAGTGCCGAGGCGAGAGCGAACCCGGCCAGGCCGGTGATGAACACCCGCTTGCGGCTGAACATGTCGCCGATCCGGCCGCCGAGCAGCAGCAAGCTGCCGAAGGCCAGGGCGTAAGCGGTCACCACCCACTGGCGGTCGCTGTTGGGAAACCCCAGCGCGTGCTGGGCCGACGGCAGGGCGATGTTCACGACGGTGGCGTCCAGCACCACCATCAGCTGGGCGACGGCCACGATCACCAGGATGAGCCAGCGATGGTCGCTGGCTGCGGGGCGGTGGCCGCCTGCGGCAGAAGACACGGATGACATGGAGAGCTATACCCCCGGGTGAGAAGCGTGGCTGGCCTGGGTGGCGCGGGTCGCGCAGAGCCCGGCGATCATGCCGGGACCATCGGTGTGCCGGGCACGGCCGGCGAGGTGATCAGCGGCCGGGCCGCGTCATCGAGGATGTCGAGCAGGCGGAGCAGGGTTGCCCGGTCCTGCTGGCTCAGGGCGCCGAAGATCTGCCCCAGCAGCCGCTCGCGGGCGGCGGACGCCACGCCCAGGCAGGCCTCGCCCGCCTCGGTGATGGCGACGAGCTTGGCCCGGCGGTCGGTGGCGTCCGGCCGGCGCTCGGCCAGGCCCTGGCGCTCCAGCGCGTCGACGACGTCGGTGATGGAGTGCGGGGACAGCCCGAAATCGGCGGCCAGCACGCTCTGCCGGGTGGGTCCCTGCTCGCGGAGCCGCAGCAGCACCTTGGTCCGGGCCATCGACAGGCCGCATCCGCTCATCTCGTCATTGACGGCGCGGAACATCCGGTGATGAACCGCGATGTACCGCTCGCCTACCTGCTCAGGCGTAATCATGGCTGCACCTCTGACATTCACAGACGCTGACCCGCCTCATCATGAGGCAGGTCACGTTGTCACTCCTCATAATGAGGAGCCTCACGGATCTATTCCGGCGCCGACCGACTGTGCCGAGCTCCTGCTCCGCCGTAGCGGCCCGGTCGATCGCAGCGCGGCGGCGAGGCTGCTCGACGAGGCATCCGGCACGGCGCACCGCCTGGGCATGGCCGGCCGGATATCGACAACGTCTTCCTCACCGAGCATCCCGACCCGACCACCGGTCCCGGCGGCTTCCTCTGCGGCTCCTATGAGCTCATCCAGCCAAGGCCAGGCCGCCGAAGCAGGTCGCGGCTCTTCGCCAGCACGGGCAGCATGCCTGGCGGCGGGGGCTGACCTAGCTTGGCTGGATGCGCCGCCCGCTGATCCGGGTCGGCGCGATGCGCATGTACACGTCGCGGGCGCCGGCTGCCCACGGCTCGACGTGCGCTCCGTCCTCAAGGTGCTGCACTTCACGCTCATCAGTGACCCTGTGCGCGTGACCATGCACTAGGACGCTCCAGCCTTCATGGAGCGCCTCGTCGAGGCGGTCGACCTCGAAGCTGACCCGGGCATCGGCGCACAGAGCCAGCAGCGTGTCCGGTGCGGTGCGGAAGATAATGGTCTTTCCCGTTACGGCGAAGTTGACCGGCAGCATCATGATCCCGTCAGCGGAGGTGAACCCGACGCGGCCGACGCCGCCCGGTTCCAGCAGGTCGAAGCACTCGGCTGGGCTGAGCGTCCGCAGGGCGCGCTCGCGGGCAGCGGGCTCGGGGGCGGGGGACTCCCGGTTGGGCAAGGCCCTCAGCGGGTCCCGGCTGTTCGCCGGGCCCCTCCCGGTTGTCATATATATTCACCTCCGCCATTCGCGGGCTGCCGGCTTGCAGGCGGTCACAATGTGCAGCTTCCCGTTCGTCAGCTTGACCAATTCGATCGCTTGGCGCGCGGCCTCAGCCGCCGCGGGAGAGCCGTCCGCACCCACCACCACCGTTTCGAACACCAGGCACCTCCTCCTCGAGCGGGAGCGTCCGCGTCAGGCGCTGTCCGGAGATCCCGTGGCGCGGTTTCTCAGGATCTGTCTGCGTGGCAACTCTAGCCGGGGGTCCGTCCAGGACCTATGACTTCAGTGCCGACGACGCGGACATGACCGCCGTGACCGGGAGGTACCGCAGGCCGCCCCATGATCTTGTCCCCGGCCTCGGAGCCGGCCCCGGCACCAGGCTGCGGCTCCGGACGCCGGGCATCCCGCGCCCGTCCAGGTACCCGGCGGCGCCCGGGGAACCGCCCTGCTTGACAAACTGAGCATATGCTAGTTATATTTAGCACCAGAACACTGAGGGCAGCTGGAGGACAAGATGACTGACACCATTACCGTCGGCCAGGAACTGGAAGGCCAGATCCTGGACACGGTCCGCAAGAGCCAGGGAATGGCATTCGAGGCAATCAAGGTCCTGGCCGACGCGATCCAGCCAGTGACAACGGCGATCCCGGCCGTGACCCCGCCGCTGGCCTACGACTTCGCCGAGAAGCTGATGGCCACCCAGCGGACGTTCGCCGAGGACGTGCTGCACCTGACAGCACGGTTCATCCCGGCCCCGGCCAAGAAGGGCTAGCTCACCCGCAGAAGTAACCCGCGAGCGCGCGGCGGGCCCGGTAATTTCCGGGTCCGCCGCGTCACCATGTGCGCCTGCCGGGTGAAGATCAAGTTCCGGCGAACTGGCTGCCGACTCGGCTATCGGAGGCCTGACGGGGCCTGCCTTTGGGCATCTAGATCTAGACGGGCAACACTAGAAACTGCACGCAAAGTTCCGGACGGGCTCGCCCGGAGACGGCTGCTCGCAGCTGGCCACGGCTCCCGCCCGGGGCTGCGGGACGCCAGAGATGCCCGTGGCTGAGCGCCAGGAGGTAGAAGATGGCTCGACAGCGGATCCTGGGCATCGTTCTCGCGGGCGGGGCGGGCACGCGCCTCGCGCCGCTGACCGCGGACCGGGCCAAGCCAGCCGTGCCCTTCGGCGGCCTGTACCGGCTGGTGGATTTCGCGCTGTCCAACCTCGTCAACGCCGGCTGCCGGCGCATCTGCGTGCTCACCCAGTACAAGAGCCACAGCCTGGACCGGCATATCACCACCACCTGGCGGCTGAGCAGCCTGCTGGACAACTACGTGACGCCGGTCCCGGCGCAGCAGCGGCTCGGGCCGCACTGGCAAACCGGCTCGGCGGATGCGATCTACCAGTCGCTGAACCTCATCTCCGACGAGCGCCCCGACATCGTGGCGGTCTTCGGGGCCGATCACGTGTACCGGATGGACCCGATGCAGATGATCGACCAGCACACGGCCTGGGGCGCGGGGGCCACGGTCGCGGCGATCCCCGTCCCGAGGATGGAGGCGACGGACTTCGGCGTGGTGCAGACCGCGCCGGATGGCCACAGCATCGAGGCGTTCCTGGAAAAGCCGGCCGACCCGCCGAGCCGCCCTGGCCGGCCGGACGAGGCATTCGCGTCGATGGGCAACTACGTGTTCGACAGCGATGTGCTCGTGGAGGCGCTGAGGAAGGACGCTGCCGATGATGGCAGCAGGCACAGCATGGGCGGCGACATCATCCCCATGCTGGTACGGGAACGCGCCGCGCACGTCTATGACTTCCAGCAGAACCGGGTTCCCGGCGCGGATGGGCGCGAGCTGGACTACTGGCGGGACGTGGGGACGCTCGATTCCTATTTCGAGGCGCACATGGACCTGTGCGCGCTGCATCCGGCGTTCAACCTGCACAACGACCAGTGGCCAATCCTGACCCAGGTGCCCTCGCAGCCGCCGGCCAAGTTCGTGCATGACGACGGCGACCGGGTCGGACGGGCGATCAACAGCGTGGTCAGCAACGGCGTCATCGTCTCCGGCGGGCTGGTGCGCAGCTCAGTACTGTCGCCGGGAGCCCGCGTTGACAGCTGGGCCAGGGTGGACCGGGCGGTGATACTGCACAACTCCCGCGTCGGCCGCCATGCCGTTGTCGAGAACGCCATCCTGGACAAGAACGTCGTCGTCCCGGAGGGTGCCACGGTCGGGGTGGACAAGGAGCATGACCGCGCCCGCGGTTTCGTGGTGTCCTACGGCGGCATCACCGTCGTCGGCAAGGGACAAGTGGTGCCGCTATGACCGGCGGCAGGCCGGACCACACGCTCCGCCTCGCGCTGCTGACCAGGTCGTACCCGCCTGACGAAGGATTCGGGCGGCAGCCCGCTGAGCCCTGGTGGGCGCGATGAGAGTCCTCACTCGCTCGCGCGATTGCGGTTCAGGCGGGCGTAGGCCTTGCGGTTGCGCCGGTAGAGCCCGACGAACTCCCGGAACACCTCGGTGTAAAGTTCGCGCGTCTTCGGGTCCGGCTGATAGCTTCGGTCGACCCGGATCCGGTCCGGGACCTCATCGAAGGTCAGCTCGCCGATCGCCACCGCCGCTAGCATCGCGGCCCCCCTGGCGTTGGCGTTGACCGGGTCGGCCACTTGCTGGATGGTCCGGTCGAGTATGTCGGCGAAGATCTGGCACCACACGTCCGATCGTGCCCCCCCGCCGATGAACCGGATCGGCTCGAGCCGGCGCCGGGTGAGCTTCTCCACGGCCTGCAACAGCCAGCGCGCGTTCAGCGCCACTCCTTCGAACGCGGCCCGGACGAGCTCGTCGCGGGTGACCGACAGCGACAGGTTGTGGAAGCCGCCGCGAATGTAGCGGTCTTCCACCGGGGTCCGTTCGCCGTACAGCCACGGCGTGAAGATGACACCGCCGCTTCCGGGCTGAGTCTGCCCGGCCATCCGGTCGAACTCGCGGTAGGCGTCGGCCGGCGCGTTGCCCGAAAACAGCACGCGGTCGCGGAGGAAGATCAGGGCGGCGCCGGCGGTCTCCTGCTCGTCGGCCACGAGGTACCGGCCGGGTATGGCCGATGGCAGCGAGGCGATGTTCCGCCGCAGATCAGTCTTCTTGAACGGGACGTGGCAGGTCAGCCAGGAGGACGTGCCGACGTACAGGTGGGGCTGGAAGTCCCGGGTGGCGCCCGACCCAATGGCCGCCGAGTGCAGGTCGGGCGTGCCGACCACGACGGGGATGCCGGCCCTGACTCCGAGCGCGTCCGCCGGCTCGGGCAGCAGGGGTCCCAGGATGTCGGTCGCGGCCAGCAGCTGCGGAAGCTGGGCACGTTCGACGCCGGCCAGCCGAAGCAGCGCCGGGTCGTAGCGGATCCGGCCCGGGTTGCGGTTGTCGGTCACCCAGTGCAGCGCGATCGAGTCGTAAGACGCCGCCGGCCGGCCGGTGAGCCGGAGGTTCAGCCAGTCCTTGGGCTCGAGGAACAGGCGGGCGCGGCGGTAGACCTCCGGCTCCTCGTGCTTGAGCCACAGGATATGCGCGAGAGAGTCCTTGCCGCTTTGCGCGGGTATCCCGCCGGTCTTGCGGATCCAGCGTGCCAGCTTGTCGACGCCGTAGCCCTGCACCCGCACCGGCCCGCTGGTGATGCGCCGCGCATAGGGCCCTCCCCGCGCGTCCATCCAGATGATGGCGTCCCGGATCGGGCGGCCGCGCGCGTCGACCGGCACGGTCCCGGACCACTGCGCGGTGCAGGAGACGGACACGACCGACTCCGGCGGGATGATGCCGCTGGCTAGCAGCCGTGAGGATGCCCGGGCGATGAGGGTCCACCACCCCTCCGGGTCCTGCTCGGCGCCGCCATCGGGCCGGAGCTCAACCTGGCACGCCTCCTGCTCCGATTCGACGATCTGACCCGAGATGGACACCAGCGCCACCTTCAGCGCCGAGGTCCCCAGGTCAATCGCCAGGATGTGGCGCTCCATGCCTACACCTCGAACATCAGGTCGAGATAGGCATGCAGCAGCCCGCGGACGATTTCCTCGGGCAGTGCGGCGGCCATCCCGTAGATCGGGGCGAGTCCGGTGCGGACGTCGGGGCTGGCGCGGACTTCATCGACTGACGCCCGGAGGTCCTCGAGGAACCGGTCGGCGACCCCGGCCCGGGTGTGGCGGAGCGTGATCGCGATGTGAACAGCGGCCGGCCGCTGGAGCCCGTTCAGGCTCCATCCCCGCCGGGTCATGTTCTCCATCACCTGGAAAACGTCGAGGCCCTCGTCGGCCGCGAACGCGGTGACCCATAGCGGGTCACCGAGCACACGGAGGCCGGGGATCGCCCTGACCCCGTCGCGCACCCTTGCGCCGGTCTCGAGGATCCGGCGGGCCGCGTCAACGTAGCCGCGCTCACCGATCGAGACCATCGCCGCCCAGCACTCGGCGGACAGGGCCCCCGGCCGGCTTCCCTCGAAGGTGGGCGACAGGTACAGGCCGCCCGGCCAGTCGGCCGTGGTGTAGTACTGGAACTGCCGCAGTTCCTTACCCCGGTACAGCACGACCGACGAGCCCTTCGCCGCGTAGCCGTACTTGTGCGTGTCGGCGGACATCGACGTCACCCCGGGCAGACGGAAGTCAAACGCCGGCACCGGGTAGCCGAGCCGCTCCGCCCACGGAATGATGAACCCGCCAAGGCAGGCATCGACATGACAGCCCGCACCGCGCTCCGCCGCCAGCGCGGCCAGCTCCGGGATCGGGTCGATCACGCCATGCGGGAACGTCGGCGCTGAGCCCACCACGACCGCAGTCCGCTCGGTCACGGCGTCAGACACCGCGTTCAGGTCGGCCCTGAACCCGTCGTCGACGCCGACTCGCACCAGCGGCATGTCGAAGTACCTCGCGGCCTTGTCGAAGGCCGCATGGGCGGTGACCGGCGCGACGATCTCCGGCTCGGCGATTCCGCGCCGCTCACGGGCGAAGTCCCGGTAGGTCTTCATCGCCAGCAGGATGCTCTCCGTCCCGCCGGAGTTCACCGTTCCGACCACCGGGGCATCCGGCGAGGCGTGCTCAGCGCCGAGCATGTGGGCGGTCATCGAGACGATCTCCGCCTCGAACTTGGTGGCGCTCGGCCACAAGTCCGGGTGCAGCGGGTTGCTCTGCGACTGGGCCGCGTACACGCGGCTCAGGAACGCGATGTGCTCAGGGTCGCCGTGGTACACGGCTCCCGAGGCGAAGCCGTCCCGCCAGCGGGACTCCTCGACCGCGGCGAGCCGCTCGACAAGCCCGGCTACCTCGGCCCTGGCCAGGCCGTCCTCCGGCAGCTGCGGGAACGACGGGAACCGGCCCCGGTAGGGCTTCAGCTGCTGTTCCAGGCTGGCCATGAGGTCAGCAGGGTCGGTCATCATCGGCTCCTTTGGAGTGCGCCGCCCGCCGTCCGCGCGGGGAGTCTCGTGGCCAGCGCGGCTCCGGCCAGCGCGGCTGCCGAGAGGGCACCCAGCGACAGGTACGGATTCCCGATCAGGCCCTGGAGGATCAGCACCAGGACGACCCCGCCAAGGTTCCCGGCGAGCAGCAGGAACCCGACCGCAGCGCCGGCGCGCTCTGGCCCGGCATGAAGCTCCGACCAGTCAAGCACCACGGGGAGGGCAGCCAGCAGGAAGAACCCCTCCACGAACAGGACGCCGCCGATGAAGGCCGCGTCGTGCACGGCGGCGATCACGAGGAACGCCACGGCCGTCACGCCGACCGCTGTCAAGAGCATGGCCCGGCGCAGGTCGCGCCTGGCGACGGGCTGCGGCAATACCGCAGCGCCGATGATCCCTGCCACGGTCATGATCGCGATCAGGTAGCCGGCCGCGCCGCCGCGCCCGAAGTGGCCGAGGATCGTTTCGAGCCAGGTCGCGACGGCGTTGAACACGCCCATCCCGACGAACAGCAAGCCGGCCAGCAGCCACATGAACCGATCGCCCCGAAGCCAGCCCAGCGACACCGCGACCGACGGATCACCCCGGAAGGCCGGAGGCGTGCGGACGGCGGCTATCACCCATATGGCTGCGGCGACGGCCAGGGCGGCCTGCACGGAGAGCAGCAGCCGCAGTCCTCCCGCGTGCAGCAGCGCCTCCCCGGACCCCACGGCAGCGAGGACCCCGGCGAACAGGGCTACGCTGCCGACCGAAATGGCAGCCGTCCGCTCCTCCGGAGGGAAGTACCGCGCGGCAACCTTCGTGATCGAGTTCAGCACGAGCGGCTGCCCGACCGCGATCACGAACTGCCCGGCGAAGACCCACCCATACGACGCCGGGCCGGCCAGCCGCAGCAGCGCGCCGCCGCCAGTGAGAACAGCACCGGCCCCAAGCGCCCGTCCGAACCTGACATCGAGCCACCGGCCGCTAGGCAGCGCCAGGATGACGTACATCAAGGGAAAGATCGCTGCGAGGTCACCGACAGCCCCCGTCGAGACTCCCATGACCCGATGGGTCTCGGTCGTGATCGGCGCGAACGAGAGCCACAGGAGCTGCGTGCACGCGGCCAGCAGCCCGTAGCCGGCCAGGATCGCCCACCGGGTCATCCGCCCTCGCGTGGCCACTCCCCGCTCCGCCCTCTGTCCGCCTTGAGGCACCCGCAGCCATCCTCGTCCTCCCTGACCCGGCGCGCTACAGGCAACGCTTGCAGGTCCGGCAGGTCCGGCCCTCCTGCGGCGGCCGGGAACCCGC
>Ga0187869_10003788_pt1 | contig 10873 bp, 9 predicted proteins | sample June2016WEW_13_1_2_FD_132972 | JGI IMG/M metagenome (GOLD analysis project Ga0187869, IMG submission 132972) | Peatland microbial communities from SPRUCE experiment site at the Marcell Experimental Forest, Minnesota, USA - June2016WEW_13_100 | ecosystem: Environmental > Terrestrial > Soil >...
CCGCCGCTGCCATTGCGAATCTCATTCTCGTATCCCCCCGAAATGCAACTTACTGAATTCTTGATCCCAGCTCGAACTCTCCCGATGAGTGTTCGCTTTCACGACAGCAATTTACTCCGAAGTACAACTATTTTCCAAATTGGTTGACGCTATCAGGCGATTACACTCAAAACCCACGGGCCGGGGCATGATGAGTGTAATGGGGATGTTACGACGGTTACGGCCCGCAGTGACTGTCGGTGATAGCGTTGCTACGGTCTACTTCACCCCAACAATCCTGGAGTTGACTTTGAATTCGTGATAATTGCGGAAATCGATGGTGTTGTGGCTGCACCCTGGGCTGCCCCGCTCACAGCCCAAGCTCTCGGCGTGGGCGGGAAGCAGAACTGAGGCCCCGGCAATGGTCACGTAGGAATAATCCACCGCGGATTCGACCCTATCCATCGGGAACTCCGACGGGATGTTGACGGCCTGCATCTCGATGCGCAAGACGCGCGCGGTTTCCGGATCCACCCATACGGAGCCTTGGTAAGCCGGATGCAGAGTCTGCGACTCGGCCTGCACCCTCCAATGCGAATTTTCACTCCGCACTCGAAAGTCGTAAATCTTGGCATATTGACCCGCAATGCGAGACACACCGCCGGGCTGGAACTGCGCGTCCGTATAAGGAGAAAAAAGATCGAGCAGTGTGGAGGCAAATTCTCCCACGGACCAGGAGCCATTTAGTTGCTCGATGCCCTTATCCGTGGGGTGCTGATCGAGCTTGACGTTGCGATAACTTTCTTGTCCCTTGTTGTACGTGACTTCAGCCGAAACCAGGTCCAGGAGCCTTTTGTCTTCGCCCTGCTGGGCATACCGCGCCATGTACTCCTCGCAAATAAAATTGGGAAGCTTTTGTGAAAACTGAAGCGCCGCGTCTCTGGCCCTTTCGATCAAGGGTGCGGCGGGATTCGGCAAACCTGAGCGTACGGTGTCCGCAGGGGGCGAAGCGTCCGGCGGCGGGTCGGGACAGGGAGGCAGATCCGGCTGCGAGCCTCGTTTCAAGATGGGGGGAGCGTTGGAGCAAGGAGGCGCGCTCTGCCCTTGCGATTGCGATTGTGTTGCGGGCGGCTGCGCGGACGATCCACTTTGCGCAGTCAGGGAAATCGAAGCAATCAGAAACAGGGAGAAGAGCGCGCCGAGACAAGCGAATCTCCGACCCCAGTAAAAACTTCGATGATCATTCCTTGGATTGGGCCCAGGATTCAGGATGCCCATTTTGCCTTCCCATCTGGCATACAGCATACACCCCTGTGTTGGATACAGTGCGAGCGGGGGTTATCTAATCCATGAATCGCAGAGAGTTTCTGCATTACACGGCCATAACGGCCGCGCTGGTCGGTATGCCGAGAGTCAAGGTGGCGGTAATCTAACGTGGCGTGAAGTGAATGCGCGCATTCTGGCCGCGCTCGCCAGCAACAACAAATTTTCGGGAAGAACGTCGAAAGGACGATTCTGCCGTGCCGCGATAAGCAGCAGAACACACGTCAACTGTTTCTATCAGGCGTTAACGCTCATTGACCCGACTGCGGCCCCGGCCAAATTTCTAAAATTTTCTCGCCCGCGGGTCCCATCCCTCATTCGATGGCCACCCCCCGAGCGATAAGCCTAAACCTAGCGAGAAAAATCTCACGTTATCTCCGTTCGAAGGGCTCTCCCGCTGTATTCATTGGCAAAAACAAACTGGCCACTCGGTTGCCATCCCGAATCGCGGGAGGGCAACATGGAAAACAAAGCAACGGAATTAAACTCTGGCATTCGACGCACAATAGAACAACTTGCGCAAGAGACCGACGCAGCAAGGCAGTCTCAGCAATTCCGCGATTACCTGAAAACGTCTGCCGCGTTCTGGGATTACTCCTGGCATAACCAGATGCTCATCTGGCGTCAGAAACCAGACGCGAGTTTCGTGGGTGGATTCCATACCTGGTTGAAGTGTGGACGCTATGTCCGGAAGGGAGAGAAAGGGATTGCCATTCTCGCACCGATGTTCTTCAAGGACAACAGCCAGATGGCAGATGGAAACGACGCTGAAACCACTCGCATTTGGTTCAAAGTGGTATACGTCTTCGACATTTCGCAAACGGATGGTACTCCATTGCCAGAGCTGCCAACGAAGTCTGTAGGCGAACGCGGAGAATACATGCTCAATCGACTGTTGGGCTTTGCGGAGTCTCGCGGCATCTCAGTTCAGTTCGTCGAAAAGTGCAAGCTGAATGGCGCGGCTGGCACGTCTAGGGGGACGGAAATCGAGATTAGAACGAGCGAGACGGATGTAACGACGCAAGCTGCAACGCTAGCCCATGAAATCGCGCATTCGCTGTTGCACTGGTCAGATGACGGCAAGAAGATTACTACCCGCGACGGGAAGGAAATCGACAAGAAACAGCGAGAACTGGAGGCTGAGGCTACGGCCTACGTCGTTTGCTCGTATTTCGGAATTAAGTCGCCATCAGATTTTTACCTAGCGACCTACAGCGTTACTCCTGCCATGCTGCTTCAGGCAGTCGAGACGATTGCGACCACGGTAAAGATAATTCTCAGTGGATGCCAGCGCGAGCAGGAGCTAGGCCTACCTTGCGCTGCCTAGAACTTATGCCTGATGGTTGGAAATTGTGACGTGACTTGTGACATAACCCTCGCATCCATGCCCCTGCAAGTGGTTGCAAATGGCTGCTACGAGAACCAAGTCGATTGCGGCTGAAATAGACATAGAACTTTGCACCTCTACGACTTGCGCCTACTCCTTCTCATTCTCTCCATCATCGATCGGAGAATTGACACGGTAGAGGTCAGGAGTTCGAGTCTCCTCGTGCCTACCATTTCTTTTCAATCATTTGCAGCGGTTGCGGTTTTGCTCACCGATTCCAACTCCCGATTCGACTCCCGAACAAGCTTTTCCAGCACAGCACCCTGAGCCTCAAGCTTGTCTGACTTAAAACCGTGCGTGTAATGGCTGAGCATGTTGAGGTTCGTCCACCGGAGCATCGCACGAACGATCTGCGGATTCTCGTCGTTAGCCATGAGCCACGACGTGAGCGAATGCCTGAACGTGTGGAACCCGAATCGCTTGACCAGTTCCCCACCGATGTACGTCTTTCCGTCCTTGACCTCGATCACTCCGGCTCTGACCGCAGCGGGCTTGAGATGATCCGCTACAACCATAGACCCGCGACGCGGTTTGCGTCCCTTGAGCTTCCGAGATGCAAAAACGAAGTCATCGTCCGAGGCATAGGCGGATTCGGCTCGCCATTCCTTTAATAGCTGCCCAAGCACATGGTGCATGGCTACCACGGACTTTGACAGCCTTGTTTTCGCGCCCGTCTCCAGTTCGCCGTACACATACGTCCTGCGGATACGAATCTCCCCACGCTCCCCAGATATGTCCGACCATCTCAGGCCGAGCATCTCGCTCATGCGCATTCCGGTGGCAGCGACCAACACGAGCATGGTGTACTCGGGCTGTTGTAGCTGTTGCAGAACCTTGAGCGTCTGTTCCGGCGTGAGAACCGCAGCCTCGTATTCAGACGTGGACTCGATACCTTTGACGTAGTGAACCGGGTTGTATTGCTCGCCGAGTGGCAGAAGCCCTTCGGACTGCGCGAACGTGTACAGGGTAGCTGTTGCTCGGCGAACTCTCACATGTACGATTCCTGAAATCGGCTGAGGTTACATTCTATCGAGCAGCGTGACCTCATCCGTCTGTAACGAATTCTGGACCCCTGAACCGGTGCTGGTGAGTGCTTCCTCTGGGTTGGCTGAACTCAGAGTTCGGAGGTGGTTCAAAAGGGGTCTCGCCAGTGCCCCCGCAAGTCGTTGAGCAATAAACGACAGGACTAGCGGTGTGAGGTGGTCAGGAGGGTAAAGGTTCTGACCAGCAAAGGTCATGCATCTCTGCCGTTCGTACGCTCGGAGATCACGGACGCGGCCAGCATGCTGGTATTAGTATGGGAATTGTCGCGGCGTTGGGGGCTGATGGGTGACGGAAGCTCCTGACGCAGGCAAACTTGTTCAAAGCGTGAGGTTAAGGTGCGAACCCGCTTTGCTGGAATTCTCAGTACTCTTTTGTTGCAGACTGCGATTGGTCTGTGGGCTCAAGTAAGCGATTCCACGGGCAAGCCCGCTGACTCCCCCGTGCTGCACACAGGCGTAACAGGTCGCATCAGTGCTTCCGGCCTAAACGACCCTCAGTACGTGCTTTCGTTTCCTCCTGTCCAGCGATTGCTGCTTCGTGCGACTCAACATTGCCTTATGCAAAACGAGATACAGAAGGAACTGCTGGATCAAGATCAGCGTGATCGGCAGGAAAGTCGGGGCGGACGATCTCGATTCGCATTAGGACTGTCACTTGCTTTTGCTATCTATTTCCTATGCTGATCACGGAAGAAACCTTCGAAGCATTTCTCAAATGCGAGACCAAGTCTCACCTGTACTTCCAACGCGCTGTCGGCGTTCAGTCTGAATTCAGTGAGTGGCAACGGAACCTGCGGCAGAACTTCAAGGAGACGGGCTGGGAGCGACTCCGTTCTACTGTTCGAGAAGACCAGTGGTGTGTCGGAACACCAGCCCTGCAATCGCTCGAAGACCGCCGCTACCGCTTCATTATCGACTACACGGTGGCTCTGCCGGAAATTCACTCTCGCATCCATGCGCTAGAGCTAATTCGTTCTGCGAGCAAGACGCGTGACCATCTCTATATTCCGCTCCGCTTCGTTCCGAGCGAAAAGCTCTCAATCTATGACAGGCTGCTACTGGCGTTCGATGCTTTCGCCTTGTCGCAGACATGTGGCAAGACACCGCACGTCGGCAGAATTATTCATGCCTCCCAATACGCAACGGTAACAGTCCCCTTGGCGGGGTTGCTTGAGAAGGTTCGGCTTGTACTTGGCAATATGGCTCAACAAGCCAGCACCACGGCTCCCCCACTGGTCCTCAACAAGCACTGTGCGGAGTGCGAATTCCGATCAGGTTGTCGCCAGACCGCCATTGAGAAGGACGACCTCAGCCTGCTTCCGAATATCGGCGAGAAGGAGCGTAAGAAGCAGAATGACAAAGGAATTTTCACGGTGCTGCAACTGTCCTACACATTCCGCCCGAGGAGGCGTCCTGCCCATGGGTTGCTGAAGCATCAGCCTGCGCTGAAAGCCCTTGCCCTTCGGAAGAATCGGATTCACATTCTCGGCACGCCTGCCGTCAGCCAATCTGGAACTCCCGTGTATATCGATGTCGAAGGCGATCCTGATCGCGATTTCTACTATTTGGTCGGGCTAAGGATTGGCTCCGGTGGCTCAGCCGTCCGTTACTCCTTCTGGGCAAATGACCTAGCGGACGAGCGGACGGTGTGGGAAGGCTGCCTCGGTGTTCTCAGCAAGATCGACAACCCACGACTGATACATTACGGAAGCTATGAGACCCAATTCTTGAAGCGGATGAGAACCAGATACCCAGACGTTGAGAGCCCGTCTTTTCTCGGTCACCTTATTTCGTCCGCTCTGAATCTGCTGTCGGTGATCTACGCACACGTGTATTTTCCCACTTATTCCAACGGTCTCAAAGAGGTAGCCAGCTATCTAGGGTTCCGTTGGTCTGATGGCGCTGCTTCCGGATTGACGGCACTCGTCTGGCGGTCTCAGTGGGAATCCTCCCATGACCCCAGTCTGAAAGAGAAGCTGCTCACCTACAACGCCGAGGACTGCGAGGCAGCCGAGAAGGTTACCGAGGCAATCTGCGCGGCCTGCCGCCCACTGTCTTCGGAGAAAGCACCCAAGCTTGCCGCCGTAAATGTGGACTCGTTGAAACGTGAGTATCCGCAACGCTTTGGAGAAGTGGAATTCGCTTTACCTGAGTTTCAACAGATCAATGAGGCTGCCTACTGGGATTATCAGAGAAATAAGGTGTACATAAGATCGAACCGGAGGTTGAAGCGACTCACTCGCCAGACTGCCATGGAGCACCCTCTAGCAGGGGTTCCCGTCAACAAGGTCATCACCGTTGAAGAGCAACGGCCCGCTTCTTGCCGCTGCTGTAATTCCACGTTGATTTACAAATTCGGGAAGATGAGTCAGATTGTCTATGACCTGATGTTCTCGACTGCCGGTGTGAAGCGTTGGGTAACCCGGTACTCGTTTTCTCGGTGCATCTGTTGGCACTGCAAAGCAACCCTTCAGCTATATGTTCACAAGCACAAATACGGCATTGGTCTCCGCTCGTACCTGCTATACCAAATCATTGAACTCCAAATTCCCCAAAACTCCATATCAAAAGTCGTCAGACAACTCTTCAGCCTGCCTCTGTCCCGTGGAGCGGTCAATTGGGTGAAAGCCACGGAAGCTGATCGGTATGAAGGGACCTACAGGGCAATCCTTGATCGTGTCGCCGCTGGCAATCTGGTGCATGCGGATGAGACTAAGGTCGCAATCAACGGGAAGGATGGGTACGTTTGGGTGTTCACCAACTTGGAGGACGTGGCGTTCTTATACAGCGAAACACGCGAGGCCAGCACAGCCCAAGATGTGCTGTTGAGTTTCCGTGGCGTACTCGTCTCCGACTTCTATGCTGGGTATGATTCAATCGAGTGCCCTCAGCAGAAGTGCTTGATCCATCTGATAAGAGATATGAACGACGATCTCTGCAAGCAGCCGTACAATGAAGAGATCAGGAACATGGCGCAGGCATTCAGCGATTTGGTTAAACCGATGATCGAGTCCGTGGATCGCTTCGGTCTGAAGGCGCACCATTTGCGAAAACACAGGCGTTCGGTGAATCAATTTTACGACGCACTATCCAAGCACGACTACCAGACCGACGTGGCGGCTAGCTACAGGAAACGGTTCGAGAAGAACAGGAACAAGCTGTTCACATTTCTTGATCATGATGGGGTCCCGTGGAACAACAATAACGCCGAGCACGCTATTAAGGCGTTCGTGAGACTCCGCAGGAGTATCGGCGGGAAGAGTTCCGCAAAGGGCATTCGGGATTACCTTGTGCTGCTAAGCATTTCTGAGACTTGCAAGTACAAAGGAGTGAATTTCTTGCGCTTCCTCCGATCTGGGCAAGTTGATATCGATTCTTTTGCTGGCGGTTCATCGAAACCAGCGCATCCGTCGCGAACTGTTCGAGTTGAACAATCCGAGTGAAGGGAATCGGCGTTGTGTGGTCAACAAGGTATACGTCTGAGACGACGACCAACCGGGAGAAACATGGGGCGAAAGGTCGCGAAAAACGAACACCCAGAATGACGCCTTCTTGACCACCAGCTTGCAAGCCCCAGAAAACAATCGAACGCGACACTTTTTGGCAGCTTTCCCCGCGCCTCCCCCGTCGTTGACTTCGCTTTCCAGTAATCCGTACCATTCCACGTGAGTTCCGCACCCATGATCGGTCAGACCATCTCGCACTATCGCATCGTCGAGAAGTTGGGCGGCGGCGGGATGGGTATTGTCTACAAAGCCGAGGACACCGAGCTTGGGCGATTCGTCGCTCTGAAATTCCTGCCCGAAGACCTAGCTCAAGACCCGCAAGCACTCGAACGATTCCGTCGCGAGGCACGTGCCGCTTCCGCATTGAATCACCCGAACATCTGCACCATCTACGAAATCGGCAAGCACGAAGGTCGGTCGTTCATCGTCATGGAGTTTATGGACGGATTGACGCTGAAACACCGGATCGGCGGCAAGCCGATGGAGATTGAGGAGGTGCTGTCAGTTGGGATCGAGATCGCCGATGCTCTCGACGCTGCTCATTCTGCTGGCATCGTTCACCGCGACATCAAACCTGCCAATATCTTCGTCACGAAGCGTGGGCACGCCAAGATTCTCGATTTTGGGTTGGCGAAGGTCACACCCGTCCTCGGCAACGTGGGGCAGCCGAGTTTGACGGCAGAATCAACAGTGACGCTGGAAGAGCACCTGACCAGCCCCGGCACGGCGGTCGGCACTGTCGCCTACATGTCGCCCGAACAGGTGCGAGCCAAAGAATTGGATGCCCGCACCGATTTATTTTCGTTCGGCACTGTTCTGTATGAGATGACGACCGGAATGTTGCCCTTCCGAGGCGAAAGCACGGGCGTCATTTTCAAAGCCATTTTGGATGGGACGCCAACGCCAGCCGTGCGCTTGAATCCCGACCTGTCGCCCAAGCTAGAAGAAATCATCAAGAAGTGCTTGGAGAAAGATAGGAATCTGCGTTACCAGCACGCCTCTGAGATTCGCACTGACCTGCAACGGCTGAAGCGGGATACGGAGTCGGCGCGGACACCCGCAGCGTCAAGACTTGCAGCCAGCACTCACCTACGAATGCACTGGAGGGTCACGCTCTCAGTTGCATTAGCTGTGGCGGCACTCGCAGTCGGCGGTTACTTCTACCTTCACCGCCCGCCCAAACTCACCGACAAGGACACCATCGTTCTCGCCGATTTTGCCAACGGCACGGGCGATGCAGTGTTCGACGATACGCTGAAGACCGCGCTCAACCTATCCCTGCGGCAATCGCCTTTCCTCAATGTGCTATCCGACAGCGCGGTTGCGAAGACCTTGCAGGAGATGACCCGTCCCGCAAGCACGAAACTCACATCCGAGGTTACTCGCGAGGTTTGCCAGCGTGCCCAAAGCAAAGCGTATATCACTGGCTCGATTGCAACTCTAGGGAGTGAGTACGTACTAGGGCTTAAGGCGGTGAATTGCCAGAGCGGAGACACGCTGGCGCAGGAGCAGGTGACGGCGGCGTCGAAGGAGAAGGTGCTGGATGCGCTGGGTGAAGCGGCATCCAAGCTGCGTGGTGAACTGGGCGAGTCTCTCGCTACGGTGCAGAAGTTCGATGTTCCGCTATCCGAGGCTACCACTTCTTCGCTTGAAGCGTTGAAAGCGTACACCCTTGGCGAAAACGCCCATCGCGAGAAAAGCATATCCGCCGCGCTGCCTTACCACCAACGAGCCGTCGAACTCGATCCAAACTTTGCCATGGGCTATGAGGAAATGGGCAAGGATTACTTAACTTTGGGTGAGGCAGGACGCGCCAGCGAATATTTCACGAAGGCGTTTCAGTTGCGCGAACATGCCAGCGAGCGGGAAAAGCTAGACATCATCGCTGGATACTACGCGAACGTGACTGGGGAACTGAATAAAGCGGTACAGACCTATCAGGAGGAAATCGAAGCCTACCCGCGAGATTACAGAGCACATCTCGATCTGGGTAATCAGTACTTGTCGTTAGGTCAGTATGAGAAGGCGAGGGACACCTATAGCCAAAGCCTGCGCCTCGCCCCGGACAACGTCGCCCCATACGTTAATCTCGCCATCAGCCTGCTCGCCTTGCAGCGGTTTGACGAAGCGCAGCAGCCAGTTCAGCAGGCGCAAGCGCGAAAGCTGGATAATTACCTAATACACCAAGACCTCTACGCGCTGGCATTTCTTCGGACAGATTCGCAAGCGATGGCAGAACAGCAACGGTGGTTCATGGGCAAGCCGGAAGAGAACGACGGGCTTGCGCTCGCATCTGACACAGAAGCCTATGCAGGTCACCTGCACAAGGCACGAGAACTTACCAAGCAGTCGATAGATTCTGCTATCCGCGCTGACAGCAAGGAGACTGGAGCAATATGGGAGGAAATTGCCGCCCAGCGGGAAGCCGCGTTCGGCAACGCAACAGATGCGAAGCAGGAAGCAGCACAGGGCTTGAAACTTTATCCAGTAAGCCAAGGGGTTGAGGTGGAAGCGGCTCTGGCGTTTGCGATGGCGGGTGACACGACACGAGCCGAATCGCTGGCGCAAGACCTCAACCAACGCTTCCCGCTGGATACGCAGATGCAGTCGCTCTGGCTGCCTTCGATTCGTGCGCAGTTGGCACTGAACAAGAAGAACCCGGCTCCCGTTCTGTATACTCTGCAACCTGCTTCGCCCATTGAGTTGGGCAGCATCGCGTTCGGCAACAACACTTCCTGCCTCTATCCGACCTACATTCACGGGCAGGCATATCTCGCGGCTGGACAGGGCAGTGGTGCCGCCGACGAGTTTCAGAAGATTCTCGACCACAGCGGGATTGTCTGGAACTGCTGGACGGGAGCATTGGCACGTCTCGGAGTGGCTCGCGCAAACGCTTTGCAGTCGAGAACCTCTCTAGCGGATGCCGATGCCGCCCGGACTCGTGCGCTCGCAGCTTACAAAGATTTCCTCACCCTCTGGAAAGACGCTGACCCCGACATCCCCATCCTGAAGCAAGCCAAAGCCGAGTACGCGAAGCTGCAATAGCTGTTCGGGCTATTATGTTCTTGCGGATAATCGGACTCGCCCATGCCAAAGAGCACAATCAACTTCGACACCGTGCGAAAGATCGGCTTGGCATTGCCCGGCGTGGAAGAGAGCACAGCCTACGGGTCACCCGCGCTTCAGGTAGTGGGTCAGTTTGAATTACAGAGTGAGAAAAGGGAAGCACCATATTTGACGATGGATGCTAACTACATCCGAAGGGGCCACACATTGCCCTAGTGTCATCAGAGAGCAGAGGAACGCACCCCCATTGACCAAGAGTCCGCTCCAGCGACTCCACCCAAGCCCAGACAGGGAGGCCATAAAGAGAAGTGGCGATCCGTAGAAACTGATGCTCCAGATCAGCCCCAACGCTCGCGCATGCCGAAGTCTTTCTTCCACATGCAAGCTCGAAGGATTTGATGCGTACCTCACGTACACGAAGCAGGCGGCCGCGAACAATAGGAAACCGGCTCTGCGCAAGAATCTGGAAAACTATGCATATTACGCGGCTTTCTGAAGAATGAGGAATTCGGTCTTGGTCGCGGCTAAGCGCTGCGCCTTCAGCAGCAGATAGTTCATGTCTCGATAAC
>Ga0187869_10003809_pt1 | contig 10833 bp, 13 predicted proteins | sample June2016WEW_13_1_2_FD_132972 | JGI IMG/M metagenome (GOLD analysis project Ga0187869, IMG submission 132972) | Peatland microbial communities from SPRUCE experiment site at the Marcell Experimental Forest, Minnesota, USA - June2016WEW_13_100 | ecosystem: Environmental > Terrestrial > Soil >...
CCGCCGTCTGACCCTGGGCCAAGGCTACCTCTGCTTCCCGCAGCTTCCCGATGATCTGCTCCGGTGTCTATCGCCTCCTGCTCATCTCCTGGCCTCCCTTTAAGCCACCACTCTAACTTAACAGGTGGATCAGTTTTGGGGGGGCAGGTCATCAGCGACAGAAGGATCGGACACCGGTGAACGAAATGGCCCGGGATCTGGATAAATTTTCCAAGCGATACCCAGAGACAACCGCTATCACCTTGAATTGAGGACAGATTTATTTTTGAGAGATCAGGCGGGCAGTGGGAAAAATAGGTTTATCCTCGACAGGCTTGCATCTCATTCTTAATTTTATGGACAGGAAGGGCAAAGAAGCAAATTCGGCCCAAATATTTCAAAAAGGAGGCGCGCATAATGTCCCCTAAGAAAATGGAAAAAGTCAAAGCAGAAGCTGGCATAATCTCATCTGAGAAAATCAAAGAAGTTAAAGCTCTGATAGAAGCTGCCGGACTTTCTCACAAGAATACTGAGTCAGGTTTTGCAGACATTGTCATCACCACATGTGATCCAAAAGGGTGTATAATTGGCTGTAAAAGTAACGTTAACGCAAGAAATTGATTTTGAGCTCCGTTAATTTCCTCCAAATACTCATTCGATATCTACAGATTTGCTGATTTTTCTTCCACAAATGTCCTTATAGCATCATAAGGGAGATAATTATGGCTCTGGTCCTTAACCCAGAGGTAAAATTGCGCCAAGATGGCGGTAGAGCTATCCTTTTTTCCTTAAATGCACCTGGTAGTATTTCAGATGGTGTTTTTGCATTTATCTACCCTCAACAGGCAATAACATTAGCATTATTTGATGGCCATCATGAGATTGAGGAGATTAAAGAAACAATCGCATATTTGTTCAGCATAGATGATCTCTAAGTGGCAAAGTTTCTTGATATTTTGCTATCTCATGCGGTGAATATGGATCAGACGGTTAGCTCATTATTAATAGACGCCGACAGCCCTATGGGTAGATCAGCCCGAATTTATGATCCCAGAGATTTTTTAGTGCCTGCTGAAAGAATTAACATGTCGGACATTAGATTTACGATACCTTGCACATTGTTGGTACTTCCTACAATGAAGTGCATCACTAATTGCTGTTACTGTTATGCCGATCGGGAAGGATTTCGCGGAAGGCCAGAATTTGACTTAACATTCTTCACAAAATTATTAAGGGAAATGAAAAAATGTGGCATGGAAACAATAGATATTTCCGGGGGCGATATTTTTTGCAGACGGGATGCCTTTGATCTTATCGAGTGCGCCTTTGAGGAAGGTATGCACATAGATATACCCACTAAATATCCTCTGTCTAAACAGCAGATTGAACATCTGGCAAAATTAGGTTTGTCGAGCATACAGATCAGTATTGATGCCAATAGACCTGAAATCATAGATATGCTCGTAGCCAAGGAGCCTGGCTATGGGATGAAGATACTTAAAACGATAGATGACTTGGGGGAAGCGGGATTACAGGTCCGTACAAATACTGTCTTGACACCTTATAATATTCATGAGGCTCCGAACCTGGCCCGATATCTTGCCAAAAAACCTCATGTATTTAAATCCAACTTCACTTGCTACGAGCGGTCGTTATATTGGCATAACGATTCTCTTTTTTGTTGTGTAGAAGATATTTCCAAATTTGAGAATGAGTTCAATGAAATTAAAGCTGAGTTTCCTCATAAGAAAATGAATTTCGATGGTGCATTAGGCAATCCTTATTCTGGTAGTCAAACAGAGAGACCAGATGCTTTCCAAAAAAGGATTCTTTGTACAGCTAATCGCCGAGGATTTGTTGTACTTCCAGATGGCAGGGCAACTATCTGCGAAGAGATATATTTGCATGAAAGTTTTATCCTGGGCGATTTAAACAGACAAAGTCTAATGGAAATCTGGAGTTCTCCCAAAGCCTTGCAGCTCGCACGTCCGGAGCAAGGTCTGGTTCCAGATGGACCATGCAAGGATTGTAGCGACTTCAGTCATTGCCACGAAGGTCGGGGCCGCTGCGTGCGCGAAACACTCAAAGCTTACGGATACACCCATATTGGCCGGACCCGCGTTGTCCGCGGGCGCCGGTTGGAAATAGAATGGGATAACAAATCTAAGCCCTCAAGTCAGGTGAACTTATATTAATCTCTTTATGGCAGCCTTTTAAATCCCGCCAAGGAAACAGATTGAGTACGTAGGCGACCTCCCACCAGCTACGCCTGGCCGAGGCCAAGACATATGAGATCCTGGACACCGGCATCGAAGCCTGCTGCATAATATCGTTTATCAAGCCAAGATTATTCTGATGTTGTTACACCTCAGTGAAGACCGCCATAGAAAAAGGGGAACTGGTAAATTTGATCATCAATAATCGGGCTGGGGGAAATGCGCCATTGATTGCTCGGGAAATTGCGGAGAAATTTATGGGGAAGAAGGAACCTGAAGTGAGATAGCAACGGGGTCTATGGGATCGCTAATATTCATGGTTTTATGAAAGGCGGCTCCTTCGAGTAAGATTTTCCACTTATTAGGTATTCATCACGTTCACAGGCTCGATTATAAGTAGATTGCTGTGAGAAGGAATTTAGGAATTCCAGCCTTTCTCGAAGCGGTATAGTGAAATAAACCGGGCTTTCCATGAAAATCGCCAGAATCCCTCTGTTAATATGTGCACTCGCCATTTGACCATTCCTCCCTGATTGATTTCCCGATGCCTCTTTGGCTTTGATGGTAATATGGTTCATTGGCGGGAGAAGATAAATCGGGGTTTCCCTGGTATTGGCCTTCGATAAACATGAATTTGGAGACACGAGAATGCCGTATCCTTTAATTCGAGATTATTCAACAGGAGAGCGTATTGGGGAAAATTATTTTGGGATTTTCAAATTTTTATCCAGGTTCCTATCCACAATTCCCTTGACAAACCCATTCTATTGCCAACTTAATGATATTTCTTACACCGATTTATCCATATGTCAAAAAATAAGGAGACCTTTCCATGGCAACAGAAAATTTGAATCTCACCATACAGGTCATCAGCGCACATGCCTCTATGACGGAATTATCCACCCAGGAGTTAGTGGAAGAGATCAAGACGGTCTACAATCTCTTCGCATCTTTGGAAGGCGGCGCTGAGATACCAGAGATCATGGCTCCGGAGAAGGGTGGAGAGGCGAAACTGGAGAAGATGAAACCCCCCATTCCAATGAAAGATATAGTCCAGGAGAAATTTGTAGTTTGCCTTGAATGCGGAAGAAAGATGAAGAGCCTAAAAGTGCATTTACAAAAGGGGCATGGATTGACGCCCAAGGAATATTTCTGGAAATATGACCTTGACCCAAAACAATATCCGCTCGTGGCTCGGGGATCCACGGCAAAACGTAGTCAGATGGCGAAGGATAGAGGGTTTGGAAAAATGGTAGGGAGGAGAAAGAAGGCGGGGGCTTGAGTAAACTCTTCAAATTATCTGGCTCTTGGGAAAACTGTTCAATCTGGGGATGAGGTCGATATGGGCCTCATTCTTATGATATTCGCTTGCTTTCGGACTTAAATTCGAAAAGAGAGGTCGCTAAAAGCGTTTTTGGAATGCGGTGGCCAAGAATGCTGCATAATCTCAGGTAAAAGGAGACAAGAATGGCAAATGTAGTCTTAATTAATGCATTTGAGATTCAAAAAGGCAGAGAGGACGAATGACTAAAATTTTGGGAAAAAGCGGCTGAGTTCATAAAAAGACAACCAGGTTTTATTTCAACTAAGCTGCACCGGACCATTATACCTGGGACTCGCTTTCCTCTTATTAATGTGGCTGAATGGGAATCGGTGTAGCACTTTGAGAAAGCCATCAACCAGGAGGAATTTAAGAGGTTTATAGCCCCTTACATGGAGGTGTGTCCGCATTATCCAGGCTTATATGAGGTCATCAGGACTTAGGAAAACCGGCAATTGCAATACACTCTGAAATAAAAAAACCCTTCCTCACCCTCGGGGCGCTGGCCCTTCTGGCCCTGTGCCTCTATGGCGCAGCCCGCTTCTCCAGTGACTATTATGTGTTTAATTAGCGGCCGATTTGGTGTTTTTCCTCCCAGGCGTCGAAGGTATTTACCAATTGTAGAATTGGAATCTCTCTAATCACTCCTCGCCCTGGATAGAGAGTTGTAGGGCATCTCGCAAAGTTTTCCCCCTTATAGAACCAAATTCAAAGTATTATTGTGGTGAGTGTCACGAACCTCTTCAGATAATGATAATTCCTCCTGTTTTGAAAAAGGAATATCGTCAATACCCTCTAATTAGGAGAATATGGAATATAGCCTCTAAAGAAATTGAGTCAGCTGATGAAATAATCATTTGGGGTTATAGCTTGCCTCCCACAGATTTTTTAGTCTTTGGCCTTCTACGTCAAGCAAGAGATAAAAGTCTAAAGAGACTTATTCTTATAAATCCGAATATAGTAAGGAGAAAGGAATTAGGAAGATAGTTATCATTGACATTTATTAAACGATTCTATGACATATTTAGCCGGGTGTTGGAAAGAGATAATATTTTTGTATATGATTTATTTTCAGATTATTATAATGGCGTTAATCTTTTTGCAAAATACCAAATAGAGAGTTCGAGAAGAGCCTTGAGTTTCCTGAAATAAAAGAAACTGAGGCTTTTCATCTGTCCTAAATCAGAGTTGATTTTACAGTATCCCCGCAGTTTAGTTTCTGTATCCTGTTTTCGTTAACCCGGCGACCAGGTGACGAGACCCTATGATCCCAATTATTTTCATTTTCCAAATACAATAGCGATGGCAGCCAAACATAGGCCACCACTCAAAATGACATACCAATTTGTAAAAGTTTTATGCAATTTATCTGTCATCGAAACTCCATTTAGAATCTTCATCTTTTCCCTTCTCCAAACTCGATTTTTAAGACAAAAAAAACCGGATTGCCTAATCATTGGCAACCCGGCTATCTCTTCATTGAGACCCGTGGCTTTCCGTCCTCAGCTCACGCTAAGTTTGGCTTTATCCACACCTGTTAGGAAGTTTAATTATTCGGAGATGCATGTCAAGAGGCTCCCTTAAAAATTTGCGAGTGCTATAATCCCACCATCAAAGCGATAATTCCCATTTAAACGCAGATCCGTTTCTGTATCCCTTTCCTTTAACCCGCCGCCCGTCCCATTCCCCTCCCATGTGCAAATTTTGGGGTAAAATTATTTTGTGGAAATTGACAAACTTTTGACCATGGTTAGATTAAAATTGAGACTGGAGCAGGTTCCCTAATCAATTTTTAAACTGTGGTGGCAAGATTGACGCATAATCTCGGGTTAAAGTGAAAACATTTGTATTCATATTTTTTTTGATCTTGCTTGCCAGTGCGTTGTTTTCGGGGGTGCTGCTGCTGATTCGCAGGCGTTTTGGGCAGCGCCTGAAAGACCAGGAATATATTCACTCCTCTATTTTTGATTTCTTCACTACCCTCTACGCCTTTTTCATCGGCTTTGCCATCGTCACCTTATGGTCGACGTTTCTCACTGCCAAAGCCGATGTCAACCGTGAAGCTACAACGATCATAAGCGCCTACTACGCCTCCCGAAATTTGCCGAATTCCGAGCCCTTCCGCCAAGCTCTGAAAAACTATGTCAAAACTGTGGTCGAAGATGAATGGCCACAAATGGGACAAGACTCGATGAGCGAGGCAGCCAGTCGTCGTTTCGATGACGTCTTGGCCAAGTTTTCTGCAATCAGTGGCGATTCTGACAAGCTTGGGGCAATTTATAATAGTCTTACGGAAGTCAACCGACTGCGCCTGTCCCGTTCTGTCATGATGAAAGGCAATCTTTACCCAACGGTCTGGATCATTCTCATCTTTGGCTTTGGGGCGATGGTGTTCGGATTCGTCCTCTTGAATCGGCACCAAACAGCGTTGTCCTTTATCTTTGAGTTGATTGTCTTCTTCATGGTATTGTCTTGTCTCCTTTTTATTTGGGATATTAACACGCCGTTTTCCGGTTTCATTACGGTGAAACCAGACACTTTTCAATTAATTTATCAGAAGATGGTGAGATTACCTTAGAGGGCAGTTTGATCGTTCTCCGAAAGCGGGATCATTGTTTTGTGTAATTTGTAATTGAAATATAGGCACCCCAAAGTCTTAGATAATTTATTTATCTAAGATATCTATATAGTGGTGCCTACTTTTATCTTTCCTATACTATTACCTAATATCCCCAAGTCAGCAACCCTAATTTCAAATTTTTAAGGCAAAGGGTACCACTAATCTATCTTCTATATCCCTTTAATATTCGAGGATAATTGCTGTATAATCAGCAAAATATAATTAGTATATTAGGTTTATTGGAGGCAGAAAATAGGGATCCCCTAATTGACGTTTTCCTTGTAGTCGCCAAGAATGCTGCATAATAACGGCTATGGAGAGTGTTTGATGGAGCGGCGACTATTCCCCCGGGTCTATAAATCCTTCCGATTTGAATATCAGGTACAATTGCACGGTTCGGGAGATTTCTTTTCAAACTTGGCCGTTATGAAAGACATCAGCTTGGGCGGCCTGTATTTTATGTCCGAGACCGCACCTACACTGCAACCTGACGATATCGCAGACTTCATTTTCAAATTCCAGCCTGACCAGGTGAATCCCCTCATTCCCCATAAAATCAAGGCCAAAGGGAAAGTCAAGCGCATAGAGCAGCCGACTAAAGAATCCCCCAATTTTGGGGTAGCGCTGGAATTCCTTTCGGGGCCGGTTTGTGTCTGCGCGGATTGACTTCCCTCTATATATTTAGGTGTCCTGAACCAGACTTAACTTGATAGTATCCCCCCAGGTTGGTTTCCGTATCCCTTTTCCGTTAACCCGTCGCCTCCAGTGAGTCAATTTTGGGATCAAAGTGGGGGTTAACTTTTCTTACCATGGCCGGCTATTTTTTCTTAATCCTCGGCGATAAGAAGATCCGGACGAGGAAGAGGATCGCCACGGAGGTCACCACCACCAAGATCAGGGTACTTGCCTCAGTCTGAATTGTGTACCATACCATATCCCAGATTTGCCAGAGCTGGTTCAAGATATCTTGAGCCATTCCAAACTCCTCAACGGCACTGACGATATGTAATTATAACATAAATCTGGAGCCAAGAAATTTACGGCACGGGTATGACCCCATATGGCAGACGAATCTCTCAAAAGCCATCGCTAACCAGTTTTGCTAAAATCTGCTGCATTCTGCCATCCCAAATTAATGGTTAGCGAAGGCGATTATCAAGGAAACCCGGGTTTACCTATTTCCATAGATGACCCATATTATCATCAAGGCCAACGGCGGCCAAGGCTATATGCCGGAACTGCAATTCGCCCTGCTAAACTGCCGCACCTACGAAATACCAAGATGGAGACAACTATGGAAAAGCACGGAAATTTCTCCAAAGATGAGTCCGGGATGAAAAAGAAGTCTATTCGTTTGGGTATAATTGAAAACAACTGCGGCCAAATTATGGGCAATAAATTCCTGAAGTTTATTTCAATATTATTATTTAGTTTAAGTTTTATATTGTCTTTTAGGTTATTAAAAAATCTCTTATGTCCAGGCATATCCTTTGGGTATAATGAAATGATTATAATGATGTCATCTTGTTTGGCAGTTAACTTTGTGGCATTATTGATATTATTTAAATATCAATCGCTCCATGACAATCTATCGGATAACCTTAACAATCTCATCAAACAGTTGCATAACTAAACCATCGCCTCACCCCCGATCGTCTCCTGTAAGGCGTCTCATAAGGTCAGAATTGCCCTCTTGCGGATAACACGCCCCATCTAATCAATCTTCTAAAATCTCCTGCATTCCGCTATCCCAAATTCCTGGTTATCGATGGCAAATATCAGGGAAACCCGGATTTACCTTTTTCAACCGGTGACCCATATTATCATCAAAGAGTAAGGAAGAATCTGCAAATCCATCAGACAAGGGGGCATCATGTTTCAAAAATTCATGCGGCCTCTGGCTCAAGGTTTAGCGATCATTGCTATGTTTAGCGGAGCATACATTTGTTTTGTCACCGTCTGGGGCCGGGGTTCTTTTTAATCTCCTTAGCTGGGGATTTATCCTGGGTGACACAGCTGTCTCGCCTGTGAAAGAGGTACAGCCATATGTACAGCCGACGCCGAAGCACAGGTTTTATTCCTCGCAAAATTCAGGTTTCCACTAATTTTGCTGATAGCCTAAATTAGCTATTAACCACATATGAGGGTTTGTTATCTTACCAATAGGCAGGTGATGAACGTGGATTTCTTACTGGTTTCCATTATAATTTTCTCCGGGATCTATGTCCTGGCCTGTTGCATTTTCTGCCTTTGTGACAAATCGTGCCGGGGCCAAGTGCTCTACCGGATCCATAAATAATCGCTACTCAATAAATGAGCGCGGTGAAAAGACTCCTACTACTATCAGTTGTACTCCCGCTATCTCTGGTTAATGGCATTTCTGTCCGGCTAAGCCAGAGCCAAGGTTAACTGTTTATAATTACACATATTAGAAGGCATTGTCTCTGGCGGCTGAAAAAGTTCCTGCCAGGTGCGGGTTCTAAAGAGATTGAGTTGTAGTAGCCTGAGGCAGTTTTGCAAAGTAATGCTTAAGTTAGACATGAACTTGAGATAACAAAGCAAGAGATAGACGATGAGCGCCGCATAGATCTGGGTCAGCACGGCGTTTTCCGAATTGCCGCTGAAGGCCTTGATCTTCAGGTTCTGTTTGATGAAGCGGAAGAAGATTTCAATCTGCCAGCGTTCTTTGTAGATGTTGACGATGGTTCTGGCCGCCAGCTTGAAATGGTTGGTGAGAAAGACGTAGCGTCGGCCGGTGGCGGCGTCCCGGTAGGCAATGCGCCGCAAGACCACGGGGCATTGCTGAGTCTGGGCGTCTGTGAGGCGGATGGTCTGGTCGGCGATCACCCCTTGGGTTTTGTTGACTTTCCGGCGCTCCAGCACCTCAAAGCGGGCGTTGCGCTTCAGCCGGGTGACGAAGAAGATTTTCTGGGCGGTCAGTTGAGCATACCAGGCATAGTCGGTATAGCCCAAGTCCGCCACGACAATGGAGCCTTTGGGCAGGCTAAGGCTGCGGGCCTTCCTGATCTCGTGCTCCCGGGCCGGGGAGAGGGCCACAAAGGCTGGCAGATAGCCGTCATGGTCCAACAAGGTTTGGAGCTTGATACCGCCCTTGCTGCGGCGGCAGGAAGCCCAGGGAAACAGAGACAGGCAGAGGCTCACCACCGTGGCGTCCAGGCTGAAGAGCTTGTTTTTGAACTTGAATTTGTGCTTCGGGGCCAGCGGTTGGCAGCGCCGATACATCAAGGCAAACAGCGCCTCAAAGAAGGAAGCGGGGCGGTGGCGATTGGCGCGGCACCGGCTTGACTCCCAGGTGGTACAGACTCTTGACCCGGGCCTTCAGACTGGCGACGCCATCCCGCAAACTCGCTCGGGCCGTAAGTTGCCTAGAAAGCAGGTGTACCAACTGGCTCCAGCGGGTAAAAGAGCGGGCCTTTCGGCCGTTCCCATGCTCGGCTTCCAGCTTGGCAAAATGATGTCTCGGAAGCAGTTTGAGCATCTGCTGAAAGATTGTGTTACAATGGGCCATGGTCCGAAATCTCCTTTCTGTTTAGTGAGTTACGGCTAACCCATTCTAACAGATTCCCAGGAGTTTTCGGACTTTTTTTAATGATCCCGAGTGGTGGATTTGGAGCAGCGTCCTGGCTAAAACCGACCAGCCGAAGAATTTACGGTGACCAGAGGAGCGGGGTATGCCACTGTCGACCCATAAAACCAAGATCGTAGCTACCATCGGCCCATCCTGTGAATCTCCCGAAATGCTGAGGGAAATAATCCAGGCCGGCATGAACGTGGCCCGGCTCAATTTTTCCCATGGCGATTTCGCCACTCACAGGCGTCTCATAGAGAATGTGCGGGCGGCAGCCGGGGCGGCGGGGCGGCGGGTGGCCATCCTCGCTGATCTCCCCGGTCCCAAGATGCGTATCGGCCAGATCTGCGGTGAGCCCATCGAGTTGAAACCAGGGGGTGTTTTTACTCTGACTACAGAGGCGATCACGGGGGACGAACGCCGCGCCTCGGTGACATTCGCCCGCTTGCCGGAGGTGGTGAAGCCCAAGGACACCCTCTTTTTAAATGACGGCCTCATTCAGCTAGAAGTTACCGATATTCAAGGAAATAACTTGATTTGCCGGGTGATCGTGGGAGGCGAACTACGCTCCAGGAAAGGCCTCAACCTGCCGGGTATCTCTTTGGGAATCAGCGCCTTCACCGACCATGACCGTGAGTGCTTGAAGTTTGCTCTGGAACACGGAGTGGACGCGGTCAGCCAATCGTTCGTTGAGTCCGGCAAGGATGTTGCGGCTGTGCGGGAGGCCGCCCAGGCTCTCGGCCACCAGCCGTTCATCATCGCCAAGATAGAGCGCCTCAATGCCCTGAATAACCTGGACAGTATCCTCGAGGCGGCGGATGGCATCATGATTGCTCGGGGTGATCTGGGGGTGGAAGTCCCCATAGAGCAAATCGCCGGGGTGCAAAAGCAGCTCATGCGCCAGGCGAACCTGCTGGGTAAACCGGTGATCACGGCCACCCAGATGTTGGAATCCATGGTGGCCAACCCCCGGCCCACCCGGGCCGAGGCCACCGATGTAGCCAACGCCATTCTGGATGGCACCGACTGCGTCATGCTTTCAGAAGAGTCGGCCATGGGCAAATACCCGGTGGAAGCTGTGGCCATGCTGGCCAAGATTGCAGCCGCC
>Ga0187869_10003813_pt1 | contig 10827 bp, 11 predicted proteins | sample June2016WEW_13_1_2_FD_132972 | JGI IMG/M metagenome (GOLD analysis project Ga0187869, IMG submission 132972) | Peatland microbial communities from SPRUCE experiment site at the Marcell Experimental Forest, Minnesota, USA - June2016WEW_13_100 | ecosystem: Environmental > Terrestrial > Soil >...
ATCGCCGAATATGAGGCGGTGTTGCGCCTCAATCCCGACTCGGCCGAAGTTCACAGCCAGTTGGGCAAAGCCCTGCTCGGCCTCCCGGAGCGGGCGCCGGAGGCGATGGCCCATTTCGAGGCGGCCGTCCGGATCAATCCCGAGTCGTTCGAGGCTCACTACGCGCTGGGAATCCTGTTGTCCGTCCAGCCGGAGCGCCGGCCGGAGGCGCTGGCCCATTTGGAGGCGGCGCTAAGGATCAAACCCGATTTTGCACCGGCCCGGGAATGGATCGCCCGGCTGCAGGCCGCCCGACCCTAGCCCGACATCCGCTCCGGGAGCATCACAAACCCGGCCGGCATTTTCGCCTTCAACCGGCCACCGGGTCCGATACAACAGGGCATGCCCACGCTTGACGAGATCGTCGCCTACTGCGACCGGCGCACGCGCCGCGCCGCCTTCACCGACTACCCCGGCGCCGCCAACGGCCTGCAGGTCGCCAACCGCGGCCGCGTCACCAAAATCGGCGCCGCGGTCGACGCCGGCCTGGCACCGTTCGAAAAAGCCGTCGCCGCCGGCGTGGATTTTCTGATCGTGCATCACGGACTGTTCTGGGAGCCGCCGCGCCCGGTCACCGGCTCCACCTACCGGAAGCTGGCCTCCCTCCTGCACGGCAACTGCGCGCTCTATTCCAGCCATCTGCCGCTCGACGCGCATCCGCAGATCGGCAACAACGTCCTGCTCGCGCGCCAGCTCGGGCTCAGGCCCCGCCGTTCGTTCCTGGTGCACGAGGGCGAGGCGATCGGCTGGATCGCGCCCAGCCGGCTGCGGCGCGCCAACCTGCGTCGGAAGCTCACGGCGCTGTACCCGCGCGTCGTGGCCATCGAGTGTGGATCGACGGCGCCGCGCGCGGTGGCCTTCTGCAGCGGGAGCGGCAACGGCGCCATGCGCGAGCTCGGGTCCGCGGGCGTGGACACGCTCGTGACCGGCGAGCTGCGCGAGGAATGGTTTACCTACGCGCAGGAGTGCCGTCTCAATCTCTACCTCTGCGGCCATTACGCCACCGAGACGCACGGCGTGCAGGCCCTGGCGGCCGAACTCGCGAAAAAATTCCGCCTGCCGTGGGAGTTCATCGCGACCGGCAATCCGCTCTAAGCCGCCCACGGAAGACACGGAACCCCCGGAAAGAAGATTGTCCCAGCCGGATCCTTCAGTGTATTCCGTGTGTTCCGTGGGCATCCCTCCATGAAAAAAATCGCCATCATCAACGGCCCCAATCTCGACCGGCTCGGCAAACGCGAGCCCGGGATCTACGGCCGGGCGACGCTCAAGGATCTCGAAAAAATGCTTCGCGCCGAGGCCCGCAGGCTCGGCGTGGCGCTGACGTTCTTCCAGTCGAACCATGAGGGCGCGCTCATCGACAAGCTCGGCGAACTGGCCGACCGCCGGTTCGCCGGCATCATCATCAACCCCGGCGGCCTCGCGCACACCAGCATCGCGCTCCGCGACGCCATCGCGGGGACGGGCATCCCCGCGATCGAAGTGCACATTTCCGACATCCGCCGGCGCGAGCCTTTCCGCCGCAAGTCGGTGACCGCCGGCGCCTGTGCGGCGATGATCTGCGGCCGGGGCCTGCCGGGCTATGTCCTGGCCCTGCGCCGGCTGGCAGCCTGAGCGATGGCCGAGACCCTACCCAACTTCGCCGAGCCGCGCTGGTTCGCCTGCCACACCAGGCCGCGGTGCGAAAAAAAATTCGCCGCGCTGCTCGCCGTCGAGCGTTTCACGCATTACCTGGCGCTCGTGCCGAGCGTGCGGCGCTACCGCGACCAGACGAAACGGTTCACCAAGCCCCTTTTCCCCGGCTACGTGTTCGCCAAGATTGCGCCGGAGCGGAAGAACCGCGTCTACCAGCAGGACCTGCTCGTCCGCGCCATCTGGGTCGAGGACCAAGCCGGCTTCCTCCGGCAGCTCGAGGGCGTGAAGGCGGTCGTGGCCTCGGGCCTGGAACTGAGCCTGCATCCGCTGCTCAAGAAAGGCACACGCGTGAAGGTTGCCGGCGGGCCGCTCCACGGTCTCGAGGGTGTCGTCGACGATCCCGCGAATCCCAAAGGTGTCGTCATTGCCGTCGACGTGTTGCAGCAGGGCCTCCTGGTGCGCATGCCGATGGAGAATCTGCAGATTCTGCCCTAGCGCACGTGCCCCTCCTCTTTTCCAACCTGCATCGCGGGGTTCGCCTGCCGGCTTCCGGCACAGACGATGGTCGCAACCGAAGGCGCGGGGCGCTGTCCATGGGCGTGTCCGCCTCGCATCGTCTGCACTCTTCCATGACCACTTTGCCTTGGAAAACCTGCCTCCTGCTTGTCTCCGGCCTGTTTCTGGCCGTCAGCGCCGCGGCTCAGGACCCTGACGCGGCGCCCGCGGCTGTGACCGCCAACGGCGAACAAGCCACCATCCCCCGTATTCCCGGCCTGTTCGAGATTGATCTGCCGAAGACCGAGCGAAGGGGGAACATCCGATTCAGCTTCCAGCCCTCTTTTCGCGACCTGCTCGATAAGCCTTACGTGCGAATCCCCCTCGAGTTTCGCTGGGGCGTGAACGACCACTTCGAATTGAACAGTGAATTCGAGACCTATTTCGACGACGGCCTGCGCAGCGGCCCCAGCGGCTACGGATTCAGCACAGTGCACTTTGGAGCCAAATACGCCTGGCTCAAGTGGCTCAAACCCACATGGGACGCCAGTGTCGGCTTCAACTCCTCGATTCCCGTCAGCCGCCCCCCAATGGATCTGACCGACGGCCACAACCACGTCACGCCGTACATCGTGTTTGGGCGCAAGCTCGGCTGGATGCCGGGCCTCTCGGGATTCCTTCATACGAGCGTGGACTTTCTCTCCAAGTCATCGACTCCCGGCAATTTCGGCCAGAACGAGCCGCACAGCAACTCGCTGACGCTGACGCCGGGCCTGCTCTACGATCGCAAGGCCTGGCACTACACCCTGGAAGTGGATGGCACCACCACGAGCGTGATCGGTAAAGGCGATCACTACTTCCTCACCATCCGGCCGGGTGTGATCTGGGATTTGCCGAAGCAGCTCATGTTTTATGCGCGCGGCCGCTGGCTCGCCGGCTTCAGCGTGACGGCTGTCTTCGGCCCCGACGGCAACACGTTCAGCACCGGCGGCCGGTTCCGGGGCGAGGTGAACCTCAAGCGCCTCTTCGGTCGCGACCAGCCGGCCGATCCGCCGGGACTTTAACGCCGGCCGCCGAACGCCTACCCCATGACGCGACGGCCCGCGGGAAAGAATAAATCACCGATCCGCGAGGCCAGCATCGCCAGCCAGTCCTTCATAGCCCCTTCCAAGCCCACGCCGCGCCGTGCAGCACGGCGCACGCCGCGAGGGCCGCCGCCACGTCGTCGACGACGATGCCCCAGCCGCCCGGCAGATCCTGCAGTTTACGAATACCCAGCGGCTTCGCGATGTCGAAGAGACGGAACAGCAGGAATCCCGCGATGAAAACCGTCCACGCCGGCCACTGCCGCACCAGCACCGGCCAGCCGAGAAAACACAGGGGCATCGCGGCGAACTCATCGAGGATCACCTCGCCGGGATCGCGCCGCCCGAGGCGGAATTCCGCCTCGCCGCACATCGCCACCGCGAGGTAGAGGCCGGGCAGACTGAAGATCAGCGTCCAGAAGGCGGACCACGGCCAGAAGCCGAGCGGCCAGAAGAAGACGGTGAAATAGAGCAGTCCGGCCACCGAGCCCCACGTGCCCGGCGCGCGGCGCCGGCGGCCGAGCGGACCGAGCGTGGCCAACGCCAGCACCAAACTGGAGGGAAGCAGGCGGGGCCAGATCGGTTGCGCGAGTTTCATACCGCCGGCTCGTCAAACAACACGTGCCGGTATTTCCGGTAGTAGCTCCACATCGACGAAAACATGAACCACATCGACACGAAGAAGAGCACAAGGCCGGTCCAGTGGGCCAGCCAGACCGCGCCATTGAGCGGAAAAGGACAGATGCGCGGCAGGTCGCGCGCCACCATCGGCTCGGCCATCAGGAACCCCAGCGCGGTCAGCTGGATGATTGTCTTCACCTTGCCGCCACGCTCGGCCGCCATCACCACGCCGCGGGTAGCCGCCATCATGCGCAGCCCCGAGATCGTGAACTCGCGCGCAATCACCATCAGCACCAGCATGATCACGAACGCGCCCGGCAGCCGCAGCGCCTCCAGGTCGAGCAGCGCCACCATGACGCCGATCACCAGCACCTTGTCCGCCAGGGCATCCATGAACTTGCCGAAATCGGAGACGGTGTTGCGTTCGCGCGCCAGCTTGCCGTCGAGCCAGTCGGTGATGGCGGCGGCGATAAAGAGCCAGAAGGCGAGCGTCGCCGCCCACGGCCAAGTGCCATACATCAGCGCCACAATGGCGAAGGTCAGGGGCATGCGGATCAACGTCAGCGCATTCGGCAGATTCATGCGGAAGAGATGACGGCGCAAGGTATGGACCGGTCACGCCGTTGCAGGCAAGGATGTAGATTCCGCCCCACTTCCCCGCCTTCCCCTTCCTGCCTGCTCGATCGCGGTGGTTTCTCCTACCCTCTTGCCCTTGGCCGCAGTCTTGCTCTTACTGTCCCCCTGCTCTGCAGTCGGGCCCGAGCGGGAGCGAGAGCACGAGCAGACCAATCCACGTACCACCCCATGAGACTCTGCATCTATCCGGGCACCTTTGACCCCATCACCTATGGACACCTCGACGTCCTCGAGCGCGCCACGCGCCTCTTCGATCACGTGCTGGTCTCCGTCGCCCACAATCCCGAAAAGAGCCCCCTCTTTACCGCCGAACAGCGCCTTGAGCTGATCCGGCCGAACATCGCCCGCTATGCCAACGTCTCCGCCACCACCTTTCGCGGCCTGCTGGTCGACTTCGCCATGGCGCAGCATGCCATCGCCATCATCCGCGGTCTGCGGGCGATGTCAGACTTCGAGTTGGAGTTCAACATGGCGCTCATGAACCGCCATCTGCAACCCGCGGTCGAAACCATCTACGTGATGCCCAACGAGGATTACAGCTACACCAGCTCCCACCTCGTTAAGCAGGTCAGCAAATACGGCGGTGACGTCTCGAAGTTCGTGCCGGCCAACGTGGTGGCGGCCCTGCGCACCGCCTACGGGTTCAAGTGAAGCCTGACTCCTGCCCCCCCTGCCAGCCGCCGGACAAAATGAGCGGTCCTGTTACCTGCCGGCCCGGGGCGCGTCTTAGCATCGGCTGATGCGCTGCCTTCCAGCTTCGCAATCGCGTGGGAGGTTTGCTTTGCCTTGGCCGCCGTCAAAACTAATCTCTTCCCCTTTATTCATCATCATGGCCACCTCCGCCCGCTCGCGTGTTTGGAAAACCCTCATTATGATCACCGCCATCGTCGCCGTGGCCGCCGGTGGCTGGTACTACTGGATCCGCAGCTCTGACCGGGTGCCGGAGTATTCCACCATCACCGTCGCGCGCGGCGACGTCGTCCAGGTGGTCACGGCCACCGGCGACATCGAGCCGGTGCTCGACGTCAATGTGGGATGCCAGATCTCCGGCATCATCTCCAAGCTCTTCGTGGACTGGAATTCGCCGGTCAAGCAGGGCCAACTGATCGCCCAGATCGATCCCGCCACCTACCAGGCCACTGTGCTGCAGGCCGAGGGCCAGCTCGCCAACGCGAAGGCCAACTACGAACTCACCCGGGTAAACACGGAGCGCACCCGCGAGCTCTTCAAGAAGAGTCTCGTGGCGCAGTCCGACCTCGACACAGCCGAGGCCCAGCTCCTCCAAGCCGATGCGCAGGTGAAAATCCAGAGCGCCGCGCTGGACATGGCCAAGGTGAATCTGGCCCGTTGCGACATCTTCTCCCCCATCGACGGCGTGGTCATCTCCCGCCAGGTCGACGTCGGCAATACGGTAGCCGCCAGTCTGAGCGCTCCCACGCTTTTCATGATCGCGAACGACCTGACGAAAATGCAGATCATCGGCGCGGTGGCGGAAGCCGACATCGGCAACGTCAAGGTCGGCCAGTCGGTCAACTTCACCGTCGATGCGTTTCCCAACCAGCAGTTCCACGGCCGCGTCAGCCTGATCCGGAACGCGCCGCAGACCCAGCAGAACGTCGTCGTTTATCAGACGATCATCGACGTCAACAACCCCGATCTCAAGCTGCGGCCCGGCATGACGGCCAACGTCTCCATTGTCATCGCCGAGAGTTCCAACACCCTCCGCATCGCCAACAGCGCCTTGCGTGCGCGCATCCCGGACGAGCTGCTTCCGAAACGCGCCCCCGAGGCCAGCCTCGACCCTTCCGGTGCCGGTAATAACGCCGCCACTGCCACTCCGGCCGTCAAGCCCATGACCGACGAGGAGCGCCGTCGCGCCACTTTCGCAATCATGACCGAGGCCGGTTTCACCCGGGGTGGTGGACCGCCCACGCCGGAAATCCTCCAGAAAGCCCAGCAACTCGCCAAGGAGCGCGGCCTTGATCTCGACTTCAGCCGCTTCACCGGCAGCGGACGCGGCGGTGGCGGCAGCGCCATCATCACCCGCACCGTCTACCAGCTGAAAGGCGCCGATCCGCACACCGCCACCCTGGAGCCCGTCAGCATTAAGCTTGGCATCACCGATGGAATCAATACGGCCGTCCTGGACGGCCTGAAGGAAGGCGACGTGATCGTCACTGGCGTGACCCTGCCCGGTGCGCAAACCGCGGCGGCCGCCCCGACTTCCGGCAATCCCTTCGCTGGCGGCGGGCCGCGCCGCTTCTGATCCAACCCGCCGCGTTTCGCCGATGGCTGCTGTCGTCAAAATCGAGGAGATTCACAAGATCTACGACTCGGGCGAGATTCCCGTGCACGCCGTGCGCGGCGTCTCGCTCGAGATCCACAAGGGCGAATTCGTGGCGCTCATGGGCGCAAGCGGTTCCGGCAAGTCCACCCTCATGAACCTGCTCGGCTGCCTCGACCGCCCCACCCGCGGCCGCTACCTGCTCGACGACACCGACGTGTCGCAGCTCGACCGCAACGAACTGGCCGACATCCGCAACCAAAAGATCGGTTTCGTGTTTCAGGGCTTCAACCTCCTGGCCCGCACGACCGCGCTCGAGAACGCGGAGCTGCCCATGCTGTACGGGCGGCAGCGCCACTCGTCCCGCGAAATGCGCAAACGGGCGCTCCACAGCCTCGAGATCGTGGGCCTCTCGGACCGCGCCGATCATTTTCCCAACCAGCTCTCCGGCGGCCAGCAGCAACGCGTGGCCATCGCCCGGGCACTCGTCAATGATCCCGAGATGCTCCTCGCCGACGAGCCGACCGGCAACCTCGACAGCAGGACCTCCGTCGAGGTGATGGGGGTGTTTCAAAAGCTCAATGACCAGGGCATCACCATCGTCATGGTCACGCACGAGCTTGACATCGCCCGCTACTGCAAGCGCGACCTCATCCTGCGCGACGGCCGCCTGGTGCGCGACGAACTCGTCAAGGACCGTCTGCACGCCAATGAGGAAATGCGAAAACTCCGGGAGGCCGAGGCGGCGGCGAAACTGATCTCCGTCTGACCATGCGCATCATCAACACCATCAAGGTCGCCCTGCGCGCCCTGCGGCGCAACACCATGCGCTCCATCCTCACGGCGCTGGGCATCATCATCGGCGTCGGCGCGGTGATCGCAATGGTCAGCATCGGCAACGGCGCCAAGGCGCAGGTCGAGGCCCAGGTCGCCAGCCTAGGCGAGAACGTCATCACCGTCTTCCCGGGCAGCTTCACCAGCGCCGGCATGCGCACCGGCTGGGGCGGTGCCTCCACCCTTACCATCGACGACGCGGATGCCATCAAGCGCGAGGTGTCCGACGCCATCGGGGTCACCCCAGAGATGCGCGACCGCGCCCAGGTGCTCGCGAACGGCCTCAACTGGAACACCCAGATCATGGGCGAATCGCCCGACTATACCTCGATCCGCAGCTGGGGGCTTTCCGATGGGGCCATGTTCACCGACCAAGATGTCCGCAGCGTGGCCAAAGTGGCCGTGATCGGCAAAACCGTCGCCGACCAGCTCTTCGCCGACGGCAACGCGATCGGCCAGACCATCCGCATCCGCAACATCCCCTTCAAGGTCGTCGGCATGCTCGCCGCCAAGGGTTTCAACCTCTTCGGTCAGGACCAGGATGACACCGTGGTCATTCCCTACACCAGCCACATGAAGCGTGTGGCCCGCCGCCCCAACATCAATTCCATCTTGGTTCAGGCCGCCAGCGCCGGCGCCATCGACCGCGTCCAGCAGGACATCACCGACCTCCTCATGCAGCGCCGCAAGGGCCGCGGCCAAGATTTCACCGTGCGCAACCAGGTGGAAATCGCACAGGCGGCCACCGCCACGTCAAAGACGTTGACGCTGTTGCTCAGCGCGATCGCCGGCGTGTCGCTCGTCGTCGGCGGGATTGGCATCATGAATATCATGCTGGTCAGCGTGACCGAACGCACCCGCGAGATTGGCATCCGCCTCGCCGTGGGCGCCCACGGACGCGACGTACTGCTGCAATTCCTGATCGAAGCGGTGATCCTCAGCTCCCTTGGCGGCATCATCGGGATCGTGCTCGGCGTCGGCTTCTCGGAACTCGTCTCGCTGAGGACCGGCTGGCCGATCCTCGTTTCGCCGACTTCAGTGGTGGTGGCGGTGGCCTTCAGCGCGGCGGTCGGCGTCTTCTTCGGCTATTATCCCGCGCGCAAGGCCGCCCAGCTCGATCCCATCGAAGCTTTGCGCTACGAGTGACGCGAGCCGCGCCAAACGACGCGGGCGGGAAGGTGGAAAAAAAGTGGTGATCATCCCCGGGTAACGTCCGGCAGGAAACCTTTTCACCCTCACTTTCACGTCTGCTTCTCTCCATCCCATTTCCGGGAAACGCGCTTCCCGTGAGCGAAAAAGTTTGGAGAACCTCGAGATGACGTCAGCGCGGTGTGATTTATTTATTGGCAGATCATCATTGGCTTACAGAAATCAAAACAACTTGGCACGGTGCCTGCAATAGGAGGGACAACAACGAAAGCTCCCTCATGAAAACCACCCTCAAGTTCCTTTTGCTTTTCCTCGGCGCCGCTTATCCATGCATCGCGTTTGCCGGGCTCATTGGCATCCATACGCCCGCCGCATTCTTCAGCAGCGAAGTCGCCTTCATGCTCTACGCCGCCATTGGTCTGCTGCTCATCGGCGGCAATGACCACGGCCGCCCGCGATTCATTGCGGTACGGAAGGCGCCGGTCGATCTGTGCCCGATCGTGGCTTTCAAGCCGGCCGGGCGCGAATGCACCTGCCATCTCCGCCGCTCGGAATGCGCCGCCGCCTGAGCCGGATTTCAGCTTTCCGCCGTCGGTCGCCGGCGTCGCCCCGGCTCCAGCCACTCTCCGCTTGCTCAAGCCAACCGGCCTTCCTCATTCTGTCGGCAGCATTCTCCTGCGATGACCGCCCCTGACGCTTCGACCCACCGGATCCTCGTTGCCGACGACCAGCCCGACGTTCTCGAGGCGCTGCGTCTCCTGCTGAAGACGGAGGGCTACCAGATCGAGACGGTGAAATCACCCGCGGCGGTCATCAAGGCCCTTGAGGCGCGCGATTTCTCGCTCGTGTTGATGGACCTCAACTACGCGCGCGACACCACCTCCGGCCAAGAGGGGCTCGACCTGCTCAACAGGATTCAAACCATCGACACCTCGCTGCCCGTCGTGGTGATGACCGCGTGGGCGAGCGTGGACGTCGCGGTCGAGGCCATGCGGCGCGGGGCGAAGGATTTCATCACCAAGCCCTGGGAAAACCCGCGCCTTATTGCAATCGTCCGCAACCAGATCGAGCTGGGCACCGCGGTGCGGGCCTACCGCCGGCTCGAACAGGAAAACCAGCTGCTCCGCGGCAAAGGCGGGCCCACGCTCATCGCCCAATCCGCCGCGATGCGGCCCGTGCTCGAAGTCATTGCGCGCGTCGGCCCGTCCGACGCCAACGTCCTCATCACCGGCGAAAATGGCACCGGCAAGGGTTTGATCGCCCAGGCGTTGCACGCCGTGTCGGTCCGCGCGGCCCAGCCCTTCATCTCGGTCAACATGGGCGGTCTGCCCGAGGGCGTGTTCGAGAGCGAGCTCTTCGGCCACGTGCGCGGCGCCTTCACCGATGCCAAAAGCGATCGGGCCGGCCGCTTCGAGCTCGCGGACGGCGGCACGCTGTTCCTGGACGAGATCTGCAACATTCCGCTCGGCCAGCAGGCGAAGATTCTGCGCGCGCTCGAGACCGGCGAATACGAGCGCGTCGGCTCGTCCAAGACCTACCGCGTCAACGTCCGCCTCATCTCGGCCACGAACGCCGACGTGTCCGCCGAAGTCACCGCCGGCAAATTCCGCCAGGATCTGCTTTTCCGCCTCAACACCATTTCCATCCATCTTCCGCCGCTGCGCGAGCGCCGCGAAGACATTCCGCTCCTCGCGCAGCATTTCTTCAAGCAGCACGTCGAGCGCTACCGCAAGGCCGTCACCGGGTTTGATGCCGGTGCGGTCGAGGTCATGCAGAACCATGCCTGGCCCGGCAATGTCCGCGAACTCGACCACGCGGTCGAGCGCGGCGTGCTCATGGCCACGGGCAAGGTCGTCCGCGCCGCCGACCTCGGGCTCAGCGCCGGCCAGGCCGTGTCGCGCATCGAGGACATGAGCCTGGAGGAGGTCGAGGCCCATCTGATCAAGAAGACGCTCGCCCGGTGCGACGGCAATGCCCGCCGGGCCGCCGAGGAACTTGGCCTCAGCCGCAGCGCTTTCTACCGGCGGTTGGAGAAGTACGGGCTGTAGG
>Ga0187869_10003823_pt1 | contig 10810 bp, 9 predicted proteins | sample June2016WEW_13_1_2_FD_132972 | JGI IMG/M metagenome (GOLD analysis project Ga0187869, IMG submission 132972) | Peatland microbial communities from SPRUCE experiment site at the Marcell Experimental Forest, Minnesota, USA - June2016WEW_13_100 | ecosystem: Environmental > Terrestrial > Soil >...
CCTTCCGAGATCCCTGGGAGCCTCGCGTTCTCCATCCGGCAACCGGTGGGCGTTGTCCTCGGGATCGCGCCCTGGAACGCTCCCGTCATTCTGGGCGTGCGCGCGATTGCAGTGCCGCTGGCATGCGGAAATACAGTCGTTCTGAAGGCGTCAGAAGTTTGCCCCGCAACGCATCGCCTGATCGGAACGGTCCTGCGCGAGGCTGGGTTGGGCCACGGAGTAGTCAACGTCTTGACTCATGATGCCGCCAGCGCTTCGACGATTGTCGAGACTCTCATCGCCCACCGCGCCGTGCGTCGCATAAACTTTACCGGCTCCACGCGTGTGGGAAAAATTCTTGCCGTCACTGCAGCGAAGCACCTGAAGCCGATTCTCCTCGAACTGGGAGGCAAAGCTCCCCTCATCATTCTCGACGACGCTGACCTCGATGCCGCCGTGGACGCCGCTGCCTTCGGCGCATTCATGAATCAGGGACAGATCTGTATGTCGACGGAACGCATCATCATCGATGAAAAAGTGGCCGATGCTTTCGCACAGAAATTCGTCGCCAAAGTGAAGACTCTGCCTTGCGGTGATCCGCGAAAGGGTGAGGTCGTCCTCGGCGCGGTTGTCGGTATGCCCACGGTAGATCGAGTGCGCGCACTGGTGAAAGATGCGGTGTCTCGCGGCGCGAAAGTTCTTCTCGGCGGCGACCCGCAAGGCACGATTATGCCCGCCGTGATCGTCGACCACGTCACTCCTGAAATGCAGATTTTCCGCGAAGAGTCTTTCGGCCCGTCGGTTTCCATCACGCGCTTTAAAACCGTGGAAGAAGCGATCACGCTGGCAAACGACACCGAGTACGGACTCTCGTCCGCAGTCTTCGGCCGCGACATTGCCCGCGCCGTGGAAGTCGCCAAGCGCATCGACTCGGGAATGTGCCACGTCAATGGACCGACGGTGCACGACGAGGCGCAGATGCCTTTCGGAGGTGTGAAGGCCAGCGGCTACGGCCGTTTTGGAGGCAAGGCAGCGGTTAACGAATTCACCGAACTGCGCTGGATCACGATCCAGACAACGCCCCGTCACTACCCGTTCTAAAAAGCTACGCGCGGACACGGACGCGCTCGGGCACTACAGACCGCACAGCAGCGGCGATCTTGTCTTCATTCGGCAGCAGGTAGTATTCCAGCGGCTCGCTGTAAGGCACGGACGCATCGAGAGCCGTCACCATGACTACCGGTGCGCGTAAATGCTCAAAACCTTTTTCCGCTACTTCGGCGGCAATCACTGCAGCGGCCGACGAATGACGCGGAGCCTGATCGACTAACACCAGCCTCCCCGTTTTCTTCACCGAATTGATGATGGTGTTCACATCCAACGGCGCCAGCGTTCGTGGATCGATCACTTCAGCGCTAATCCCTTCCCGCGCCAGTTGCTCGGCCGCGGTCAGCGATTTCTTGACCATCCACCCGGTGGCGACAATCGTAACGTCGCTGCCGGCGCGCTTGATGTCGGCGACTCCAAAGGGCACGACATACTCGCCGTCCGGCACATCGCCGGTATCGAGCGTCAGCATGTAGTGGTGGAGATAGACGACCGGGTTGTCATCGCGAATAGCCGCTGCCATGAGTCCCTTGGCGTCGGCGGGCGTGGACGGAAGCGCTAGCTTCAGCCCCGGAATTCCCATCATCGTGTGATAGATGCAATTCGAGTGCTGCCCTGCCCAGCCCGCGGCGAATCCGTATCCCGCCTTCAGGACCAGTGGAACTTTCACGTGGCCGCCGGACATGTAGCGCAGGCGGGGAGCCTCGTTGAGCACTTGGTCCATGGCCACCAGCATGAACTCGCTCATCCATAGCTCGACGATCGGACGCAATCCAGTGATGGCAGCACCCACGGCGATGCCGATCTCCGCGGTTTCGGAAATGGGCGCCAAGCGAACGCGATTTTTGCCGAACATCCTCAGCATGGGATCGCGCTCGGTCATGGCCATGTTCTGACCGTAGAAAACTACGTCCGCATCGCGCTGCATCTCTTCGGCAATGGCCGTGGCCATCGCTTCTCCGTACATCATTTCCTTCGGCATCTGAACCTCCTAGGCGTAGACGTACTAGGCGTAAACATACTAGGCGTAAACATGGTTGGTGGCTTCTTGCGGCTCGGGTTGTGGACTGGCAAGTGCAAACTGGACCGCATCGTCCATTTCTTTACGCGCGCTGTCATCGAGCCGCTGGAGTTCTCCCTCCGTTAGGATGCCTTGGCTCAGTAACTGTGCGCGGAAGCGCGGAATTGGATCCCTCTCTTTGGCCGCCCGGTACTCCGCTTTGTTGCCGTACACTCCGATGGCTTCGTGTTCGGGAAATTGCGTAGGCACAGGAGGCACGGTGATGGCGTTGCCGTGCGCACTGAGTCGGTAGAATTTCGACTCGATGAGACTGGGGCCGAGTCCGGCACGAGCGCGTTCCGCGGCCCTGGCGACTTCCTCGTAGACCAGCAGCGGATCCGTGCCATCAACGGTCGCGCCTGGAATGCTGAACGCGGCCGCTTTCTGGGAAAGCGGATCGCCCGCCAGCGCATTCGCGTCTTCGAGGCTGACGTGTGTGTAGGCCTGATATTCGTTGTTCTCCAGGATGAATACGATGGGCAATTTCCAGACTGCCGCGAGGTTGAGCGTCTCGAAGAACGCCCCTTGTTTGCTCGCTCCGTCTCCGAAGAAGCAGTAGACGATCTGCCCGGTGTTCTTCACCTGAGCCGTCAGAGCGGCGCCCGCGGCATGAGCAATGCTTTGACCGACGATGGCTGAAGTTCCGGGGAAGTAGTGTTCGGGATCGGCAAGATGCATGGAGCCGCCAAAACCCCTGCACAGCCCGTCTTTCCGGCCATAGAGTTCGGCCATCATTTTTTTTGGCGAGGTGCCGAGCACGAGGGGTTGCGCATGACAACGATAGCTGGGCATGGCGAAGTCGGTGGCATTTCGCGTGGCGAGCGCTCCCACAATCGACGCTTCCGCACCATCGGCAAGATGGGTGTGGCCGCGCATGGCACCGGGATGTTCGAGAAACGTGCGCTTGACGTGCTCCTCGAATTCACGAATCCGCGTCATCTGGGTGTAGATCCAGATCAACCGATCGTTCACGAGGACGTTCCCTAGGACGTTCCCGAGGATGTTCTGGTTTGTCATCGCATCACTCCTTTTCCGCACGAACAGATTCCGCATGGACAAGATCGCCCGGCTGGCCGATATGACATAATGCTCCACCCACTGGAACCTGGACGCTTTCTCCAGCAATGATCTTCAGCAGCACGCCCGCAATCGGAGACTCCAGTTCGTAGCTCACTTTTTCCGTTTCCAACTCCACGACCGCTTCGCCCACGTGCACGATATCTCCCTCGCTCTTGAGCCAGCGCAACACGCTGGCTTTGGTCGTGGGAATCCCGCCTGTCTTTGGGACTTTCAACGTCGTAAGAATGACCATGCCTCCGCTGCGGCCACTGCCGATTCCGTCAATGAACTTCACGATCCACGGCTGCCCAAAACTGTTTCCGCATTGCTTTGCGATCGAGCTTTCCGGCTGGAGTCTTGGGGATTTCCGCCACGAACTCCACTGACTTGGGAGACTTCACGCCGCCCAGTTTCGCCTTGCAGTGAGCGATGACCTGACTCTCATTGAGCGATTCGCCCAGCTTCAGGCCGCCCCTCAAAACGACCAGCGCCTTGACCGCTTCTCCCCACTTGTCGTCGGGCACGCCGATGACGGCGCACTCCTGCACCTGTGGCAGGGCCATAATGCCGGCCTCGACCTCCGCGCAGTAGACGTTAAAACCGCCGCTGATGATCATGTCTTTCTTGCGGTCCACGATGTAAACGTATCCATGTTCGTCGATGTATCCAATATCGCCGGTGTGATGCCAGCCGTGGCTGCGGATTTCGGCGGTAGCCTGCGGCAGGTTGTGATAGCCAGCGGTGACGAGCGTGCCGCGGGCTACGATTTCTCCGGGCTGGTGTGGAGGAAGGATGTGGCCCGCATCGTCCATGATAGCGAGACGAACCGCCGTCGTCGGCCTTCCGCAACTGCGCAGACGTTCCGGATGATCGCCGGATGCGGCTGCAGCCACGGTGCGCGCATCGAGAAAAGTGAGCAGCATGGGTGCTTCGGTTTGGCCATAGGACTGGCACAGGCAAGGGCCGAAGATTTCCACGCCTTGCTTGAGTTTGTCCGGCGATACGGGAGAACCCGCCAGCAGAAAAACTCGCAGGCTGGAGTAATTGAACTTTCTCACATCCGGATGGGCGAGCAGTGCGTAGAACGCGGTAGGAGGAAGGAAGAGATGCGTCACGCGATACTGCTCAATCGCCTGCAACACTTGCGCTGCGTCGAATCCGGGCAAGACGACGTTAGTCCCACCCAATGCGAACATGGTGAATGCGACAACGCCAGCGGCATGCGAGAGCGGAGCAGTACAGAGGCAAACAGGATCGGCGTCGTCGCTTTTCCAGTAGCGAGTGGCCATTTCGGTCATCGTTCCCCAGGCAAGGTTGGTGACGCGGACACCGCGCGCTGGGCCGGTCGTTCCGCCGGTGGGAACGAGGCCCATCATTCGGTCGAGATTGCCGTGGGGATCAGGCCAGTCGAGATCGTTCTCAGTTTGTGCGTTTCCCAGTTCCATGAACGCTGCGAGTGAAGGATGCTCACCGTCCGGGCCGTCGATACAAATCAGATGCTGCAAGGAGGGAACGCGTTGGCGGATCTCTGCGACTTGCTCGCGAAAACGGCTATGATAGAAAAGCCAAGCCGTCTCGGAGTAGTTCAGAAATTCCACGTTGGCGTCGGTGGCATTACGAAAGTTGATGGGGACCCATGCGGCCCCGGCGCGCAGTATGCCCAACATGCAGAACAGAACCGCCGCATGATTGTGGGAGTAGATGGCCGCCCGCTGTTCCGGCTGGATGCCGTGAGCCCACATCCCGCGGGCGATGCGCTCGCTGAAGGTGCGCGTTTCAGCGTAGGAATAGCGAGCGTCCCCGTCGAGAATCGCGATCCGCTCGGCATGGAGATCCGCGCTCTTGTCGAAATAATCGATCGCTCGCATCGTTTCCCTTGCTGGTGGAGAGCCGGGCGCCCCGCCCGGCAGGACGGACGAGGCGCCCGTCCCTCCACGAACCAACTAAGACGACAGCCTCGCCTTGGAAAGCCCGTGCGTTTCCAAAACACCGAGGATTTCGCGATGGCCAAATGCTTGCGCCGCTGACGCGAAGCCCACCGTGCGCGGAGCGGCGTGCACCAGGTTGTGGGCGGCGAACACCTGAATGAGCGCGGTCTGGCGATAGCAACACGTGCCGAAGACCGCACACTGCACGGAGTCGGTGCTGCCACGGCCGACGATCACGTCAATCGTGCGATGTTCGCGCGGATTTTCCCGCGGAGGTGTGCCGCCCGTCACCGCGTTCGCCATCTCACCGAGCCTTCGTTCCTGTTCGGCGGGAGGCAATGGACGGATCTGCTCCTCGAACAATTTCTCCGTCGCCGCCACGCCTTCCATTATCTGCCGGTCGAGCAGTCCGCCAAACGACCGCACGTTCGCTATCTGCGGATGATCCTTGTACCAGACCGGATGCGGGAAACCTCCCCACGCCAGCGCGAGCTGAGTTTGGATGCTGCCCGGTACGACCACATCATAGCGAGTGGCGCGCGGCCAGGGCTTGTACGCGTTCTGCTCCAGGAAGTAAGCTTCGGTTTGAATAACGGCAAAGATCGTCTGGGTCGAGCCGAAGGTTGGATTGCCTTTGAACATAGTAAGCACTTCCAGCGTGTCAATGCCGCGATTGTTCTCGAGGCAGATGCGAATCGCGGAGTCGCTCACCGCCGACATGAACGCGGTAGCGGGAGCAGCGAGCAGTCCGCGCTCGGCAAACTTGCCACCCCATTTTTCCGCCACTGCGCGCACCCAAGCCTGTTCCCCGCCGATATCCAGATAATGGCAGCCTGCATTCAGCGCGGCTTCAATCACCCGCGGGCCGTTGTAGATAAAAGGCCCGGCTGTATTGCAGACCACTTTCGCGCCGCCGAAAACCTGCGTGAGTTCTTCGACCGAGCCCTTGGTCTCGACAATTTCATAGTTGGCAGTTTCGATGCCGGGCACGTGCTTCATCACGTCTTCAAGCCGTGCGCGGCTGCGGCCGGCGGCAATGAACGGCACATTGTATTCACGAAGAAATTCCGCTATCAAGCGGCCCGAAAAACCGTTCGCGCCATAGATCACCACTGGCTTTTTGTCGCTCATTCTCTGGCCTCGCTGTGGCCTCGCTGTGGCCTCACTATGGCCTAGCGCTGGGAATCGTCCCCAGAGATACCGATCACGGCAGCCACTTCCAAGTCGAAGCCGAATCAGGTATTCTTTCGGGACCGAGGGCTAATTCTAGGCAAAAGTAACTTTTTGGCTAGTAGGCACGTTTCGGTAACCTAATACCTGCTGGGGACTATCTTCTCGGGAGTATCCTATGGATCACACCAATTGCCCTGTAAAGCTGACGGCTTCCATCATCGGCGGGAAATGGAAACCGCCGCTTCTATTTCATCTTGAAGGCCGAACCCGGCGCTTCTGCGAACTGCAACGGCTTATCCCCGGCTTAACCAAGAAGATGCTGACCCAGCATCTGCGGGAATTGGAGCGCGACGGAATTGTTCACCGAAAGGTGTATGCCGAGGTTCCGCCGCGCGTCGAGTACTCGCTCACTCGCCATGGAGAAAGTCTGAAACCGATTCTGAAGCTGATGTCGGCGTGGGGAACCAGGCATCGGGCCCGATATGGTTTGACTACGGCGCGCCCGCAAGAGCCTGAAAAGCCTGGCAAACCTGTTGAGACGCCAGTTATAGCCGCACCTGTGAGCCCGCACCTGCCGCGCCTGGTCGTCGCAGGCGAAGAAATTCGGGACATTAAAGCATCACTATGAGTTCTCGCAACAAAGCCCTGCTTTCGCACTACGACGATGTTTTTTTGCTCGACGGCGTGCGCACTCCGTTCGTCGAGTACAACACGGCTCTTGGACTCGTGTCTCCGACCGACCTCGGAATCAAAGCGGCTCGAGAGGTCTTTCGGCGGAGCGGTGTGCCACCGGCCGACATAGACATCGTAGTGGCGGGGAACATGGCGCAGGCGTCCTTCGATGCTTATGTGCTGCCGCGGCACATCGGACTCTACTCGGGAGTCCCTATAGAGGTGCCGGCGCACCTCGTGCAACGCGTCTGCGGTACCGGCGTCGAGGCCATTCTTCAGGCCGCCGACAATATCAAGCTGGCGAAAGCCGACTTGGCGCTGGTCGTCGGAACCGAGTCCATGTCGCGCAACCCCATCGCCGCCTACACTCACCGCGGCGGATTCCGCGGGGGTGAGGTGGAGTTCAAGGATTTCCTGTGGGAGGCGCTTCTCGATCCCTGTCCCAACGAAACCATGGGTGGAACCGCCGAGAAGTTGGCGAAACAGTATGGGATCGCTCGCGGAGATGTCGACCAATTCGCTGCCGAGAGTTTCGCGCGCGCCATTGCGGCACGAAAAAGCTGCTTTCTGAGCGGCGAGATCGCGCCGCTGACGAGTGAGGTCTTCGAGCTTCCCGGCTATTCACCGCGTGGAATCAGGCTGCCACGCGGTCTCGAGAAGTTAAGTGAAGATACTCACATTCGACCTTCGCCGTTGGAAGTTCTAGCCAAACTCAAACCATCATTTGGCGGAGTGCAGACCGGTGGCAACAGCTCGGGAATCGTGGACGGCGCGGCGGCGGTGCTGGTGGCTTCCAACAAATACTTGAAGCAGCACAACAAAGAACCGTTGGCGAGAGTGGTCGCCGGGGCCGTGGTTGGCGTCCGCCCCGAGATCATGGGCATTGCGCCGGTGCCGGCTATTCAAGCTTTGCTGGAATTGGCTGGCCTGAGCCTGCCGCAAATCGATCGCTTCGAAATCAACGAAGCCTTTGGCGCTCAGGTTCTTGCCTGTCAGCGCGAGCTTGGCCTCGACCGCAACAAGCTCAATGTCAACGGAGGGGCCATCGCCATCGGGCATCCGCTCGGAGCCACCGGAGTCCGGCTGGCAATCACGCTGGCACGGGAATTAAAGCCCTCCCGCCTGCGCTGCGGCGTTGCCTCGGCTTGCATTGGAGGCGGACAAGGCATCGCCTTACTGATCGAGAACACTTCCGCCGCCAACTAGAGTGGTTTCACAGACGATGGGCACGGGCGGCAGCAGGCGAGTTTCGCCCGGCTAAGTCCTGAGCCTCCTTTAGTGTGGGACATATCCGTTGGTGATCGCAGCAACACTGGCGCGCTGGCGGGTATGACCCGTCGTTACCCTCGCTACATACCTACCTGGAAATTCGCTTGCTAGAACATCCTGTGCAGATTGGGTTCTGCCGGAAGGAGAATCATGCCTCCACCAGAAAACATCGACGCGCTCCAGCGCGGGTGGCTCCGACTAAAGGTGAAGGATATTGAGGGATACCTCGCGCTTTACAGCAATTTGGTCATTCACCACGGGTACTCCAGTCGCATCCGGCCGGGCGTCCCGGGGCTAAGGGAACACTACACCAATCTTCTAAAGGGCTTTCCCGACCTGCGGATCGAGATTGACGACATCATTGCCGAAGGTGAAAAAGTCGCTCACCGGTTTACGTTTTGCGGCACACATCGCGGAGAGTTCCTGGGGATTGCGGCCACCGGAAACGTGATTTCTGCGCCCGGGGTGCAGATCAATCTTTTCTCTGCGGGCAAGTGTATTGAAGTATGGTCGGTGCATGACAGCTATCGCTTCCTGACACAAATCGGGCCGTGCCTCAGCTTCGCGATAGGGCGACAAAGTGAGAGTAACAATATGCGCTACTCCCTGAAGGCGCGCAAACCCAGCCGGGACCCGATTCGCTAGCTCATGGGGAGTAGCCCCGCTTCCACGCGGTCGTCGGCTCAGGCTGAGCGCGGAGCGCCGGTGGCGTAAATCCCGCCCAGGAAGACATCTCCGATTTCGCGCGCCAGGACTTTCGCGTCGCCATCGACGTGCGGGTTGTACCAGGTGTAGATCCAGTTCATCATTCCGAACAGTGACAGGACAGCCACGCGGGAGTTGAACTGCAGACCCTTGGCTGCCTTCAGCGCGTCGACGAGGTCGGCACAGCAATGGTAGTACTGCCGCTTGAGGCGGGCAATCTCCGCGCCGAGCCCTTCTTTGAGCACGTCGTCTTCGTGCGAGAGCACCTTCATCGATTTCGGATTCGCAAGAAAGTATTCGAGATGCGCGAGAATGAAAACTCGAACGCGTTGCTCTGGATCTCTCTCCTCTTTTAGGCGTTCGCGGACGAGGTCCATGACCGAGAGAAAGAGATGCCTCTGGATGACATAGAGCAATTTTTCCTTGGATTCGAAGTAGTAATAAAGACCGGCCAGGGACATCCCGCTGGCTCGAGACAAATCGCGGATGGAAGCACCCTCGTATCCTTTTTCGTAGAAAATTGCGGTCGCATGTTCTAGGATTTTCGCTAGTTGGCGGTCGTAGCGGCTGTCAGAACTGGCAGCGGCGGAGTCGGGTGCGGGCTGGCTCAATTGTGATGTTGGATTCATTTGTATTCGAGCGAACGTTCGTTACACCGTGCTCCATCTTACGCACCATCCTTATTCTGTGGCAAGAACCCTATAGCCGGCGCTTAGGAGGTTGGGCTCTTCGACGCGCTTAACCCCTGGCTAATGATGCTTATTCGAGAAGGAGCCGCATGCACGGGACCATGATGCACGGAACCATGATGCATTATCCGCTGACGCTCGCTCACAGCCTGGAGCGTGCGGGCAAATTTTTTTCAAATACTGAGATCGTTTCTCGACGGCCAGACCATGCGCTCCACCGTTACACCTATGCCGACCTTTATCGGCGGGCGCGGGCTCTGGCGGAAGCCCTGCAGAAAGCGGGCCTGAAGCGCGGCGATCGCGTGGCAACTCTGATGTGGAATCATCACGCGCATCTGGAAGCCTACTTTGGCATCCCGATCTCGGGCGGTGTGTTGCACACGCTGAACCTGAGGCTGGCGCCGTCAGAGATCGCCTACATCGCCAATCACGCGCAGGACCGGTTCCTGATCGTCGACGATGTGCTGCTGCCTTTGTATGAGAAGCTTCGAGACTCGGTGAAATTTGAACGTGTCATCGTAGTTGGCTGGTCGGGCCGCGGCACCGCATCAGTGCGCGTTTCAGGGCAAGACGACTATGAGGATTTCCTGAGCACTGCTTCCGGCAATTTCCGTTATCCCGATCTTGACGAAAACGAAGCTGCTTGCATGTGTTACACCTCGGGCACAACGGGAGTTCCGAAGGGAGTTGTGTACACGCACCGGTCCGTGATGCTGCATTCCTTTCTGCTCACTACCGTGGACAACTTTGGCATCTGTAATGCCGACACCGTGTTGCCGATTGTTTCCATGTTTCACGTCAACGGCTGGGGGCTGTCGTACGCTGCGACGCTGGTGGGATCGAAACAAGTTCTGCCCGGCCCTCACCTCAAGCCGGAAAGCCTGCTGGACCTGTGTGAACAGGAGCGCGTCACAGTTGCCGGGGGCGTGCCTACGGTCTGGCACAGCATTCTGGAATGTCTGGACCATAATCCGGGCAGGTGGAAGTTGCCGCCCATGCGAGTTCTCATTGGCGGGGCGGCGCCTTCGCTCGCGCTCATCCAGAGACTGCAGCAGCGGGGATGGAACATGGTGCAAGGTTGGGGGCTGACCGAGAGCAGTCCGCAAGCGACCACCAGCCAAATCATGGCGCACATGCAGAATTGGCCTGAGGAAAAAAAGTGCGAAATC
>Ga0187869_10003829_pt1 | contig 10800 bp, 5 predicted proteins | sample June2016WEW_13_1_2_FD_132972 | JGI IMG/M metagenome (GOLD analysis project Ga0187869, IMG submission 132972) | Peatland microbial communities from SPRUCE experiment site at the Marcell Experimental Forest, Minnesota, USA - June2016WEW_13_100 | ecosystem: Environmental > Terrestrial > Soil >...
AAGAAGGAACTGATCTGCAAATGTACGGGATAACATTATCACTATCAGGCATTACTTCATCATATATCGCTGAGTGTCTTGGAACTGGTTATTCAGGAAGAAGTGCAACTCTCTGGGTTGCTCCCCTTGATTCCAATTATAATATTTTGGCTAATCCGGTAATTATTTTCAAAGGGAAAATGGATACCATGCCAATTCAGTTAGGCGCGAAATCTTCAATTCAGGTAACCGTGGAAAGCGATCTTGTTCAATGGGAACGCGGAAAATCAAGAATTTTCGGAAATATTGATCAACAATCTGAATATCCAACGGACATGGGATTTCAGTTTATAGCGCAAATGGTAGATGCCACAATTTACTGGGGACGACCTTATACATGAGAAAAGAAACTTGGGATATTGATTTATTTGACTTTATTAAATCCAGGGAAAATATTCCTTTCCAGTGGGGTGTTCATGACTGCGCTTTATTCGCCGCAGATTGCGCTAAAGTTATGACCGGCATCGATGTCGCGGAAAAGTATCGGGGATATACAACGGGAACCGGCGCGGCCTCAATTATTGATAGTGCGGGAAGTTTAAGAGATTTAGTCAATCAAAACCTTCCCGAAATATCTCCAAAATCAGCAAAACGTGGGGATTTTGTTTTAATTGAAAATGAAGGTAATCCGGCACTTGCTGTTTGCATTGGACAGGTTGCTATTGCCGCTGGACATTCAGGACTTACATCTCATCCTATGTCGGAAGCGATTACCGCATGGAGGATTGAATAATGCCTCCTGTATTTGCAACTGCTGAAGCTCTTGTTGAATTAGCCGGATTAGTGCTTGAAAGCATGAGTGCTTTAGAAATAGCGAGCGCTGCCTTTTCCATGGTATCAGCAGCCTATTCTATAATTTCAATGTTTACATCCAAGTCGCAGGATGGTTTTAGTTCTCAAATCGCCGGACGTACTGAGGTAATAAGGTCTGCAGTTGCGCCTCATCGCGTTGTTTATGGAAAGTGTCTGATTTCCGGTCCATTGGTGGCCTTCTTTTCCTGCGGAACGAATAATAACATTATATATCTGGTTGTGGCGCTTACAAGTCATCAAGTGGCAGGAATTGATGATGTTTATTTGAATGATGTTAAATCAACAGATAGTCAATTTTCCTCATATGATCCCAATAATCCACAAAACACCCTTTCTTATTATCCTCCGAGAGCACCGGGAGATGAAGGTTTGGATATCTGGACGAATGCGCCATTACAAATTCCAGCAGGCGGCAAAATAACCTTACTACATGGTATAGATTTTCTTCATCCATTTTATGTTAAGGTAGGGATAACGTGGTCAGGCAGTCCGTCTTTTGGAAACATCATAGGAAGAAATTTTTCCGGAGGAAGTGTTACAAATTTATATACTATTCAAGGTCGTACACTTACTTTTGATCCAAGTCTTATCGATCAGACTTATGTTATTGTATATTATAAATCTTGGGTATCTATTTCCAAACATCTGGGATCGCCGACGCAGTTAGCCGATCCGGAATTAATAGCAGATGCCGTTGACCGGGCCGCCAATCATGTCTGGACGGAAAATCACAAACTTTCAGGACGGGCATACATTGTTGTCCGTCTGGAATATAATGCCGCTATATTTACCAACCTACCTAATATTAAAGCCGTTGTAAGGGGTGTGCAGGATATCTATGATCCTCGTACATCATCAAATGGCTGGACAGATAATGCCGCTTTATGCGTGAGGGATTTTATTGTTAAATCTTTCGGCATAGGGAGCCCAAATGTAAATGATACAAATTTTATAGCAGCGGCAAATATCTGTGATGAACAAGTTGCTGTCGCAGCGGGTACCGGTTCTGGATATACAACTGACGGTGAATATTATGCGGTTAATTCGATTGGGATAAATCTTAAAACAGGCTCAGGAACCATTCTTGCTGGTGACACAGTTACAATAACAATCGTGGATGCCTATTATAATATCGGCGGTGTTAATACTCATTTCCCGGCAAGCGCGAACAGTTATGTCGTGGAAACGGCACTTCAATCAGGATATTTGGTATTATCCGGGACCGGTCTTATAGCGGCAATACCGCCAGTGGCATGTGCTGTTACTGTAACGCCATCAAATTATGAAAACCGTTATACCTGCAATGGTTCATTTACCCTTGATCAAAAACCTGTTGATATTATGAAACAGTTATTGACAGCCTGCGCAGGAAAAATAACATGGTCACAGGGTCTTTATAATATATTTCCAGCCGCGTATTCATATCCGGTCGGAAATGGTTTATCAGAAAATGATCTACGAGATGATATTTCTATTGCTCCGGCGCCATCACGCGCTCAACGGTTTAATACGGTCCGTGGAACCTTTGTTTCTCCTGATCAATACTGGCAACAGGTAGATTTCCCTTTTCAGCAGGATTCCACTCAATATACCATTGATGGAGTTGAAATATGTCAAACTCTTGAATTGCCTTATACAATCAGTGCTGCGGCCGCACAACGGCTGGCATTAATTTATCTAAAACAAAACCTGCATGGAATTCAAGTAACATTCCCGGCTAAAATAACGGCTTTGCCATATCAACCCGGAGACGTTCTTAATCTTTCTATTGCTCAATTATCATGGGTAAATAAACAATTCCGCGTTCAGGATTGGAAACTGTCTGATAATGGAGGGGTGGATTTATCTTTAAAAGAGGAAGATTCCACTATTTATGGATGGCTATTGGCCGGGCAGCAGGCATTAATTCCGCCGCCGCATATACAAATAACACCATATACTATCCCCGTTCCGGATGTTGAGGATTTTTCAGTTGCTCAAAGTGGTGGTTTTTGCGTCTTTAACTGGACCGATGTTGGTACGAATGTCGCGGGATATGATATTCGATATAATACTCTGGGAAATACTTCATGGAGCAATGGAATATTAATTACATCAGTTAATAAAGGAACTCATTTAGTCAGTTATAAAGTGCCTCCGGGTACATGGACATTCATGATCTGCGCGAGGGATGCATTCGGTAACTTTTCAGTTAATCCAGCAACTTGTGATCTAACAGTTCTAAATACTAATTTGGTTGTTTCAGGTAATGAGCAAGGGGCTCAAGGATGGCCCGGGCAACTTACGAATCTTTTGCCGCATCCATTAGGTGCCTTAGTTCCTCTTTCTCAGGGGGCGGCCAGTGGTGATGATTGGGCTACCTTTGATAAATTTTGCCCCAATCCATATGATACTTATACCTATATAACACCAGTTCTTATGCTTCCCAATATTCAGGCAGTGAGGGCCCTGGCACAGTTGGTTTCAAAAGTGGCGCCGACAGATAATTTTTTAAGTTTATTAAGAAAGACCCCTCAATTATACATTTGTACAAGTAATGACAATATTACCTGGTCTGATTGGATACCATGGACAATAGGTAATATCACGGCAAAATATGTGCAAATGGCTTTTACCATGTTAAATAAAACAGGACTTTTTGCCATACAATCATTTTATGCCTTGCTTGATAATTCATCCCGGATAGAAAGCGGATCCGGTGTAAGTGTTGTTGCCGAAGGTACCACAATAACTTTTGCGCAGCCGTTTAATAATGAACCGAACATTCAAATAACACCGTTATCGGCAGGTACATTTGCCCTTTCTCAATCAACAACAGGATTTACAATAATGCAATATACAGGAATGATCAACTGGATAGCAACAGGAGTTTAGGAGTAAATAATTATGACCGTAGGAAAATTTGTTCAAACAGATTTCACAGATCAGGATTCAGATACCTATAAAACAAATATTGATGCCAATATGATGGTTCTGGCTAATTTGGGAAATGACTTTGCGCCTTATCAGAGCGCTACTCCGAATATGACCATCACCATTGCTCCGGGCTCGATTTTTATTAATGGTACAACAGTTGTCTCACAGGCCGAACAGGTCAGCGGAACGATCACGGCGCCGGTAAGTAATCCACGTATTGATCGGGTGGTTATTGATGCTATCACCGCCACGATTTCTATTATTACGGGGAGTGAAGGATCAACTCCATCCCCGCCGCCAATTCCTGCAGGACAAATTCCTGTTTGTCAAATTGCTTTATCAGTTAGTCAAACATCTATCGTCAATGCAAACATTACGGATGAAAGATGTAATAATGTCGGATCTCCCACCAATAATTTATCCGTCTCTCCTGATTCCGGAATTGCCGTTTCTGAAATAGTAATTGGAATGGCTAATACTGAACGGGGAGGATATGATACATCATACACAAAAAAGAAACAGATCACTGTTAAACGATCAGGAACATTCACGGTCGTTTTCCAAATAAACGCTGCCGTTCCTGCGACTGCGTATGGGCGCATTTATAAAAATGGAGTTGCTTTGGGAACCGAAAGAACAAATACTGCTAGTGGTTATGTAACTTTTGTTGAGTCATTTGCTTTCGTCGCAGGAGATCAAATACAAATATATTGTAAGACCAGTAATGGAAGTGATGCTTATCATATAGCTAATTTCTCAGTTCAGGCACATGATAGTAATTTATCAACAATTGACATTGACTAAAAAGGGGAAGAATATTTTAACTAACTTTTAACAATTAGGGCTCTCACGAGGTCTGATCAACCGGGATGGGACGCAAGAAAGAATTAAGGCAGCCGTGTAGGGCTACACACCTACATTGTTGCCTTTTTCTTTGCCCTAAAAACAAAAAGATAATGAATTTATTTGAGGCTTTAAAATGAAAAAATTAAAAGTTTTATTTATCGCATTATTAATATTGACCATTCCGATATTGGCAAATGGTTCGGGAGTCACTGGAGGTGGTTTTGGGTCCGGCATCCAAATCGATTCCAATTGCAATCAGAGTCAGTATTTTCCTATCGGCAAACTCTGTCAAGACACGGGAACCGGTAAACTCTATAAAGGGATTGGTTTATCTATCTCGGAGATTGCCGCAGGAACAGGTACGGGAGATTTCAGTGGCCCTTCTGCTAGTACAGACGGTGAAGTTGTTTTATTTTCCGGTACAGGTGGTAAGATAGGCAAGCGTTCAAATAGTCTAAATGGCATTGGATTCCTGACTGCTGGCATCTTATCGACGAAGGTTATTGGTATAGATATACAAGCTCACAGTGCGAATTTAGACACCTTCGCCGGAATAGCCCCCACAGCTAATGTGCAATCTCTTCTTGGTGCTGCTAATTATGCCGGTATGAAAACCCTTATGGGTTATTATACCTCTGCTGATGTCGGCGTAACTCTTGAAGGCTATGATAGCACCATTTTAAAGTCGGCGAATATAGGCTCAACGGTTCAGGCGTATAATATAAAATTAAACGCGATCGCCAATCTTGTCAACGGCGCCGGCGTCTTGACGAATGACGGTTTGGGAAACTTCTCTTACGGTTCGGGGAGTGGAAGTTGCACGGGCAATCTCTGCACAATCACAGCTTCGGCCAATGCGCAGATCTTGCTCGGTGAGAACTTTACCTCCATGCTTTCTTCTCTCGGGGCGCAGCCCGCAGGTTCTTACGCTCCAGCTTCCGGTATCGCTTTATCCGCTCTGGCCACGCAATCGAATAACACGATTTTGGGCAATGTCAGCGGAGGTGCGGCATCACCTTCGGCACTCTCTGCATCTCAAATAAAGACATTGCTTGGCTATCCGACAACTGCCGCGGATGTTTATGGCTTATGGACAGGCACGAAGGATTCTTCTCATTGCCTAGCTGGTGATGGGACGATGCAGTCATGCGCTGGCGGCGGCTCAATGACTTGGCCTTCCTCTCCCGGAATTGTTACATGGGCGACGGGCACTGCATGGGGATCACCAGCGACATCATCTACGATTATAGCCTTATTTGGTTCTGGCTCTTGCTCTGGTTTCCTAAAGAGTGACGGCACTTGCTCGACTCCCAGCGGCGGTGGAACCGTTACTGATAGCGGAACGCCGACAATTCATCAGTGGTCGGTATTTACAAACAGTACCAATATCAAAGGCGTATCCGTCACGGCTTCCAGTGCCGTCTGCACGGACGCAAACGGTGAGCCTATTGCCTGCGCTGGTGAAGAGTTTGGAGACAATGCAGCACAATTCTATAATTATGAGGATAATACAAAACAGGGAATTTTTAGTTTATCGGGTTTGACAACCAACACGATCAGAACATGGACTATGCCAGATGCAAACGGAACCGTGGCGTTGCTCTCTAATATAAATCTTTCCGCAATAGACACTCTTTATAACACGACCTCCGGCGCAAGCAAGTGCTATCTGAACAATACCGGTGCTTGCGATACTCCAGCCGGTGGCGGCAGCGGTACAATCCTTGGTACCTTAAATACTACGGCAAATGTGATTCCAATTCAAACAGGCGTGGCTAATACTTTACAATCTTCTCTGGTTACGATCGACCCGACAACGGGGATTATTACCACTCCGCAAGGCACGAATCCAGATTTCATTCAATTAAGAGAAGGAAGCGGGGCAGGATCATATTATGCTGAATTATTAGGTCCAGCATCGCTTTCAAATAATTATGTGATTCAATTGCCGTCATCTGAACCTACGGCCAATCAAATTCCTTACGTCGTGTCTAACACCAGTCATCTGGTCACATTGGGGTGGACATCCAATGGCGGCGGTTCAATGGTTTGGCCTTCGACACCGGGAATTGTTACATGGGTCAGCGGGACATCGTGGGGATATATAACACCCGGAACTGGCGTGGCTGCTGCTCTTGCGAATGCCTTGAACAGCACGGGGGGATTGGAAGGCTATGACAGCACTATTTTGAAATCAGCTAATATCGGTTCAACGGTGGAAGGATATGATTCGACGATCCTTAAATCAGCGGCCATCGGGGTGACGGTAGAAGGTTACGACAGTACAATTCTTAAATCCGCGAACATAGGCTCAACAGTTCAGGGCTACAATGCAAATACAATAATTCTCGCCGAAACAGATGGTGACTTTATTTACGGTGCTTCAGGTGCATGGACAAAAGCTGCTTTCGGCACAGGCGTTGAAACGGCTTTAACCCAAAATATAAATGGAACTGACGGATTTATCACTGTTGGAAACGCAGCACCCGCTTCCGGTTCGGCCAATTATTTTAACGTACCCGCCACTCCCCTCGCATTCAGTCTATGGGCGTATGATACAACTGATGCTCTTTGGGAGCCAATTATTATCGGGGCAAATTTAATCTATACTCAGAACACGCATACATTATCTGCCTCAGCTAGCTCTGGGATGACAAATCCCATGACCACGCTTGGCGACCTCATAGTTGAAAATGCCACGCCAGCAGCAGACCGACTAGCTGGCAACACAACAACCACCAGAAAATTTCTGCGGCAAGTCGGGAACGGAACTATATCAGCACTTCCTGCTTGGGATAATCTGTTTATTGGCGATATTCCCTCTCTTAACAGTCTTTATCTACCTGCCACTCAAAACACTGCCGCTAATTTACCGACAACCTGCACTTCTCCACAATCCTTCTTTGCCACGGACACAAAGACATATTATTTCTGCACGGCGACGAATGAATGGTTTGCAGCATTTTCAAAAGGCGCAAATGGCTCATATTATGATGACATGGGTAATAACACGTCATACACACCGGTCTCCGGCCATTACCGTTATTTATTCTTGAACGGCGTGCCGGAAGTTGACAGTAATGGCACGGCTACAGCCTTACAGTTTGCAGGAGCGAGCAATATTTTAGCGAATTGGACAGGAACAAAAACCTCGTCTTATTGCGCGGCTGGCGATGGCACCATGCAACCCTGCGGAGGCGGTGGTTCTTTCGTAGGTGGGACTCTGACCTCTAAACTTATTACCGAAACTCCAGTGACCGGCAACGCTGGCTTCAATCTTCCCGCGGGAACGATTGCAACTACGCCGGTTAGTGGTGATCTTACCCACGTAACAGGCCATCTTTATTTCTACGACCAATCAACTCAATATGATTTACTGAAACCGGTTGTTTCGGGATCGCAGAATTTGGTTTGGGCGACGCCTGACGGTCAATCGGGAGTTCCAACTTTAAGAGCTTTGGTTGCTGCCGACATTCCCGCTCTTAATTATGCTCCTGTTTCCGGTTCGGCTAATTATGAAGCGGCGAACACTAACCTTGCTGCGATAGCTGCTTTGGCCAATGGCGCGGGAGCTTTGATAAATAACGGCAGCGGAACATTTACCTATGGAACCCCGTGGACTGGAATGGGTTATTTTACAGCTCTTCCCGCAGCAGGAACATTTACGACCAGCGTGACATCGCCGATATTCTATCATGGCTCTTCAGCACAACTTCTCGGAACGGCTGTTTTTTATAATGCCAACAATGCCTATACGATCACGCTCGAATCACCAGCAACTCCGGTGGCCAGTCATACGATCACGCTTCCGAATACCGGAAATGTCACTCTGGCAAGTTTAACGGGCACGGAAACTTTCACCAACAAGACACTGACTAAACCGACCCTCACTGCGCCATTGGAAACAGAAATCCCGGGCGGCACTTGCTCGACGAATTACACGATAGACCCGACGACAGGCACGCAATTCACACTTACCTTGAATGGAGCCTGCCAGCTGAAAGTCACAAATCTTGCGGCGACGCATTCGTTCGTTCTGTACCTGACGCAATCTTCCACCACTGCGCCCACATTCGATACGCCTTTTAAATGGGCTTCTGGCACCGTCCCGACATTCTCAACGTCAGCGACGAAGTACGACACGGTTGCCTGTTCTTCGCCGGACGGAACTACACTAATCTGCAACGCAATCGTTGATGCGAGGTAATTATGAAAAAAATATTATTATCAATTTTATCTTTATTCATTTTCGTAACTCCGGCATGGAGTTTAACAGCTGCGGGAAGAATGCAGCTCGTTATGGGTTCTTTGCCTGCCTGCACATCCGCAACCATTCCATCCTTTACGACTTTGAACGGACAGCCCACTAGCACTACGGTAAATTCAAATACTGTAACCCCAACATTCATACCTTCTAATTGCGTTGGTTCAGTGGCAATTTCTATTTCGGGAGCGAGCGGAGAGTGGAAAAAGAATAGCGGTTCTTATTCTTCATCGGCAGGAACGGTAAGCCCCGGAGATACAGTTACGGTTGAATTAACCACGAGTGGAAGCAATTATACCGGAGCGACCACCACCCTCACGATCGGATCAGGAACACAGACTTTCACGGCCAATACGATCCTTGCCGCTCCGACCATCACGCCGACAGCAGGAGATACGCAGATCAGCGTGGCTTTTAATGATTCATCTGGAGCATCAACGAGAAATGGGTACTGGTCAGCCTCATCTGGCTCATGCGGAAGTAAAACGAAAGTCACAGGCGTAGCGCATCCGTGGGTTAAAACCGGATTGACCGACGGGACTCCATATTATTTCCAGGGTACGGATGTTGATGCCAACAGCAACGAATCGGCGTGTTCGAGTGAAGTGACGGCGACGCCAATGGGTTCTTGCCCATCAGGTTGTACGATAGCTACGGTCTGTCAGACCAATGCTGAAACCTGTACGGTGAGAACAAGAATCCTTGCTATTGATTCGGGAGCGACAATCAACGTGGCAAACATTGATGCCGCTTATACTTTAATGAAAAACTCTCCAAATGGTTTTTCACCCCTGCAATGGTGTGCGACTAGATTTGCTTATTCAAGCAATGGGATTGGTACAACTCAAGTTTATGATATAACCTCTAATGCTCAAGATATGCCGGGATACGGAACGGCCTCTTATTTGCCAGTACCGACGGCTTCCGTTCAAAATGGACAGCCAGGATTTGCTTTTGCTTCTGCGCACGCTGAATATTTCTTAGGCGGGAATATAGGTATCACAGGAGCAAATTCAGGATTTATTGTAGCCGCCGGAGCAACAGGTAATACAGCAGGATATCTATTTCAATGGGGTACTTATTTAAGTACGAATCATATTGCGCTCTACACTAACACGTATATAATATCATCAGTATTTAATCCGTCCGAATCTACCACGAATACGGTTACTTCATCAGTATTAGGAACGTCAACAATCCATCATCTTTGGGATTGGAAAATATCGGATACTAACTGGCATATTGATAACTTCACGCATGACAATACCAGTATTGGCAGTTCATCGACAAATTCCTATACTCCTGCTGGCGCTATTGAAACCATAGGTGCTGATTCGGCAAGTGGCCCTTCTTATGGTGGACAATGGAATGGTTATATAAATGAATGGTTGATTTTAGGTTCAGAATACACATCAGGACAATATACAGCAATCACTAATTATCTAAATGGAATCTGGGCGTTATGGTAAAAAGACTATTCATAATAGTAACATTCCTTTTGCTTGCTTCACAGGCAACGGCAACAAGCTATTATCCTGTCTGGGGTGACTGGCAGAAACAGAGTGTTATAATTGCTCCAGCACCAGGACAATGGGATGCAACCGCTGTCTATGGAGAGAATGTAGTTTGGGATGCCGATTCTAATTTATGGTGGACGGGTTATACTGCCAATTCATACGCAGGTCTTGCTTATGCAACTCATCTATCGGGGACATGGACAAAATTGGCAGGTAATCCGGTCACAACTTACATGGTCGGTTCAATGTGTCCTTTCCTTTTTCAGATGCCCGGAAGAAGCCATATCTGGTATATGAATGTCGATGCTACGTTATGGAAATGCACAAGCCTCGCGAGTAATCCCGCAACTTGGTCTTTAATTAATTCCTCGGCGTTGCCTAGCGGATTTGAGCAATCTGTTTATT
>Ga0187869_10003841_pt1 | contig 10776 bp, 9 predicted proteins | sample June2016WEW_13_1_2_FD_132972 | JGI IMG/M metagenome (GOLD analysis project Ga0187869, IMG submission 132972) | Peatland microbial communities from SPRUCE experiment site at the Marcell Experimental Forest, Minnesota, USA - June2016WEW_13_100 | ecosystem: Environmental > Terrestrial > Soil >...
AAAATCGAACCCGCACAGAGGTCATCGCCTCCGCCCTCCGGAGGATCGGAGAAAAAAACGAGGCACCCCCCCCAGAGAAATAAGGAGAACGGAATGAGAAAACCAATGGAAAGACCAGGTGGCGACAGGAAGAGGAAACCCTTCATGAGGCGAAAGGTCTGCCGATTCTGTACGGACAAAAAATTGGATATCGATTACAAGAATCCAAAGATTCTTCGATATTTTATTACGGAACGGGGAAAGATCATTCCCCGAAGGATCTCGGGAAACTGTGCAAAGCACCAGCGGCAGGTGACGGTCGCGATCAAGAGGGCGCGCAATATCGCCATCCTTCCGTTTACGACGGCGTCTCATTAAAGTAAACAGGCTATGAACGATGGACAACGAACTGTTCATCGCTTACTGTTCATCGTCCCAACGGTACTCTGTTCATAGTTCATCGTTTAAAGTCCATCGTCCCCCCCTTAGCAAGGGGGGTATTATCTTTGATCACCATTTAGGATCTCCGCCGCATAGAGTCGGGCGTAGGGAGGTATTCCATGAAGGTTATTTTGTTAGAGAATGTCCCTTCTTTGGGAAAAGCCGGGGACCTGGTCAAGGTCTCCGACGGATACGGGAGGAATTATCTCATCCCTCAAAAGAAAGCCATGGTCGCTACAGAGAAAAGCGTTAAGGTGATTGAACACCAAAAGCGTCTGGTCCAACAGCGCATGGATAAGACAAAAAAGGATGCGGAGAAGTTGGGCCGGCAGATCGAAAGCCTCTCCTGCACCTTTGCCAAAACGGTCGGAGAAAGCGGGAAACTTTTCGGCTCCGTGACTTCCATGGATGTTGAGAATTATCTGAAGGAAAATGGAATCGAGGTGGACCGGAAAAAGATCGCTTTGGAGGAACCCATTAAAAATCTGGGGATGTTCACCGTACCGATCAAGCTCCATCCCGAGGTGACCACCCATCTGAAGGTCTGGGTGGTTCAGGAGTAATCGCTCATGAACGAGGCGGACTTCTCTTCCCACAAACTTCCTCCTCAGCATATTGAGGCAGAACAATCTGTGCTGGGAGGAATCCTTATTGAAAATGAAGCGATTAATCGCGTGATGGAACTTCTTGATGCCGATGATTTTTATCGCGATGCCCATCGCAAAATCTTCGATGCCTTGATTAACCTTTCGGAGCGTGACGAGCCTGCGGATCTGATCACCCTCACGAACGAACTCCGAAAAATCGACCAGCTCGACTCTGTCGGAGGGGCCTCTTATCTCGCCGCTCTGATCGATTCCGTCCCCACCGCCGCCAACATTGAATACTATGCCAGGATCGTCAAAGAAAAGGCCATCCTGCGGAAGCTGATTCAAACCTCCACGGAGATCATCACGCAAAGTTACGAGGATCGAGGAGATGTGGAAGGGTTTCTTGACGAGGCAGAGCGGGCCATCTTCGAGATCTCGGAAAAAAGAGTGCGGCCTTCTTTTTACCCGATCCGAGAAATCGTCAAACAGAGTTTTACAACCATTGAAAGGCTCTTCAAAAAGAAGGAGGCCGTCACCGGCGTTCCCTCGGGGTTTAAGGAGCTGGACCGGATGACAGCGGGTTTTCAGCCCTCTGACCTGATCATTATTGCCGGAAGGCCCAGCATGGGCAAGACGGCCTTTTGCCTCGACGTCGTCGAGTATGCCGCCATCGAGAACAAAATTCCTGTGGCCATTTTTTCCCTGGAGATGTCGAAGGAGCAACTGGTCATCCGTATGCTCTGTTCCCAGGCCAACGTGGAAGGAACACGGCTCCGGACAGGCTATCTCACTGAGAGCGATTGGCCAAAGCTGACCATTGCGGCGGGGAATCTGTCGGAGGCGCCCATTTATATTGACGACACGGCAGCCCTCTCGGCCCTTGAATTGAGGGCCAAGGCCCGCCGCCTTAAATCGGAATATGGCTTGGGGATGGTCATCGTCGACTACCTGCAACTGATGAAGGGGAGGTCACGAGTCGAAAGCCGACAGCAGGAAATCTCAGAGATCTCCAGATCTTTAAAAGCGCTTGCCAAGGAACTGAACATCCCTGTGATCGCCGTGTCTCAGCTCAGCCGGAAGACCGAGGAACGAACAGGGAATAGGCCCCAGTTGTCAGACCTTCGGGAATCCGGCGCCATCGAACAAGATGCCGATTTAATCCTTTTCATCTACCGGGATGAAGTTTATAACCGTGCAGAAGACAATCCCAATAGAGGCAAAGCGGAGGTCATCATAGGAAAACAGAGGAACGGTCCCATTGGAAAGATCGACCTGGCCTTTTTAGACAAATTCACAACTTTTAAAGACCTCTACAGGGGAGAGACTGAAAATAATTACCAGTAACCCTGTTCTATAGCGGAATGCAGATTGCGGAATTCGGAATGAAAGTTCCGAAATGTGAATAGTTGCCGATGAGCCTACCCAATATCCTTACCTTAATAAGAGTGCTTTTGATTCCCCTGTTCGTTATCCTCATCATCAATAAACATCTCGATTGGGCCCTTCTCACTTTTGCGATTGCAGGGATCACAGATGGATTGGACGGTCTTATCGCACGTCTGACTCACCAACGGACCGAATTGGGCGCTTATCTCGATCCCATCGCCGACAAACTGCTCCTTTTCGCCGGTTTCATCTCCCTCGCCATCATCGAAGTGATCCCCAGCTGGCTCGTGGTTATCGTCATCACCCGGGATGTCATCATTCTCATGGGTTTTCTTGTCATGTTCCTCACCGGATACCATCCCAAGATCAACCCCAGCTTCTTGAGCAAGACGACCACGACTTTTCAGATTGTAACAATCCTTTTCGTATTGATGGCGTGGTACTTCCCAGCCTTCAAACATCTCTCCATGGTCGCCGTTTACGGGACCGCCATCATTACGATCCTATCCGGAATCCAGTACGTTTATATCGGCACTCGAATTTTAAATGAAAAAAAATAGATATCCGTCACTGAAGGGGGAAATAGATATGGCCATCATCGTTGAGGTTACCGGGAGGGAGATCCTCGACTCCAGAGGAAACCCGACCGTGGAGGTGGAGGTCTTTTTGGAAAGCGGTTTTAGCGGGAGAGCCTCGGTCCCTTCCGGGGCCTCGGCCGGAAGCCATGAAGCCTTGGAATTAAGGGATAAAGATCCCAAACGTTATCTCGGCAAAGGAGTCCAAAGAGCAGTTCGAAACGTCAATCGTGTGATGGCACCTAAGCTTCTGGGAATGGACGTCCTCGATCAAAAAGCCATCGACACGGCGATGCTCCAGTGGGATGGAACTCCAAATAAATTCCGACTGGGTGCCAACGCGATCCTGGGGGTCTCACTGGCCTGTGCCCGAGCCGCTGCCAACCACCTGGGACTTCCCCTCTATCAGCATCTTGGAGGTCTCTCCGCCTCGCGGCTCCCCCTCCCCATGATGAACATCCTCAACGGTGGCGTCCACGCCGATAATAATCTCGACCTCCAGGAATGCTTGATCATTCCTGTGGGGGCCAAGAGTTTCAGGGAGGCCTTGAGAATGGGAGTGGAGGTCTTTCACCACCTCAAGGCGATCCTGAAAGGAAAAGGTTACAAAACTTCAGTAGGCGATGAGGGAGGATTTGCACCGGACCTTCGCTCCAATGAGGAAGCCTTCTCTTTGATCCTCGAAGCTATCCGAAAATCAGGGTACCAGCCCGGAAGAGCGATAGCGCTTGGCATCGATGCTGCCGCTTCCGAGTTCTACCAGAGGAGCGCTTATTTTCTCAAGGCGGAAAAGAAGTCGAAAAGGACTTCTGCCGGGATGATTGACTACTACGAAGGCTTGATCAAAAGGTTTCCCATTGTCTCTATTGAGGATGGTCTTGCAGAGGATGATTGGGAAGGATGGAAAGCGATGACAGCCCGTCTGGGGAAAAAGGCCCAATTGGTTGGAGACGACATTTTCGTCACCAATCCTGACCGGCTGATGAGGGGGATTCGAGAAGGAATAGGAAATGCGATCCTCGTCAAGCTCAATCAGATCGGGACATTGACAGAAACCCTTGAAGTGATTGAGATCGCAAAAAAGGCTGGCTATCGGACCGTCATCTCCCATCGCTCTGGTGAGACAGAGGACACGACCATTTCCGATTTGGCCGTGGGCACCAACGCCGGTCAGATCAAAACCGGCGCTCCCTCCAGAACGGATCGGGTGGCTAAATACAATCAACTTCTTCGGATTGAAGAGGAGCTTGGAAGCCGAGCCGCCTTTGCCCCCTCGCTTCGATGGGATTCCAGAAAATAGTTCGGAGTCCACCCTTCGGCAAATGAGACCGTTATCCCTTAAAGCCTCTTTACTCATCATGGGGATGAGCGGCATCGTTGCACAGATCGTGCTGTTGAGGGAACTTCTCGTCTCTTTTCTTGGCAATGAACTCACTGTCGGAGTCATTCTCGGCAATTGGCTGATCCTGGAAGCGCTTGGTTCTTACGTCATCGGCCGATCCGTCGAGAAAGTGGGAAGGAAAATAGAGACCTATGTCGTCTTCCAACTGATCTTTTCCGTAGCCTTCCCTTTTTCCGTCTACCTTTGCCGAATATTCAAAAACATCCTTCTTGCCACCCCCGGGGAAGGGCTTGGCTTTGGTCCCATTTTTTATTCCTCTTTTCTGATCCTCTTGCCGGTCGCGCTCCCCCATGGGGCCCTTTTCACCTACGGGTGTAAACTCTACTCCCAGTACGCCAGAAAAGACGCTTCCTCCGTTGGAAAGGTCTATGCCTTCGAGAGCATCGGGTCCATCATCGGTGGACTGCTTGTGACATTTCTTCTTGTCCAATACTTCAATTCCTTTCAGATCGCCTTTATTCTCTCTACAATAAATGCGTCCATTTCCGTATTTCTTATCCTGCCTCTACTGAGGGCGCCCTTCTTTCGTTTTCGAAATATGCTCTGTTACTTTTCGATCTTCCTTGCAATCCTTTTGATCTATTTTCTTTTCGCGGCCCCTGCAAAAGAAATCAATTCATTTTCGATCCAATCCCAGTGGAGAAACCTAAAGGTCGTCCACAATGAAAATTCGATCTACGGAAATATTACGGTCACAAAAAAAGGTGAACAATTCACCTTCTTCACCAATGGGGTCCCTTCCATCACCACCCCGGTTCCGGATGTGGCCTCCATCGAGGATTTCGTCCATTTTCCAATGCTTTTTCATGAAAAACCCGAATCGGTTTTGATTCTGAGCGGTGGTACCGGAGGGATGATTCACGAAATTTTGAAATATCCTGTGGCACATGTGGACTATGTTGAGTTAGATCCCTTGCTCTTGAAACTGATTCAAAAATTTTCAACGCCTCTCACGCAATCCGAGCTTTCCGATAAACGAGTCAGGATTCACTACGCCGATAGTCGGTTCTTCGTGAAAAGGACCCGGAATCGATTCGATATGATTTTCGTCGGGATTCCTGCCCCTCAGGAACTGCAGACCAACAGACTTTTTTCATCCGAATTTTTCGTAGCGGCCAAGGAGAAGATGAATCCCGATGGAATCATCGTTCTTTCCCTTCCGGGCTCGTTGACCTATATCAGTCCCGAATTGAGAGATTTGAACGCGTGTATTCTGAATACCCTAAAAAGTGTTTTCCGATCGGTAAGGATAATCCCAGGCGATCTTAATCTTTATTTAGCCTCGAATTCCAGCCAGCTTGAAAAAGTCACCCCTGGGGAAATCATCGAGAGGTTTGATCAGAGGAAAATACAGACGAGCCTCTTCACTAAAGGCTATATCGAATTCCGGCTTCATGAAAGATGGACGAAATGGTTTCTGCAATCGATGGAAGGGGAAACGACTCCGATCAACTCCGATCTTCGTCCCATAGGCGTTTTCCTCAGCCTCTCTTACTGGAACGCCCTCTTTTCCCCATACCTCACACGGGTATTTAAATGGTTTGAAGGATTCAGCGTTCAAATATCGATTGCCCTGGTGGCCCTCTTCACCCTCTTGATGGGCGCTGTTTTTATAAGAAAACCTCGTCTCTCCAGGCAGTCCATTCCCTATGCCATCTTTACCACCGGATTAGCCGGGATGATATTCAATTTGGCCATCATCTTCACCTTTCAAACATTTTATGGCTATCTCTACCATCAAATCGGCTTGCTCATAGCCGTCTTCATGTTCGGGGTCGCACTGAGCAGCTTCGTAATCACCCAGCGTCTGGATCGGATAAGGAGAGATTCTATTCTATTCCTGAGAATAGAAATGGCCGTCATTTTCTTCTCATTTCTCTTCCCCTTCGTGTTCTCCATCCCGGCTCCGTATCTTGAAAAACCAGTTGTCTTTCTTCTTATCTACCCGGTGTTTTTGATCATGTCCTTCCTCTCCGGTGCGTGGATCGGGCTCCAATTCCCTCTGGCGACTAAAATCTATCTCGGTGCGCCTGAAGAGGGAGAGATGCTCGGCCACACCGCGGGGCTACTGTACGGAGCGGATCTTCTGGGAGGCTTTTTGGGAGGGCTCTTTGGAGGCATTCTTTTATTGCCCATTCTGGGGTTGAAGCAGTCCTGCTTCATGATGGTCATGATCAAAATCAGCAGTGGACTCCTCTTTCTTCTGTTCATGAAACTCAACAGCCCCCTCGCCCCCAGTGGCGAGAGGGGAAGGGGCAGGAGGCTTATCCGCGTCTCTCCATGACGTTCTCTTATATTGAGGTTTCCGGCCTGATGTGTAAGGGCGAATACCGAGGAAGCTTAGCGGCGGTTATCTGCCGTCCGCCGGATTGATTCGGAGAGTGAAGAGGGACACATCCTCTCTTCCCGTTCACCGGATCATAAATGGGATGTATTCCTGTTCCACCGTTTAAAATAAAGATTTGAACCCACTAATCCAAAGCCGGAACATTTCCAAAAAACCCCACTTCGTTGAGCCAAGCACCATCAGTACTATGATCAACACGACAAACGCCAAACAAACATAAATCATCTCCTTACCGACAAGTGGTTGAATCCTCTTTTCCATCTCAGCTCCTCCTTCCCGCTTTTTTATTAGGGGTTGCTCTCAGCCTTGATTATTATATCATTATATTGTAGGGCAGTATAGATAATACTTAGACCGCTGTCAAGACAGTAATGAGACGTCCCCTTCCCCTCTTCCTCTCTCCGCCCACAGGTAGTTGGTGAGGACAGGGAGGGGGTGGGGGGCGATGCAATGGACGACATGAAGAAGATCGGAATAAAGTATTGCGGCGGATGTAACCCTTTTTACGAACGGGTGGAGGTGGTTCAACGGGCTCAATCTCTGTTAAAAGACCGATTCATTTTTTCCTTCGACGACCTGCAAGACCCTGACATAATGGTCCTCGTGAGCGGATGCCCCCGGGCCTGTGCCGACAGAAATCCAGGCAACTTTGAGGCGTCCTCCCACTCAATCTTCGGAGAAAATGATTTTGAAAGCCTGATCAAATGGCTAACTGCTTTTGATCAAAAAGGCGAATGAGGTTGCCTGCCAGAATGAGGATCGCACAACTGGCATCTTGACGGAGATGAAGGCATAATTTAGTTGTAATAACTAAGCTTACCTAAAGGAGAAAAAATGAAACGAATCGTTACCAAAGAGGACTATATCCGGAGTCTCAAAGACCTTCGCCATGTGGTCTATTACAACGGGAAGCGTGTGGAGGATGTCACCGAGCATCCTGCCCTTCGGCCGCACATCAATTCCGCGGCCCTCACTTACGAACTTGCCCTTCGGCCTGAACACGAGGATTTGATGACGGCCACTTCACATCTGACAGGCAGGAAGATCAACCGATTCACTCACATCCATCAGAGCGTCGACGATCTTATTAAGAAAGTCCAGATGCTCCGCCTCATTGCCCATGAAACGGGATCATGCTTTCAGCGATGTGTGGGGTTCGATGCCCTGAATGCGACGTACATGACGACTTATGATATCGATCAAAAACACAAGACGGATTACTTCGAACGATTCAAAAAGTATCTGATCCACGTCCAGGACAGTAATGTGATGCTGGTGGGCGGGATGACCGATGTCAAAGGAGACCGGTCCCTGCCTCCTGCCAAGCAGTCAGACCCTGATCTCTTCACTCACGTCGTTGAGCGACGGTCCGATGGAATTGTCATTCGTGGAGCCAAAGCCCACATGACAGGAGGCGTTAACTCGCACGAGATTCTGATCATGCCCACTCAGGCGATGAGGGAAGAAGATAAAGACTATGCCTTGGCCTGTGCCTTTCCACTCAACACGCCGGGGGTTGTTCTCATCTTCGGCCGCCAGACGAATGAGGAAAGAAAGTTTGAAGAAGGGATCGATGTTGGCAACCCTCTCTATGGGCTTGTCGGAGGGGAGGCCCTCATCATCTTTGAAAATGTCTTTGTCCCCTGGGAAAGGGTTTTTCTTTGCGGCGAATATGACATGGCCGGAACACTTGTAGAACGGTTTGCGACGTTGCATCGGCAAAACTACGGAGGTTGCAAAGGAGGAGTTTCCGACGTTCTGGTTGGGGCGACTGCATTGGCAGCCGAGTATCAAGGGACAGCCGGCGCTTCTCACGTGAAAGAAAAACTGGCCGAGATGATCCATCTGGCGGAGACAATCTATTCAGGGTCTGTGGCCTGTTCTGCCATGGGCTACAAGACTCCTTCCGGAGCTTACTATCCGGATCCCCTTTTGGCCAATACGACAAAACATAATGTCACACGTCACATCTACGAAATCGCCCGTCTGGCCCATGATATCGCCGGGGGAATCATTGCGACCATGCCTTTTCAAGGTGATCTCGAGAGCAGCGAAGTGGGGCGTTATGTGAAAAAATACTTAGCAGGCGCGAAGGGGATCCCCGTCGAAGCTCGTATGAAGATTCTGAGGCTCATCGAGAATATGAGTGGAGGGACTGCCCTGGTTGAATCCATGCACGGCGCCGGATCACCTCAAACCCAAAAAGTTATGTACGGCCGGCTGGGCAACCTCGAACAGAAGAAACGCTGGGCCAAACGCATCGTAGGAATTGATTGATTCTGGGGCCCCTGGTACAACACAGGGATGAACCCATCGGTCCCAATTCCGAGATTTTTACTCCAGAAAGATGCACACAAAAAAAGGCAGGACCATTAAGGCCCTGCCTTCTGTAGTTCTTTTTGCTGCTACTCAGACGATCCTTGACCTACACTAAAAATTTCGGGACTTTGGCGAGAACTGCTTCGGCTTCCCGGACAATGTTCTTGACCAGTTCCTCCGTGGTGGGGAGATCGTTGATCCGCTGGGCGCATTCCCCGCCGGCCAAAAGGGCCTTGCTCTCATCCCCTGCGTACACCGCATTCAGCCCTTCAATCTCGCTCATGATCAACTCCATAGGAACGGTCGTATAATCATCCGGCTTCCCTAAAAAGACCCCGGGCGACATTTTCAAGGTGTTCTCCTGATGCTTGATGCTTACCGGCGTCTTTAAAAACCGTGCTGGCCCGACAAACCCTCGGGCGACCAGCGTTCCCCGGTCGCCGGTCTTGACGACCCCTTCTTTCCACATCGGGTGGAAATCACTCTCCTTGGTCGCGAGAAATCGGGTGCCCATCTGGGCTCCGGCGGCGCCAAGGGTCAGGGCCGCAACCAGGGTCCTTCCATCACAGAACCCGCCGGTTCCCACCACGAGGATTTTCGTGTCGGCCAAGGCATCCACCACTGCGGGCAGCAACGTCATTGAATGTACCGGCTCCCACGACGTGTGGAACCCGCCTTCATGACCTGAAGCAATTACGCCATCCACACCCGCCTTCTTACAACGAAGCGCTCCCCTCACGGAGGGAATGACGTGCAGCCATTTCAGCCCTGCCTTCCTGACTCTCTCCGTCCATGGAAGCGGGTCTCCAGCTGAGGTGACCAGGATCTGAAAACGCTTCTTCATGTCCGGGTCTTCCTCCCGAACCTCGATCATCGTGTCAACGATCAGGTTTGCGTAGTCCTTCATCTCCTCGGACACCATCACGTTGACGCCGAAGATCCCCTGCTTCTGCTTGGTCTGTTCCAGCGTCTGTCGGTAGATTTTTTTCAGCACAGTCTTGCCGTCATCTTCAAGAGAAGCCCCGCCCGTTTCAACAAAGTATTTGTAGATACCGGGCTGAGTATCCTTCACAGAGATGCCGCTCGAACTGATTAGCCCCAGCACTCCGGCATTGGCCGCGGCGATGCAGAGCTTGTTCGTCCCAAACGGGCCCATCCCAGCCTGAATAATAGGGTACTTGATTCCGAGAAAGTTACACAGTTCCGTCTTGATCATAACCTTCACCTCCGAGATTTATTTGTTTATTCATTCATTCACTGATTTATTCATCATTCGTGCTGAAACCTAAACAGCATGTTCCTATTTTCACATATTTCTTTTACCTTAGCAATACCCCTACTAATTTTTTTCTCTCTCCCAAATCTTCTCAGCTTCTCTCACAATCTTCGGATTCGTCCGAACTGCCTTCCAATCTCCTCGTTGCTAAACCCAGTTTCCTTCTGAGCTATGTACAACGCAACTCTCCCCCTATTCGATCTCTCACCTCCACCCGTCTTTTCACACTTTCTGGCGGATTTCTTCTACTGAGAGAAATTGTCCCGTACGCTCCACCTGATGTACTAGCTCCACTATTTTACAGTTTAATGGCGTAACCTCTCCGCAGCGCTTCCCCAACTCCACGATGTCGCCATTCAGGTAGTCTATCTCCGTGGGACGACCCCGCTGGACACTTTGCAGTGTTGACCCCCACAAAGGCCAGACAGTCGTCAGCCGCCGAACCTTTGCGGCAGCAATAC
>Ga0187869_10003846_pt1 | contig 10762 bp, 10 predicted proteins | sample June2016WEW_13_1_2_FD_132972 | JGI IMG/M metagenome (GOLD analysis project Ga0187869, IMG submission 132972) | Peatland microbial communities from SPRUCE experiment site at the Marcell Experimental Forest, Minnesota, USA - June2016WEW_13_100 | ecosystem: Environmental > Terrestrial > Soil >...
CCTCGGCAGCGACGCCGTCAAATCCCAACCCGCCCAGATCGAGTTCCTCAACAAAAACGTCAATTACCCGGACCGGATTGTCCTCGCCGATCCAGTCTTCCAGGCATTCTGGAAGCAGCGTGCTCTGCCCGCGATCCACCCCCTCAACGAAGCGCTTCATCCGATCCCCCGCAGCAGCGTCAGAATCAATGCTGCCAGAATCACATGAAGCAGTCCGTTTTCACACAGCCAGGGTCATTCGCGGCCGATGGCCTTCAGCGTCAGTGTCACTCCAGGTCCGAAGTAGTCTCAAAGCAGACGGGGCCGGCAAGGTGACAAGCTAAGACGGTTGCGGGATCGCGCCCGCCGTCAGCTGCGAGTTTGCCACCCTCAGGCGAGCTTTTCCGGTATTGGCCAAACGACAAAGAACCGCAGGACCATTTTATCGGTTAAGGCGTTTATCGGCTGTCCGGCCTAGTGGTATTCGCCAGACAGGCGGCCTTGGCCGAACCATCCCCCTTCGATCCCTGGCTCCGACCCAGGCCGCTTCCATTATAGCGGCTGGCGAACTCGCGGATATATTCAAGTCGGTGGTAGATCACATGAGTAGCGGCCACGACATTTCGGCGCTTCATAGTGAGTTCACGGCTGCGCTGAGGAAGTTCTCGCGGAGAACCGTTGGACCGGCACGCCGTGGGCGGCTCGCAAGGGCTCGCGCCGCTGTCAAGAAGCACCCGGACTACAGCGATGCTGGGTATTTTCTGGCAGTCGAAACAGCATTCCAAAAATGGGAAGCCATACAGAACGTCGGTCGCTAGGATCGGCCCTCGCAGTTGGGGCGACACTGCCGCTATCTCGGCGTCGAACTTGCCTGTCCGGTCGAAACGAGGTGCCATATTGCGCAACTCGCAGGATTTGGCATATGCTTGCTTTTAGCGGATGGGGCCTACGCGGCGCCGGGCTCGATTGAGGCGCAGACTTCCGTCCACAGTTTCAGCGGCAGCGGTGCCGCTCATTTTCGGGCATGGACGCCCTGCCGTCATCTCCTGCAGGAGAGGGGTGGGGCGTTTGCGTTTTTGGTTTGGCCAACAGGAGGGAAAGTCATGAGCATCACCCGCAGGAGAATCTTGAAGAGTACTGGTGGCGGTCTCGCCGGCATTCTGGCAAGCGGCGTCGCGCCGTATCACTTCGTGCGGAATATCGCCAAAGCAGCGGAAAGCGACACGATCAAAGTCGGCATTCTGCACTCGCTCAGTGGCACCATCGCCATCATCGAGTCATCGCTGCACAACGCGGAGCTGTTGGCGATCGAAGAGATCAATGCCAAGGGCGGCGTGCTCGGCAAGAAACTCCAACCGGTTGTCGAAGACCCGCAATCGATGGTGCAGGTCTTCGCCGAGAAGGCGAAGAAGCTGTTGCTTGAGGACAAAGTTGTCGCGGTCCTAGGCTGCTACACTTCGGCGAGCCGTCAATCGGTGTTGCCGGTTTTCGAGGAAAACAATGGCGTTCTGCTCTATCCGACGCTCTACGAAGCGCAGGAATGCAGCAAGAACTGCTTCTATACCGGCGCCGTTCCGAACCAGCAGCTCGACGACTTCGTGCCGTGGATCATCAACACCCTCGGTCGCAAGAAATTCTATCTCATCGGCGCCAATTACATCTATCCCAAGGAGACCAACCGCGAGGTCAAGGCGCTGCTGCAGAAACACGGCGGTACCACCGTAGCCGAAGAGTATTCTCCCCTCGGTTCGACGGAGTTCTCGACCAACATCAACAAGATCGCCTCGAGCGGCGCCGATATCGTCTTCTCAGATTTGGTCGGCGATCAGATTGTGGCCTTCTACAAGCAATTCAGGGAATTCGGCATCACTGCTAAGGATATCCCGATCTGCACGCCGATCACCACCGAGCAGGAAATCGCGGCGATGGGTGCCGAGAACGCGATCGGTCATTACACCTCATTCAACTACTTCCAGAGCGTCGACACGCCGCAGAACAAGTCGTTCGTCGAGCGCTACAAGGCGAAGTACGGCAAGGACGCGGTGACCAATGCCGTGATGGAAGCCGCCTACTTCCAGACCTATTTCCTCGCCCAGGCGATCGCGAAGGTTAAATCGACGGACGCGGATGCTCTGATCTTCGAGGGTTTGCCAGGGCAGGAGTTCCAGGCGCCACAAGGCAAGGTCAAGATCGACGAGAAGAACCACCACACTTGGCTGTGGGCCCGCATCGGCAAGGCCAACGAGCAGGGCCAGTTCGACGTGGTGTGGAAATCGGAAGACTGGATCCGTCCGCAGCCGTGGGTCCCCTACCTCTACCCGAACAAGACCTGCGACTTCACCGACAAGCGCGTGCTTGATCGCGTCAAGAAACCGTGGAGCGCGGAGAAGAACCGGTCGGGGACGATTGACTTGTAACTACGCAGCATAGAACTTTTGCGGAGGCGCCATCGGCGCCTCCGCAAGCGCGAGGATGACGAGCAAAGAGGTGAGCCCTTCGGGTAGGCGCGGATGCTTCAGTCGATCATTACCCAGTTTCTCAGCGGCTTCAGCGTGGTCGCGATCCTGGTGATCGCATCTCTCGGTCTAGCGATAATCTTTGGCGTCGCCGGGGTCATCAACATGGCCCACGGCGAGATGATCATGGTCGGCGCCTATACGGCTGCGGTGGTCGGCAAGCTCGGCGGCAATACCTTCATCGCCATACCGATCGCCTTCATTGTCGTCGGGCTCCTCGGGCTGATAATAGAGCGTGGAATCATCCAATGGATCTATGATCGACCATTGGAAACATTGCTCGCGACCTGGGGCGTTGGCATTTTGCTCCAGACCTTCATCAAATTGATCTTCGGTCCGGAACTTTACTACGTCGGTGCACCGAAGATCTTCGAAGGCGGGTTCCGGGTCATCGGCCGGCTGCCGTTCCCGTATTACCGGCTTTTCCTGATCGTCATAGCGATCTTGCTGTTGTTTCTTGTCTACTACGTGATCTTCAAGACCGATCTCGGCCTCAAGGTCCGGGCCGTCCGCCGCAACCGAGCGATCTCGGGCTGCCTCGGTATCGACACCGCCAGGATCGATATGACGATTTTCGCTTTTGGCTCGGGTCTTGCAGGTATTGCGGGGGCAGTGCTGGCGCCGATCAAATCCGTCTCGACGACAATGGGCTTTCCGTACGCAGTGGATTCCTTCATGGTTCTCGTGCTTGGCGGCGTCGGCAGTTTGTGGGGCGTCCTCACTGGCGGCGCCTTGATCGGCGAGTCAGAGACCATCCTGTCGTTCATCTTCAACAACGTGATCGGAAGACTGCTCGTGTTCGTGTTTATCGTCATCATCATCCGCGTCGTGCCTAGGGGCATTTTCGGCTACTACGAGCGACACTGACGGGCAGACGCGGATATGGCAGAACCTGCTGTTAGAGACGACAAGGCGCGGGATTCCCAGGCGGTCAGTGAGGCCAGGCGAAGGAGGCGTCGCCGCTATCAGCCGCCGCCTTTTATGCCGATCTGGGCGCTGATCGGCGGTGCTGCGGTCGTCATTCTGATCGGCACTTTTCCTTATTACGCGTCGAATGCGTACGTTCTGTCCTTGCTGGGCAAGTTCCTCTGCTTCGCGATCTTCGCGCTCAGCATCGACCTGATCTGGGGTTTCACGGGTATTCTCAGTCTCGGCCAAGCGGTCTATTTCGGCATCGGCGCCTACTTCGTCGCGCTGTCACTCAAGATCAATTACGCGCTCACTCACCCGACGCGGTATGGCGGCAAGTTCCCCGACTTCATGGAATGGAATGGCCTGACCGAGCTCCCCCGGTTCATGACGCCGCTGATTAGCACGCCGATTGCTGTCATCTGTGCGCTGTTGCTTCCCACGCTGCTGGCCTTTTTGTTTGGCGTCATCACGTTCAAGCGCCACATTTACGGCGTCTATTGTGCGGTGATCACGCTCGCCGAGTCGTTGATCCTCCAGGATTTCATAATCGAATATCAGGCTTACACCGGCGGCTTCAACGGCATCACCGACTATTCGAACTATGCCACTCCGGCGTTTCTCTGGTTCATCCTCGCGGTCGTCGTGGTGTTCTTCATCATTGCCCGCGCACTGACCCACTCGCGTGTCGGCACCGTGCTCAAGTCGATCCGCGACAATGACGTGCGCGCGGAATTCATGGGCTATAACGTTGCCAATTATCGCATCTTCGTGTTCTGCGTTTCCGCCTTCATGGCCGCCGCCGCGGGTGCGCTATACGCGGCCTGGGTTGGGATCGTATCATTTCTAGACGCCGGACCTGTGTTCTCGATCGAAGGGGTGATCTGGACGGCAGTCGGAGGCCGCGGCACCATCATCGGGCCGTTCATCGGCGCCTTTCTCGTGAAAGGAGCCGAGTTCTTTTTGAGCGGCGCGCTCGCCCAATGGTGGCAAATCATCGTCGGCGGTCTTTTCATCTTCGTCGTGCTTGTGCTTCGCGATGGAATCGTCGGCTCGATCGCCAACTGGATACGCGCACGAAAGAAGAAAGGGACTCTGCACCAGGTGATGGAAGAGTCGGACCGGAAGGCGCACGACCGGCAGCTCGATTGGCGCCCCGCCGGCGCGCCGGAGACCGACGAAGCTGTACGTTGAAATCGAGGCCACGCGGGGACATAGGAAAAACGACGGATGGCGAGCCTCCTGGAAATCAAAGGCCTCACGACGCGAGTGTCGGGCTTCACGATCCTCAACAACCTGGATTTTAGCATCGAGCAGAACGAGCTGCGCGTGCTGCTCGGTCCCAACGGCGCCGGCAAGACGACGCTCATCTGTATGATCACCGGCCAGTTCCGGCCGGTTGCCGGTTCGATTCACTTCGCCGGCCGGGACATCACGGGTTGGGCACCTGACGACATCTTTCAGGCCGGGATCAGCCGCAAGTTCCAAGTCCCCAACATGTACGAGACCCTGTCGGTGTTCGACAACGTCATGGTCTCGCTGCAAGGCCGACGACGTGTGTTTTCCACGTTGTTTCTGAAACTGAGCGGCCAGGAGCGGGATCGGATCTGGGAAATCCTGGAATTCGTCGAACTGGCGGACAAGGCGAGCGACCCTGCGGATTCTTTGTCCCACGGCGAACGGCAATGGCTTGAGCTCGGCATGCTGATCGCGTCAAACCCGAAGCTGCTGCTGCTGGATGAGCCGACCACCGGAATGACCGACGAGGGCAAGCACAAGACGACGGAGCTGATCCGCAAGATCGCCAAGACGCACACCGTGCTGCTGGTCGAGCACGATATGCACATTGTTCGTCAGGTCGGGCAACGCATCACTGTGCTGCATCAGGGGCAATTGCTGGCCGAGGGCCCCATCAGCGAAGTGATGAACAACGAAACCGTTCGCCGCGTTTATTTGGGAAAGGGCAAGTTCCAGTGACGCTGCAAGTTCGGGACATCGACACCTTCTACGGGACGAGCCACATCTTGCATCGCGTTTCGCTCGAAATCGCCGACCGCGAGCTTTGCGCTGTTCTCGGGCGCAATGGAGCCGGCAAAACCACGCTTTTGCGCAGCATCACGGGCGTCAATCCGCCCGCCGAAGGATCGATCCTCCTCGACGGCGCGGAGATCGCCCATCTCAAATCTCACCGCCGCGCCTGGCTCGGTGTCAGCTATGTGCCGCAGGGACGGGAGATCATTCCGGACATCACAGTCGCGGAAAACATCTATGTCGCGCTGCTCGGCAAGGGTCGCAAAGGCAACAAAGTCCCAAGTTTCATCTTCGACTACTTTCCGGCCTTAAAGCTCGTGATCAACCAAAAAGGCGGCACGCTGTCCGGCGGCCAGCAGCAGCAGCTCGCAATCGCGCGGGCGTTGGTTCAGGAGCCCAAGCTTCTTCTCATGGACGAACCGACCGAAGGATTGCAGCCGTCGGTCGTCGAAGAGATCGAGCCGATCATCAAGCGCATACCATCGGAACGCAATTGCGCCGTTCTCCTGGTCGAACAAAACCTGGATTTTGTTCGTGCGATCACCCAGAAGTTCACAATCCTCGACACCGGGCGAATCGTCGCAAGTGGCAACATCGGCGATCTCACGTCCGATGTCGTTCACAAACATCTGGCCGTGTGAGGTAACAACACGCCGGTTGGGAAGGCGACAGCGGGCTCGCAATGCGTAAGCGAGAAGGGAAGTCCAAGCCGCCGCTTCCGGATGAGCCGGCGCAAAGGTCGCAACTGTCGGTTGCTGAAAAAGTCTCCAGACGGTCAGCAACGTGCAACCATACTTGGCAGTCTGGGCAAGATTTGGACATGAAATCGGCCTGAAGGCCCACCCGGAACTGTTTACCCGCCTTTTCCGCCCTTGGCATCATTCGTGCATAGCCGGAGGGTACGGTTGAGGCGCTCGCCGTGATGTCGTGAACGGCATTGACTCGTTCACGCGGGAAAACAACAGTGTTCCGCACAGCGCCCTCGATGCGTCAGCGATGCCCTACTCGATCAAGGAGGAGGCTTTGACGCGGTGCCGGCAAGTTGGTTCTGGGTCGTGGCGGGTTGGGGTGTTGTTCTCCCAAACCGGTGTGATGGCCATCATCGAAGAGACGCAGCTGCGAGCAACACTGCTCGCAATGGACGAGATCAACCAATCCGGCGGCGTGAACGGCCGTGAACTCGTGCCGGTGATTTACGATCCCGAATCTGACGCCCAAACCTACGCGCAGTACGCCAAGCGGCTGATGATCGAGGACGGGATCACGATGATTTTCGGTTGCTACACGTCGAGCAGCCGCAAAGCTGTTCTTCCCGTCGTCGAGCGATTGAACGGCCTGCTGTGGTACCCGACCCTCTATGAGGGTTTCGAATTCTCGTCGAACGTCATCTACACGGGTGCGGCTCCCAACCAGAACAGCGTCGCGCTTTGTTCCTACCTGGCCCAGACCTATGGGACAAGGTTTTTCTTTGTAGGCTCGGACTATGTTTATCCGCGCGAATCTAACCGCGTGATGCGCGACCTGTTGCGCAGCCGCGGCTGCACCGTTGCCGGCGAAACCTATCTCGATCTGCGCTCCAAGCGGAACGATTTCCGCCCGGTGATGCGGCAGATCAAGAATTCCGGGGCTGACGTGATTTTTTCGACCGTCGTAGGCGACGCGACGGTTTATCTCTATCAGGCGTTTGCCGAAGCAGGCCTCGATGCCCGCGTGACGCCGATCGCCAGCCTGACCACGACGGAATCCGAAGTGCGCGCCATGGGGTTCGACGTTGCCGCGGGCCACATCACGGCGGCGACGTATTTCCAATCGGTGAGCGGCGAGCGCAACGATTATTTCGTCAAGTGTTACAAAGCACGTTACGGCGAGGATGAGCCGACCAACATGTGCGCGGAGGCGGCCTATTTTCAGGTTCATCTTTTCGCGAACGCCTTGGCAGAGGCGAACTCGATGGAAACCGATCTGATCAAGCAGTGCGCGCTGGGCTCGGATTACGACGCGCCGCAGGGTCGCATATCGGTGAGCGCTGCCACCAGCCATACCAATTTGTGGTCCCGCGTCGGGCGCGTCGACCGGCGCGGTCAATTCGAAATCATGCAACAATCGTTGATGCCGGTTTGGGCGGACCCATTTCTGATTGGGCGCGGCGACGTCGGCGCCTTGGCGCTGCCGACATGAAGGAGCCACTCCATCGGCCATCAGCCGGCACCCTGGCAGCGCGGGAAGCGCCCGGTACGGCGGCGGAAACATCGTCCCTGGACATCGTGGTTGCAGTTCCCCGCGACGACGAGGGGGACACGCTCGCGCGGGAGCTGTTGCGCACCCGCAGCAGCGTACGCCGAGTGTGGCCGCTGCCGCGTCGCCTGCCGGACGCGGTCGACGTCATATTCTGTGAGCTGGCCCCAGAGCTGCCGCAATGCCTGCCCTGGGTTCCTGGGCAGCCGCTGGCGGCGTTGGTGGTGGTGACGCAAGCCGTGCAGATGCCGCAATTGAAGCTTCTGCGCGATTGTGCGCCGCACGCTGTGCTCCACCGTCCCTTCACCGCCGGGACGGTGCTGACCAGCCTCGCCATCGCGCGGGCGCAGTTCCTCTATGAACAGCGGCTGCGAGCGAGGATCGATAAGCTCGACGAGACGCTGCGGTCATTCCGCAGCGTCGAGCGCGCCAAAAGCATTCTTATGGAAAAGCGAAATCTGGACGAAGAAGAAGCATATCATTTCATGCGTCGGCAAGCCATGAGTCAGCGCGTTTCCGTCGGCGTAGTTGCGGCCGCGATCATTGACTCGCATGACATTCTCGGATAGTTTTTTGCAAGCTCCTGAACGTCAGGGGCGCGGCAGTGGAGCCGCATAAAATTTGCTTGGGCAAGGACGCCCCGCTACGACCACGGCCGTGGGCGAAGCGGTTTTTTTGTGCTTCGGCCGGCGATGCGGCTGCCTCAGGCGAGCGGCGCAAGCGCGAAAGCCGACGCCGCGCGACTGAGCGCACCGTAAGGGCGCGGTAGGCGAAAATCCACGACAGGAGATCGACATGCTTCATGGTGACATCAGCAGCAGCAATGACACGGTCGGCGTTGCCGTCGTCAATTACAAGATGCCACGCTTCCATACCAAGGCGGAGGTGTTGGCCAATGCGCGTCAGATCGGCGAAATGCTGATCGGCATGAAAACCGGGCTTCCCGGGATGGATCTGGTGATCTTCCCGGAATACAGCACGCACGGGATCATGTACGACCAGAAGGAAATGTATGAGACCGCCGCCAGCGTGCCCGGCGAGGAAACCCAAATCTTCGCCGACGCATGCCGCAAGGCGAAGGTCTGGGGCGTGTTCTCGCTGACCGGCGAACGTCACGAGGATCACCCGAAAAAGGCGCCGTACAACACCCTGATCCTGATGAACGACAAGGGTGAGATCGTTCAGAAGTATCGCAAGATCATGCCGTGGGTGCCGATCGAGGGGTGGTATCCGGGCAATTGCACCTACGTCTCTGAAGGGCCAAAAGGTCTAAAGGTCAGCCTCATCATTTGCGACGACGGCAATTATCCTGAGATTTGGCGCGACTGCGCCATGAAAGGCGCCGAGCTCATCGTGCGCTGCCAGGGCTACATGTATCCGGCCAAGGACCAGCAAGTGCTGATGGCGAAGGCCATGGCCTGGGCCAACAACGTTTATGTCGCGGTGGCGAACGCTGCGGGCTTTGACGGCGTCTACTCGTATTTCGGCCATTCCGCGATCATCGGCTTCGATGGCCGGACGCTCGGCGAATGCGGCGAAGAGGACATGGGTATTCAATACGCTGCGCTTTCAAAATCGTTGATCCGTGATGCGCGGCGCAATCTCCAGTCGGAAAATCATCTCTTCAAGCTGCTGCATCGCGGATACACCGGCAAAATCAATTCGCGTGAGGATGTGCGCGGCGAGGCGATCTGTCCTTACGACTTCTACAAGAAGTGGATCACCGATCCCGAAAGTACACGCACCATGGTGGAGGCCCTGACGCGCACGACCGTCGGTAGTGACGAATGCCCGATCGAGGGCATTCCGAACCAGAAGACGGCGGCCCATCGCTGAAATAGCGGCGCCCTCTTTCTGCAGGGAAGAGGGCGCCCGCCCGTCGCTGGATAGGTTCGCAACAGAATGGAGCTCGACGACTTCAGGATCGGCGAGGAGCCATATTACCGCCCGATCGGCGATGAAATTCGCCTGTTTACGGCGGCATACGCCGAGCGCATGCCGATCATGCTTAAGGGTCCGACCGGCTGCGGCAAGACGCGGTTCGTTGAATTCATGGCTTGGACTCTCGATCGGCCTTTAGTGACGGTGGCCTGCCATGAGGACATGACGGCGTCCGATCTGGTCGGGCGCTATCTGCTCGACGCGCAGGGAACCGTTTGGCATGACGGCCCACTCACCATCGCGGTTCGCCACGGCGCGATCTGTTATCTCGACGAGATCGTCGAGGCGCGTCAGGACACGACCGTCGTGATCCATCCGCTCACCGACGATCGCCGGATGCTCCCGCTCGAGAAGCGGGGCGAGCTGGTGCGCGCCCATCCCGATTTTCAGCTCGTGATATCCTACAATCCCGGCTACCAGAGCGTGCTCAAGGACCTCAAGGAATCGACCAAGCAACGCTTTGGCGCGATGGATTTTGGCTATCCGCCGGCAACGATCGAGGCCGAGATCGTCGCACACGAGGCGGGCATCGAACGTGCAGTGGCGGAGAAACTGGTCGCGATTGGCCAGCGCTCGCGCAATCTCAAGGGCCACGGCTTGGATGAGGGTGCTTCAACACGGATGCTGATACAGGCCGGGCGCCTGATCGCGCATGGCGTCGCGATCGAGGCCGCCTGCCAGGTCGCGCTAGTGTTGCCAATCACCGACGATGCCGATATCAGGGGCGCCCTGACAGCGGCAATCACTGCCTCTATCTAATCCACTATCCAATAGTGTATGGCCTAATATTGTATGGCCAGAAGCCTCTCCGAGCAGCAGCAATCTCTGATCGCGACTCTCGCCGATCAGCCGGAGATCGCCGGCACGCTCGAATTGGTGTGGCGCCAGGCGCGGGCAAGCCTGCCGCCCACACTGCTCGGCGAATGGGTAGCGGCCTGCCGCGTTGTCGCAGACCGCGTCGGCGCCCACGCGGCCATCGGCTTCATCCGGAATTCGCCATCCGTCGGCGCCGCTGCCGGTCCCGAAGCGGTGATGGAGCTCGCGGCTCTGGCACCGGAGTTTTCCGCGCTTGCGGGGAACAACGCGACACTGGCCCTCTTCGTCGCTGCCCCGCATGCGGCGCGCCGTCTTGTCACTCCTCGGGCTTTTTC
>Ga0187869_10003859_pt1 | contig 10734 bp, 8 predicted proteins | sample June2016WEW_13_1_2_FD_132972 | JGI IMG/M metagenome (GOLD analysis project Ga0187869, IMG submission 132972) | Peatland microbial communities from SPRUCE experiment site at the Marcell Experimental Forest, Minnesota, USA - June2016WEW_13_100 | ecosystem: Environmental > Terrestrial > Soil >...
CTCATCCTTCGCCGCCGCCCAGTTCGCGGCGCTGGAAGCTCCACATCCCGGCGCCGAGCACAAAGGTGCAATAAGATACCGCATACAGCGCCGCCATGCCCACGTATCCCCAGAGCAATGCCAGCGGCACGGCCTGGGGGTCGGCGGCAAAGCTCCCCACCTTGACGTTCGAGAGCACCGTCATGTCCTTCAAATCAAAAGTGCCCAGGTACGGCAGCACCAGCCCGACGGCGCGGCCCACGATTTGAACCGCCTCGGACTTGCCGGCCAGCGGGCCAGCGGAGATGGGAATCAAAAACCGCGTCAGGTTCCCCGCCAGGTACAGGATGATGACCGTGGGCAGATTGACCACCAGGGAAAACCGAGTTGAAAGCGCCACCCCGACCGCCGCCAGCACGCTGATCTGGAGCCAGGTCAACACCAACTGCGGCAAAAGTCCGGAAATGTGCATGAGCCGATAGTCCCAGATTTGATTCCGCACCAAATCGTTGAGCGACGAGGCGTTCAGGAGATAGTCGGTGGGAATTCGAAGCCAGGTCCCCAGGATGACCACCACGCCCAGAATGGCCACTCCCAGCGCGGCCGCCAGAACGATCCCCAGGTATTTCCCAATCATGACTTGCCATCTGCGCACGGGCTTGCTCATCAGCGTGAGCATGGTCCGGTCTTCGATTTCCTCGTAGATGGATTTGCTGGTGGCAAACAGCGTTGCCAGCAGAACCAGCAGCAGGATCACGTCCAGCGCGACGGATTTGAACATCTTGGTGTCTTCGCCCAGGGTGAAGAACGGGAGGAGGCCGAAAATGAACAGAATCGCCGCCCCAAGGGTCAACAGCAGCGAATAAATCGGCTGCAAAACCGCTTCCAGAAACGTGTATCGGATTATGACCAGCGTGCGGCACATCGAGAATTAGGAGAAGCTTATCGGCTGGGCGCGGGGAAATCCAGAAAGGGGAAGTTGCGGGTTGCGAGTTACGAGTTGCGAGTGAAGACAAAGAAGCCATCACTCGTGACTCGCAACTCGCAACTCGTAACTCGCAACTGCTCTTCCCCTTCAATGTCTGATCGCGAATTGATCGAATTCCCCCGTGGCATCGGCGACGGTCAGGTCCAGCCCCTTGATGTAATCGCTCAATTTCCTGCTCACATCCTGCAAAAGCCCTTCCATCTCCTGGGGCGAGCCTTCCATGACCAGTTCCACTCGCCCATCCGGCAAGTTCCGCACGTATCCCAGCACGTCATACTGCATCGCCAGGTTCTGCACCGTATATCGAAACCCCACCCCCTGCACACGCCCGCTGAATCGACATTCACGGCGATGTTTAGGGTGTATGCGCGTGTGCATATCGCAAATATAACTCGGCGCCCCGCCTGGCACCAAGATAATTTCTTTACCGCATCTGAAACTGCTCCATCACGTCGTCGTATGCAACCTTATGAATGAATTGCCGATACCCGGCCTCGATGGTGGGAAGGTCCGCCCCCAGATAGTGTTCCAGCATGGGCCGCACGCCGGCGGGATTCCAACCCAAATAGGCCAGCCGAAGCGAGCCCGTCGGATCGTAAATCGTTCCGGCAGCGGCATCTGCAAGCAGCTTTTGCAGCGCCGGCCGGTATTTTCCGTTTTCTCCCTCCCAAAGATATCGAGCAAAAGCCCAACATTGCGAATAGAAAGCCTCGATCCGAATCCCAGACTTGCCCACCACCTGCCCGGCATGAAGGGTGACCAGCTCGCTCAATGGAAACAGCGCGTTGGCGTCACTCGCCCGACGCAGGGACGTCTCCCGATCCGGATTCAACGACAGATTGAACCTCGGCAGATCATTATCCCACTGAACGTCCTCGAACATGCAGGCCAGGCCCTCTTCAAGAAACGGCGGCAACCGGCCCCGAAAATGCCTCGCGACGAACTGGTGCCATCCCTCGTGCGCCGCCACAGAATACGTCGAAGTCTCTCCGATGTAATAGGCCACGTACCAGTCATGGATGGTATATCCCCCCCGGCTGATCTTGAGATAAACGCTCGAATCCAGTCCCGTGTGCAGGCGGGTGAAATCCATCCACTGCACCCGGGTGTTGAACATGTAGCATCGCATCGGATGGTTCGTCGGCGTCACGGTCGGGGCCAGCGTGCGATACATGCCGAATGCGCCCTCCATCAACTGCGCCAGCCGGTTGAGCATGTCCGGCCGATCCTGGATGGTTGAATAAATCTCGTAGTGCTGGGAGCGAACCACCTTGACGGCTTCGTTGTTTGGCGCGGCATCCTCAACGGTGACGGATGCCAGCACCGTGGGCCCATTCCACTGCGCCGAGCCGGACTGCTGGTCCGAACATGCCGCCAGCGCCATGCAACCGGCTACGCCAACCGCGATCCATCGTTTCAATTTCAACATCTTTAGCATCATGGGCTCATTCTGGCTCATATCACGCGTTCCAACAACTCTCTTAGCACGAGATTCGAATCAAAATATCTCTCGGCGAGGCTGCGCGCCGCGGCGGCGTGGCGAGAATAATCGGCGGCGATCGAGTTCAGCGCTTCGGCCGCCTCGGCCACCGTCTGATACGAAAACAATCCTTGCCCGGTCGGAAGCCATTGGTCAAACCCGGTTCCCTGGGTGACGACCGGCCGCCCGCTGGCGAGGTACACGCTGCTTCGATCGCTGAACCAGCCGCTGGGCAGGCCGGCGTAAATCTCCTTGGCAACCGTAAACTCCCCGGCGCTGCAGCGGATAAAATCCGCATACGCCTGGCAACTCAGCGTGGATTTCTCGGCGTCCACCATTTTCCAGCCGAAGCCGGCGAATTGGCTGGCCGTCTGGGCCGGCATGGAAAGCATGCCCAGCGTCATCGTCCACGGCGTCCGCCGCGGCAGATCAATCATCTTCATCCATTCTATGCCCTTGCTGCTCCGGTAACTTTTGCCTTGGAACTGCAAATTCCGGTCGGTCGTGTGCTCCCATTTCCCGATCGTCGTGAACCCGGAGCCTTTCCCGGGCGCCATCGGCCAATGCCGCAGGGCGACCGGCTGATTGGTGCCGATCCAGTCAAACCCATGCGTCGGCAGCGGACACACCGGGGCGCCGATCAGCCGGCCAAACGTCGCCACCGAATCGAATTGCCGGTAGTAATCAAGAAACTGGGAATCGGCGATCATGCGAAGCTGAGTGAAGACCGGATCGGTATCAATGACGGCGGTCCTTCGCGGGCGCGGCCGGTCCGCCCGGATCGGCGTGACGCCGCTCACGCACAGCAGCAAATCCGCCCGCTTGAGCAAAGCGTTCAATTCCTCCCGGCCCAGCCCGTAATGCGCATCCTCAAACTGGGAGTAATAACAGTACCGCAGGGGCAAGGCGTAATGGGCAAAGGTCCGTTCGAGATAATCCCTGCCGTAAGACGAATCCGCCGAGATTTGCGATGTGATCGGATTGTATGGAAGCGAATACGACCCGCTGTCTTCGAGGAACCAGACTTCGTGGCCCAATTCATGGAGGCCGAGCAAATAGTTCAGGTGGTGCCAGGTCATTCCGCCCAACGGATAGCCGACGATGTATCCGCCGACGACGATGGTGAGAGGGGAGGACATGATCAGAAACTCGAAATTCGAAACTCGAAATTCGAATCAAATTCAAAACTCGAAATTCGAAATAGGGATCGGTTCATGCTTCGGATTTCGAATTTGATTCGAGTTTCGAGTTTCGAGTTTCGAATTTCGCCGCATAAATCGCTTCAATCATCGCCGGCAACACCCGATCCGGCGCCAGGAACTGGCGCGCCACCTCATACGCCGCGGCGCGGTGCCCCGCTGGGTCGGCGGCGACGGCCTGGACGGCGGCCACGGCCTGCTCCATCGTGCTGAACGGAACGACGCCTTTTCCGCCGGGGACAAACCTGCTCCATCCGGTCTCCTGCACGACGGCCGGACGCGCTCCCGCCAGATAACATGCGGTCCGGCAACTGAACCAGCCGCTACGGGTCGCCACGTAGACGTTCTTGGCGACGGACCATTCGCCCGCGCTGTTGGCGATGAATTGCTGATAACTCGCCGGGGTCAGGGTCACTTGGTGTGCGTCCTGGACTGTCCAACCCTGCTCGGCGATCCGCTTCAGCGGCGCTTTCATTCCGTTGATCGCCAGCGTCAGCGGGCCCTTCACCCGACGCGGAAAGTCCATGAATTTCTCGAATTCCGCCGACTTGGAGAAATATTCCGATCCCCCATGCGTCAGCTTTCCCCCGAACCAGTCCCACGTCATGATCGTCGTCATCGGCGCATCGGCCGGCACCGGTGCGCTCCGCACCGATTCCCATTGCGGCAACGTCACCACGCAGCGCGTCGGCCGCCAGTCGAAATCCATCCGCGGAATCAGGCAGTCCGCTCCATTAACGTTCTCCGCATAAGTCAGATGCCGATCGTGATCGGCCACCGACCGGCACCATCGCTCCACGTTCTGCGACCAGGAAAACCGCTCGCTCAGCATGATCTGGTTGTAGCCGGGATCGGTATCGATAAACACCTTGACGCATTTGCTCCCCAACTCTTCCGGGATGAAACACGCCCCGCTGACGTTCAGGAAAACGTCCGCCGTCCGCGCCACGTCGGCAAACGACTCGCGGGACATTCCAAAATGCTTCTCGTGGAACAGGACGTAATGCCATTTGTCCTTCAAATGGGGCGCGTAAGCGGCGAAGAATTCCTCGAAAAACTTCGCCGTGTAGGACGGATCGTCGGTCGGATACCGCAGCCGCGGATCGAACGGCCAAACCCAGGTATCCTCATGGTAATAAACGTCATGCCCAAGCTGATCCAGCCCCAGGACGTAATGAAAATAATCCCACGCGACCCCACCCAATGGGAATTGCCCCACAAGCCCGCCCACGATAATGCGAAGTTTCTGACTGGGCCCGGCCATCGGCGCTACGGCAAAAGCTCGGCGACGGAAATTTCAAGGTTGGCCGTCAAAGGCGATAGGCGATCGCGCTCGGTCAGGATTTTCGAGCTCGCATACCGCGCCACGCCTCCCTCCCCCATTTCGGGATTTCGATAAACCTCCAGATTCCGCGCGACAAGATTCAGGATCCAGTATTCCGGGACCCCGCTCGCAGCGTAAAGGCGCGCCTTCCAGCGGTCATGCTCCAGAGTGGTTTCGCTGATTTCAACGATCAAGACAGCCGAAGATGGATGTTCTTTTGAGGCACGCGGATCATCACCGGCGATTACCGCAATGTCAGGCTCTGGTTCTGACCCATCAGCCGGGCGAAAGGGTAGTTGGCAGCGCATTCGGTGGCCTGGAACGAAGACCCGTCTGAGGCATCGATCCACCAATTCCACTGCCACGCTGTGCGGTACCCGTTGCGGAGACATGCGGACAATCCTTCCTTCGATCAGTTCCAGCCGTTCCCCATCAAAAAATCCCAACTCGACAAGGCGATCCCATTCCTTCCGCGTCCAAAGACGCTCCGCGGGAACCTGTGCGATGGAAGGCTCTGTGGTTGGTCTTTCCGCCAATGTCATGGGCGCAATCTCCTAAAGCACCCGCATCATACCATTCTACGCCCGTGACGGCTCTTCAATCCTCAGTTGCTCCCGGGCCATCGCCGCGTAGACGCCGCCTGTGCCGATCAACTCGTGATGCGTGCCGCGTTCCACGATCCGCCCCTCGTCCATTACGAAAATCTGATCGCAATCCATCACCGTGCTGAGGCGATGGCTCACGACGACAATCGTCCGCTGCCGTCGCAGATCGCGCAGCGTTTGCGTGATCATCGCTTCATGATGTGCATCCAGCGCGCTGGTCGGTTCGTCGAAGACCATGATCGGGGCCTCGGTGAGCAGGGCGCGGGCGATGCCGATGCGTTGCCGCTGCCCGCCTGAGAGATTCGCGCCGCTTTCGCTGACCACCGTCCCATACCCCTGGGGCAGCTTCTCGACGAAAGGCGCGGCCCCCGCCAATCGCGCCGCCTCGGCGATCTGCGCCGTGCTTGCCGTCGGCCGGCCGTAGGAAATATTCTCTGCCACGGTCGTCGGCAGAATCAAATTCTCCTGAAGAACCAGCGCCACGTGCGCCCGCAGGTCTTTGATTTTGACCTTGCGGATGTCGATATCATCCAGCGTCAACGTCCCGGAGGTGGGATCGTAAAACCTTGGCAAAAGACTGAGCAGCGTCGTCTTTCCGACGCCGCTGGAGCCGACGAACGCCACCATCTGCCCCGGGCGGATCGTCACATTGATATCGCGCAACACCGGATCCCCCGGCCGATATTCGAAGCTGACGTTCTTCAGCGCCAGCACTCGGGGCTGCCGCGGAAGGTGAACGGCATTGGGCGCGTCCTTGATGACCGGATCGCGATCCATGACTTCAAACACGCGCTGGACGCCGGCAACCCCGCCCTGGATGCTCGCCCCGCTTCCGCTGATCGACTGCAACGGACCGTAAACCTGGTTCACGTATCCCAGGAACACCAGCAAATCGTACGGCGCCAAAAGGCCGCGATGCGCCAGCCATCCGCCGTATCCGAAGATCACGGCGTACCCAAGTCCGAAGATCGTGCCGACCAACAGCCAGTAGTACGAATCCTGCCAGGCTTGGCGGACATTGGCGCGCACGCTGTTCTGCGCCGAGTCTTGGAAGCGATGGAACTCGTCCGCTTCGCGGCCAAACGCCTGCACCAGCCCGATTGACGCCACCGATCTTTGGATCGTCGTCGTCAATTGCATGTCCACTTCCTTGGCTTCCAGCCATCGCTTTTTCAGCGGGCCGGCGAACAACCGCGTCACCCACAACAGCAGCGGCGCGACCGACAGCGTGATCAGCGTGAGCTGCCAGTTCATCTGCACCATCAGCCAGGTCATGAAGGCGAGCGTAACGGTACTCACGACGACGCTGTTGATCAGCACGCTCAGGATCGTCTGAAACCCCGTCGTGTCATAGCTGAGCCGATAGATCGCGTCACCCTGCGGCTGCGATTTATGATACCCAATGCTGAGCCGTTGCAATGATCGGAACAAATCGCAGCGAACCCGCAGCAGGCCGCGATATCCGATGTAGGTGTTAATCAACCGCTGCGCCATCGCCAGAATTTCCTGCATGATCCGCAGCGCGACAGCCAGAACCGCCAGGACGATGATTTCCCGCATGCGATCGCCGGGTGCGATCCCCAGAAGCCTGGCCAGGGCGTGAAAGCCGCGATGCACCCAGAGGGTGCTTGGCGGCCCCATGAACAGCGAAAGGAGAATCGCCGGCAAAAAGGGTTGAAGCACGGCCGCCAGCGTTGAAAACGCGATCAGAACCAGCGACGCCAGGATCAATGGCAGATCGTCGCGGAAATAGGCGATGGCGCGGAGATAAAAGCGCATAGGACCACGAAGGAGAAATTCGAAACCCGAAATTCGAATGACGAATCAAATTCGAAATCCAAAACTCGAATTTCGAGTTTCGAATTTGATTCGAATTTCGAATTTCGAATTTCGGGCTTTTTCAAGCAATCGTCAGCTCCCCATCCTCTTCATCCAATCCCGGCTCCGTCATCGGCTCGGGCTGCGTCGCGGGCGCCGGCTGCTTCTTTTCGACCCCAACCGGGTAATACCCCGCGCGCTCGGCCGCCGCGTCGATCAAGCCCAACACCGGCGCCGACACTTTACGCCGATTCACCAGATACATCGCCCACCATGCCACGGGAATCAGCACGGCCGGGCGGCTGAACGGCCACAGATGCAGCAGCAACAAGCCCGCCAGCAGCATTGTGCCGACCATCAAAACCTGCCCAAATCGGCTCTGGCGCAGCTCGACGCGCACCCGCGTCAGCATGCCCTTGCCGTCGTGGTTTTCCGTCGCGGTGGTCAGGCGCACCTTGGCATATCGGCTTCCGTAAATCTCCATGTCCCAATTGTGCCACCCGCTGTCCACCCGCGCCCGCCAACCCGCCGTGCGAACCTCTTCATTGATCTGATGCAACAGCGGCAACCGGTCACGCTCGCGGCTCCAATAACGCAGCGTCCCAGGCTCCGCCGGATCGAACGGCAACTGCGCGGGGCGGTGATAGCCCTCCGCCTCGACTTTGAGCACTTTCGCCCGCAGACGAACGCTGTATCTCGCCCATCCGCGCGCCACCGGCTGCCGGAAGTGCAGATAGGCGATCAGCGGCCGGCTCAGCCAGTGACGATGCCTCGGCATCGGCGCCTGGCATGCGGCCACGATCGCCAGGGCCACCGGGGTCAGGAACATCAGCGCGGCCACGAAAAACAGCGGAGCAAACGCCAGCGACAGCACCAGCATGAACCCCGCCAGGAGAATCCATTCGATGCTCATCAGCATCATCGCCAGCACGGAGGCGGGCTGGCGGTAGATCGTCTGAAACAGACCGGTCCCGAACACCCCGTGATAGACCACGTCGCCGCCCACCCTCACGCCGATCCGGTCCCCGCCGTAAATCCTGCCTCTCCAGTGGCTGGCGCCCAGCGTGTTGAAATGGTCCGGATGCTTGTACTTCAAAAGCGCCTCCGCCTCGCCATATCCGCGCTGCTGCTTGAGATACGACTTGACGGTGTTGCGGCGATAGTGCCACACCTGCGCCGACGGGGAAAACCCGATCGACAATCCGAGGTTCTGGATGCGCCAGATGACGTCGACGTCGTCTCCGGCTGTGCGGAACTGGGTGTCGAATCCGTTGACGCGTTTGAGGATCGCCGTGTAAAACGCCATGTTGCAGCCGGGAACGTGCTCGGCCTGGCGGTCGTCGATCATGACGTGCGTCGGCCCGCCGGGCGAGAGCCCCACGCAATCCGCCACCCAGGACCCCTCGTCCGGAATCAGATTGGGGCCGCCCATGCCCGCGTGCGTGCTCCGCACCAGGCGCAACGCCAGGAAATAAAGCCAATCCTCGTCCACTTCGCAGTCGCTGTCCGTGTAGACCACCACTTCCCCGCGCGCCGCGTTCAATCCCACGTTGCGCGCATGGCTCAGGCCCATGTTTTCCTGGCGGATGTTCCGAACCCAGGGGAATTTCCGCAAAATTTCCTGCGTGTCGTCCGTCGATCCATCGTCCACGAAGATCACTTCGAAATTCGGATACCGCAGCCGATCCATCGAGTTGAGGCACGATTCCACGGTGCTGGCGCCGTTGTACGAGCAGACGACCACGCTGCACATCGGGAGCAACACGTCCGCGGTCTGCGGAACCCGCCCGAAAACGTCGCGCACGGCCTCGAAGGCCGGCTTGGGCCGGCGATCCCGCGTGGTCAGCCCAAACGCCCAGTCCTCGATCTGATATCCGTGCCGGAACCAGTCGTCCGTGAAGCTGAAGATGAACGTCCCGACCAATCCTTCCTCAAACACCGCGCGGACGTGCGCGCTCAGGATCGTGGCCTGTTCCTCCGGCGTATGTTCCCGGTGGGTGTCGATGCCGTATTCCCCCAACATCAGCGGCTTGTCGGCCGCGATGTTCTGAAGCCGCGCCAGATAATTCCGGAAAACGTTCTCGTCGTGCAGGTAGACGTTGTAGCAGACGAAATCCACGCCACGCGGATTCACGTATTCGGTCGTTGGATAATTGGCGAAGGTCACCAGGCAATCCGGCGCTTCGGATTTGGCGATATCGACCAGGTCGTCGATGAACGCCTCGACCTTGTGCCGGCCCACGTAGCGCACGATGTCGGAAGGGATCTCGTTGACGACGCTCAGCGCCAACACCGCCGGATGATTCCCGCACGCCCGCGCCGCCGACCGCACGGCTTCCTGCGCTTGGCGAGTCACGTTCTCATCCCCGACAAACGTCAGGTTCTTCGCCCACGCCACGTCCAGGAAAATTTTCAGCCCGAATTCGTCGGCAAGGTCCAGAAACCAGGCCGGCGGAAGGTGATAAACCCGCAGGCAGTTCGCGCCCAACTCCAGCATCTTCTCGAAATCCCGCTTGGTCTGCGCGGGATTGGGGAACGTCAGGCCATCGGCATCCGGCTTGAACGGCCCGTAAGTCACCCCCTTGACGTAAAACTTCTCCTTGCCCAACCGGAAGAATTTCCCGTCGCGCCGGACGCGCTTGGTCGCCGGCTCATTACGCCGATGACGCCCCGAAGATTCCCGGACGGGCCTAATGGACGTGCCGGCTATTGCCGATCTTCGCGAGGCTACCACCGACATAAGGACATTCCTTCATCCCGCGCGCCCAATGCCGCTCACGGCGCGCCGGCCAACTCCGGCCACCAAAAACTTTAAAAAATGCAACCGCCTATTTTAGACCACTTGGGCAATTGTGACCATTCAATTCCGTTGTCTCCTAAGCCTTTAGTCGTCAGACAATAAGCGACGGATGAGGTTTGTAGAAACATCACGCCCGATATTCGACAGCATTGTCCGATAACCAACCAGCGGAGCCGGCACCGGACGTATAACCGTCATTTTCGCACCAAACCCCCGGCCTAAACGATGGGAGATTTAATGGCTTCCCGGCGAATGCTTGGCCACCAGCACGCTCAGGCGCTCGTCCATCGCCTTGCAGGCGGTGATGGCGTCGAAACCCTTGATCGCGTCCAGAAACGCCACCTCCGCCGCGCCGTCTTCCACCCCGTGAAGATGCCAGACGTCCTGAATTCTGCTCGCCAGCATGTCCGGCGTGCCGTCGAAAAGACAGCGGCTGCGGAAGGGTCGCGGGATCATCTCCTGATACACGCCATCCTCCGGCAAGACCGGCCAGCATCCGGCCGTCAGCGCCCTCACCGCGAACAAATCCACCGGCGCCCAG
>Ga0187869_10003869_pt1 | contig 10714 bp, 6 predicted proteins | sample June2016WEW_13_1_2_FD_132972 | JGI IMG/M metagenome (GOLD analysis project Ga0187869, IMG submission 132972) | Peatland microbial communities from SPRUCE experiment site at the Marcell Experimental Forest, Minnesota, USA - June2016WEW_13_100 | ecosystem: Environmental > Terrestrial > Soil >...
ATTACAAGTCAATGAACGTCTCGACGTGCTTACTGGGTTTCCTGGACATTCTTTACAGCTTGCGGGTCAAGTCCCGATTAACGCGCTGCTATGAAAATAGCCACAAGTCGTTTGTATTCATTGCGAGGCTTCTGCGGTACGAGCCTATTTTCATGCTTGGTGGTGGGCCGAAGGCCCATGAAGTCTAACCGGACAACTCGGTAATGGTACGGCCAATGTCCCGTTACGCGACGCCAACAGTAGCCAGGAGTCTTTCCATCTCGCTTCTACGGCGCTCTGTATCCTATTTGCCCCACTCGTACGCGCGTTGTTGCTGCATGTAAGGGGTATTTTTGTCGCACCGGTGATTCCTGTGCGTCTTCTTCGCACGCTCGGGTCTGGGCCTTTTCTGGCGACAAACGCAAAGCCCTTCAAAGACATCGTGGAGAAAGAAACACCTGGTCATTCCGAAGAATTGGGAATTGTTACGCGTATTTTAGATTATAAGCCTGGTTCGGACTTGTTGTGGCGCAACCGCAGAACGGATCGAGCACTACGCCGTTAGGGCAGACATCGGCTCTCATTACCGCACGGGGTATCTGTGCCGAGAGCACAACTTTCGTCGTTACTGTCTGATTGTCAGAACTGCTATTCTTGTGCCGGGAGGATTCATGGACATATTGGCGGAATTAAGGCAAGAAGAAGCGAAGTTCGAGAAGCAGACGAATGCTGTGCAGCAACAGTTGGATACTGTGCGGACGGCAATGAAACTCTTGGGCGGAATGAGTAGCAGCCGCAAAAAAAGCTGGCAAGAAGAAGAGCAAGAAAAAAGTCATGTCCGCTGCAACGAGAGCAAAGATCGCTAAGGCAGCCAAAGAAAGGTGGGCGAAGATTAAGGCCGAGAAGAAGGGCAAGGCATAGACACGGTTGAGCAAACGAGACTACGAGAGGCCTTCGTCAAATGGACTCAAACCACTTGCCCAATCTGTTGCCCAGGAAGACAAGAAGGCCCACATCCTTCTTATTAGAGGGTGTTGGCCTTCTTGCGTGCCGGGTCGGTCCTGGAGGGTGGCATAGAGTAACCAGACATCAAGTCAAATCGACTTGTACGATTAGCGTTCTATATAAGGAGATGTTTATCGGGTTGACTAACTGGCGGAGAATCCTGTTGTAAACAGGTTTCTGGAAACCGGCTGGTTTCCGGTAGCCCTGGGGAGCGAGCCCATTTTCACAGTCCCTAGCGGTTAGTGCTGCAAGGTGAGAACCGAAACGGAAAACCCGCCAACAACAAGAGTGTCTGAGGTTAAAGGGGAAGAAGAGGGAGGATTTGCTCCGCTCTTCAAGTCCACGTGAACCTCGCGGCCGCCGACGGCACCGGAAATCTGCAATTCAACGGGACGGTCTCGCTTGTTGACCAGTAGAATCTTGTGAGCACCGTCCGCTGCGATAAACGCCTGTGCGACCACATGAGGCGAAGAGACTGTAGTGTCTACCAGTTGATCGCCAGGTCCAAAGTTATCGCGCAGCAACTTCAAGACCCAATACCGCGCATTCGGCTGACCCGTTCTCCAGTCCAGCATCGTGACGCTAGGATATTGAGTGGGGTAACCGAGGAGTTGGGAAGAGGCTAGAATCTCAATTCCTTCGCGGGCCAATGCAACGTACAGATAGGCGAACGTCGCGCCGCACAAATTCCAATAACTATCAGGAACGGCTGCCGGATCAGTATCCGGGAGTTCTTGTCCAATGTCCGCGGGCAGAATGCAGCCCACTTCATTGACCGCAGTTTTTGTTTTTGGCGCAAGGCGACGCCGGGTTGCCTCGATGAAACGTACGGACGTCAAGAATTTGTCGGCATGATCGAAAAAGGTGTACTGCTGAATGGAAGGGGTCTGGTCGGCAGTAGGAACTGCGTAGAAGTGGTAGGAAATCACGTCAATCGGGATGCCCGGCTTATGATTTCTGGAGTCAAGAAAGTACTCAAAAAATGCAGGATTGTTGGAGGGCTCCGCGAGCGACATACCGACGAATTGAGTGTCCGGTAGAACCTTGCGCACGCTTTCCACAACGGCATCATAGGTTCTTGTGTAGGTCTGCGGTGACATCGCATGCTCATACTCAGGCTCGTTTAGAATCTCCCAAAAGTCGATCTTGTAGTGAAATGGTGACGAATGGAACTTGCCCTGTTCGTCGGCGAATCCTCCGCGTGCGTACCAACTGGCCACTCGCGCATAATATTCGGCAACCTCTTTGGCCGTCGGGTCACGCAGTTCATGACCCTGCTCGTAACTCCACGTCACTTCGCTTGGGTCTGCTGGGAATCCAACAGCCGAATCGGTCCGGAACATCCATTGGGGGATTGTGCTGAAGTTCAGCATGACCGGATGCCCGCTGGCCGCGCCGAAAAAGTCCGAGACGAGCGGATCGATTAGAGAAAAATCCCAGGAGGTGTGCTCGGCGGCCGGCGGCTCGAGCTCGGCCACGCCGAGTTTAGGATAGGGATACCAAGGTACGAATCGCACGTAGTCTGCGCCAAGTTGGCGCAACGCATCCCACGCACGGCCGTGAATCGGTGAGCCCCGTCGCAGTAGTGGGTTCACAACCACTTGAAGGGTTAGCGTAGTTGTCGAGATGCGCTCGACTTTGTTCCAGTCGGCCTTTACTGTGAGGCCGGGCTCGTCTCCCAACAAAGCGTAACTGGGCAACACGAAGAGCAGAAACAATCTCAACCGGAGCGCTTTGCGTAGCTTTATCATTCCCATTCACCCAGAGAAATACAGTAGCGCGAAAGCTGCATTATCGCACCCGTTCGGGAAAGAATTTGGAATTGCTGTCTAGATACCGGCAGCGTAGAATCCCGATGGATGAGTTTGTGAATTTTTCGAGTTTTCACTCTCTCAGATTGCTTGATGGTGAATCAATCGAGAACGATCCTGCTTGGGCTGCTTCTCACCGCGAGCCTGGCATCCGCCGTTCATGCCGAACCCAGGCTGCCCCATCTTTTCAGCGATCATATGGTTCTGCAGCGCGAGGCCGAAATCCACGTCTGGGGCTGGGCGGGACCTGGTGAATCCATCACCGTAAGTTTGGCCGGAACAACCCTGCAAACTACCGCCGCGAACGATTCCCGCTGGAGCGTTTCGCTTCCCGCTCTTCCAGCCGGCGGCCCTTTCGTTCTCGAAGTGCGTGGAACAAAAGCGATTGTCATCAGGGACGTCATGATCGGCGAGGTGTGGGTGGCTTCCGGCCAATCCAACATGACCTATGCCTTGAGCAGCGCCGTCGGTGCTGCGCAGGAAATTCCCAAAGCAAACGATTCCAGTCTGCGGTTCTTCACCGTGCCGCACAAGATTGCTCTGGAACCTCAGGCGGATACTCTTCCCGCTGCGTGGGAAATGTGCTCCAGTGAGACTGTAAAATCATTTTCTGCGGTCGGCTACTTCTTTGCGCGCGACTTGCGCCGAGCCCTGGGAGTGCCCGTGGGGGTCATCTTGAGTGCTTGGCCGGGAACGCAAGCTGAAGAATGGACGGACCCGGCATCTTTGCGCCGCGAACCGGTACTGCAGCCAATCGTGTCGCGCTGGGAAGCCTCTCCTCCCGGCCAAAAAGCATATGCTGCAAGGCCACGCGAGTTTTCACTCGAGTTCGATGATTTTGAATTGCTCCCCGCGAGGCCGGATGCGCCGGCCATGGCGTTCAGCAATTTCGATGACGGCTCTTCGCGAACTTCCACCGGTGGCGACTGGAACTACACCTGGACCGAAGCCCCGGATTCCGCTTTTTCATTGGTTGCGCCAGGGCGCGGAGGAACGGGCTACGCGGCCAAGATTGCAGGGATGCTGGATGGCACGTCCTACGCGCGATGGCAGGCGCGCGTGCATGCCGATAGCTCTTCTATGAATCTTTCTGAGTATGCCGGCATACGCTTTTTCGTGCGCGGCAAAGGTTCCTTTTCTCTCCGCACCTTGCAGCCCAGCATTTCGGATTGGGATGACTACAGCTCAAACACGCTGCATGCGACGCCTGAGTGGCAAGAGGTTACGATCTGGTTCAAGGACCTGAAGCAGGCGGGGTGGGGTGTCCAGGAAAAGTTGACTCTGGATCAATTATCCGGATTCGCCCTGGTTTGCATGACGGATCTTGAGGACCTGCCACGGCCACCTTCGGGGCTGTATGAAGGAATGATCACGCCATTGGAGTCCTATGGGATTCGCGGGGCTGTCTGGTACCAGGGAGAAAGCAATACGGATCGCGCCTTCCAATACCGGACCTTGTTGCCTGCTATGATTCACGGCTGGCGCGACACATGGAAGATCGGCGATTTCCCGTTTCTAATTGTGCAGTTGCCCAATCACGGCAGCAGCGTCGAATTCGGCGATTCTATTTGGGCAGAACTCCGCGAATCGCAACTCCTCGCCGCCAAAAATATCGTGAACACGGGACTTGGGGTGACGATTGACGTGGGCGATCCGAAAAATGTTCATCCGGCGCGAAAAGAGGAGGTTGGACATCGCCTTGCCCTTTGGGCTCTGGGCGCTACGTATGGAAAGAAGATCGTCTATTCCGGGCCTATGTACGAGAGCTTCCGCGTGGAGGGGAAAGAGATGCGGATCCGATTTCAGCAGACCGGAGCGGGGCTAAAGGTAGACGGCGATTCGCTCCGTGGCTTTACGATTGCCGGTGCAGACCGCAAATTCCATCGCGCTTCTGCGCGCATCGATGGGGACACCGTCCTGGTTACAAGTGTGGAAGTCGAAACTCCGGTCGCCGTGCGCTATGCCTGGGCAAACAGTCCGGATTGCAATCTCTATAACCAGGAAGGGCTACCCGCTTCCCCATTTCGCACGGATGATTGGCCGGGTGAAAGTTACAACAAACGCTAGACTTGCCTCAGTGATACTCCGCGAGCGAATTGGCGGCGAAAGGATTCGAGATGAAAAATGGCCAGAGGTTCAACAGGCGGGGTCGAACTGCGCTTGTGGTGTTCGGGTTGACGGCGTTTCTGCTGCTATTATTGATAGTGCCTGAGCCACATCGCTCTGTCAGGGCCGCACAATCTCCGGCGTGGGCGCCCGAAAAACTAGGCGAGCCTTTTTTGAAGGACCCTATCTGGGTTTACAACAACTGGTCTTCCTACGACGAGCTTTCCGATAATGTCCCGCAAACGGAAGAGCTGGCGATGAGGGAACTCGGCGAAATCGTGCGCCTCAAAAAATACGGCGTCCATTTCGACTATTACGTGATGGATGCGTTCTGGTTTGATCCTGATGGCGCCTACAGGAAATGGCGCAAACCGAATTGGCCGGATGGGCCGGACCGCTGGATTGCCGCCTGCCAGTCGAATGGCCTGAAACCCGGGATGTGGTTCGGCACAAACGAATTGGTAAAGATCAATCCAGCCCCGCAATGGAAGGATTCGCTGACGGCGAAGGGTGGCTCGCTCTCATTTTCCGAGGGCGGCTTCCTGCCGGATTTCATGGACGCGTTGCAATACTGGTACGACCACGGCATCCGCATGTTCAAGTTTGATTTCGTGGATTTTGATGCCGCGACGCCCGCAACGGAGAAGTCCTCCACCAAGCTGGAGATTCGCCAAAGAAATCAGACGGCATTTCGCGAGGCACTGAAGAAGTTTCGCGCGAAAAACCCGGATGTCGCGCTGGTGGCGTTTAACGGTTTTGGTGGTGACTTGGAATCTACGGCTGGCCCGTTTCCTTTCCGCAATCCAGTCGATTTGCGCTGGCTGGAAGTGTTCGATTCACTCTATGCGGGTGACCCGAGACCCTCGGATGTTCCGGAAACGAATTTCTGGCGCTCGGCGGACATCTACAGCGACCACATGGCGCGGCGTTACGAACAGAGTGGTCTTCCCCTGGAGCGCATCGATACGACGGGAATGATGATCGGCACCACGGGAACCATCTACTACCGCAAAACAAATGCCTGGCAGGGCATGCTGCTGCTGATGGCGGCGCGGGGCGGCTGGGTCAACACCATTCATGGCAACCTGGAACTCCTGGATGAAGAGAAAGCGCGCTGGTTCGCGAAGGTACAGAGACTGTACGAAGGTTTGCAGGCGAAGGGCCGCACAAAAACATTCGGTGGAATTCCGGGAAATGTTGAACCATATGGATTTGGATCATTGGATGTGACCGGGTCCGTATACGCGGTCGTGAATCCCGCGCAATCCATTCAGGAATTGGAGTTGCCGCAAATCAGTCGGGTACAGGGGCCACTAGGCAAAGGAAGGATTCTTTTCCAGGATGCAGGTTTTTCTCCGGTGCTCAAGGAGAACCGCGTCACGCTGGGCCCCGCACAAATGGCGGCGATTGGCTTCGGGCGCTATGCAGATGCCTCGTTCGATCTGGGCGTGCAGCAGGATGTGGTCATTCCGCAAATGATCGCTCCGGTAGAGGCAAGGTTCGAGCCGCGCGAAGGGAACGTCATCGAAGCGGTGATCCCGCCGCCTGCGAAGGGCGATCTCCGCATCCTGTTCCAGCAGCGCGATAAAGACGGCAACATCATGCGCAGTTGGCCCGGCGGGCCGCCCAACGGCAAATCGATGGGCACCGTCCTGCGGATCGCCGCAGAGCAGAACGGCAAGCCGCTGCCGATTGACATCCAATATGACAAACAGATTTGGAGCGGGCTCTCTTGGGGCGCGGGAGAGATTCGGCGCAAGGATTTTGCGGCCAGCGGACAGATCACCATCCGGTGTTCCTCGGCAGAGAAAGATTCCGTGAAGCTTGAGGGCCATGTGTTCGTCGTGAAGTACTAGGCGCCAAGCGTTATTTTCATCCAAGAATGAGCCAGCAAACGGGGGTGGCAACCATTGAGAAATTGGTGCGCAGACCGATGAGGCCCAGACGCGGCGTTATTTTACGTTGCAATCCGAGGACGCAGGCTTTGGTTTTGGAGGCAGGTAACGCTTTGCAGGCACTTGCTGTGACGAAGTCGAATGTTGCGGATCAGTGTATGAAGAGTTGGCTTCGATCAAGGAATGTCGACAGCGGTTATGAAAACCTCGTCTTCCACGGGAGTCGATGAATCCATGAACGACGAATATATTTCTTGTAAATCGAGAGATCCAAACGAGCAAGTAGAGAGAATCCAAAAGGCCCTGAAAATCGCAAATGATAGAGGACTTATCCGGGATATCCCTGCAAGAATTATGCGATCCAATAATCAAGCGGTTGGAACAGGACATCCACAACAACACCTATGGCAACGCGCACAATCGTGACACGCATGAGATCCGCGTTCCGCAAGAGCTACAATCGCAAACAAGCTCGCTCGACGAGCGGTGCCGACGGTTGTATTCGGAAGCTCTGAAGCTTTTGGGGAAAAAGTCTTGACACGCTGGATCTCCCGGCGCCGCGCCGCCAATAGATTCTGTCTCTGCTGCTGTTACAGCTTCCCTTGTTCTTGGCAGTCACACCGTGCACCCACGGCAACTTCCCATCGCCTTTGTCTGCGACAGATCAGCGGAATTGCAATCACGCAAGCAGCACCCACTAAGGAATAGCTCCAGTCCGGTGCGGATGGATCCCTCACCCAGAGCAAGGTGGGGGCATTGCCTAGAGCATGAACTCCAATCACGAAAACAAGATTCCCTGTCTCCAGATACAGTAGGGTGTAAAGGCTTCCCCCAATCAGTGGATAAACAAGGAAGGCTAACGGCAGATTCCTGCATATCAGATTTGGCAGGTGGTAGAGGTCAAAAATGGCTAAGGAGAGAACCGCTCCCAAAAACACAGAGGGCGCTACTCGTGCAGGGAGAAACCTTCTGCATTTCAGAAAGAATTGGGGAATGAGAAACCCTCGGAAAACCGCTTCCTCATACAGGGCGTTCCCCAGAGCTTGACTTAGGAACAACCCCCAAAAACCATAGGGGAGCGCTCCTCCCTGGGGATTCACTTGCGGATTGAAGTTCACCGCCAGTCCCTTGAGCCGCGCGGACATGATTACAGCCAATTGAACGAGAACCCAGAACACTAACATGCCCATGAGACCCTGCAACACTTGCCTGCCCGGTCCGAAACCAAGACTATTTGGCCGAATTCCCGCAGGACGAAGCCAAGTGTAAAAAACCAGAAATGAAGCCAGATTGACGACCAGGGTAGCTTGAACTGTACCTCGGGAAAAAGCGAATACGGATTGCCATATTGGGAGCGGAAAAACCACAGAATTAATCAACCCCGCCATTACGAACACAAGGCCGATCGTCGATAAAAGATAAGCCCAACGCAACTCCTTAACTTTTTTAGACACCTGATCCGGAATTTCCGCGTCTGAGTCTCCCTGCGCCAAAGGAGCACCATTGGGCCAGAGCAGAATCGGGTTGGGCTTTGAACGTTCCCCTGCAAACGACACGATCTGAGTACGGCGAAAGATCATGGGCAATCCCCCATTCATATTGAAAACCTTTGAACCATCTTTCCGAGACTTGTTCATACCGCACGGAGCGTGTTCTCCAAGGTTATTGCTCGCCCCCGTTGAGGTCCAGAATTGGGTCTCCGTTTGCTGGGCCCAAATAATGCTTCAGCGTGAGACCGAGCTCGGCAGGCGGTGCGAACCGATCCCAACGGCCCACAATCTCTCGGCTAGGAGAGATGAGCAAAACTGAAGGAACTTTCTGGATTGCCATTGCCTGGCCGAGTCCGTCCGCTTCGATAAACTTGACAGTTCCGAGGTTCCAATCGTATTGGAGGTCGGTGTTTGCGTCCCCGAGAACAGCAGCTTCCAGAGACTTTCCACCATATTGAGCAATGGCGGTTTGCACAAAGACAAGTTGCGAGCGCGCTTCCGGCGCCGCCTTGCTGGCGAACAGCAGCAGCATCCACTTCCCTTTTGCTCGTGGCAGTGAGGTCGGCACATTGCCTGCAGACTCGGGAACCGGTAGAGCCTCAACTGCTCCTATGTCGGAAGCTTTGCCTAGAGTTTGCATGGAGTTGACTGCGCCTGCAGCGAAACCTGCTATGGAAAGGCCATGGCCAATCGCCGGCGAACCAGGAACCGGCCGAAGAAGCCAATCCAACTTCGGGTCGCCGAAGAGTTCGTCGGCAGCCGTCTCGTGATAGGCAGCAAAGCCAAGGTGCTCATGGCCCGCAATAGACCATTTGGGGAGCGCATCTCCCGGATACCAGTACAGGTTGCGCCTGTAACTCATTCCGCTTTCCGACTCGGCCATACTCGGGACATTCGAGATGATTATGTTGTTGAAGAAGATGTCGGGGCCGGAACCACTAAACGTGGTGCCCTCGGTCATCTTGATGGGAGGCGCGTCCACAGACGGGTTCCAGAACAACGTGTTGTTGTAGATAAGCACGCCGTCTAAAGAACCGTTATCCCAAGTACTTATGAACACTTCTCCCTGACGGCGAGCGAGTTTTGGGCTGCGCCCGTTATTTATGCAGACGTTGTAACGAACGGTGCTGTTCGTAGTTACTTGATTTTCTGCGCCAAATACAGCAAGGCAGTACCCCTGCGCGTCGTGGCCGTAATTGTACTGGACTGTATTGTCGTGGTTCGCAAAGTCGATGTCGTAGATGCCGCCGTCAAAACCGGGCGAATCGGTCCAGAAACCTTCTGTCGCTTGTACGATACAATTCCGGCAGTTCCAGGTCCAAATGCCGTTCGGGGTGCCGATTGTTTCCTTCGGCTGCAACCCGGTCAGCCATGCGGCACTCTTCTCGATCAGTCCGTTTTCCGTTTGGAAGAGAACGATACCGTCTCCGTAGACATCATGCACGAGCGAATTCCGTACGATAACGTCACGCCCTCCGAACACGATGATGCCAGCCCACTCGGTCGTGCGATAAGCCGTAACGCCGTCGATTACGACATCGGCGAGCGTGGCACCGTTCCCTGCAGAACAGACTATTAACCCGGTGGTCTTCGTTTTGGGATTGCCGCTCACATCATGCACGACCAAGTTGCGAATCCGAAAGTGGTGCAAGGCGCCAACGGACGAAGTCGCACCGACGTAAACGCCGTATGGGCTCCCACCAGTGGTCTCAAGATTCTCGATTTCCCATTGCTGTTGGTCGAGCAACTTGATCGCCGCCTCCGCTCCACCGGCCTCAATCACGGGAAGTGCTCCTTTGCCATACGCTCCAATGCGAATGGGGTGCGATTCCAGTCCTGAGCCCTTGGGCCAGAGGGAGCCGGAGCAGTGCGTCCCGCGACGAAACAGAATCGAATCGCCTGGCTTGAAACTAGTTAGTGAGACTCTCTCAATCGTTTTCCAGGCCGTTGCTTCTGCCCTACCCGGAGCAAGATCGGAGCCGGAAGCACAGTCGACGAAATAGGTGGTAGCTTTTGCACTGGAGGCTAGCAGGATGGTCATAAGAATAGCGATACTCGCGTAGCGCATGGTCGTCATGGTCTCCGAAAATGATTTAGCTCTTGCGTCTCGATTAGCGTGTCTGTTGGCGAGAGCCAGAGTCGATTGCACGGCGCTCAAAGGATCCTCCAGCTCGTACCAGATCAGTCGCCGCTGAGCAAACACGACAAAGAGGGCAGCCCGGACGAACTGGACTGCCCGTCTTTCGCTCGTTAGTTGTTATTGCTCTTCACGGGGTTCTGCCACTCGCAATGGCGCCGAGTTGCGCCTGGTGCCGCTCAGTCACTTAGAACGTAAACCGGAGCCCGAACTGCCCCGTCCTCGGACTGCTGTTCACACCGGTGACCGCGGCAAAATTGGCGTCGCCCACCTTGGTTTGTGTGCCTCCAC
>Ga0187869_10003872_pt1 | contig 10709 bp, 10 predicted proteins | sample June2016WEW_13_1_2_FD_132972 | JGI IMG/M metagenome (GOLD analysis project Ga0187869, IMG submission 132972) | Peatland microbial communities from SPRUCE experiment site at the Marcell Experimental Forest, Minnesota, USA - June2016WEW_13_100 | ecosystem: Environmental > Terrestrial > Soil >...
CGCGCGAATTCCCGGTGTCTATCCTTACTCGGTGGTGCCCGGAGGCGTCAAAGATGCCGACGATCTCCGCTATGCGGCGTTACGCGATTATGTAGTGCGCCGGCATTTTGCCAACTTCAACTTTGCCAACGCGCATCTGCTGCGCCTCACAGAAGCTCGCGAAGTTTATCTTTCCTATCGCATTCGTGACACCGTCTACTGGACGCGCAAGAAAGTTCGCCTCCACCCTGGCGAACTGCTGTTGACCGACGGCAAAATCACCGCCCGTGCGCATTGCGGCAACCAGATTTCCGATACGGCCAAGCCCGAGGTTTCCGAGGAAGAGCCGGCCGAAGATGTACTGGACCAGCCCGTAGCGGTCGCGGATGCACCACCCTTTCCGTCCCGGCCCTTCGTCCCTCTGCCCAGCGTCCAGCCGGCATCGCCTCCGCTCTTCGCAGGTAACTTCATTTTCCCGTACGTGCCGATCGGAGTGCCGGTTCCCCCCAAAGGTTGCCCCGCCGGAGATGAAATCGTTGACCGGCACTGCCGTCACAAACACAAACCGCATGTCACTCCCGAGCCCTCATCCATGGTGTTGCTCAGTTCCGGCTTGGTGTTGATCCTGTGGCGATATCGAAAAGGCGGCCGCCCCGTCACCACGTAGCGCATACCTGACCTCGCGAGCAGAGTTGCGGCCAGACTTGCAAGCAGAGTGGATAAGGAAATCCAACCTTTCCACTATGCAAATCATTGCACTGACCACGCCCCCCCCGCGCCCGGTTTCGGGCTTGCATTTCTGCAAGGCACCGGTCATCATTACCGACGGCATAAAGCCGACCACGTACAGGAGTCAACGAATGAAAAGTTCCTTTGTAATCTCTATGCTTGCCGGGAGTGCCCTCTTTCTCGGTGTCGCCTCTTCTCCCGCTATCGCTCAACGAACCGAGTCGGTTTTCAATGGACACAAAATTATCATCCCGGATTCCAGCCTTCCGAAACCCGGCCGCCATCACACCAATTACTTCTTCGTCGATTCCGACCAATCCCAACCCCAGCCGCCTCCTGGGAATGAGACCCCAGCATCCCTGGCCTGCGTCTATCAGTTGGTGACTGGACCAGCCGGTTGTCCGATCACCACCAGCACGAACGTTCCGACCGGCGGCGTTGGCGCAATCGCCATCATCGACGCCGGCGACTATCCAACCGCAGCATCCGATCTGGCAGCCTTCTCCAGTTACTACGGCATACCGGCCGCCGATTTTACGGTGACGTGGCCCGGTAAGAAGAAGCCTCCGGTGTATTCAGATTGGGAAGTGGAGGAGGCGTTGGACATCGAGTGGGCCCACTCCATGGCGCCGCAGGCCAAGCTTTTCCTGGTCGAATCGGTGCTCTGCAACAACCAACAGTGCGCGACCGACCCGACCTGGGCAGCAGTCGAGCTTGGGGCGAAACTCGTGGCCGAAAATGGCGGCGGCGTCATCAGCATGAGCTGGGGAGATTCCGAAATTTCGGAAGAAACCAGTTTCGACAAATACTTCAAACACAAAGACGTAGTTTACTTTGCCGCCTCCGGTGATTCGGGTATAGGCGTCAGCATCTATCCGGGTGCATCTCCCAACGTGGTATCGGTTGGCGGCACCTATTTCGAACGCAATTCCAAAACGGGTGACTTTGAGACCGAGATTTACGGCGGAGGCGGCGGCGACCTCAGTCCGTACGAGCCCCGCCCGAAGTATCAGAACGGCATTGAGAGTATCGTCGGATCGCAGCGGGGATATCCCGATGTTGCCTCCGATTTCTGTTGCGCCGTCATCTACCTCGAGGGCGGCTGGTATTCCGTCGGAGGCACGAGTTGGGCTTCGCCGACCTTTGCCGGCATCGTAAATGCTGCCGGCAGTTTGGAGAAGACGACCGCGGACGAGTTGACCATGATGTACGACGAGTTGGCCAATCCGACCGAGTACGCGGCCGATTTCAATGACATTACTCAGGGCGCCCCGCAGTGCATGGTCGGCTGGGACTTGTGCGCCGGTATTGGCTCAGCGCGAACCTATGCGGGCAAGTGAACCGCCGCGGACTCGGTTTGCTCTGAGCACGGTTAGTTCCGGATGCGGAGCTTGATTTCCGCAGCCCTCCTCTGTCGGCCGCCCCTGGTCCGCATTCTCGGGATTTGGGAGCGGCCGCAGTTCCCCGTGGTGACAATTCAATAGGTTCCCGCGCGCCAAACCTTCACTCGTCAAACCTTAACAACGCCGGTCTTCCGCGTAACCGTGCTGCGCTCTCGCGGTCGCGGTACTAGTGTCTAACTGGAAACGGGGGCGGCGAAATTCCGTGCCCGCGCCTTTCTTGTGATCTAGCATGATGCATGGACAATTGTGCCAGGAGTTGTCGGCGCCGGTTTTCAACTCGTTTCTGGTTCTCAAAGCAAGGGTTTCGGGCCGAGGAAACTTTTGCCTGCTAACTCTATGGGCCTTTCCGAAAAGCCACAGCACGCCATTCGGCGCAGCACGCGGTTGCCGCTGGAAGTTCCGGTGCTGGTGACCAGCCTTGACCCCGCCCGGCAATTTTCCGAGCCCTGCAATACCACTCTGGTGAACGCGCACGGATGCGGGGTGATCGCTCCACGCGAGTTCGAGAAAGGCACTCAGGTCCGGCTTGAAATCGTCCCGGCAAAACGGCACACTACGGCGCGGGTGGCGGAGGTGGTACCACTGGGCGGCGATCCCGAGACCTGGCTGGTCGGACTGGAACTCGACGTTCCCGGCAATTTCTGGGGAATCGAATACGCTCCTTCCGATTGGAAAATCGAAGAAAGCACATTACCTGCCGCAGCGCACCAGCGCTCAGATCAAGAGCCGAGCGCGGAGACGAAGCCGGTTCGTTCGCGACGCTGGCGTTTGACCGACATCAGCGCCGGCGCCTGTTACCTCGAAACAGCCGCGCCCTTTCCCGCCGAAACCCCGGTGTTGCTGAGTTTCCGGATATTGGACACGGAGTGTTTGCTTGACGGAGTGGTGCGGGTGTCGCATCCGCAAACCGGAATGGGAGTCGAGTTTGCGGGTGCACCAGCACACGATCAGCGGGCGCGAGTGGAGGAACTGATCGCTCGGCTGGTGAGCAATCGCGAGGTCCCGAAGATTTTTGTCGGGCGAAAGGAAGGCCAGAAAAAAGAAGGCCAGAAAGAAGGCCAGCACGGCGCGGCGAATCCGGCGCGCGGCGCGGCGCGGGACGCCGAATCGCCCGATCCACTTCTGGAGTTGATCCGCGAAGGTCCTACGCTGACAGCGGAGCAATTTCTGAACGGTTTGCGAGCGCAGCGGCTCGGGCAAGCGCCACGATCCGCGGATTGATGATGGAAATTATAGAGTTTGTAGTTTGTGATTTCTGATTTGCAATTTGAAAGCCTACGTTCCGGCCACGTCAAACCAATTGCAAATTACCAATTACAATTTCCGCAGTATTTTTTGCGCCGACAGATGCGCTCCCGTCAGCAGCAGCATCCCCGAGAAGAACGCCCAGAATATCAGGCTCACCGAGATGGCGAACGGCCCATACACTTCGGCGAAATTCAGCCGGGGCAAGGCGAAGATATAAACATATTTCAGCCCCTCCGAGAGCAATCCCATGATCACCGCCGCTGGCAGAACTCCCCGTGCCGGCACCTTACCGTTCGGCAACAGCCAGTAAACGAGAAAGAAGATACCGATGCTAGCCAAAATCGCAAAAATCTTCATGGACACAAAGTCCACCAGCGTCACATACCAGGCGCCGTAGCCGTGCAGCACGTTCTTCAAGATGGCTACGTTTCCGGCGGTCAATCCGACCGAGAGCAGGGCGAGCGATCCGCAGGCAAAGACCAGCCCGAGCGAGATCAGCTGATTTCCAAAGTAGGAGCGGTTATTGCGAAATCCCCAGACCCGGTTCAGCGCAACTTCAAGCGGCAGGAAAATTCCGGTGGAACTAATCAGCAGCATGACCAGCGAGAATATTTGCGCCCGGTGGTGCTCGCCCACCAGCGCATTCAGGTTCCGGATCACGAATTCCTGGCCGGTCGGAAGATAATCGCGTAACAGATTCTCCACTACGCCATACATCACCCGCGAATGAAACACGTATCGGATCAGCGTCATCAGCAACAGCAGAAACGGAAACAGACTCAGAATAGAATTGGCGGCAACGGAGAAGGCAAACGTATGCACCTCGGTCCGGAGCATGTAGCGTACGGTAGAGCGCAGAAGACCATCCGCCGGAGCCGCACGAAGCTCGGCGGCTCCTTGCTGGTCGGAAAGTTCGATGGGAGTGAGTGAAGACACTGTTTCTCAAATATTATCAAACACTTACGGCTTTTCGCAGGATTTCAACCAGACGCCCGCCAGGTTTGAGCCCCAGCCGCCAAGCGTCGGCATGAACCCGAGTCATGCCATTTTCGCTTCATGCTGCAACTTCGCTCTTGCCAACTGCCATCTTCCTGCTATTATCTGGTGCTTCGTCAGCCGGACCCGGTTGGCGAGTGTGCAGGTAGACGTTTCTGTGCTTAGCAGTGCGACATCGCGCCTTCGTCTTCACGGCTCCACAGTATTTCGTCGCGGGTAACCGTTCGACGAAATATGAGGGAGCCGTTTCTGTTGGTGAAGTGTCACCCTGTGCCCGGCAACGCCACCAAAATTCTTACTGTCGCTTCGAGGGGGTGTCCTTGGTATTGCTTCCCCGTATCGAGTTCCAGTAGACCAGGGCAGACAGACAAGCGATGGCAGAATAATTCTTAGAAGAGGCGAAAGGAGTTTCTTTGTGAGAGAGAAGGGTACTGTGAAGTGGTTCAACGGGGCGAAGGGATACGGATTCATCCAGCGCTCCACCGGCGAGGATGTGTTCGTGCATTTCTCGGCCATCCAGGAGAACGGCTACCGCTCGCTGAACGAAGGCGAGACCGTCGAGTTCGATCTGCTCAAAGGCCCGAAAGGCTTCCAGGCAGGCAACGTCGTGCGCGCGGCATAAAATTTCTCCAAACCAGTTCGCAAACCCTCTCGGAGTGTCGGGAGGGTTTTTTATTTCGGCCCAGGAATCCAGCCCCGAAGGGTGCGCGAGGATCCCACAGAGGGCGCTAGGTCCAGCCCCCGGAGGGGCGTCCGAGCTTAGCCCAACGCTTCAGAATGTGCGTGAAAAACTAAGGGCGCTGATTCTTCACGTCTTGATTGTTGGGTTCTTATTCCGCTCGCGATGACGGGGTCGGCGTATAGGTTGAATAAGCGCCCGCTGGACGGTTCGAGGCGTGGAGGTTTTGGGCGGCCTCGAATGCGATTTGTTGACCGTAGGCACGGATGACCAGGGACATGTCGCTACCGTCGCGCAACATCTGTTCTGCGCCAACGACGCGGCCCGGGTGATCCCAGTCGGGGTCGGTGCGATTGAACTCGTCAATTTCGCGCAGCAGGACAGTGTCCTCGCTCTCGCTTTGGATGGCGTCGCGATGACCAAGGAAAGACATCAGAGTCTCAACACGATGAATGGCCACATTCATTAGATTACGCCACCGGGTGGTGGGTTGCGGACTCGCGGCCTTCATATATGTAGGCCCTTTTTGTGGAGATACGCGGCCAAACGCCGATAACACGCTTGGTCGTCAAATCGCAGTATACCCTTCCAGCGCGTCTTACTCAACAAATATGATCCCAAGCCGTGACCGTCGGGGGGAACCGAAGGTACTCGGGCATCGAGATCCGAGATATTCCAGATAGCCTTTGGGTCTCCGGAAGACATAATCGATTCAATAACTTGTGAGAGCGGGCCAGAAAATATAGGGAGGCAGGCGATTTGGACCGAAGAATCCAGGTCACGGAGATTGCGGAGAATCTGGGCGTGGGTTTGGCGCCAGGCTTCCGCGTTGATGGGGTGGAAGCCGTATTTGGGCCACACGGCGCCGCCAGCGGTGAGTCCAGCATTGAGACGGATGCCTTCGATTTTTAGCAACCGATAGAGCGGGATAGCGTTGGCGAGGAGTTGCGACCCGAGTCCACCTCCCTGGCAAGCGGGAGTGACGCGCAGCATGTCATGGAAGGCGAAACGGCGAGAGAGCCAGATGACGCGACGTGCGACGGCGACCGGAGTTGTGTCGCGATTGATGACGATGCAGTATTTAACGTCGTGATTCCGCTTGATATGAACGCGCAAGGCGCAAGGTGCGTCGGGGTTCTGAGTCAGCATAGAGAAAACGTCTTGATAAGGAGCCGTGCCAAACACGCGCGGCCAGCGGCGTTGCTGAATGCTTAGCAACGGGCCTGGCAAACTCGAGCAGCCCTCGAGTGAGGCGAAGCTGAAACCTTCGGGTACGCGGATTGGAATGTCGCGAATGCGCTCGGGGAGCCACTTCAGGCGGCGACCCCAGAGACTTTCACGATCGGGCAGCCAAAGCTCGAGTTTCGTGCCGAAGGCCACGCCTTACTCCATAACTTCGGCCAACAATTGTATCCGCAATGCCGGGTGCGTTCACATTCACTTAACATTTTTTCTTATAGTTCGGGCTTCTTTTACGCTGACTGGGGGCGGCCCGGGGGCGCCCCCATCCTTGCGCGTCCTTTGCGCAAGAGCCTGCCCTGAGCGAAGTCGAAGGGGTGGGAACCAGACTGATCGCACAACGGGCCTTGCCTCTTACGCCGCGTGCGCCCATTCTCACACTTTCCCAACCTGACCCACCCACCGTGAATCTTGACAATGTGTACACATTTGTGTATTATAAATCCAGACGTCATGAAGCAGAAAAATACTACCGTGAGATATTCGCTGAGCGCGATCAAAAGAAAAGCCGCCCGCGGCGCAAGTAAGACACGAGCCAACGCGCCGGAAGCCCCGGCCGTCGGCGCAGATTTCTGGAAACGCGCCCGGGTGGTCATGCCCAGCGGCAAGACCTCCGTGCATCTGCGCATTGACAGCGACGTATTCGAGTGGTTCAAGAGACAAGGCGAAGGCCATCTCACGCGCATGAACGCGGTTTTGCGATCGTATGTTGATGCGCACGTCGTCGAGAAGAAGTAGCTCTGGGTTCGCGTTACAGTCATGCGCTTGCATTTCCTGTCGGCAGCATCGCTGCCCACCCTTGCAAAAAACGCAAGGATGGGGCACCCACAGTTGTGCTATTGCAGAGAAAACCAGGAAGAAGGGTGGGCCACCCGCCCGCTGGGAGAAGTTAAGAAAAAGACTCCAAGCGAATCCCCCCTCGCAAAAAGCGCGAAAAAGGATGGGCCACCCGCCCAAAAGTGATAGCATTTTGTCACCTAGACCATGCCGACTGAAATGTCCGTATTGACTGCCGCCGAAAGGCAGCGTTTTAAATCATGCCCGGTCGAGTGTAAGATCCTGCGAGATAGAATTACATCGCTCGGTGATTACTTCGCTTCGATAAGTGGCGTCGTCAGCGGTAGCGACACATTTTGGTTCCGCGGTCATTCAGAGCCCCAGTGGGGACTTATACCAGGCGCACTCCGGCCCACGCTAGTTGGTAGCCGAAAGAAGGCGTTGGACCTGATGTCCGATTTCAAGCGGATTGCTGAAGCGAAGTTGTCCCGATTACCCGAGCCCGATGACGAGTTTAAATGGGCGCAGATCGCACAACATTACGGGCTTCCTACGCGGCTCTTGGACTGGACCGAGAGTGCTATAACCGCCCTATATTCTGCTTGTCTTGGGCCGAAAACGGATGGTCTCGTTTTCGTCATAAATCCTATCGAACTCAACAGGCTCAGCGATCCGTCCCGGCCTCGAATACTCGATCCACAAAGCGATCGCGGACTAATCCTCAGATATCTGAAGAGCAGCCCAAGCGAAAGAAAGGCCACGCGGAGTTATCCGGTCGCGGTCAATCCCGTTTGGAGCTCGGAGCGCTTAATTGCCCAAAAGGGAACGTTTACCCTTCACGGCCCCATGTTCAGCCTGAACAAGGCGGGTGTTTCTTCTCTTGTTGGTATTCCGATCATGAAGCAATACAAGAAACAATTAAGGTTCGAGTTGCGGCGCGTTGGCGTTGACGAAATGACACTATTCCCTGAGTTGGAGCATTCTTGTAAGCACCTGAGAATGTGGAGCGGACTGTTGGAGTTCGACTGATGGCCAACCACTACATTCCGTTTGCGAACTCCGCCAGCGATTGGCCCCTAATAGGCTCTTTTTATTCGGGAGCGGCAGGTTGTCGCGTGACGCTTCAATCGGTTCAGAAGGCAGGGTCTAAACCTCTGCCTCAGTGCAGACTTTGGGTGGACGCGAGCGTGGACGGCTTACACTCGCCGGCAGTCGCCGCACCGGAGTACAAGATCAATCGAGATTACAAGGCCTATATTCGGCAGTTCGACGGCTACGATCGAATAGCTGACCCTCAGTTCCAGCGTGCGCCCGACAGAGCCACGACTGCAGAATTCGTTAAGTCCGTCCTCGACGTAGCTCAGGCCGTGCCGGGGTCCGGCTGGCTCTCAGTGCCGCAGCTCCCATATTCCGCCGGCAACGACAGAAACAGAATTAACCGATTACTGGCAGAAACGGCATGGGAATGGAAATCCGCCGCACGGTATCGCGAAAAACTCATCCTCCCCGTCATCCTCCCTGAAGCGGGCCAGACCGACAAAAAGATGGATAGGAATCCGAAAGTGGATCTGGCAAGTGCATGCCTTGAGTCCAGCGGAGCGGATGGCGTGTGGGTTGTGGATTCACGGCTGAATGATCAGGATGGCATGAAGGATTTCGAGAACATCAGGTTTCGAGGTCTCGTAAGTTTCCACGAAGAGCTGAACTCGAAAATACCCAACGAAACCGTCACCGTTGCGGGCCCGTACTGGGGGCTTAACATTATCCTGTGGGCACGAGGATTGATAAAGTTGCCGGCAATCGGCCTAGGAAAGTCCTACCAATACCACATAGCCGGGGGCAGGCAGAACAAGGGGCTATCGAGAGTGGCTTTGTCTCCCCTGAGGCGTTTGGCCCAATGGTCGCCAGATCTGCGGAAATGGCTGGAAGATGCGCTACGGGATCTTCCCAAGAGCGATCCCGCACACATAGAGTTTGAGAAGATTCACCGGGGCTTCGAATCGCTACGGAACGAAGACTTCTCGCGTAGGCAGACGGCGCGCTTTTATAAGGAGTGGCTGGGAAAAATTGAGGCTGTGCCCCCGACCAGCAGGGCACTCTCCTTATACCAAGACTTCTCAGCCGCGTATGTGCTGGGTAAGGGCTTGAAACCTTTGCCTGGGCCGGAAAAGGTGAAGGACCCCGCCCGGATTGCGAAGCAACTCATGGTTAATTGTCTCTAGTGCGCCAGAAACGTTCCACTACGTGGGATTGAACAACCTCGCTGCGAAGTGCGTCCTTCGTGGAAGGTTTTAAAAGTTCCCGACAACCGTGGTGCCACACGGCGAGAAGTCCGATGCCCTGGAGCTTAAAATTTCTTGCGCGCTCACTCATCCCTACTCGCAGAGCGAGCCCTCCTGGAAGTGCGACATAGGAATCCGTCGCGAACAGTCTGTTTGCTGCTGCTTGACCAAGCGCCTCAGAAACACGCGACAGCTTCAACTCCACAGCGACAATCTTCAAATGCAACGGCGCCCACCCATTAATTTTCTGGAAAAAGCCAAGCCGTGGGCTCGTCACGAACCTACCGCCAGCGAGGAGGGTAAGTTCCCTCGAAAGTGCATCGGGCGGTAGAATGTCCGCCATGTCCTCGTTAAGCTTCCGAAAGCTGATCGACCTTCCGGTGTCAGCTTCAGGAATTCTCGACAAGATGTGCAGGCGAACGGGCGGACCTACCGACCGGGTCTGGCCGTAGGACAGCCGAAGTCTGACTCTCACGGGGTCGAGCTTCACGGCCACCAAATCGCAGACTCCCCAGGGAAGCGCGAACTCCGGCTTCACCGTAAGGCCACGGCGAGCCATCCATCGGATTACCGAGCTAGCCATCTCACTCTCTAGATTGAACCGATTCTTGTTGGCGGTAGACAATGGCGAGCACCCTTTAGCGGCATTATCCGCTTTTTTGGAGTGGTCCACATCTTTATTTTCGTGGTTCAACGTATGGAGCGAGCACAAGTTGTTGGAGAAGGCGGGTGGCCCAGCCCATCACATTCTTCCGAACTCACGAGGGTGCCCCGTCCAAGCTTCGCTTGGGCGGGCCCGTACCATCACAACCAGACACCGTCGGCGGGGCGGACCACTATTGACCGGGAAGAGCCACGGGCTATCTTCTGACGTCGACCGAAAAAATCGGGGTGGCGTGCTCCTGCTAGCGCTCGTCGAAAAGGGTCCAACCCGGGACACGCGGACGCCGGTCCTCGGTTTCCTTCCTCGTCGGGAAGCAGCTAGAGAAACCATCCCAATCCCTCCAGATTGGCACGCATGCAAATATGAGAGTGTAAATATTACACTGTTGTGTCTATCTTGCCACAAACTGCCCTAGCATTATCAATCACTTGGAACGCCACAAGGCCATTTTAGCTGACCACAAGTCACTAAGAAACGTCTCACCAGCCTCACCGTTTCGTGTTACATTCGCCTGTACCGCGTCATAATACGTACATTACTATACGTACATTTTTCACAATATAGTGTTTCACGTGAAACACTTTGTAGTTACACCTATTGTATGTACACCGCCTATTTCCCGACCGTCTTAATATCCAGACTCTTCCAAAGATACCAGCAGGCAATCGAGCGATAAGGAGCCCAAGGCTTCGCGATCTTCTCCATCACCGCAG
>Ga0187869_10003877_pt1 | contig 10700 bp, 8 predicted proteins | sample June2016WEW_13_1_2_FD_132972 | JGI IMG/M metagenome (GOLD analysis project Ga0187869, IMG submission 132972) | Peatland microbial communities from SPRUCE experiment site at the Marcell Experimental Forest, Minnesota, USA - June2016WEW_13_100 | ecosystem: Environmental > Terrestrial > Soil >...
ATCGAGCGCGCTCGGGCCGTTTTCGCGCGCGTGGTCGCCCTCCAGCCCGGCCATCCCAACGCCAATTTGCAGCTTGCGCGGATGAGCGTGGCGGAGAATAAGGGCTCGCAGGCCCTGGCCTGTCTCGGTCGGCTCTCCCCCCAGGACCAGGGTGCTCCGGACGCGCAGTTGTTGCGCGCCCAGGCGCTGGATCTTCAGGGAAAACGCACGGAGGCTTTGACGGTGCTCACCGAGCTCGCGCGACAAGCTCCTCGCGACGCTCGAGTGGCATTCTCCCTCGGCATGATGTACGCGAGTTGGAAACGATACGAGGATGCGGAACGAGCGTTCCGGCAAGCGCTGGAGGCCGAGCCGACGAATTTCGATGTCCTTTACAACCTGGCGTTTGCGGCGATGCGGGCAGGTCATCTCGACCGCGCGCAAGAGGTCTTCGCGGTGGCGCTCAAGCAACAGCCCGAGGACGTGGATACGCTCTACAACCTGGCGAGCATTCGATCCGAACAAGGAAATGCCGAGCAGGCCATGGGACTGCTGGTTGAGGCGCAATACCTGGCTCCTCAGCGCCCGGACATTTTACTCTTAATGGCCCAAACGGCTGAGAAGCTGGGCTATTACACGGACACTGCCGCGGCGCTCGACCAGTACTTAAAGCTCAAGCCGACGGATGATGTTGCCCGGCGGGAGCGCGCCTTCGCGTTGGCGCGCACGGCCAAACTGGACGAGGCGCTGCCGGACCTCCGTCGCTACGCGCAAAAGCACCCCGAGGACGCGCGCGGCCTGTACGAGCTGGGTATGGCCGAGACGATGCATGAACGAGACCGAGCCCTCCGGCATTTCAACCGGGCCCTCGAAATTGACCCCAATCTTGAGGCAGCGCGCTCCGCTCGCGCTATGCTGAATTTCCAGGCAGGAAAATTCTCCCAGGCCGTCGAAGATCTCAAGCTGGTCCAGAAGCGCGAGCCCGAAAATTTCAGCGCCCTGGACAGGCTCGGTGAGTCCTATCTCCAACTCGGCCGACGCCAGGAAGCGTTGGACACCCTGAGCCGGGCCGCACAGTTGGCCCCGAACGATCCCACGATCCTCATGCACTACGGCCGTGCGCTCTTGAGGGCCGACCGCAAAGAGGAAGCTGCTGCCGTCCTTCACAAGCTCGAGCAGATAGGGCCGGACGCGCAACGCAGCAGACCCCACAGTGGCCTGCTCGATTTCTTCAATCTCGCCCCCCCACAGCGAAGGGCTCAATACCTGGCTAACATCGAAGGACGGATTCGTATGAACCCGCGGGATCCCAGCCTTCGCGTGCGGCTGGGAAAAGAATTGCTGGCAGAAGGGAAAACGGCCGAGGCCCTGCAAGCGTTCCGCGAAGTCCTGACGCTTACCTCGGAGGCGAACATTCTTGCCGAATGCGGCAAAGCGCTGCTCGGCGGAGAGCAGTACGATGCCGCGCGGGAGTTCCTTGAACGGGCCGTGGCGGCTGACGTTTCTGCGAGTGACGCCCGCCTGGACCTTGCCATCGCCGCCTTTTATGTGGCGGGCCCCGAAGCGGGACTGGCGGAGCTGGGAAAGGTGCCAGCCGGGCAGCGGCGCGGGGATTATTTCCTGCTGCGAGCGCAGATACTGGACGCACAGGGCAGGCCGGATGAAGCCCGGGAAAGTCTGAATCGAGGATTCCGCGCCGCGCCGACTCGTCCCGACCTTTATTTTCAGGCGGCGCTGTTTCTCATCAAGCACGAGCAGTATCAACCCGCGGTGGACTTGTTACAACAGGCGCTGCGAGTCATTCCGGACGAGCCCAAGCTGCTGCTGACCGAGGCCATTGCCTATGGATTAATGGATTGGCAGGAGGAATCCCGGAAGCTGCTCACCGAGATCGAATCGCGTTGGCCGGAGTGGAGCCAGCCTTATCTGATTGATGGGATTATCCTCTCGAGACACGCCAAATTCGCCGAGGCAAAGCCACTCCTGGAGACCGCAGTAGCCTTGGGTTTCAACAACGTCGCAGCTTACTATAGCCTTGCCCTTGCCGATATCGACATCATCCCTCCCGATATTGAGGGCGCGCATCAGGCGATCGTAGGGGCTCTTCGGCTGAGTCCCGACGACGCTTATATCCAGTCACTCGCCGGCAAGATCGCCTACGAGAGGAAGGATTACCAAGCGGCCTTGGAGCATCTCAACGCGGCGGTGCGCATTTGGCCTGATATGATCGAGGCCCACGAGTCCCTCGCCGGCACTTACCGGGCCCTCGGGGAAAGGGAAAAGTCCGCCGCCGAATTGAAAGAGGTGCGGCGCATCAAGCAGCAGATCCGCACTGCGGACCAAGTGCCTCCCTCCTCCCCGGCCAGTCTGCTCTTCTCGGTGCCCGCGCCTCAACCCTAACTGGGAATGAGCCACCTCAGCTCCGGACAATTCGCCCTCGTTTCCTTGCGCCGCCGCTCTCGCGGCAGGCTCCTGGCGGCAGGGCGACCGTGCTCACAGGTCGTCCGTTCGACCGTTCTGGCTGTCGGATTGGCTGGGGGGCTCGGCCTGTCTTGCTGCATTCGGCCAATCGGAACAGGTGCCTGGGTCTCACGCGGAAGCGGGCCAGCGGCTGGCCCAAGCTGGGGACTTAAAAGGCGCGGAGACTGAACTGCGCCGGGCCGCCGAGATTTCCCCAAAAGATCCGCTTGCACTCGCCAGTCTGGCTCAGGTTCTGGAATGCGAAGGCCGCCTGGAGGAGGCGGGTGCGTGGTTCAAGCGTGCCCTCGTGCTCGACCCGAGCAACGACGCCATCCGAGGCAATCTGGTTGTTACCAAGTAGCGGCGCTGCCGTCTTCGAGGTAATACTTCGTGTCACTGCACAGAACGAGCACGCACACCGGGGCGTCGGCAATCAACTTCCCATAATCTGTGGTCGTGGCAATCCTACGCAACATCCCGGGGTCGGTCACAACGACAAATTCCCATGGCTGTATGTTGATGGCCGTGGCCGCCAGACGCCCGCGATCGACGATGTCCTCGATGATCATCCTAGGCACCGATTCGCCCTTCTACGTGCAGACAGAACGGCGTGTTTTCAACATCTCAATCGCGTTCATGGCTGCATTGCCCTCCGAATCCAACAAGTGCTTATGCGATCCAGTCGCGGGTTCGCGACCAGCGGGTTTGCGATCTGGACGACAGTGTGCCACTCCGGGTCCAGGTCGGCGACTGAGGTTAGAGCCAAGAACCGCCGGACGACCTCCCCCGCGACGCCCGGAGCCGGTCTTCTGCATTTCTGCCCTGGTCCCACCATCAGTATGCCTGTCGGTAGGCAATTACTAGCGGAGGCATCAGAACTGATTATATAGCGGCCTGCGGCTTGCTGCTAATGTTCTGGTCTGCGACTGACCTACCCTAAGCCAGCCCCCCCAGCGTGGGGCAATCGATTTGAAATATCCCAGATTTCGCTGCCGTGATTCTGGCAATGGCTCCGATCAACGGACGGGCAGGCCCTACCTGGATGTCGGCGACGTTCCTGGCAAAGAATGCGCATGCTTTGTTGCCGACGGTGGACTGGATTGAACAATCGCGGCTTGCGGTGAATGAGTTGGTTGACGTGGTAGGCAGACCGCAGCTGGAGGCCGTGCAATATCGGAACAATGTTTATACAATATCTTTAAACAATACTTGACAAATAACTTTTTGTGCTGTCATAGTAGCGCTGGATTGGCGCTCGGAGAAAGGAAGAAGGTGGGGTTCCCCTGTGGTGAGACAAACATTAAGGCACTGTTCGCCGTTCAATTTCCAACTTAGGCAAAGTGCGGTCCTCAACAAAGACAGAGGAGGAGTCATGAAACTTTTCCTATTGAGAAGTTTTTGTGGTCTGGCGGCAGCTTGGGGACTACACAATTACTGTGACGGTCAAGGGTTTCGAGAACATGATCCGCTCCGGCATCAGGTTGGAGGTAGTACAGACTGCCCGGATTGATTTCGTTTTGCGGCTGGGGGCCGCGACGCAAACGTTGCAGGTGGTGGCGAATGCCTCTCCAATGAACCAGGAGAACTCGGAGTTGAAAACTGGGATTTCGCCAGAAACGCTTCAGGAGCTACCTTTTTTTGTTCTGAGTGATGGTGATCACTATGACGAGAAAACCTTCTTTTGATTTGAAGCTCTCCTCCGCTAGCCAATCTTCTGGCGGGTCGACCCGGCGTGCGTTTCTCAAAGGTGCTGCCGTGGTTGCCGCTACCACGCTTGCCACTCCCACAATGAGCAAGGCAGCTGAGCCCAATCCGGTTCCCACAGTCGATTTCTGTGGTCACAAGGTAACTCGGCTCGTTGCCGGCGCCAACCCTTTGTACGGTTACTCTCACTTCAACATGATCATGGACGCGACCTACCTGGAATACTTCACCGACGAGGGGGTAGTCCAGTTCATGCTCAATTGCGAGAAGAAAGGCATCAACAGTTGGCAAGGGAATTTCGCCGCGTGCGCGCAGCGACAATACCCCATGATCCGTGACGCGGGATGCAAGATGAAGTTCATCGCACTCTCCGACCCCTGGGACTTCAATTCCAGGGCCAAGACCGCTGTGGACCAAAATGATGCGATCATAAGGCAGCTTTCGACACTTGCCAAAGCGAAACCCATCATTATCGCGCATCACGGAAACGTGACAGACAACCTCTACCGGGAAGGGAAGCTTGATCTGGTTCGTACTTTTCTGGACAAGGTACACGACCTGGGGTTTCCAGCCGGGGTGTCAACCCACAACCCGGCTGTTATCGTTGAGATCGAGGAAAAGGGTTGGCCGGTGGACTTTTACCAAGCCTGCTTCTACCGCCAGTCGCGCAACGCCGAGGACTACCGAAGGGACATCAACGTGGTGCCAGAGGGCGAAGCCTATTTGAGTACGGACCCTCCGGTCATGTGCAAAGTGATTCGCCAGGTTTCCAAACCGTGCTTGGGCTTCAAGATCTTGGCTGCCGGCAGAAAGTGCACTTCGCCAGAGTCGATACGCCAAGCATTTAAGTTCGCATATGAGAATATCAAGCCTATTGACGTTCTAATTGTGGGGATGTTCCCGAAGTACAAAGATCAGATCGGGGAGAACACCGGGTACGCTCGGCAATTTGCCGCGTAGAAGCGAGCCCAAGCGCGCTGACAACTGGGGCTTGCATCTGGGGCGACGGCTGTCGAAATCTATTGTGCATCCTAGCCGAAGCAGCGTGCGCCGTCGTCCCGGTTCGTGTATCCCGACTCGAACAGCATGATCATAGGCAAGCCCACCGCGTCCAGCCCTTTCAGCGGTGCTCCCGTCAACCCCTCCGGTCGTCCGAATCCGCCTCGAAATTAGGCTTTCCCAGGGAGGGCACACTCAGCCCAACGAAATGACCAGCGGAGACATTGAGGATGCGGATTCGGGCCTGCTCGATGTGCTCCTGCATTCTCTTGCCGGCTTCGACCGAATTTCGGTTCTTTATGGCGCTCACGATTGCAGAGTGCCCAACCCATGGAGTGGAAGGCGCGTATTGTGCAAGCATTGAATCAAATCGAACAACATGGTCGAGGACTACTCGAACTGAGTTGATCAGCTTAGCGTTTTTGGTTAGTTCAGCGATACACATGTGGAACTTCACGTTCATCGCGGCCAAGTTCGTTGAGATCGTCCATGCTGATAGATCCTTTTCTTCCGTCAGAACCATTTCCTGCAGACTTTGAATGTGGCTCTCGGTCGCACGTTGAGCTGCAATCTGGGCGCAAGCTGATTCGAGAATTAATCTCAGCTCGTAAATATCACTGATATCTTGCAACCCAATTGGTGCGATAAGGTATCCTCGCCGGTGAAACGGCAATAGCCAGCCTTCCTGTTTCAACCTCATGCAAGCTTCCCTAAAAGGAGTTTTACTCAAGCGTAATCTTCTCAAAATCTGGTATTCCTCCAAGGCACTCCCAGGGAGCAGTTGGAACGTTAGAATTTGGCGTTTCAGCTCGTTGTAAACTAGGTCCGTTGCGGTGTTTTTCTTCGTTTTGTTAGTTGTGATCACAGCTCTCCCGACTCCAAAACGTCAAGATAGCTTGCTCTCTCGACGCGCATCGAGGTTTCTACTTTGGAGATCTGTCTACTAGGCCGCGCAACTTTACTCCCGACCCAAAAAATCACTGCGTTGAGTGAGGCCCTCATCGTGGAGGTCAGTTTCGGCTGCCACACAACTTCCGTCGCAATGGAAAGATATAGTTTCATAATACCCAATAAATGTCAAAAAAATCAGCTCGGAAGATAATGTTCCTGGCAAGTCAATATGTCCGCTTTCCTTGACAGATGAAACGACCGGATTCCCCCTTTTTTTCGCGCTGACCAAAGGAGCCTGTGGGCGACTGAGGTTAGAACCAAGAACCGCCGGACGACCTCCCCCGCCACGCCCGGAGCCGGTCTTCTGCATTTCTGCCCTGGTCCCACCATCAATATGCCTGTAGGTAGGCAATTACTAGCGGAGGCATCAGAACTGATTGTATAGCGGCCTGCGGCTTGCTGCTAATGTTCTGGTCTGCGATTGACCTACCCTAAGCCAGACTCCCCAGCGTGGGACAATCGATATGAAATATCCCAGATTTCGCTGCCGTGATTCTGGCAATGGCTCCGATCAACGGACGGGCATGCCCTACGACATCTGGAAGTGGGCGACGTTCCTGGTAAAGAATGGGCAGGCTTTGCCGCCGATGGTGGAGTGGATTGAACAATCGCGGCTTGCGGTGGACGAGTTGGTTGACGTGGTGGGCGGACCGCAGATGGAGGCCGTGCAGTATCGTAAGAATGTTTGTAAAGTATCCTGACAAAATACTTGACAAATAACTTTTTGTGCTGTCATAGTAGCGCCGGATTGGCGCTCGGAGAAAAGAAGAAGGTGGGGCTCCCCTGTGGTGAGGCAAACCTTAAGACTTTGTTCGCCGTTCAATTACCAACTTAGGCAAAGTGCGGCCCTCAACAAAGACAACGGTATCGTCCGCGCCACGGAATCCAACAACAAGGGCTACTATGTGGTGCCCCTGTTACAGCCCGGGAATTACACCATAACCGCGAAGGCCAACGGCTTCCAGACTATAGCCCGCGGCGGCATTAAGCTGGAGGCGACGCAGAATGCCCGGATTGATTTCGCTTTGCAGGTGGGGGCCACGCAGCACAGCGTGGAAGTGGTGGTGAACGTTAGTCCCCTGAACCAGGAGAACGCGGAATTGAAAACCGGAATTTCGCATGAAACGCTCCAGCAGCTACCCTTGAATAGTTTCAGGCGGGCCGCGCAATCCCACCCGCACCCAACACCGAGCGGTGCACGCATGTCCCAGAGATTGGCGGGTGTGCGGCCAGCCCAGTATCGCCTCGCCGCCAAGTATTCGAGATCAGAGCCGTATGCGCTCATGAGCGCCCGTACGGATCCGTGCGGGGGGTATCAGACAACTGGCATCCCTGCCGCGACCGGTTTCCTTACTCTACTCTTCACGAGAACTCCAAATCAGGAGGATGATCATGACAACGCCTTACTCGTCAAAGAGTGCACTTTGTTTGCTGACGACTGCGGTCTGTGTTGCCGTACTCGTACCAGCGTTGGCTGTGGCGCAACTCTACACCGGTTCATTAACCGGTCTAGTGACGGATCCTTCAAGCGCCGTCATCCCCAATGCCCACGTCCGGTTGGTCGACGAGCAGAAGGGCTATTCCTTCACAGCCGACACGGACGCAACCGGGCGGTATTTGTTCCGTAGCGTCCCTCCGGGGAGCTACAAGCTATCGGTGCAGGCGCAGGGCTTCCAGGCGCAAGAGCAGGCCGGTATTAAGGTCGATGTCAACCAAAACGTCACGGTCAACCTCCCGCTAAAGGTGGGTGCTACGTTGCAGGTCGTGGAGGTTACTGCCGCGGCGCCGGTGCTTTCCACGCAGGATGCGGTAGCCGGCCAAGTAGTCGACAGGCGATTTATCAACGACCTGCCGCTGGTGGGCCGTTCCGTGACCGACTTGGTGATACTCACTCCGGGCGTGACGGAAGTGGACACCGCTTGCGGCCTCTGCACGGCCAACAACTTCATTTCAAACGGCACGCGCAACTCCACCGCCGACGTCCTAATGGACGGCGTGACTACGACCAACTTCGACCAGAACGGCGGCATCTTGTCCCCGCTGTACACGCCTTCGGTGGACGCGGTAGAGGAATTCGTGGTGCAGGAGTCGAATTTCAGCGCGGAATACGGCTTCACGGGAGCAACCGTCGTCAACATGGTGATCCGCTCTGGGACGAACCAGTTCCACGGAAGCGCCTACGACTTTCTCCGCAACCAGAAAATGGATGCCAACGACTTCTTCAGCAACGCGGCCGGACTCCCCCTGCCGCCGTTGAAAAGAAATAATTTCGGAGCCACGGTCGGCGGCCCGATCAAGCACGATAAAACCTTCTTTTTCTTTGACTATGAGGGCACTCGCCAGGCAACGCTCAGCACCTTCACGGCGGGCGTGCCGAGTGCGGCGGAACGTACAGGCAATTTCGGCGAGCTCTGCGGTCTGGCGGGCGGAAGCTTCGATGCAAACGGCATGTGCTCCGCCGATGCCGGCCAGATCTGGGATCCTTACACCGGCGTGTATAACGCGGATTTAGGCGGCCCGGTGCGCTCAGGCTACATTCCCTTCGATAATCTGATCACGTACATGAGCCCCGGCAGCCCCAATCTGAACGGCACCAATCTTCAGCTTCCGGCGAGTCCCGGCAATCTTATTGACCCGATCGCGTTAAAGATGATGCCGTATTTCCCGCTGCCGAATATTGGCGTCGGAACCGCAGCCTACAATCAGTACACGAATTGGCAAGGTGCGGCAGCCGCCCATGGGATCGGCAACCAGTTCGATGTCAAAATCGATCAGCGATTCAGCGACAAAGATCTCCTGGCGGTCCGGTACTCGCGCTCCTCGCGCCCCGGCTCTGCGACTCCCGCCTGTTACGGAAACGTCGCTGACCCGTGCACCACCGGTCCCTTCCCCATGGACTCCAACCTGGTGGCGATCAATCATACGCATACCTTCAGCCCCTCGCTGCTGCTGACGATGTCCTATGGGCTGGCGCGAAACTTCTATTTTGATGAATCCATTGCCGCAGAATCTCAATACAAAGGGCTGTCCCCGGTGGCAACCCTCGGGATGCCGCAGTACATGGATGCTTCGGGAATCCCGTTTATTCCATCGATTGCACTGGGAAACTACACATCACCCAATATCACTAGCACCAATCTGGGCACCCAGCCCTGGGGCTATTCGCGGCAAGGGACCGAGACACACCAACTCCTCGCCACCCTGAACTGGGTGAAGGGCGCGCACGATTTGAAATTCGGGTTCGACGGCCGGCTGCATCGCACCAGTTTCACGCAGCCTGGAACTCCGGGAGGATACTTCACTTTCGATTTCAGCGGTACGTCCGAATTTCCCGCCTCGGGCGGCGGCGACGGCATGGCCAGTTTCCTGACCGGCGTCGGCGGCCCGGCGTCCTGGGGCCAGTATGAAATTCCGAATTACGTCACCACGCAGAGTTTCCAATACGGTGGCTTCGTCCAGGATAACTGGAAGTTCAACCGGAAACTGACGCTGAACATCGGGCTCCGCTACGATGTGAGCACTCCCCGCAGCGAGCGTTACAACCGCATGAACGGGTTCGACCCGAACGTTGTGTCACCCCTCACGGTTCCGGCGTTGGGAACCCTGCACGGCGGCGAGATTTTCATGAGTCCCAGTCACCGCAACAACTTCAATACGGATTACGGGGATGTAGGGCCACGCATTGGCTTTGCCTATAAGGTGTTCGACAAAACCGTGTTGCGCGGCGGTTATGGGATCTTCTATTCGACCGTCAAATCCGGCGCGGCCGGCACGGGTGCTCTCGGGTGGCAGGGCTATGACGAAGTCACGAACTGGTACCCGCTGAATCCCAGCGACGGCGCGACACCTTTTGGGAGATTGAGCAACCCGTTCCCCAACGGCGTGAGGCTTCCGCCGGGAAATTCTTTAGGTCTGCTCAACGACGTGGGTCTGTCTGCATTCGGACCGGTCGCCAGCATCGACTCCCCAAACCCCTACGAACAATCCTGGAGCTTTGGTATCCAGCATGAATTGCCGTCCAGCATCCTGCTGGATGTGAGTTATATCGGCAAGAAGGGCACTCACCTCTACTTCTCCGGGGCCGGAGGGCTGAACCACTTAGGCCCGGAGATCGAGCAATACAACTCCAGTCAGATTGCCGCGCTGAATACCTATGTGAGCAATCCGTTCCAAGGGATCATCACGGACCCGAACAGTGGGTTATCGGCTGGGGCGGTTCAGGCATCTCAGCTCCAATTGCCGTTCCCGCAATTCACCAGCGTCGGCGGCGAGGATCCGCCCTGGGCCAATTCCAGCTACAACGCTTTGCAGCTGAAAGCCGAGAAACGCTTCTCTCACGGTCTGCAGTTTTTGGCGACTTATGTCTGGTCCAAGTCTCTGGATAACGCTTCGTCCACCGGTGGTGGCGTCACCTGGCTGGGGGGGATCACGCATCTGGCCGATCCGAACAATCGCCAGCTCGAACGAGGCTTGTCCACATGGGACCTTCCTTCAGTGCTGCAATTCAGCTATACCTACGAACTGCCCATCGGAAAAGGCAAACCCCTGCTTGGCAAAGCCAACGCCGTTGTGAACGGGTTCCTTGGCGGCTGGCAGACCAACGGCAT
>Ga0187869_10003888_pt1 | contig 10683 bp, 8 predicted proteins | sample June2016WEW_13_1_2_FD_132972 | JGI IMG/M metagenome (GOLD analysis project Ga0187869, IMG submission 132972) | Peatland microbial communities from SPRUCE experiment site at the Marcell Experimental Forest, Minnesota, USA - June2016WEW_13_100 | ecosystem: Environmental > Terrestrial > Soil >...
GGCGCGACGATCGCGGATCACTATTCGCGGCTTGCCATGTCCCTCCATCCGGAATTGCCGCCGGAATTGAAACGCCTGGCCTGGCTGGAATTGGACAGCGATCCGGGCCGCGAATATTGGTTTGCGATGAACCTGATGGGCCAGTACGCCTCGGCCAATCACGCGATGATTCATCAGAAGATCGCCCGCGCTCTGGGCGCGAATGTCCTGGCGGGAGTGGAGAACCATCACAATTTCGCATGGAAGGAAACGCATTGCGGGCGGGAGATGATCGTGCATCGCAAGGGGGCGACGCCGGCGGGCAAAGGCGTGCTCGGCGTGATCCCCGGCTCGATGGCGTCGCCGGGGTTTGTCGTTCGCGGCCGGGGCGAGGAAAGTTCGCTCAATTCCGCCAGCCACGGCGCCGGCCGAGTCATGAGCCGAAGGGCCGCCAAGCTCAAATTCCGGTGGTCGCACGTCCGCCCGGCCCTGGCCGCTGCGGGGGTTCGGTTGCTCTCGGCCGGAATCGACGAGGTCCCCGGCGTCTACAAAGACATCCACCGCGTCATGGCCGCACAGAAAGATTTGGTGGACGTCATCGGCCGGTTCGATCCTAAGATCGTGAAAATGGCCGAGGGCGGCCGGGCGGAGGACTAGCATCGACCCAAGTTGCTCGGCGGCGAGCGGCTGACAATCAGATTCAGGAGTTGCCTTGTCGAATTCAAACCGTCTTCAATCCGAGACCTCCCCCTATCTGCTTCAGCACGCGCACAATCCCGTGGATTGGCATCCCTGGGGCGAGGAAGCGTTGCAGCGTGCGCGGCGGGAGGATCGGCCGATCTTTCTCTCCGTCGGCTACAGCACCTGCTACTGGTGCCACGTCATGGAACGCGAATGCTTCGAAAACAATGCGATTGCCGAGCAGATGAACGGGGCGTTCGTCAATATCAAGGTGGATCGCGAGGAGCGTCCGGACGTGGATCAGCTTTACATGACGGCCGTGCAGGTCATCACCCGGCAGGGGGGATGGCCGATGAGCGTTTTCCTCACGCCCGATCTGCGGCCATTTTTCGCCGGGACCTATTTTCCACCGGCCGATTCCCGCGGGCGGCCGGGATTTCCGAAGATTCTGGCGGCAATAGAGGATGCGTTTCGCCGCCGCCGCGATGACGTGAACGCATCGGCCGAGCAAATCAGCGGGATTCTTCGCCAAATATCCCGGCCCCGCGGGCCCGCGGCGAGCACCAAAATCGACCAAGCCTGGGTGAAGGAATTGATCGATCGAAGCACAGCCGATTTCGACGAAGAGCTTGGCGGATTCGGAACCGCCCCCAAATTCCCTCGCCAGACGCTGCTGGAGCTTTTGCTGGTGTATCTGCGCGAGAACCCCGATCCCGAACTCATGCGGATGCTGAGCCGGTCTTTGGACGCGATGGCGTACGGCGGGATTCGCGACCATCTTGGCGGGGGATTCCATCGCTATAGCACCGACGCCCGCTGGCTTGTGCCGCATTTTGAAATCATGCTCTATGACAACGCGATGCTCCTATGGATTTATGCCGAAGCCCATCGCCAGACCGGCCAGGCCCGCTACGCCGCGATCGCGCGGGGGATCGCGGATTTCGTGCTCAGGGAAATGACCGCCGACAGCGGCGGGTTCTTCACCGCCTTCGATGCCGAAGTGGACGGCAAGGAAGGGGACAACTATCTCTGGACCCGCCGCGAAGTGTCCGATGCACTGGCCGGAAAGTCGGACGTGGAAAAGTTTTGCAGAGTTTTTGGCTTGGATGATGGCCCGAACTTCAGCGATCCCCATCATGGCGACGGGGTGCCCGACAGAAATGTGCTGGTTCTGGCCGACCCAGACAACGGATCGGCGTTGACCGACCCGGAGTTGGAGCGGTCGCGGCAAATTTTGTACGGGATTCGGCGGACGCGCAAACAGCCGATCCTGGATCGAAAGGTTCTCACCAGTTGGAACGCGCTGATGATCCGGGGCCTTGGCCATGCGGCGAACGTTCTGAACGAACCGCGGTATCTGAAGGCCGCGCAGGCCTGCGCGGATTTCCTGCTGGCGGCTCATCGCAATGGCGACGGCGGGCTGCTGCGCGTCAGCGTTGGCGTGGCGGCGAAACAGCCGGCGTTCCTGGACGATTACGCGTTTTTGATTCAGGCGTTGCTGGCGCTGCCCGGCGGGGAATACCGCGATCGGGCGGCCGAATTGGCCGGAATCATGCGGGATCGTTTTTCCGCCGGCGCGGACGGAGGATTTTTCTATACGGACGAGCAAGCCACGGATTTGATCGTGCGGCAAATGGTCGGCAGCGACAGCCCGCTTCCCAGCGGCAACGGGGTGGCCGCCGTCGCTCTGATGGAACTGGGCGATTGGAAAGCCGCCGAGGCAACGATCTCGGCGTTTGCCGGACAGATGGAAGGCGCCGGCGAGGGGATGAGCGCGCTGGTGCAGGCGGCGATGCTGTACGTCCGAAACCGGGGCGAGATCATTGTCGCCGGCGAAACCCAGGGCGAATTTCCCCGGTCGCCGGCCGAACTGGCGGCGTATGTCACGGACATGGATGCGGAATGGGATGGACCGCTGCTTCGCGTCACTTGCCGGGTGGCTCCGGGATATCATCTCAACGCTCACGATGCCGCCGTCGAGCCGACGCGCCTGAGCGTCACCGGCGGGGCGGTGGAGTCGATTGAATATCCGCCCGGCGAGTTGCGGAATCGATTTGAGATTTCAGTGGGCTTCAAATCGGCTCCATCGGGAACGGTGAGACTGAATCTTTCATATCAGGCCTGCGACGCGGGCGCGTGTTTACCGCCGACCACCCGCACATTTGAAATCGCTCCGGGTACGTGACACATTCTGCAAGCCCTCTTCTTTCCCTCCCCTTGTACTCAGGGGGAGGGTCAGGGTGGGGGTTTCGTAGGCCAATCGACGTTCGACCCCCACCCCAACCCTCCCCCTGAGTACATGGGGAGGGGGAAACCCAATCGCTCCGGCGAATTGAAGCGGCGAGTCATTTGGGCTACTTTGCGGCGATTATGATTGTCACCAGCGCTGCCGTGGAGATTTCCGTAACCGATCGGCTGCCGGCAAACGTGCCGGCGGTGGTGGTCTTCGTTGCACAAAACGAATCGTCGGCGCCGCCGGCGGCGAGGCGAGCGGGCAAAGACGTCGCCGCCAGCGTCGATCGGCTCCTGTCCGCCGGCGTCGCGGGGGGGAAGGCCAAGGAAGTTGTGTTCGACCTGGTGGGCGAGGGGCGTTCCGCGCGGCGTGTATTTGTCGTGGGTTTGGGCAAGGCGGACAAAATTTCCACGGAGACGATTCGTCGATCCGCCGGCGCCGCGCTGCGGGCGTTGCGAAAGCAGCGCGTTGCCCGGGCGGCGGTGATCCTGCCGGACGTAAAGGCGATCTCGACGGATGCCGCCGCCGACGCGGTTGCGACCGGAACGTTTTTGGCGGCCTTCGACTATCGCCAATACAAGGGAACCGCTTCAAAAGAGGGCGACAACGGCGACGAGCAGGCCGGCAAATCCATCGCGATATGGATCGTTGCCGATGGGTTGGCGATCGCCCGGGCGGCGGTTGAGCGGGCCAGGATTGTCTGCACCGGACAGAATTTCGCCCGCACGATCGCCTCTCGGCCGGGCAACGACGTCAACCCGCCAACGCTGGCAAAACAAGCTCAGGCGATGGCTCGGGCGGCCGGCCTGCGGTGCACCGTGATGGATGAAAAGCAAATGGCCCGGCTGGGAATGGGCGGCATATTGGCAGTGGGTGGCGGCAGCATTCACACGCCGCCGCGGTTGATCGTTCTGGATCATCGCCCGGCGAAAGGAAACGGCCAAACGCTGCTGGTCGTCGGGAAGGCGATCACGTTCGACAGCGGGGGGATTTCCATCAAGCCCGCGGACAAAATGGGGAAAATGATTTTCGACAAATGCGGCGCCATGGCCGTGCTGGGATTGATGTACGCGGCCGCCAAGCTGAAATTGCCCGTCCGCATCGTCGGGGTCCTGGCCAGCGCCGAAAACGTGCTCAGTTCCAGGGCGTATCGCCCGGGCGACATCCTTCGCATGTACAACGGCGTGACCGTGGAGGTGACCAACACGGATGCCGAGGGCCGACTGGTCCTCGGCGACGCCTTGGCCTGGGGGATCGAGACCTACAAGCCGGCCGCCGTGGTCGATCTGGCGACGCTCACCGGCGGCGTCATCGTGGCCCTCGGCCGGTCCATCGCCGGCGTCATGGGCAACAACGACCAGCTCGTCAAAGAACTGACCGACGCCGGACAGACCGAGGGTGAACAAATCTGGCGATTGCCCCTGAATCAGGAGCATCGCGAGTTTATTAAGTCCGAATCGGCCGACATCGTGAACGCCGCCGGCAGGGAAGGCCATCCCCTGCAAGGCGGCGCGTTTTTGAGTTATTTTGTGCCCGATGACAATTCCGTTCCGTGGGCGCACCTGGACATTGCCGGGGTGGCGGATACGGAGAAGGAATTGCCGTATTATTCCATCGGGGCAACGGGCTGGGGCGTGCGGACGCTGGTTCGATGGGCGGAATCGCGCGCGGCGAAATAGAAGGCGGCGAAAGGCCACCGTGGATCAAAAGCGGTCTCTGGAAACGATCGCGGTGCTTGTTTGCCTGTTTCTTTTGGGATCGGCGAAGGGAGATGACTTGAAGAGTTTCCTGAAGTGGACACCGACGCCCCCCATGGGCTGGAACAGTTGGGATTGCTACGGCACCGCGATCACCGAGGCGCAAACCAAAGCCAACGCCGCCTACATGGCCGAACACCTGGCCAAACACGGCTGGCAATACGTTGTCGTGGATATCCAGTGGTATGAGCCGGATGCCAAGGGTTGGGAATACCGCGCGGGCGCGAAGCTTGAAATGGACGGCAACGGCCGGCTGTTGCCGGCGGTCAAACGGTTCCCATCCGCCGCCGATTCGGGTGGTTTCAAATCGCTTGCGGATTACGTGCATGACAAAGGCCTGAAATTTGGTGTCCACATACTGCGGGGGATTCCACGGCAGGCGGTTGCCGCCAATACGCCGATTCTGGGCACGAAGGTTGGCGCGGCGGATATCGCGGACACGTCCAGCACGTGCCGCTGGAATTCGGATATGTACGGCGTGGACGTGGGCAAGCCGGGGGGGCAGGAATACTACGATTCCATCTTTGCCCAATTCGCCGAGTGGGGCATCGATTTTGTGAAGGTGGACGATCTTTCCAGGCCCTATCACCAGGCCGAGATCGGGGCGATTCGCCGAGCGATCGACAAGAGCGGGCGGGCAATTGTTTTCAGCACTTCGCCGGGCGCGACTCCGCTGGACCGGGCCGGCGACATTGCGGCCCATGCCAATATCTGGAGAATTTCCGATGATTTTTGGGACAACTGGGGTCTGTTGAAGGAGCAATTCCAGCGCTGCTCCGACTGGGCGCCGTTCAGTGGGGGCGGACATTATCCCGATGCGGACATGTTGCCGCTGGGCGCGATCCGGGCGTCCCAAAATTCCCACACGCGTTTGACGAAAGATGAGCAATACACGCTGATGACGCTCTGGTCGATTTGCCGCTCGCCGCTGATTTTCGGCGGAGATTTGCCGCAGACGGATGAGTTCACCCTGTCGCTGCTCACTAATGACGAAGTGCTCGCGGTGGACCAGCACAGCAGCGGGGGCCGGCAATTGTTTCGCAATGGCGATTTGATCGCCTGGACGGCGGATGCGGACGGTTCGAGCGACAAATATCTGGCGGTTTTCAACGCGCGGGATGAGCCGGATGCTCGGGCCGCCACCGTTTCCATATCGTTGAAAGAGGTTGGTTTTGACGGGTCTTGCAAAGTGCGGGACCTGTGGAAAGCGCGGGACGTTGGAGTGTTCACCAAAACATTCGAGCCGCTGGTCGCGCCTCACGGGGCGGGGCTGTATCGCGTATCATTGGAAAGGTGATTTCGCCAAGAACCTGCCGACTGAAGTCGGCAGGCCGCTACGAAGATTTTGGAAATGCTCTGATGTTCCGTTGAAGGAGTAAGATCATGGTTTCTTCAGCCGTCACGTTGTTCACGTTGCTGTTTTCGGTGCTGGTTCCGCAGAAAATGTGGTATGCGCCGAGCCAGCCCCTGACCGTCACCATCAAATCCGATAAGGACGTGACGCTGGAACTGACCGATTTCTCGGGCAAAGTGATCGCGGCCAAAGGGGCGGCGGATGTGGCGGCTGGGCAGTCGGCGGACCTGAAAACCATCTTTCCTGACACGAATAATCCCGGCACGTTCGTGCTGTACGCTTTGGCGAAAGGTTCCTCGCCGTCACAAGCCGGTCCGCCGAAGGATTTTCTTGGCACGCCCCTGGTGATCGAAGTGTTGCCGCAGACGCAGCAACCGCAGGCGGCGGTGGTCACACACGTGCTGCCGCTGCAATACGCGGTGATGACGACCGAATCCGGGGCGTTGACGGAAGTCTTTTACTATGATGCCGCGCCGCACACCGTGGACAATTTCCTCGCGCTGGCGTCGGGGGGATATTATGACGGTTTGGTATTTCACCGGGTGGTTCCCGGTTTCGTGATTCAAGGCGGCGATCCGCTTGGAGCGGACGCCGATGCCCAAAAAAGAGGGACCGGCGGCCCCGGCTATACCATCATCGCCGAGTTCAGCGACAAGCCGCACGCCGAGGGCGTTCTTTCCATGGCTCGCGCCAGCGATCCCAACAGCGCCGGGAGCCAATTCTTTGTCTGCCTGAATTATGCCAACACCCAGCAACTGGATCATCAATACACGGCATTCGGCAAAGTCGTGGACGGGATGGACGCGGTGAAAGCGATCGCCGGCGCCAAGGTTCAGGACGAGAAGCCCGAGCATCCGGCGGCGATTACCAAAGTCGAGGTTTTCCCGGTGACGGCGCAGAAGGATCCGTACGCCTCGATCATGTCGAACCAGGCGAAATGACAAAGCTGGCGTAATCGGATAAAAGGAAGAAGAGCCGCCTTGCAAGGCGGCCGGGTCCGATGCAAGGGTTGGCCGCGAACCGGGTCAGGTCCGAGAGGAAGCAGCCCTAAGTGTCACCAGCTTTGTGCCGTCGTCCCCCCGGCCGCTCTGCGGGGCGGTTTTTTCATGCGCCGTAAGCCCCCCAAAAAAGCGGACCACCGAGTTGTAATGTCAGTGGTCCGCAACGAATTTTAGTTGGCGATGATCTCTCAAGCGCGACGACGGCGGGCGAGCAGGCCCAGCGCACCGAGGCCCAGCAGGCCGAGGGAAGCCGGCTCCGGAACCGTGGGGTACTGGCGGAGCGTAAACGTGTTCGCGGCTTGGTCCGGCACCGTCAGGTCAAACGCGACCGACAAAGTGTTGCCGTTCGTGACGCTCCCCTGAGACATGTCGATCGTGTAGGGCTGCAACTGCATGGTTGCGAAGTTGCTGTTGCTGTTGGGCGGGGTGAAGTTCACCAGAGTATTGTCGATGGAGAAGTTGCCGTCCGTGCCGATGCCGAGTTCCTCGTGAAAGTCCGTCCACGTTATCGGGGGGATGACGGTGTTCGATATCCCTTCGCCCACGATATAGGTGTTCGTGCCGCCACTGTTCTCGGTAGTAAAAGTGATGTCGATCGGCCCCAGTCCAGTAAAGTCTTTGCCCGTGATAATGATGCTGTTGTCTAAGATAGACACGGACGCCGTGCCGTTGCCGTTGCCGATGACAGTGTATCCGGTGATGATCGCCCCATTAGCGGCGGCACCGATGCCGGCTAGAGCGGCGCTCGCCACGGCACCGATCACCAACGCCCGCAAACGCGTTTGTTTAATCCGCATGACGTAAATCCCTCCTCGCCAAAATACCGACCATTGCTAAAAAAGCGACACCAGACGCCGCCAATGCGAAATCCTAACGTACAAATCTGAATCGGTGATCGCTTGGCATATTCCGCATCTCTCCTCTATTTTGACATATGCCGACGGTTATTTCCAACAGACTTGATCCCGTCGTGTCCAACGCAAAATGCTATCACGCTGGGCAGCTGAAGCAAGGATAAAATAGATTAATTTTCGATTTGTGCCGCGGCAAATTGTCGCGTTTGGAGTGGAATATGGCGAATTTTACGAAACGAGTTATGGGACTAATTTGAGAGCGGCGGCAAGACCAAATCTATCGGGTTATTTTGGCATGCGGTCGGAGTGTGACGTATCATCAGCGGCTGTAATCGGTTAGCCCGGCATTTTACCCTTGGCAACGCCGCGGTCGGCCCATGCCGCCAAGTGATGCCGCAATCCGCCCGCGCTCCACTTCGCCCGCTCAACCCACTTGGCCAGGCTGTTGGGACGTTCCACGCCAAGCTCTTTCGGCCGCTCTGCGGGGCGGTCTTTTTCTTGCGCTCCAGCCCCCAAAAGCGGACCACCGCTTTGTCGAAAACGCGAGCACCCGACCGGTTAGGCGGGTACACCCAACCTGCACGGCTCATCCGAAATGATATCGCAAATACGGGATGCCCAATGGGGCGGCTACGGTTATCAAACTCTACGGCGGCGCAAGGCCAATGCGCCCAGCGAGGTCACGATCAGACCGACCGTCGTGGGCTCTGGCACCGTCGCGAACGTGAATGAGTAATTGCCTCCACCATCCGGAAAGCTGAGCGTGAACTCCGCTGGCGTGTTCGAGTAGACGGCTTGGGTATCGACAAGTGTCCCCGTTCCAGTGAACACCGCTCCAGCCGACGGTCCAGTGTACGATGCCTCCGTAATCGTGAGCAGGTTGAAGTCAAATCGGTTATTTGGCGATGTCCCCAAAGTCCCCAAAATCGCGTCTGGCGTGGAGAAGACGAAAAAATCCCCGATCGAATCCGCCAGCGGAGTTGTGGAGAGACCGGTAATTGTCGCGGAGTCGGCCGTGAGGTCGCTATGCGCGGGGACCTCGGAAAGGAAAGTACCTTGTTCGCCCGTCGTAATAAGATTCTGCGCGTTCAAATTGACCGAGGAGCCGGTGTAAGAAGCGGTTGAGGGTGCAAACGGATCCACAACAACGGCCATCGAGCCGCTCATCACCGATGCGTTTGCCGCAGTGGCAAAAGCCAAGCCCGCCAGGGCGACGGCAATCAAAACCATTTTTCCGAAAGATGTAATACGCATTTCGCTCTCCTCTTCCTTAGCCGCCCAAAAACGCACCAAAGCAGAAGGCAGGCGGGCGGAACCCTCTTCCTTCGATAGCTGATGTACGATGCGTACAAATATCGTATCGGAATAACCATGCCAATTGCAAGCAATATATAGCATTAAATTACTTAAATTCTCATTTGCCGGGAGTTAGCGGAATGTCGCGCCGCATGCAGCATCGGATTTATGGGTTAGCTTGACGTGTTTCGAGAGAACCACATTGGCGCAAAAGCTTCGCCATTTTGATCCGGCCGCCATATTTTGAAGGAGAACGCAATTGGGTGAACGGAGTCATCCAAGCTGAATGCCCGCGCGGGCGAGAGGCGGTGAAGGAGTTGGGGAGTCAACAGGAGTTAGGTGCAGCCAGCTTTTTGCCATCGAGTTTCGGGTCGGATTGCGGGGCGGATTTCAGCACCGATCTCAAAAAAAAGCGGGCCGCCGAGCTTTCACTCGGCCGGTCCGCGAGGTATTGCCGCTGAATTTTCTCAGGCGCGATGCCGGCGACGAAGCAGTAATGCGCCGGCGCCGATTCCAAGGACGCTGAATGAGGCCGGCTCGGGGACAACGTTGATTTGTGCTTCAACGTTAGCGCCCACGAAGGCATCCTGTCCGTATGGCCCATACAATTCCTGGGCAGGGACCGAGTTGGGATACGTGGAGAAGTAATTTTGATCCGAAGTGCCGACTGAAGCCCCAGCCCCTGTGAGTCCAACTGAAAAACCGTTGGCGCCATTTTCGGTGTCGTTGCTGTCGAGTGGCGCACTGTCGTGATAGGCGAAAGCAAATGTCGTCGGCAGCACGATGTTCTGCGACGTAAAGTCGAAGGTGATTAACTGTTCATCTTCATAATTGTAGCCGACGCTTGGGTCAACCACGCCGTCATTAGTGAAGGTGACATTGCTTACTTCCGCGGTCCCGAATCGACCGGTCTCAGTGACGGCATCGGCCGCATTGGGGTACAGGTCCAACGTAATATCGGGCGTATAGGTGAACGCAGATCCCGCCGAAGAGGTGCCGAATGGAATGTTGATCGTGGTGAGGGGCTCGCTGGTCGGCGCGATCGTCGCCGTATCGCCGATGTAATAGTAATTGTTGCCAGTCTGCTGGTCTATGTATTGCGTGCCGCCGGTGGTTGTATCATAAACGACATCGGCGTGGCTCACCGCCGAGGCGATCCACAACAGGACCGTTATTCCAAGCACTCCCGCGAGGAATCGGAAATTGGTTTTAGAAGTTTTCATTGGCTCTGTCTCTTTCGGTTTGGAAAAAAGTTTGGAACGGAAGTTCATTGCCTCGAAAAAATAAAATATCGATCATCCGTGCCGATCGCATGTTCGGGGATTTGTCCCCTCACCCCGGCCTCTCACCATGAGCACATGGGGAGAGGCCGGGCGGGCGATTGCGAGGATTTCGGACCTCGCTGCTACGCCCGACGTCGACGGCGAAGCAGCGCCAGCGCACCGATGCCAAGAAGACTGAAACTGGCTGGTTCGGGCACGGCCGTGTAGTTGATGGTCAAATCATCCACGTACGATGACTGTACGAC
>Ga0187869_10003892_pt1 | contig 10675 bp, 10 predicted proteins | sample June2016WEW_13_1_2_FD_132972 | JGI IMG/M metagenome (GOLD analysis project Ga0187869, IMG submission 132972) | Peatland microbial communities from SPRUCE experiment site at the Marcell Experimental Forest, Minnesota, USA - June2016WEW_13_100 | ecosystem: Environmental > Terrestrial > Soil >...
AGGCGAGCGCGAACCCCGACCCGTCGGCTCCGGCGGGTTGGGCTCGCCCCCCGCCGCGGGCCACGCGACCCCGGTCCCGCCGGAGCGGTCGACGGGTGTCGAGGATGGCTCGCGAGCGTCACTCGTCCTACCATCGGAGACCGCCCAAGGAGGACCGTTGGCGGACGAGCGCGCGCAGCGATCGGCGTAGGGGTTTCGCGATCCCGCTTTTCCCGACGATCCTGCCGTGGCGGCGCCGCGCCGTCGGCCCCGAACTGCGCGCTGGGATCCTCTCGCCGTCAGCGCCATCCCGGAGCAGATCGCCACGGCCCGGCTCGCCGGGATGCCGCTGATGGCGGGGCACGCCGCATTCATCGACGGCTCGTTCGCCATCGCGGTCTTCGGCGTGACGCACCTCTACCCGACCGTCGACGCCGCGGTCCAGGGGCTTCTCGCCACCCGCCCGGCTGGCCAGCCCGGGGCGGGGCGACCGTAAGGTGGTGACGCCACCGCATCGCGTCGCGGCGGCATTCCGGACGAGACTGGAGTCGAGATGATCAACGTCTTCCTCCTCGACGATCACGAGGTCGTCCGGGCGGGCCTCCGGGATCTGCTCGAGAACGCCGACGAGAACATCGCCGTCGTCGGCGAGGCCTCGTCGGCTGAGGAGGCGCTGTCGCGGATCGCCGCGATCCACCCGGACGTCGCGATCCTCGACGTCCGGCTCGGCGAGGGGGAGACCGACGGAATCGCCGTCTGCCGGGAGATCCGATCGGTGCACCCGGAGATCGCCTGCCTCATGCTCACGTCGTTCGCCGATGACGAGGCGCTCTTCGCCGCGATCATGGCGGGAGCCGCCGGTTACCTGCTGAAGGAGGTGCGCGGTCGCGACATCGTCGGCAGCGTGAAGCGGGCGGCCCGCGGCGAGTCGCTCCTCGACCCGGCGCTCACGCAGAAGCTCATCGACCGGATGCGGACCGGGGGGCCCGACGACGAGCGGCTGGCGCGCCTGACCTCTCGGGAGCGACGCGTCCTCGATCTCGTGGCGGAGGGCAAGACGAACCGCGAGATCGGTGCCGAGTTATACCTCGCGGAGAAGACAGTGAAGAACTACGTCTCGAACATCCTTTCGAAGCTCGGTATGCAGCGCCGGACCGAGGCCGCGGTCTTCGCGGCGCGCCTCGCCGACAAAGAGCACCGGTTGCGCTAGGAGGGAATAGCGAAGCTCTGAATCCCTGGTAGGGCCAGGGTCTGCTGCAGGTTCAGTTGACACCGTGACCTGCAGCAGATCCCTCGGTGCTCGGACTGCATTCCGGACTCGGATGGAAAACGAGATGACGTTGTCGGGCCGGAAGGGAGTCGATGCCTCCACCAAGGGGAGAAGACGAAGGCTCCTTTGGCGAACTTTGCTCCTGCCTCTTTCGCCCACTCGTTCACCTCAGCCCGGTATCCGGTGAGGAGGGCAATGCCAACAGCATCGACCAGTGGGCGTCAGGGGGGCGTCACGGTGGGACACGAGGACCTCCGGAAGGTTGTGCTGGCTTTGACACCTGCACTCCTACGATCGGACGTCTTCGCATTGGTGGATACGGGCGTGTCAACAACGTCCGTGGGTAGTACACCGAGGACCAGCTCGGCCAGAGCCCCGATCGACCGGCGGCTCTAGACGCGCCCGCGTGTCGCGTTGTATCGCACGACGCTCAGCCGACGATGGCCTCATTGGATGTCGTGTCAAAAAAGTGGAGCCAGCTCGAATCGAGAAGAAAGCGCGCGCGGCTCCCGATGGCAAGCCGCATCCTCGGCTCGACGCGGGCCACGGCTTCGCCGCTCTTCGCAAGCGCGCCCTCGTTGATTCCCTCGGCATCTATGTTGTTCGTGCCTTCGGCCACAACTCGGCGGGCGTCGACCGAGAAGTGGACGAGCAACTCAGAACCGAGCGCTTCCACGAGCTCGACATCACCCTCGAAGACAGTCGAGCCTGCGTCGGGCACACCGCCGTCGGTGTCGAGGAGCGGGAGGTTCTCGGGCCGGATCCCCACGACCACTGATCTGTTGGCGTATGCGCGTAGCGCTGGCTTTGCGGCTTGGACCGTTGCGGGCAGTTCGATCCGCTGGCTGCCTATGAGGACGGAACTCGCCCCCTCGCCGATCGTGGCCTCAAACAGGTTCATGGCAGGCGATCCCATGAAGCCTGCCACGAACAGGTTCTTTGGGTTGTCGTAGAGCGCCTGCGGGTTGTCGCATTGCTGGAGCACACCGTCGCGTATGACAGCGACGCGGTCGCCCATCGTCATGGCCTCGACCTGATCATGAGTAACATAAAGTGTTGCTACACCTAAGCTCCGTTGGATCCGAGCGACCTCGCCCCTCATCTGGACGCGGAGCTTCGCGTCGAGGTTGGACAATGGCTCGTCCATCAAGAACACGCTCGGCTCGCGCACGATGGCCCGACCCATTGCGACGCGCTGACGCTGGCCACCGGAGAGCTGCCCCGGCTTGCGATTGAGCCACTCAGTGAGGCCAAGAATCTCCGCCGTGACGTTGACCTTCTTCTTGATCTCAGCCTTGGGCATCCTTCTCAGTTTCAGAGCGAAGCCGATATTCTGACCGACGGTCATGTGCGGGTAGAGCGCGTAGTTCTGGAAAACCATCGCGATGTCGCGGTCCTTCGGAGATAAGTCGTTCACGATGCGATCGCCGATGCGCACAGTCCCGTCCGTGATGTCCTCCAGGCCCGCGACCATCCGCAGCGCGGTCGTCTTACCGCACCCCGAAGGGCCGACGATAACCATGAACTCGCCATCGGCCACGTCCAGATCGAGCTCGTGGATAGCTTCGAAGCCGTTCGGGTAGACCTTGGTCACCTTCTCGAGGGTGATCGACGCCATCAGTTCTCCTTTTCGGAAGGGGCTCGAACATCCTGGGATGCAGACACTGAGACCGGGAGCGCACCCTTGTACGCGTGGTCAGGGGCCCTTGTCGAGGCCCGGATCACGAGTTGACACGGCACGAGCCGCGTGCCGTGGGTGCTGTGGCCGTCGATCGCGGCAAGAAGGATCTGCGCGGCTGTCTTCCCGATCTGGGCGAGGTTCATATCGATCGTCGTGAGCGGCGGTCGAGAAGCTTCTGCCATTACCGTCCAGTTGTCGAAGCCGACGAGCATGATGTCGTCGGGCACCTTGCAGCCAATTTCACGAAGAAAATCAGCAACTCCGCGCGCGATCTGGTCGCTTCCGCAGAACACGGCATCGACGTCGTGCGTCTGGTGCAACAGGATGCTTGCCGCCTGTCGTCCCCATTCCTCGCTCCACTCGCCATGGATGGCGCCGTCCCCGGCCATCAAGAGTCCCGCCTCAGCCAGGGCGTTGGTCGCGCCGGCGGCGCGAAGCCGGACAGCTCGAAAGCCCGACGGCCCGGTGATATGTCCTATCCTCCTCCGACCCGTCGCGAGGAGATACTCGACAGCGAGGCGCCCACCCCCCTCGTCGTCCGGCAAGACCGACACGTCCTCGGGATTGGTCGACTCGCTCATTGCGTAAACGATCGGGATGGGGACGTCCGTGGAGAGCGGCGGTCGTGGGTCGTCGCGCCGACCAGTAACGATGATTCCGTCGACCCGACGGGAAAGCAGCGTACGTAAGTAGTGCTGCTCCCGAATCGCGTCGTCGCGCCCGTCACACAGCAGCACGGCGATCTGACCTGCCTGGAGTGCATCCTCTGCTCCGAGCATCACGGGAATACTGAACCTGCCAAAGCTGTCGTTGGTGATCAGCCCTACTGTGAAGCTCCTCCCGGTGAGCAGGTTCCTAGCCAACGCATTCGAGTGGAAGCCGAGTTGCTCGGCCACCTTGATCACCTCTGCACGCGTCCGGGTGCTAACGCCCTTCTGTCCGTTCAGGGACTTCGAGACCGTGCCAATGGACACGCCCGCGACGTTGGCAACGTCACGAATAGTCGGAGTCCTGTTGACCTTGCGGGCCTGGCGGACAACACCCTGTCGCTTGCCGCCGGTCGGCTGCCGATCATCGCCTTGCACAGGGATCGCACTAGACACATCTCCCGCTGGAATCTGGCGCACGGTGTCCCCTATCAGCGCGCCAGGTCCTGGGCGAGCCGGTAGTGCGCTCGATTCCAGCGAAGCTCGCGCTTGAAGCTCTCGGCGGTCGTGGTGTCGTCGGTAGAGACACCGACGCAGTCATCGGTGGACTTCGCCTCGATACACACCCGGCGCATCTCCGCGGATCCAATGAGCAGAGGCTGCCAGGCTCGGCGAACACCCATCTCCGAGCCGGCATTCAGCAGCGCGACGAACTCGTCGGACTGCTGAACCGCGTGGCGCAACGTCTCATCTCCGTAGAGCGCCTGGCTCCCAGCCAACAACGTGCATTCGAGCATTTCATTGGTCTCGCGCACGTGATGTCCTTCTAGATAGGTCATTGGCGCCATCGGGCCCGGATCGCCGCAAGCCGACCGTTGGTAGGCAGGATCGATCGGAGTAGCCCTTCGCTGTGTTCCATCGCCCATGCGCATACGTCTGACCTCAGCCCTTGACCGCGCCGGAGACGAGGCCTCGCACGTAGAAGCGCTGGAGTGCGACGTAGATGATGATGCAGGGGATCATGGCGATCACCGCCCCCGCAATGAGGACCCCGTAATTGATCTGGCCGTAGGTGTCGCTCGACTCGACGTTCACGAGCGCCACAGGCAGTGTATAGATCGAGTCGTTCGTCGTGAACGTGAGAGCGCCGAGGAACTCGGTCCAGGAGAACAAGAAGGCGTAGAGGACAGTAGTCGCGATGCCGGGGACGACGAGCGGCCGCAGCACTCGCGTTAGCGTTGTCATAACCGAAGCACCGTCGACCTTCGCGGCATCGGTGAGCTCGTTCGGTATCTGCAAGAAGGTGTTGCGCATCAGGTAGGTACCGAAGGGGAGGTTGAACGCCAAGTAGAACAACGCGAGGCCGGGGAGGGTGTTCAGAAGGTGAAGGTAGTGCAGCTCGAGGAAAAGAGGAGTCAGGACTGCCTGGAACGGCACCATGAACGCGAGCAGCACGAGGGCGAAGGCGATGCCGGAACCTCGGAACTTGAACCTCCCGAAACCGTAACCGGCGAGCGTCGCGACGATCGCGGTGAGGGCGGCCGTCGCGACTGCGACGATGAGGCTGTTCATTACGTTGCGGAGGATGTCGTCGCCGTTGAGGAGCTCTGTGTAGTTGTGGAAGCTGAGATTCGAGAAGCTCTTCACGGATGGCGGCGAGATGATCGATCCGGGTGCCTGGAACGAGCGGAGGATCTCCCACAGGAGAGGCACGACGAAGATCGCGCTGATCATCGTTCCTGCTAGGAGATAAAAGGGCGTCCCTCCCCACAACTTCTGGCGACGTGGCATCGCTGCGTTGGAAGTCTGCTTAGGCGAAGTCTGCCTAGGCATTGTCGCTCCGGAGGAAGCGGAGCTGCAGGAAGGTGATGAAGCCAACGACCACGATGAGGACGATCGACATCGCGCTGGCGGACCCGACGGAAAACGAGGAGTTGAAGGTCTCGTAAATCTGCATGACCACGCTCTGGGTGCTCGAGCCCGGCCCGCCGTCGGTGATGATGAAGAACTGGTTGAACGCGAGAAGCGAGCCGACCACGGAGATCACGAGGCTGAGCGCGATCGAGCGCCGCAGCAGCGGGATGGTGATCTTCCGCTCAGACTGCCACCACGAGGCGCCGTCGACCTCTGCCGACTCGTAGAGCTGCTCCGGGATGCTCTGCATCCCCGCCATGAGCAGCATCATCGTCAACCCCGAAGCGAACCACACGACGAGGATGCAGATTGCGGTGAGCGCTAGCCCAGTGCTCGCCGTCCATGGCGTATTGATGCCGACGATGTGGAACTTAGAGAGGAGAACGTTGACCGTGCCGAAGCCCGGCTGGAGCTCGACAAAGATGAGGAAACTCAAGGTGCTAAGCCCGATGATGAATGGCAGGAAGAAGCACGTCCGAAACAGGATCGAGCCACGGCGATTGGATCGAACGAAGACAGCGAGCAAGTAGCCGAACACGAGGATCGGCACGGTCACGATCGCCGTGTACTCCAGGGTGAACACGATCGACTGGATGAAGACCGAGTTGTGGAGGAGCGCGCTGTAGTTCGAGCCTCCGATGTAGTGGTACGGCCCGATGAGTGGCCAGTTGGTGAAGGAGATGTACAGGCCGAAGCCGAGCGGGTACAAGATGAAGACGCCGACGACCGCGATGGCTGGCGCGATGAGCAAGTGCCCGACGCGAGCCTCGCGACGGGCACGTGCCCGCGACTGGTGCCGCGACCCCGCTGGGACAGGGCCCGAGTGACCCCGGGTTGGCAGTGTCTGCGCCGGCGATATAGGCACTGCCAACCCCTCACCTCCGATCCGAGCGGTGCGGCGCGCTTGGCACCGAATCTAGAGCCTCTGCGACTGAATCATCGAAAGACGCTGCCACCGCGACCCGACTGTCCGGGGATCCGACAATCCGGGCCGCGGTGGCTGCGCGCTCTACGAGGTGACCGAGTTGAGTGTGGCTTGAATACCGCTCTGTCCGATCGAGAGGGCGTTACTGACGTTGTCGCTGTAGACGGCCTCGTCAAACATCTTCAACCACGGCGAGGCCGGCTCGTTGAACACCTGGTCGTAGGCCAGGGTGTACTCGACGGAGCCGTACTTAAGCGTGTTAAGCGCTACGGCGTCGTATGGATACTTCGCCTCGAACGAGGGCGTGACGATGTCGGTGCGCACCGGCGACTCGCCATTGGGCGCATACTGGAGCTGCTGCGCCTTTGCGAGGAACCACTGCACAACCTCCCATGCGCCCGAGGGGTTCTTGGCCCCCGCTGGGATCACGAAGTCGTCGCCACCATCGAAGGTACTCCCGTGGCCGCCGTTCTCGCTCGGGAGCGGCACGTCGGCGAACTCGCTGGCGGGCAGGCCTTCCTTGAGGTAGGTCGAGAAGAACCCGTAGTCACCCGGCAGCATGCCGATGTTGCCCTTGCCGAAGTCCTGGCCCCAGGTTGTGCCGTTCTGGGTCTGGGAATCGGCCGGTGCCTCTTTGTCTTTCCAGATTTGCGCGTAGACGCTGAGAAGTGCCTTGAGCGGCGCGTTCTTAATGATGTTCGCCTTTTGATGGCCTAGGGCGCCGGTGATGAGGTGCTGGCCGCTCGCCCAGATGTCAGGCAGCATCACGAAGCCGAGGCAGCCCTGGCAGTCACCCGCGAATGACAGGCCGTAGATGGGCTTGCTCGCAGTGCTAAGTGCGGTGATCGCTTTGGCGTCAGACGCGATCTCGGCGTATGTCGTGGGAGGACTGGCGATGCCGGCCTCTTTGAATAGCTTCTTGTTGTACCAGAGCACCGACAAGTCAGAGAGATACGGCACCCCGTAGTACTGGGTCCCGACCGTCGCGAGCGCCAGGTGGCCTGGACTAAGAGCGGACTTGTACGGCAGCGCGTTCACGTACTTCGTGATGTTGAGGAGCGCGTGTTCGTACATGAACTCCGGGACGTCGATGTCGTTCAGCCCGACGAGGTCCGGTGGGTCCCCAGCGCGGATCGACGACGCGAGCGAGCTCGTGTCGTCGTTGGGCGAAGTCTTGGTCAGCACGATCTTCAAGTTCTTGTGCGTCCTATTGAACTCCGGCACCAACACGGCCGCGGCTTGGCTTGTGGCGTCCCTGACCCAGAAGTGGACAGTCCCTGTCGCGTTGACGCCGAAGGTCGAGTGCGCCGCCTTCGGCCCGGCCGACGCGACCGACGTCCCGATCAGGGCGACCAGCATCGCAGCAGTGAGTGCCACGACACCGACCTTCCCATACTTTCGCTTCATAGCAAACCTCCTGTCATGGCAGAAGATGATTACGCAGGTCTTCTTTGGGATTGACGAAAACCTTTACGTCAATTTTTTTACCCTACGCCTGCAGACAATGTCAGTCAATGGGCGGCGCCTCCTTCGCTCGCGGGCACGGCCACTGCACTACAGGCTCTGAATTTCGTGGGATCCAGACGCGCATTGACGTGGCACCGCGGTTTCCCCATGAGTAATAGGGGATAGCGCGCACCTCGACGGCGCGCTCCTCTGGCTCGGTCCCAGCGGCAGTCGGCGCCTCACCGGAACTGTTGAGGCTGAGTTCACCATACGGCCAGCCCGATCGAGAAGGTGCGGCGCGGCCTTCCAGCCGGAGGGCGACAACGGTATCGGTGGCGATGCCGAAGCCCCGCTCCTCTCCTGGGGGTACCGACGCGTCCACGGAGATGGTGCGTAGGTTCACGGCCTTCGGGACGTCTATTCCTTCGATGCAATAGACAAGGGGCCCACGCTCGAATGCCACACAGTTGCGCACGGCATCGATCTCGCTTGCCGCGCCGACAGCGCGAACCCGTAGAGGCAGTTCGAGCACGATCTCGTCCCCGGTCGACCACTCCTGGCGGAGCCGGAGATAGCCCTTTTCGCACGGCTCTACTGCTACGGGGCGCCCGTTGAGCGTGCAGCGCGCCTCGTTGGTCCAAGTCGGCGCGCGCAGAGCTATCTCTTGAGTGTCTCTTGGCGCGGCCACTACTCGTATCGTGATGGTGCCGTCAAAGGGATAGCCCGTGGTCACTGCGAGCTCGAGCGCGCCAAGGCTGCCCTGCATAGCGCGGATCCGGCCCGATACGTATTGATGTAGCTGCACACCTTCGTCCGTTCGAGTCGCTACGTAGTGCTCAAAGCTCGCGATCAGGCGCATGATGTTCGGTGGGCAGCACGCGCAGTTGTACCAGGCCTGTCGGGTGGAAGGCTCCCGGGACTGCAGGGGATTGACGTAAAAGAAGCTGGTGCCGTCAAGACCGACGCTGGCTAGGAAACCGTTGTAGAGCGTGCGTTCCATGAGCTCCGCGTAGATCGCCTCTCCGGTGACCAGCAATAAGCGCCAGTTCCACATGATCGACGCGATCGCGGCGCAGGTCTCGCAGTAGGCGCGGTCCGGCGGGAGCTCGTAGGCGTCGCCGAAGGCTTCGTCCTTGTGCCGCGAGCCGATCCCACCGGTGAGATAGGTCTTCGTCGAGACCATGTCGCGCCACTGGGCGAGAATCGACGTCAAGAGCGCTGGCCGACCTGTTTCCGTGTAGAGATCGGTCGCTCCCGAGAGCAGGTAGAGCGCCCGCACGGCGTGGCCCCGGATGGTCAGCGCGTCATCGAAAGGAACGTCATCTTGAAAGTACGACGGCCCGAACGCGTGCCAACTCAGCGAGGCACGTCCCCGACGCCCGATGAGATCGGCCGCAAGATCAACGAACCGGCCGTCGCCGCTCGTCCTGTACAGCTCGACGAGCGCCGTCTCGATCTCGGGATGGCCCGGCACGAAGTCAGCATGCTCTGAGGAGAGCACGTCGACGAGCAGGGACGCGAAGCGGTTCGCGATTCCACCGAGGGTGCCCGGGCTTTCGCTGGTACGTGTGTCGGCCACAGAGGCCTGTATGAGATGGCCCGCGCAGTAGAGCTCGTGGCCCATCGCTGGATCGCCGAAACGGTGGCCGTCCTCGACGACCTGTACGTAGGAGTTCACATAGCCGTCGCGTTCCTGAGCTGCCGCTATGACTTCGACGCTCGACGCGAAGAATTTCTCCTGGTCGGCCTCGCGGCCGTGCGCTCGCTCCCAGGCGATCGCCTCGAGAACCTTATAGAGGTCCGAGTCGCGAAACAGCGGCAACCGGTACTCAGCGCGTGAGCTCCCGGCCGCGATGCGTAGGTTCTCAATGGTGCCGCTCTCCTCGAGCATCTGCAGCCCGTAGGGAATCGTCACCTCGCGGTTGAGACGCTGTCTCGCGCCCCAGAACCCGCCGGCAAGCTCAATAACGCCGTCGAGGATCGGGTGCAGGGCAAGAAACCTCCGCTCGATTGGTTCGACGGGTCCCGCGCTCACCGACCTGTCCTCTCGGCCCAACCAGTGCTGCGAGCACTCGATTAGAAAACCTTTTCGTAGCTTTAGGATGATAACGGCGCACCCTGATCGGGTCAAGGACAAAATGTCTTCATGGTCAGCGGAGCTGGAAGGTGTTCCACGCTTCATTTTCCTGGTGCGAACGACGATTCGACGCAAGGTGTTGGGCACCAGAAGCTCAATCGCGCCGCTCGGAGCTGTACGGACAGACGGCCGGCGCGGACCCGCGTGGCGAACCGACCGCCGCAGGGCGCCGCGCCGGTCGGTTCGCCGACCGACGAGGGCGGGTGGAAGTGCCGCAACGTGACGAGCGCCTGCTGGAGCTACCTCACCTACTCCGGCCGGCTCTTCAGCGGAGGGGGCGTCTTATGCCCGAGGACCGGTCTCGCTCCCTTTGCCGGCGGAAACCTCGGCCGATCTATCCCGTTGTTGACGGCCCCTCGGCCGTCGCGGTGTCGCCTCCAGCGGGGCTCTGGAGACCAGTAGGAGCCGGCGCCGGAGCAGCGATTGGCCCGGGCTTCCACCGAGTGCCCAGCGTGCCCTGGGCCGCCGACTTTCCGGTTATGCCGCCACCGGGACCCCGCAGGAGCCAGGCGATGCCGACCGCTACCACCGCGCCCACCGCGGGACCGACCAGGTATGCCCACCACGAGGTCCAGTCATTGAGCACCAGGGCCGGCCCGAGCGACCGGACTGGGTTCATCGAAGCCCCGCTGACAGGCGCTCCCCAGAGCCCCGCCAACGCGATGTAGCTGCCGAC
>Ga0187869_10003894_pt1 | contig 10671 bp, 11 predicted proteins | sample June2016WEW_13_1_2_FD_132972 | JGI IMG/M metagenome (GOLD analysis project Ga0187869, IMG submission 132972) | Peatland microbial communities from SPRUCE experiment site at the Marcell Experimental Forest, Minnesota, USA - June2016WEW_13_100 | ecosystem: Environmental > Terrestrial > Soil >...
GAAACGGTAGAAGGAGTACCAGCGGAGAATCCGCCTTTGAGGGACGGCATTGTACGGAATCCTTTTTTCGCTGTAAACTATTGATACTAAATGAGATATTGGTGGAGGCGGCGGGAGTCGAACTATTCAGTGTATTGATAACACGTAACTTATTGATTCTCGGAACTGCTACAACGGCTAAAAAGGCCCCATTGCCCGATCCATTGTACGTTTATTGTACGAAATTGCTTTCGCTCCGGAGTCGCACAGACACAACACAGTGACCACAGTATCCCACAGATTCGTCGGGATGGAGAAAAAAGCACTCTTCATACAGTACCGCGGTTCCACCTTTCCATTACTTCCGAATAGCCGGTGACACGGGAACCGTCATTGACCATTCAGCTGCTTCGAGGCGGGATCGCGACTGTGATTCTGTCCATCCAGCTTGCAAAGCTGCCTGGGAACTTTCTGGCGCAACTCTACAAGCGCGAAGTGCGCGAATCTGACAAAACTCAAAGGAGGAAAGGAAATGTTTCGTGCATTTTGAGCAAAAGAGGACAGCTTACTCGTCAGCTCGGTGCCACAGTTCCGAGGTAGAAGCGAGGTAGTTTTCACCAATCGGACAACCCGCGCGCGGCATAGCTTTACAAAAAAAAGCCGAGGAGAAGATGAAATGAATCCCGTGGCTGAATTGGAGACAAATCCAACTGCAACTCCTGAATCGGAAAGTGCTAATGGCGGAAGAATACAAGATACGAATTCCAACAAATCGACCGCCCCCGCCACTCAAAAGAGCGCCGCTCTGATGTTTGGCGCCACTGCCGGGATGCCGAGGCGATTCAAGGGCAACTTCGATTTCCAGTTCGTGCGAACCATGGGGTGCACGACGTATGACGGGGCTGAGATCGGCGAGTGCTACGAGACTGCCTCTCGCATCGAGGACGAAAAGGAAGATAGCTATACGGAAGCATGGCGCGTCACCGCGGAGCGAGTGGAGGCTATCGCGCGCAAATCGTTTGCGGGCGGGCATCTGGTGAGTGCGCGTGAGGCGTTCCTGCGGGCGTCGTCGTACTGGCGCGAGGTGGGTTTTTACCAAAGCACAACGGATCCCAAGTGTCGCGCGGGTTGGGAGCGCCAACGGGATTGCTTTATGCAAGCCGGAAAACTGATGGACCCCCCGTTCGAGGTCGTCAGTATTCCGTATGAGAACGGGAAGTCGCTTCCCGGCTATTTCCTGAAGGCCGATGCGAGCAATAAGCCCCGACCAACCTTGATGAGCCTAGGTGGCGCCGACTCCTTGGGCGAGGAACTCTATTTCTGGGGTGGCGGCGCGGCGGCGCTTCGCCGCGGATACAACGCCTTGCTGTTCGAGATTCCGGGGCAGCGCGGTGCGATGTATTCGAATCCCGGTGCCGAGCTGTTCTTCCGACCGGACACGGAGGTCCCACTGAAATACGTTTGCGACTGGGTGCTCGCTCGCGCGGATGTCGACGCGAAACGCCTTGCCTTAGCTGGCTGGAGCCTGGGGGGGTACTTTGCGCCGAGGGCGGCCGCTTTCGAGAAGCGGATCAAGGCCTGCATCGCGAGTACAACATTGCGGAACTGGCAGAATGTGGTTCTGGAAGCGATTGGGTTACCGGCGGACCGGCCTTGGCCCAGAGATATTGAGAGCACAATCGATCTGTCGACCGTGGGGAGCAGATTTATCGCTCAGGGAGACATACGTTATCGACATGGTGCGGGCGGCGGAACGATCGCGGAGTACGTTGACGGGCTGGGCAAGTACAACTTGTCGGGATTGGAGGACAAGATTACCTGCCCGTATTTCAACAGTGGCGGCCAAGGCGAGGGACAACTGGCGGTTGACGGTCAGAAGTTCTACGACAAGCTGACCTGTCCCAAGGCGCAGCGCATCATCACGGCAAAGGAGGGCGGCGAGGCTCATTGCGGAGTCAACAACGAGAGCCTTGAGCACCAGATCATATTCGACTGGTTGGATGACGTTTTCAAATAGGGTGGGAGGTTAAGTGACGATGATCAGTTTCTCGCTGGGCGACTGGTCGTTCTAGGAAGTGGATGAGCCGCCCGTCACCCTCGCCGGCATCATCCTGATGGTGCAAAGATTTTGATCGACGGATGTGACCCGCGCTCGACCTTTAAGAATGAACGCCCACTCCGCCTCCTTATGCCAGTGCATCTCTCGAATCGCACCGGCTTTCAGACGCATGTTGACTCCGCCAGTGTAGTGGCGACCGGCATTTCTCGGACTGTCGTCTGCCGCGCCCAGCCGCCTTCCTCCAGGCGATTGTGGCTGTCAGCAAAGGACCATTTCAGATTGGGTAAGGTGCCATGGTCCGTACGCGGCGGCATAACCCTGTCTCTGCAGGTGGCGCACGAGGCGCCGGCCGTGCTACCTACGGACTGGTCCTCCTACGCGGCAGTGGTACTCGACGCCCTGGGGCCGGTTCAGCGCCCCAAACGCAGGCCCGCCCGACAACGTAGAACGCCGATCAAGAAGTAAGGTCTCGAGCAAGCCGGAGGATAGACCGATCCCCCCGCAGTGTCGTTTGTCGGCACCGACCCGAAAGCGCAGCCAACTTCACCGACGTTCCAGAGGATTTCTGTCGGCCAACGCCGGATGCCTCAGGATGGGTAAAACCGCTGCATGTTACCCAAATGATCCCAGAGAAATCGCTGAACGTTAGCGTCGATTTGCCGGAGGTGGTTCAGGTCGTGGTAAATCCACTCATGTAACAGCTCCCGAATGCGAATGCGCCCGATCTTCGGATGTACGCCGCCGCGGTCGAGTTCCGTCACTTCAAGTTTCATCACAAAGGAAATGCTGCTGCACCGTACTGTGTCGAACTCATCCAATAGATCGCGAACATTCTTGTCGCAGTCGTGGCGTACACGAGCCACTTCCTCTTGATCGTTCAGCTTGAGAGAAGGCTCCAGTTCATCCAGCATTGCTTCGATGCGTCCGGCAAAATCTCGCTTGTCCTCCTCGGTCAGGTGTCCAATCACCTCCTTTATGCACCATTTTGCAGGGCCTGGATGCCAGGCAACGGCGCGATCTGGCAACGCTGTCACACGTTGCCGCAGCACAATCGTGGTATTTTGCAGGAGCCGTGCTACTTCCTGCAGATCCAGAACAGTATTCTTGGAAGCTGTCATCGATGGCTACCTCTGAACACCGAGCAAGTTTTCGATCTGCTTGGTGTGGTTGATATCGTGTGCTGCCATGTGGCGGGCAAGTTCTCGCACGGTCAACGTCCCACGCTCAACATGGCTTCCTGAACGCTCCCATTGCTCAGGTGACAGGGTGTGTAGCATTCGCAGGTTCGCCTCGCGCAATAAGCGGAAGAGTTCCAGAGCTTCACTCGCGTTCCACATTGCATAGTTACCTAAACGTGCCCAGAGCTCCTGATCAAACCCGTAGAGCGTCACGCCGTCGTGTTCAATCATCTGCCGGTAGCGCCAGCTACTCGAAAGTTCGTCTTCTCCCAAATGAGCAAGAATCTCGACGATCGACCACTTATCGGGAGCCGGACGTCGTCCTAACTGTTCAACGGAGAAACCGTCGATCAGGCGAGCCAGCTTGGCGGGCGTCTCCCGTTGAATGCGGAAAGGATCTTCACCTTCTATGTATCCTGCCAGTCTCTTACGATACTGTTCGGCCGTTTCGTGCATCGCATGCCCCCGTCTCAAGTCAAACAGCAAGTGCCAACCGAAAACCCTCGTCCCACGGCGTAGAATAGAAGCACGTTCTGGCCATGTAAATGGTGTACTGAAGGTCGTAGCAGCTTTATGTATCGAAATTGAAAGTAGAATATCGAAATGAAATTCGGAAATGAAAGTCTGCTTGACGACCTCGACTGGAAGATCATCGTTGCGCTTCAGGAAGACGCACGGTTATCGATGGCCGCATTAGGTCGCAAAATCGGCCTATCCCCACCCGCTACTACAGAGCGCGTTCGCCGTCTTGAGGAGCGAAAAATCATCCGCGCCTATCGCGCCGAAATTGGACTCGATCGCGTAGGACTGGGGGTAGAAGCCATCGTCAGAATCAAGGCTTCAGGCCATGGGCTCGACAAGGCGACACGTACTCTCTGTGCCTTCCCGGAAGTGCTCGAATGTCACCGTGCGACCGGCGGAGACTGTTTTGTCTTGAGAGTCGCGGTGTCAGACATTAAGGAATTGCAAAGGTTGCTCGATCGAATAGCGCCGTTCGGGGATCTTACTACATCGGTAATTCTGTCAACGCCGCTCAGACAGAAAACGATACGCAACTGACCCGCCCCCGGCGTCATTCACGGGGAAGCACTCCCGTTTAATGAGATGTCAATGTGTGTCTGGCAGCACCGCATTTTACGATGTTGTCAGTGTCAACATACGCAGAGAGGATGGAAGCCCTGCGTAAGGGGGAGAAGTCGATGGCCACCGGAACTCCTTATAAGCAGGCAAAGCTGGCGGAGCAATGGGACGCGATCGTGATCGGCTCTGGCATGGGTGGACTGACGGCGGCGGTATTGCTGGCGGTGAACGGAGGGAAACGGGTGCTGGTGCTGGAGAGGCACTACGAGGCCGGCGGTTTCACGCATACGTTTCATCGTCCCGGATACGAGTGGGACGTTGGCTTGCACTACATCGGCCAAGTTCAGGACGAGGGCTCAAGGGAGCGGCGCGCGTTCGATCACATTACCGCGGGCCAAGTGCGCTGGCAGGCCATGCCGGAGACTTACGACCGGTTCATAATCGAAGGCCAAGTCTTCGAACTTGTCGCTGGACTGGATCGTTTTCGGGATGGGATGAAGCAATTTTTTCCCCACGAAGCTAGAGCCATTGACCGATATATTGCGGCGGTTCAGGCGTGCAATCGTGCGAGCGGACTTTATTATGCCGAGAAGGCGATTCCGGCGCCGCTGGCGGCGCTGGTAGGCGGCCTGATGCGGCTTCCGTACCTGCGCTGGGCCAAGCGCACCACTCGCGAGGTTTTAGAGAGTCTTACCAGAAATCGAGAACTGATAGGTGTGCTTACAGCGCAATGGGGTGACTATGGGTTACCACCTGCAAAAAGCAGCTTTGCCGTTCACGCCACCATCGCTGAGCATTATTTCGCGGGAGGCAGTTATCCTGTGGGAGGCGCGAGCGCGATCGCATCCGCCATGGTGCCGCAGATCGAGCACAGCGGCGGCAGCGTGATTACCAGCGCCGAGGTGCAAGGCATACTGCTGGAAGGCACGAATGCCTCAGGCGTTCGCATGAGCGATGGACGCGAATTTCGCGCGCCGATGGTGTTCAGCGATGCGGGTGCGGCCAATACCTTCGAACGGTTGCTGCCGCCAGGTCTGCCCGCTCTGGATTCGTTGCGTGTCCAACTGCGGACGCTTCAACCTTCAACCGCCCACCTCAGCCTTTATGTCGGGTTGTCGCAGAGCGCTGCCGCGCTTGGGTTGAAGGGTACCAATCTTTGGATCTATTCAACGTTTGATCACGACGCGAGTGTTGAGCGTTTCGCGCGCGACATTGATTCGCCTTTCCCAGTCGTCTATATCTCATTTCCTTCGGCCAAGGACCCAGACTTTCAGCGCCGTCATCCGGGAAAAGGCACGATCGAGGCCATCACGCTGGTTCCCTACGAGGCATTTGCCCGGTGGGGAGAGACCCGTTGGAAGCGGCGCGGAGATGAGTACGACGGGTTGAAGCAGCGGTTATCGGCCCGTCTGCGTGCCGAACTGGAGCGACAGGTACCCGCTATTGTCGGCAACATCGCGTGCACCGAGTTGTCCACGCCGGTCAGCACTCGCCATTTCATGAACTACGGCCACGGGGAGATCTATGGCCTCGCCTCCACTCCGGCGCGTTTTGCCATTCGCAGGCTCGGGGCCAGAACTCCGATTCGCGGTCTATACCTCACGGGACAGGACGTGTCCAGTCTGGGCGTGGTGGGTGCACTGTACGGCGGAGTGATCAGCGCTTCGGTTGCCCTGGGGAAGAATCTGCTGTCGGCGATCTCGAAGTCGGGGCCGCGCAGAATTTAACTAGATTAGCCGCGCTGATAGAGAATCGGTCTGGATCGCCACCGTTAAGGCCGGCCCAGACCTGGCGGTGCGACAGACCTATCGGAAAAATAGGTCAATCGCAGCGACTTGCGAGCCAACTAACTCGCAGTACAGGGCTGAAAGGACGACCAGTCAATTCCACGCTGAAACTCCTCATCTGGTGGAAACGGAGCCTTGAAGGTAAATGCGAATTGCGTCGGGCCATGCGCATCAAGATGCGCCAGCCGTTTCTTGGCTTCATCGACGCCCGGAATGTGATTTATCGGCACCCACCAGAGCGCCGCGTACACAGTAGCCAGCTTTTCGAACCACTCTTGTCGCTGCCGTAACAGTTCCGCATGCGCGGTTCGGTAAACATAGTGCTTGAGATCTTCCAGGGTCTCCCACACCGACATGTTGAGGAGCAGGCGGTCATCGTCGTACGGGCGGAGATAGGTCGCATTGCCTTCCGGGGTCTGGAACCTCCACACGAATCCGGGGCTGCGGTCGGCCAGTGCATTGATCTCATCTAGTCGTGTTACAAATCCAGCCATCACCGGGTCATCCAGTTGAGCTTTAATTCGACCAATGTTGACTTGAGCAATATACTCGACCGACTTTTTCCTATGCCTACCGAGACCGGCGACGGGTGCACCGAGTGGTCGCGCTATTATCACGACCATGAACTGCACGGCCTTGACGTCCTGCATGCGCGTTTCATCGAACACCGATATGCTCGTCACGCACATAATTATTTCGTCGTTGCGCTCGTTGAGACCGGCGCAGCCTCCTATTGGTATCGTGGTGCTCAGCGTGCAGCTTCTGCGGGTCAGGTGTTTGTGATCAATCCCGATGAGCCCCACACAGGTGATCCTGCGACACCGAGCGGCTACGTTTATCGGGTGCTATACCCACGGGCAGAGCATGTCGCCACCGTTGCAGCCGATATCGGAACCACAAAGAATGCAATATTCTTCAAAGAGTCCGTGTTGCACGACCCTCGATTGGCGATTTTGCTCACAGATTTTCACAAACACTTCGCGCTGAGGGCTTCTGCCGCCGAATGTGAATCACTCTTGCTCGCCGCCCTGGAACGCCTCATTATCTGCCACTCCGATCCCCGAATCATGCCTCGCCCTGTTGGAAGAGAACGTCCCCCGGTCAGAACCGCTTGCGAATACATACAGGCACATTTTGCGGATGACGTCTCCCTCTCGAAATTAGCGGCGTTGGTTTCGCTAAGCCCGTATTACTTTGCGCGGGCGTTCGAGAGGGAGACTGGCCTTCCACCCCATGCCTATCTGGAAACCGTGCGGATTCGCAAGGCCCGCGAATTTCTGGACCGGGGCCATACGGTCGTCTCTGCCGCGCTTTCGGTTGGTTATGCAGACCAAAGCCATCTTACGCACCGCTTCAAGAGATTTCTGGGGATCACGCCGGGACAGTACGTCCGCGAGAGCAAGTTTCAACAAGACGAAAATGAGCGGCGGAGATAATCTTCAGGTCCGGTTTTGAATCTCGAAAGCACATGAATAGGCGCTTTTTCCTATTGCTAGCTGCGGGCATGTATCGGGGCCTCAGAGACATGACAAACCTCCAAGTCAATGATAGAACGCCGTTGGAGGACGGAAACGTTGAGGTGGTGCACACCTCGGTGTTTCGAGCGGGGGCAAACGGTGGCAACGCTTGTCCAATCGTTCCATATGCCGACCGATTGTCGGACAACGAAATGCAAACTCTCGCCCGCAGGTTTGGACTGGATACGGTTTTCATTCTACAGCCTCAATCGAAAACTGCCGACCTCCGCCTCCGGTACTTCGTTCCAGACCACGAGATGGGAATCTCGGGCCACGCCACGATTGCAGCCGTTACGGTCGCTCTTTTCAACCGGTCAACGAAAAAGAAGCGCCTGTGGATCGAGACCGTATCTGGCCTATACGAAATAAGTTGGGAGGAGGGGGCGGATGGCATTGCAGTGACCTTAGAGCAGAACCAACCTTGGTTCGGACCGACCGCAGCCCCACAACAAGTTGCGCGAGTTCTCGCGATTCCGAGCGATCTCTTTGTGGCTGGCAGTCCGATTCAATGCGTATCGGTTTCGCGAGCCAAGCTCCTGGTGCCCCTTAACGATTGGAAGGTTCTCGATGCAATGAACCCCGACTTTGAGGCTCTCTGGCACCTGTGCGATGAGCTTGAGGTAACCGGTCTCTACGTGTTTACGCGCCACACCAACAAAGAAGGCGCCGATGTCGAAGCGCGGCAGTTTCCGCTGCGCGCGGGATTTCCCGAAGATGCGGCAAAGGGAGTCGCCGCCGCGGCTCTGGGCGCCTATCTTGCGACCTACGATCACAAGTCTCGAACTGGACATTATCACTTCCGAATCGCACAGGGATACGCGATGGGCGCTCCCAGCCTAATCGAGGCGATTGTCGAATGTGAGAACGGGAAAGTCACACGAACTGCGATTCGGGGCACGGCTCACATCGTCAGACGAGAGCGAATCCTCGATCGGCAAGTCAGCCAGCCGTGAGTTACCTATACTCCGTCTTGGAGGAGTTTGTTCCACAGAGCAGGATTCGACAAGACGAGCCAGGAATCCGTCATTGACAATCCTCTCTATGAAACCGACGCCTGAAGGAACGTCGTTATCGGCCCTCCATCATGAGTTGATTCGGAGTCTTATCGAGACCGGCAGCTGCCCGAACAACTCCGAGCTGGGGCGAAAGCTGGATATACCCCGCACTCAGATTGAACAGCTTCTTCGAAAGTTATCTGAAATCCATGGGATCGTACTGCACCCCCACATTTGCGAGCCGTGGATCGTCCACCCGTTCTCGCTGACCCCAACAATGCACTGGATTACAGGACCGAAGGGGAGTTGGTGGGCTCCATGCATTTGGTGCGCTCTTGGAGTGGCTACCTTGGTTAGAGGTGAGACTCAATTCCACACCCGGTTCGGAGCAGAATCCGAAACCTTGATCATTCGGGTCACAGACGGTCAACCCATCGGTGCGGAACAGGTTTGGGTACATTTCGCAATCCCGCCGGCAAGCGCATGGCAGAACGTTCATCAACATTGCTCGATGGTTCTTCCTTTCCGCTCGCCGGAAAAAACTCGCGATTGGTGTGATCGGCACCATCTGCCGCACGGAGAAGTAGTCCCGCTTCATCAAGTAGCCCGGCTCGCCTGCCTCTGGTATGGAACCTATGACGATGTAGACTGGCATAAATGGACGACCTCGGAAGCACAAGAGATTTTCCGGGAAGCTGGACTCGTCTCCCGGTTCTGGGACCTTGGAGAAAAGAAGGGCACGTTCTAATTTCGACGGCGCTACGTTATTAAGGACCCTTCGCCCAACTTCGTCGGTTTGGGAGACGAGCGGCACGGGGTCAAGAACCTAAGAATGGGAAACGACACCGCATGCGTTCGGGAGAACTACGACCGTATTGCGGCGGCCTATGCGCAACACTACGCAAGGGAATTACTGCACAAGCCGCTTGACCGGGAACTCCTGTGCCGCTTCGCGGCCGAGGTTAAAGGCAAACGGGATGTGTGCGATATGGGGTGTGCCGTCCGAGTTGAAAGGACACCAGAGCACCTGGGTCGCCGTCCCGCTGGTATTTCCGTAGAGGGAAAACATACGTTGATAGAACAAACAATTCTCATTTGGCCCGCTGGACCCGCAGCCGGTTGGTTGCCCCATGGAAAGATGGTTCAAGACGTATTGTTGGAATGCCGCACTGGGAACGATCGTCGGCGTGACAATGGGCAGTGCGATCCGCACCCACTCACTGTCAAAAAAGAAAAACAGCTTGTTGCTCGCGATCGGCCCACCCACACTGCCTCCAAAATGGTTCACAGTTGCCCCCGGCTTGTGATTCCCGGGCGTCGCATTGGTGAAGTAATCCGCCGCATTAAGCAGCGCTCCATTCCACAGTTCATAAAGATTCCCGTGAAACTGATTGGTGCCAGACTTGGTGACGTAGTCGACTTGGGACGCTCCATACGGTCCTTGATCCACGGAATAGGACAGAGTGTTGACGGTCACCTCTGAAATCGAATTCAGTCCCAGGACGAGGTTGGTGGAAAGGCCGCTGTTGAGATTGGTGAGCGGGTCGTTCGTTTCCAGCCCGTCCACGATGTAGCCATTGGAGAGGGCGGGGAGTCCGTTGAATTCCACGTTGCCATATCCGTTGCTGCCGCCGACAAAGTCGTTGCAGCTGCCGGCTGTATTGATCAGGGCTCCAGGCGCAAACTGCAGAGGGTAGGTCAGGTCGCCTCCCGGATTCGGCAGGTCCTCCAGTGCCGGTGCACTCAGGGTCGTGGATGTGTTTGCATTTTCCAGGTTGATGAGTGGAGCCTCGCTGCTGACCTCAACCGCTTCATTGGATCGGGCGACCTTGAGCGTGAAATCCACGGTCTGCTTCTGGCCTAGGCCCGCAACGACGTTGTCATTGTGCCCCGGATCGAAGCCTCTCGCTTCCACTGTGACCGAATAGGTACCCGGCTTTAACTGCGGAAAATTGAACCGGCCCGCGTCATTGGTCATAGCGCTACGCTTCAGACCGGTCTCGTGATTTGTGATCGTCACGGTGGCACCCGCGACAACCGCGCCAGATACGTCGCTGACTTCGCCAACGATGGCGC
>Ga0187869_10003900_pt1 | contig 10664 bp, 10 predicted proteins | sample June2016WEW_13_1_2_FD_132972 | JGI IMG/M metagenome (GOLD analysis project Ga0187869, IMG submission 132972) | Peatland microbial communities from SPRUCE experiment site at the Marcell Experimental Forest, Minnesota, USA - June2016WEW_13_100 | ecosystem: Environmental > Terrestrial > Soil >...
ATTCTGGCTTGGGCTAGGGAGCGGGGGTTGCGCTCCGTCAACTTGCACGCCAGCGATGAGGGGCGGACGTTGTATGAAAAACTGGGGTTTGCGCCGACGAACGAAATGCGGCTCAAGTTTTGACCTGCTGGTCGCGAGCCCGGAGTTGTTATGGCGGGAGACGGCTGCCGAGCTTTGCTCGGCTTGGACGGGGCGAAGCCCCGTCACCACACAAGCCACCACACAACCCCTGTTTTCAACTGTCAAGCAAACCAAGGGCCAACTCCTGATAATCTGCTAACGTTCGGGCTGCTTCCCCGTCTATTTCTGTGGAAAGCAAGAAGAGGGATTGGACCACTTGCAGGGGATAGAGACACAATGCCGGCCGATTCTTATGCGGTAGCAATTCCGGTTGGCGGCAATTACCGTCCGGGGCGGGCGGCAGAGGACAGCGATAACCGGAACCCCACGTTGTATAGCAATATGAGGGGCTCTTTGGCAGCGCAGGGAAACCGCATTGACGACACCAGTCTGATCCGGGAGGCGCAGCAGGGCAACCGCGCGGCCTTCGAGGTCTTGGTGCGTCATTACGATCAGTCGGTGCTGCGACTGGCGCTGCATCTGACGGGATCGGAGTCGGACGCGCAGGACGTTTATCAGGAGGCTTTTCTCAAGGCCTACAAGAATCTGGGCAGTTTCCGTTTTGAGTGTTCCTTCTACACCTGGATCTACCGCATCGTTACCAATCTCTGCCTCGATCATCTGCGGAAACGGAGTGTGCGCAAGGAAGATGCTCCGGTGGCGGTGGACGCATCCGGCGAAGAGTACAGCCGGTTGGAGCAGTTTGCGGATGCGCGCTCGGGAGCCAATCCGGAACGCGATTTAATGCGGCGGGAACTGGGGCGCAAGATCGGCGCGGCCCTGTCGGGGCTGACGCCTCGCGAGCGGATGGTGTTCGAGTTGAAGCACTATCACGGGCTGAAGTTGCGCACCGTGGGCGAGATGCTGAATACGACGGAAGAAACTGCAAAGAACACATTATTTCGCGCGACGCAAAAACTGCGCGCCGCGCTGGCGGAGATGCGATGAGTTCGAATGTTAATCCCCGCGAAGGGATACGAAAATGAAATGTGATTGGGTGCGGCAGAACATTTTGTTCTATGTGTACAACGAACTGGAGGACGACGCCCGCTACGAAGTCGAGCAGCACTTGGGGCGGTGTCCGGAATGCGCTACGGAATTGAAAGCGACGCGCAAATTCCACGCCACGCTTTCGGAGACCGTGGCGGAGCCGACTCCGAATCTGCTGGCGTCGTCGCGCATGCGCTTGCAGGAGGCGCTCGAAACGACGCGCCAGGGCGGGTTTTGGCAGCGCCTGACTCTTGAGCCCGCAACCTGGCTGCGGCAAATTCGCATGTCGCCGGCCCTGGCAACGGCGATTTTCATCGTGGGATTTGGTGGAGGCATTGGCGCAACTTACAACTTTCTTTCCGCGCGAGGCGGGGATTTCGCGGTCCGGGGTCCGCTTGAATCGGGTAGCGGCAATTCGTCGCCCAATCAACCCCTGGAGTCATCGGCGATTGCGGGCATCCGATCCGTAACGCAGGAGCCGGGATCGAATCAGGTGAGCATCAAGTACGACACGGTTTTGACCCAGGAAGCGCAAGGTTCGCTGAATGACCAGCGCATCCAGCAATTGCTGTTGTTTGCAGCCCACAGCAACTACAACTCGGGAGTGCGGATGGACTCCGTGGATGTGCTGACGCAGACGCCCAACGATTCACGCGTGCGGGAAGCGTTAATGTATGCGTTGCAGAACGATACCAATCCCGGTGTGCGTTTGAAGGCGCTGGATGGGCTAAGTGGCTTCGTGCGACAGGACAATCAAGTGCGCGATGGAGTTTTGCGCGCGCTGATCAGCGACACGAACTCCGGTGTTCGCATGGAGGCTTTACGACTGGTGGAGCCGATGAAGACGGACAGCAATGTGCGATCGGTGCTGACCCGGTTGTCGCAGACGGATCAAAATGCCTCGATTCGGTCGCAGGCTCGTACGATGCTGGCGCAGATGCCGGAGATGGATTGAGGAAACCGTCGTACTAAGCGGAAATATTTAGGTTAAGGAGGACATTCATTGAAGGACGCAATAAAACTCGCCAGCATTCCAGTATTGGTGGTGGCGCTGGCATCTCTGACTTTGTGCCAGGAAACTCGGGTGTATCGCGAAGGCAGCAACTGGGTCCAGGAAATGACGGGAGACCTGGGTGCTGCGAAAAATCTGCGGGTGAAGCTGGCTGCGGGTTCGGTACGGGTTCAGGGCGGGTCGCAGGCGGGAGTTACCTACGTCATTCATCGCAAGGCCTATACATCTTCAGAAGACAAGGCCCGCCGCGAATTTGAATCTTACAGGATTAACACGTATGTAAAGGGAGACACCGCCTGGATCGTGGCAGAATCGAGCCGGCGGGATTCCAAGTGCTCCGATGAGTTTGTCATCAATGTGCCGCGGAATCTGGACTCCGCGAAGGTCGAGACCGGGGGCGGCAACGTAAACGCGACTGCGGTTGCCGGGCGCGTCGAACTCAGCAGCGGTGGTGGAAGCATTCGCGTCGATGATATCGGCGGCGAGGTGGTTGCGGAAACCGGTGGGGGCTCGATTGATGTTGGCAGCGTGGAAGGCAGCGTGAATCTGGAGACGGGCGGAGGAAGTATCAAGGTCGCATCCGCCAAGGGCGAGATCAAAGCGGAAAGTGGGGGCGGAAGCGTGCTCGTTCTTTCCGGCCTGCAAGGGGCGGTGCTGGAGACCGGCGGCGGCAGCATTCGTGTGGACAAGTGCAGCGGCAGGGTGAAAGCTACGACCGGCGGCGGGAGTGTTGACCTCGGCGAGATCGGAGGGCCGGCGGAAATTGAAACCGGCGCGGGCAGTATTCGGCTGGCTTCCGCCAAAGGACGTGTGCAAGCCGAGACCGGCGGCGGCAGTATCCAATTGGACGGCGCGACGTCGGTGCAGGCAGAAACTTCGGCAGGCGGAATCGTCGTGAAGCTCCTCTCCTCGGAGGGGACCGACGGTCGCAACAATTCCACGCTTGAAACATCGGCCGGCGACATCACGGTTTATCTGGCGAATGATCTGGCGATCTCCATTCGGGCGGAGATCGAAATCGCCAACGGCCACGCCATTCATACTGACTTCTCTGATATTCATGTGTCGAGTGAAGGCGGACCTTGGGGGCCAAAGACGGTGACTGCAGAGGGTCAACTCAACGGTGGCGGACCGGTGCTGAAGGTCCGGACGAATTCGGGGAATGTTAATTTCCGCCGCATCAGTCGCTAGGAACGGTCGCCGGTCGTTAGTCGTTAGTCGTTGGTCGTTTGCGATTCACGGCGGACCGCGAGAGTTTTGCTAACGACTAGCGACCAACGACTAGCTTTTATTCTGGAGGGCCTATGATCCACCGATTTCTGCTTTGCATATTTCTTTTTTGGCCGGTCGTTTCATTGATGGCGAGAGCTCAGCCGTTGGAGCCGAACGCCGGGACGAACAACGCCGGGACGACCAATGATCACGCCGGCGAAAGCTGGGACTGGAATTCCGAAGAGGGCGGCGGATCTTCGTATCTCGGAGTGGACATCGCTGACGTTTCTCCCGAGCGTCTGGGAGAACTGAAGCTCAAGGAAGAGCACGGAGCCGAGGTTACGATGGTCGACCAGGACGCTCCCGCCGGAAAAGCCGGACTGCACGAACACGACGTGATCATAAGTCTGAACGGTACGGCGGTAGAGAGTGCGGCTCAGTTGCGCCGCATGATTAGAGAAATGCCGCCAGGCCGCGTGGTGAATCTCGGCATTAGCCGCGACGGTCAACCGCTGGCCATCAAGGTGCAACTTGCCGACCGGCGCAAGTCGATGGCGTGGGAACCAAACGTCAAGGTCGACATACCTAAGATCGACATACCCGCGATGGACTTCGACTTGCCCGTGTCGGTGGTGGTCGTGCACTCGTCGATGCGCAGCGGGCTGATGGTGGAAAACATTACTTCGCAACTGGGCGATTTCTTTGGAGTCAAGGACGGCAACGGAGTGCTGGTGCGCTCGGTGGAAAAAGGCAGTCGCGGAGAAAAGGCTGGATTCCGCGCGGGAGATGTGGTGGTCAAGGTCAACAACCAGCCGGTGCACGATACCTCCGACTTCACACATGCTTTGCGGTCAACGTCGGGTGGCACAGCGGCCGTGACGGTCATGCGCGAGAAAAGAGAACAGAATCTGACTCTGACTCTTCCCGACAAAAAGGATTCCGGCAGCCTGCTGGAAGACAGCTTTGACCTTCATGAGTTCACGGCAGAGACCGAGCAGGCAATGAGCCGCGTCGGGGATGAACTGGCCCGCCTGGGTCCGGCCATCATGGAGAAAACGGAGCAACAGGCAACGTGTTGGAAAGATATGGAGAAGAGGCTGCAGGAGTCAGCGCGCAGGCTGCGGGATTCGCAGATGAAGATGGAGGAACGCCAGCAAAAGCTGCACCATCAGTTATCGGGAGGCTGGGCAGAGATCTGACTTGGTCAGAGAGCCCAACGCCTGGTTACGAAGGTCACCAGTCTTCCATTGTGGAATTGTTTCTCTGCCAAGGGGATGGCCGGATTCCACGAGTTCACTACCCACAGGTTACCTGTCGCGGCGAGGAGATTCCCGATAAGCTGTTGCCGCGATGGCTTTCCGCGCCCTATTGTTTTCAAAAGGTCCCGAGACGAATGCTGCTATGACGGCGGCGTGCAAGAGTGCAGAGATCAGCGTTGCCGCCTGCTCGGACATCTTTACTGCCATCGAAAAGGGAAAGACGCAAGCTTTTTCCTGCGTGATCGCGGACTGGGCTGACCAGCCGGAGGCGAGCTTTCTTTTGAAGCGCGCCCGCGAGTCCACGCCGAACCAAAACACGGTGGCTATCGCCATCGTCGATCACGACCCCACGCCTGCGGAACTGCGCGACAATCGCCTCGATTTTCTGGTCTATCGTCCAATTTCCGCCCAGGAAGCCGAAGAAGTGCTAACCAAGGCGTGTCAAAAGATGCAACCGCTGAGCGCAGAGTATGTCGCGCAAGCGTCCGAGGAAGACGCCGGAGCGAGCAATGGGGCAGTTTCTTCTGTTGCCGATGCACCTGAGCAAAGCCAGCAGGTTCAGTCATCCGATTCTGCAGAAGCGAGTGGGGCGGACAGCAACTTCAATGACGTCGGCGAAATTGCCACTGCCACTGCAGAAGACGAAGTAGAACATCGACAGCGTGGCCATGCCATAGGGTTCCGCGAAGTCTGTGCCGCGGTGCTTGTGCTTACGGCGGCGTTTTGCCTGTGGAGATCGCGCGACGTCATCGAGTATCTGTCGCGGACGCCAGAGGGAAGGGTCCGCGTTCTGCGGGAATCCGTGGCGGCACTTTTTTATATGAACCAAGCCGGCGCCTTGCCCGTCAGTTCCGTCGGCAGCGACGCGCAGCAGGATGCGTACTACAGCAGAGGTCCCGCCACTTCCAGTTCCAACGCCCAGACACCGTCCCTGGGAGTGGTAGCAACGGAGTCCACACTACCGGAAGCGCACATGCCTTTGCCCACGGCTTCCGACTTTCCCCTGCCTGTGCCAACAGTCGAGCATCAAGAAGCCGCTCCGATCCACGTGGAGCGAGCCGCGATTCCCGACAGCATGAAAAACTCGCCGCCGATTGCGCCGCCCGTGGTGGTGACGGTAAATCCCGCGCAGATGATGCCGGTCTCCGCGCCGCAACCGCAGGCTGCGACTCAGCAATTCAGCGAACCTGTCGCGATCAGCGAAGAAGCGGCGCGGGCCCTTCTGGTAAACACCGTGAATCCGGTCTATCCACCCGAAGCATTAGCCCAGAAACTCCACGGAGCGGTGGTGCTGCAGGCGCTGGTGGGGCGCGACGGTAGCGTCGAAGATCTGAAAATTGTTCGCGGAAATTTCGTTCTATGCCGGGCGGCAATTGCCGCAGTCAAGCAGTGGCGGTTCCAACCCTACTCTCAGAATGGCCACGCTGCAGCAACTCAAACCGTGATCACTATCGATTTCAACGCTCCTCCTGGCTAGTGTGGTCCATCACCCAATCTTCTACTTGTGGTCGTCGTGTCCTTCCTGCGCGCCGGTTGGAGCGTTCACCCCGCTCGATTTCTTCCAATAGTCCTGCACCGCGGGCGGCAGCTTCTCTACCCGGGTAAGGAACGCCGTGAGTTTCCAGATGTCAGCCTCAGGGAGCGCCTTGTCCCAGGCGGGCATCCCGCTATAGCGGACGCCGGTGCGAATCACGTAGAAGAGGTGCCATTCCGGATCATCCGGTGGATCAAGAATGAAGTTCGGCGGCGGCGGATAGAACGATTTCTCCAGGACCGAGGGCTGACGGTCGATCCCGCCATGGCAAAGTGCGCAATTCATGGTGTAGATCTTCAGACCCGCGATCAGATTCTCGTCCGTGGGAGGCACGGGATTGTTCAAGCGGGGAGCATGGCGTTCCACCGAACTGTCGAGCGCGCTCATGGCGATGTGAACTTCCATCTGCGGCGGAGCGATGTTGGCCTGGGTTGGCAAAAAGCCCAGCAGGGCAAGACCAAGACTGCCAATCAGCAGAACTAGGATGGTGATGACAATTCCCAGAATGAAGCTGCGCATTTCAGATCCTCGCGGCGTCGGAAAGTTCAGCCCGCTTTCTATATATAGCAGGAGCGCACCGCCTATGGCAGACCGAAGGCGTCTTTACCTTTTTAGGCGAGGCTGAGAATACCAGACGGTCAGTAAGCATGCAGCCGGCGAGCCTCACGCACCAGGTCGGACACTTTAGGAAGGAAAAACTCCTCCTGCGGCGGAGAAAACGGAACCGGCGTATCGAGCGACGTAATCCGGACAATCGGCCCATCCAGATCGTCGAACGCTTCTTCGTTGACGATCGCGGAGATTTCTCCGGCCAATCCTCCGGTGCGCGCGTGTTCGTGCAGAATGATCACTTTGTTAGTCTTCTTCACCGTCGCGGCAATCGCCGCGCGATCAAGCGGCGAGACCGTCCGCAGGTCAAGGATTTCGATCTCAATTCCTTCTTTGCTCAGGATCTCCGCAGCTTCGAGCGCGGTATATAGCATGGCGGCGTAGGTGATCACGCTGAGATGATGGCCTTCCCGTGCGATCCGCGCCTTGCCTAATGGAACCACATAGTCGTCGGAGGGAATTTCTTCTTTGATTCGCCGGTACAGATACTTGTGCTCGAAAAAAATCACCGGGTTGTGATCGCGGATTGCCGCCTTGATCAGTCCCTTGGCATCATAGGCCGTCGCCGGGCAAACAACTTTCAGCCCAGGCGCGTGCACGAACCACATCTCCGGATTTTGCGAGTGGAATGGACCGCCATGCACATTCCCGCCGCTTGGACCGCGCAAAACCAGCGGAGCCGGCGCTCCCCAACGATAATGCGCCTTAGCAACCATGTTGACGATTTGATTAAAGGCGCAGCCGATGAAGTCCATGAACTGAAACTCGGCTACGGGACGCAATCCTGTAAGTGCAGCACCGAACGCAGCACCTATGATGGCAGACTCCGCAATCGGCGTATCAATCACGCGCTCAGGCCCGAAGCGGTCGATGAAGCCGTCGGTGACTTTGAAAGCGCCGCCGTAGATGCCGATGTCCTCGCCCAGGCAAAAAACAGTTGGGTCGCGCTCCATTTCCTCCCAGATTCCCTGGCGGATGGCTTCGAGATAGGTGACGACGGGCATGAACTGGAAGTGTACCGCAACCGGTTCTCAGTTCCCGGTTCTCAGTTCTCAGTAAATGCCCTCACGCCCGCTAAACGCCTCAAGTTGTCAAAGAGTGCCGAAATGCAACCGTCTTTGGAGACGGGACCCTTCTCGATGCTGCACTCCCCTAAGGATTTCCGCAGGGTTGCGGCTGGGAGTCTGTGATGGCGATACAGCCAGAATTGTGATGAAACAGAGAGGCCGCGTTCGCGCCGTTGTGCGGATATTTCCATGCCCACCCTTCGAAAAAGTACGCGAAGGATGGGGCACCCACAGTGTTAGTTACTCCGGCGAGATCAACAGCCTGGGTCGCCCGGCAGCGCTCCGAAGAGCGTAATATGGCGTTGGGCCTGATGCAGGCCGTTCTTTCTGGTCAAATGTCAGACCAAAAAATCAAGATCGATATCGCGGCACTGAAGGGATTCGTCGAGGCGACGGATGATCGGACGCTCAGGCTCGGCGAAAAAATAGAACAGCTCAAAGATTATGTTCAGACTGACATCAGTAGCCGGCTCTCAAAAATCGAAGGGCGTACCGAAGTTTTGATGTGGATCGTCGGCATTGCGCTTTCCGTTTACATGGCCTTGTTTATTGGAGGAGGTGTACAGGTCTATCTGCTCAATGGTCGCGTGTCTGGGATAGAAAGTGATGTTCGGCACATTGGTGGTACGGTAGACGCGATCCGTCTCAAGCAAATCTCAACCGCTCCAATGGCACAAGGTATTGCGGCGGAGGCTAAGAATATATTGAGTGCAGCTAGGGCAAAGAAAATTCCCATTGATAAAGACGTAATAATCGACACGGGAAAAACCTTCGTAAGTGCGTCACGGGATAATCCCGAAGCCTGGGATGCCGCCATCTCGTTCGTAGATTACCGCTCATTTTTGAATATCGACGCAGAGCCGCGATTACCTAGCTTAGGAAAAGACCCACCATGGTACGAAGTTGACATCCTAACAGTTAACCACCACGCGACGAAGCCAATCGTGAAAGGGTACGGAGTGGTGCCAGCCGAGCAGGGTGCCATACTCGCACGCATCGGGCAAAACCTATATGAAGGTCAGCGTTTTGGTGCTGCATTCCTCGTTCTCACCGGGGACGACGTGATACTAGATGGGATGGCGATGAAGAATGTGATCTACCGTGGTGTTCACATCGAATATCACGGTGGCCCGCTGGTGATGGAGAATGTCTACTTCATAAATTGCACATTCACGCTGGAACCGAAGCCAACTCCAAACAGTCAGCTACTCGCGGGCAAAATTTTGGACTCTCCGTCACTCAGTTTCACGATCTCTTAATGCTGTGGAGATCGTGTAGGCCCACTTACAATTCCCCTCCATGACCATCGCGGTTCGTTCTCTTGCGGAGATTAATCTCGGGCTCGACATCGGCGGCGAGTGCTCGGTGGGGCGGAAAAATCCCAGGCTGATGCAACGGTGTAGTCCCACCCTAACGACGAAGAACACGACGTTGGGATGGGGCGCCCTGCCCGCCCAAGACGCAAAAAGATCCCAAGTCCCGGTATTGTTCATGTGTGATAATGCGCGTGAAGGGCCGGTCTATGACAACCGAAGAGACGCGATCCCCGAGCCAGATCATTGGCGCCATCTGGCAGTGGTTGGAGAAAATCTCGCTATACATACAGATGGCGTTGCTTTTTCCTGCGGCTGTGGTGTTTACGCTATGGTCATTTCCGCCGACTCGAGCCTTCTTCATCAAGAAACACTGGTTCGACGAGAACACGGCATTTGAGGTCGTCGGTTTGGCGTCGGTCTTGACCCTCCTGTTTCTGGGGCGATTGTCGCGGGGCGTGTCTTTGATCGCTCATAGACTTGAACGGCTCGCTCCAGCACGCCATGAAATAATCCCCGGCGGGATATCGAATCTATACCCCCGCGTTAAGAAGGCAATTAAGGCCGCAAGGACTCCAAGGGAGCGGACTCTCGAAGCTCCGGCGTTGACGCTTTATTCATTCCGGCCTCCGCTCCAAAGCTGGATCAATGAGGGTACTCTCGATCATTGGCACATAGTAATGTATTGCCTGTGTCCCACCTTTCTTAGGAGTTCGGAATGGGCGTCCAAGGAATGGTCCAGCCAAGCGGCTACTCATATTGAGAGCGTTCGTCGGTATCAGCAGGAACGCCACGATGAACTCTCAAGAAGATCGATAGTCCTGGAACTGCGCGTTTATGAGACCTTCCCCGCTGTCACCGGTGTTCGACTGGGAAACGGGGACATCTTCTTTGCGCTGATGCACTGGGACGAAGGATCGGGCCACCTAGACAATCCTCATTCTGCATACGAGTATTTCCCTTCGGCGAATAGGTCAGACCGGGCTGAACATTACCAGAACTATTTTGATAACTGGATCAAGCACCTAGAGAAATCCGGCTGCTCTCACGCCGCTCCTTGGTAGAACGGTGAAGCTATACACAGTGGCTCTGTTACCACCGCAAGGAAATGGAATCGGCGTGGATTGGTAGCGAGGGACCACCCACCGTGAAAGGCAAGGCCTTTCGCGAAAAGTGCGGAAGATGTGGCACCCGCTGCGCGGATCGCCATCGGTAAGGTGGGCAACCAGCGGACGGTGCTGCCATCCTCAACCCAAATCGCTTACAATTTCCCTTCCTGCGATTCCCTAATTATGACCATCGCGGTTCGTTCTTTTGCGAAGATCAATCTCGGCCTCTACATCGGTGCCGCGCGGGCGGACGGATTTCACGATCTGCGCACGGTGTATCAGACGATTGCGCTGCATGACGTGATCCGGGTGAACATTGAACGAAGCGTTGCACGAAAATCGGGGCGGGGCAGCGGAATTGAGATCCTATGCACGAATAAAGACCCGCGAGTTCCGCTGGATTCATCAAACACTTGCTATCGCATCGCCGAGCGCGTGC
>Ga0187869_10003903_pt1 | contig 10658 bp, 7 predicted proteins | sample June2016WEW_13_1_2_FD_132972 | JGI IMG/M metagenome (GOLD analysis project Ga0187869, IMG submission 132972) | Peatland microbial communities from SPRUCE experiment site at the Marcell Experimental Forest, Minnesota, USA - June2016WEW_13_100 | ecosystem: Environmental > Terrestrial > Soil >...
ACCCGGACCGTGCTCAATCTCCCGCCGGAGGAGGAACAGGCCCAGAATCCCCAGCACCATGTAAATTCCCATAAATCCCAAAAGCGTGAACATGCCGTTACCGGCCGAGACGGCCGTGGAATAGCCGTTTTCGGTTCGCATTAGCCCATACACCAGCCAGGGCTGCCGGCCGAGTTCGGCAGTCATCCAACCGGCGGTGTTGGCGATATAAGGAAAAGGCGCTGCCAGCATCAGGACCCAGAGCATCCACTTGGCGTTAAAAAGTCTCCCGCGCCAGAGCAGGAACATTGCGACAACCATGATGATGATGAAGAACGTCCCCAGACCAACCATGATGTGATAGCTGTAATAAAGCAATGGGATGTTGTCCGGCCAGTCTTGCTTAGGAAAAGCGTTGAGTCCGCGGACGTTCGCATTCCAGCGCCGATAGGTCAGAATGCTTAGCACGCCCGGAACTTCAATTGGGTTATCGATCTTACCCTGCTGCACGTTAGGTTGACCGACGATTAGCAGCGGTGCTTCGGCCTGGCCTTGAAACAATCCCTCCATGGCCGCCAGGGTCACGGGTTGCAGGTCGGTCACCATTTTGCCCTGCCGGTCGCCGGTTGGGAAAATCTGCAGAACGCTGAACACGCAACCGGTAATCACGCCGGTCTTAACAAAGATGCGGGCGTACGCGGTCCATTTGCCAGAGAGCAGATAGAGCGCGCCCACGGCCGTCATGATGAACGCTCCGGTGATCGCCGCTCCGCTCATGTTGTGCGCGTATTGCCATCCCGCCCAGGGATTCAGCACGAAATCCCAGAAGCTCGCGAGCTGCAAGCTGCCATCCGCAGCCGTGAAATAGCCAACGGGATGTTGCATGAAAGCGTCAGTGGCAATAATGAAATAACCCGACAACCACGAGCCCACAAAAACTGCGACCGCCGACAGCCAGTGTGCTTTCGGGCTCAACCGCTTCTCTCCGTAGAGAAATAATCCGAGGAATGCCGATTCGAGGAAGAAAGCAAACATGCCTTCCATGGCCAGCGTCTGCCCGATGACGCCGCCCGCGAATCGCGAAAAATGCGACCAGTTGGTGCCAAACTGGAATTCCATCGGAATCCCGGTCACTACACCTAAGACAAAGTTGATGCCAAAAATCCTTCCCCAGAAACGGGCCGCCTCGTGATACACCGGATCGTTGCGCCACAAGCCGATCGTCTTGAGCACGACGATCAGCAAGGCAAGTCCCATGGTGAGCTGTGGAAAGAGATAATGAAACGTCGCGGTAAAAGCGAAGTGAATCCGATGAATGAGAAGTGCGCTTTCCATAAGCAAGGTCTCAGTTGCCAAATCCCATCTTTGAGCAGTACAGCTTTGAGCAGTCCAGCTTAGCAGCAATGCAGCATAACCTGTGATCGTTAGGAATCGATTGAAACGCAATCGTGCCTAATTCCGAACCTCGTTTCTGCGCGCCGATTCCTTACGGCGTATCTCCCGGCGGCGCGCGGCATCTTCGTAGCGACGCTTTTCATCTTCCGTCTCGGGGACGACCGGCGGAACTGCGACGCGATTTCCGGCGGCATCGATGGCAACAAAAGTCAGATAGGCGGAGCTGACGTGACGTCTTTCCTCGGAGAGATAATTTTCCACCCACACCTTCACGCCCACCTCCATCGAAGTGTGGTAGACGCGATTGACCGATGAACGCAGAATGACGAAATCTCCGACCCGAACGGGCACGAGAAAATCCATATGATCAATCGATGCCGTCACCACGTACGTCCGCGAATGGCGGTGGGCGGCCATGGCGCCAGCGAGGTCGATCCAGTGCATAAGGCGTCCGCCAAGCAGCGCGTTGAGCGGATTGGCGTCGTTAGGCAGAACGATCTCGGTCATTTCAGAGATCGATTCGCGCACCGGACGCGGACGGGTTGCTTTGTCGTTCTCGTTCATATTTGTCGGACATCTATCGGACATCGATTGTCAGTGTGTCGATGGTCAGCGCATCGATCGTCCATGCATCGATCGTCCGCTACATCGACTACTAACCAAATCGTTAATCAAGAACAGTGCTCTGCCCGGGCGCGATAGGCCTGGAGATAGCAGGTTGCGAGTCTCAGCACACGCGGGTCCGGATGTGCATGGGCATTGACCCAAACCTCGCCCGCCAGATCGAACGTCAATTTCCCATGTTCGATCGGAGCATGGTCCAGTTCGCAGGTAAAGCAGATCGTGACCTGCTCCCGGCTGACGTGCGCGATCGAAAAACGGACTGCATCCCAGTCCCGGCGCCGGGGAAGATGCGGACAAGCCGTTGCGTAACCAAGGTTGCAGAATTCCCGTATGTGGGCGTCAGCCGTCGCCAGTTCCTGCCCCGAGGCGCGGCAGTTTCCCGTCCATCCCGCTCCGAGTGGCAGGCGCGAAGGATGCGTCCAGGAGCCGTCATTCACCATTTCAAGCGGCACAAAAAAAGGGCAAGCCAACCTGGTCCCTCGGAGAAAACCCATTGTAACGCCGGGCGTGATATGAATGGGAAGCAGCTTTTTGGCTCGTAGCTTTTAGCTTTTGGCCTCGACTGAGAACTGAGAACTGAGAACTTCTTCTATGGATCGCATCGCCATGTTGAGTGAAATTCTCACCGCGAATCCCGAGGATTCGTTTGCGCGCTATGGACTCGCTATGGAGTACTCGAAGGCCGGACAAGTCGAGCAGGCGCTTCAGGAATATAAAACGCTGATCGAGAAAAATCCCGACTACACGCCCGCATACTTTATGGCCGCACAAACGCTGGCCACCGCGAGCCGCGTGGATGAGGCGAAACGCTGGCTGGTGGATGGCGTCTCTTCCGCAAGACGCACCGGCAACGCGCACGCGCAATCGGAGATGACGGCCATGCTGGAGGAATTGGGGTGAGGGCAAAGGCAGATGATGATTGCAGAGGGTAAGAGCTCTAGGGCTCACAGTGCCGTTTGCGCTCGGAGTCGTTTACCTCTGCAATCTGACCTCTAACCTCTGACCTTGCTCTTTGCTACACTCTCTTGTTCCACGGAGGCACGCCATGCGCCGTCTTATATTTCTTTTCGTTCTTCTGTTCTCTCTTCCCGCATTCTCGCAAGCCAAGCACCCCTTCACTTTTGAAGACATGATGAACCTGAAGCGCGTCGGCGAGCCCGTGCCTTCGCCCGACGGTAAGTGGGTGCTGTTCAGCGCGGTCGATGTGGACTTGGCGGCAAATAAAAAGACGCCGCACATCTGGATCGTCCCGCTGAATAATGGAGCGACGGGCGCCTCGCCCGTCCAGCAAGGCACTGCAGGATCAGGAAACGAACGCATCCTCATCGTCGATCAGGATGGCGATCGTCCGCGCTGGGCGCCCGATGGCAGGCGCTTTGCGTTTCTCTCGACGAAGGAAGGTGGCTCGCAGGTCTGGATCGCCGATTTCGATGGCGGTGTTGGCACTGTCACCGCAGTCCACAAGCTGACCGCGGTTACAACTGAAGGTGGCGGCGAACTCTGGTCGCCAGACGGCAAGAACATTCTCTTCACTTCGGATGTTTATCCCGAGTGCGATGGTGCAGGACTCGATTGGGCGAATTGCAATGCGAAAGAAGAGACTGAACATTCCAAGGTGAAGGCACTGATCTTTGATCGGCTTCTGTATCGCCATTGGAACGCGTACAAAGCAGGCAAACGCTCGCATATTTTTGTGGTGGAAGCACCCGCGCTTCTCAAACCGGGGCAAGAGTGGGGTACCCAACACTTGCCGCCTCGCGATCTCACGCCCGGCGACTACGATGCGCCTCCGTTCTCGCTGGGCGGGCAGGATGACTACGCCTTCTCGCCCGACGGGCAGGAGATTTGCTACACCTCGAATCACGACAAGGTCGAAGCCACCTCCACCAACAACGATCTCTGGATCGTCCCGGTGAATGGAGGAGCGGCCGGATCTGTCCAAGCAAAGAACATCACCGCCGACAATCCCGCCAGCGACTCGACTCCGCTCTACTCTCCCGATGGCAAGTACATCGCCTACCGCGCCCAGCAGCGTCCGGGATACGAGAGCGACCGCTTTCGCCTGATGCTCTACGACCGCAAGACGGGGGAGAAAAAGAATCTTACGGAAGATTTTGACGCTTGGGTCGGTTCCTTTGTCTGGACTCCGAATTCCCGAAAGATCTACCTCACCGCCGAGCATGAGGGTGAGGCTCCCATATATGGCGTTCGGCTTTACCCGAAGGACATACCTGGCGACATGCGCGATTGGCCTTACCCGTCGGGCGAATACAAACACGCGCCTCTAATTCGTGGATTCAACGACGATCTGGCATTCAGCGTGGACGGGAAAGTGCTGCTGTTCACACGCATGTCAGTCGAAGGTCCAACTGAAATCGATTATTCGTCTTCCTCGCCGGGACCATGTGAGGAAGTTGCGGGAAACAATGCCGCAAAATGCAAGGCCCCGGAGTCGCACCCCCTTACGCACCTCAACGACGCCGTCCTTTCCCAAGTCGCCATGTCCCCGCTCGAACCCTTCTGGTTCAAAGGTGCGAAGGGCGACCAAGTCGAGGGCTTCCTCGTCAAGCCGCCGAACTTTGATGCTTCCAAGAAATATCCCGTGAAATTCCTCCTCCACGGCGGCCCCGAAGGCGCCTGGGGAGACGACTGGAGCTATCGCTGGAATCCCGAACTCTTCGCCGCCAACGGCTACGTAGTCATCATGATCAACTTCCACGGCTCGACCGGATACGGACAGAAATTCATCGACGCCATCAACGGCGACTGGGGTGGGGCTCCATTTGACGATCTGATGAAGGGCCTCGACTACGCCGAGACGCACTACGGTTTTATTGATAAAGACCGCGAGTGCGCGTTGGGCGCCAGCTACGGCGGATACATGGCTAACTGGGTGCTCGGCCACACTGACCGTTTTAAGTGCATTGTCACGCACGATGGCATGTTCAACACTGTCTCCGCCTGGGGCACGACCGAAGAACTCTGGTTTAATAACTGGGAATTCAAGGGCACTCCCTACACGAATCCTGAGATGTATGCGCAGTGGTCTCCGCGAAACTCAGCGAAGAAGTTCAAGACGCCAACGCTGGTCATCCACGGACAGCATGACTATCGCCTCGATGTCAGCGAAGGTCTCCAGCTTTTCACTACGCTGCAGACGATGGGCGTTCCGTCCAAGATGCTCTACTTCCCCGACGAAGGCCACTGGGTGCTGAAGCCGCAGAATTCTGAGCTTTGGTACAAAACGGTCAACGACTGGGTCGATCGCTGGACTGGGATCGGGACTGGGACCGCCACTGGGACTAAGAAACAGTAGCCACGGGTCGGTGATCAGTTGCCAGTTGCCGGCGGGTTTCTATTTGGCTCGACCGTCGCTGCTTTATCCTCCCTGCGAGTGCTCTTATCGACGCCGAAGGCAGTAGCTCTACCAGAAAATGCGCCCATCCTCTGCCAGGGCGCGACAGCTTCGTTTGTCTTCAGGATGCCAAACGCTTGAAGCAGCATTTGCCTGTGCCGGTGTCTCCACAAGACTGGAGGCTTTTGTGAGCGCAACGTCACTCTCAAGCCGCGCCACATTCTTGGAATCTTTCTTCGGATCTGGGGGTTCGGCCGGCTTCGATTTTGCGCATGGCAGAGAAACCGAGTTCTCGCTCGCTGGACTCGACGATGTCGAGCCTCCCTGATGGCCCGGGGTATTGTCCGCAGAGGGCTCCGAGCAATCGCTGGAGTGCGCATCCGCCGCCGGATCGGCGCTCGGAGGGCCTTCCGGCACCGCGAACAGCAACTCGGGCACGCCTTGTGACACTGCCTTCTGCACGCCAAATTGTGGCACGCGCGGCGTCGTCGGAGCCGGGTTGTGGTTATCTCCCGGCGCCGCCGCAACTGGCTCTCCCGTAATAATCGCCGCCACGGTCTCCATCTGCAACTGCGCGGTCGATTGGCCGGCGCTCACCGTAATGAACACACTGCACGGCCCCACGCTTCCGGCCGAGGGCATGATCGATGCGGTGCCGTCCTGAGCGCTCACCACCTGCATCTGCGACGATCCGAGAAGAATGGGCATTCCGTTGTCTGGGTTGAGCCGAGCCAGCGTGGTCGCAAAAGTAATGTTCACTCCTATCACCGGATTATCGGCACTCGAGCCGTCGGTCACTCGCATCACAAGGGTTTGAAAAGCTTGCCCGGTTGGCACCACCTGCGATGATCCGCTCACGGTCTCGAGCGTCCACATCGAAGCGGGCGTGGAGAACAAAGTAAACGTCTGGCAGGGCGCATTGTTCGGAGCGACGCAGGCACTCACCTGGACGTTGGCGCTTAGATTCGTGAGACTTGCCGTGATGCTGGCGAATCCCGAGCCGTTGGTGGTCGCACTGCCCGCCGAAAGCGACGCCGTCCCTACTTTGAGTGCGAAATTGATGGTCAGATTCGCAATCGGCACGCCCAAGTCGAGCGCTTCGACGGTGAGCGGAACGGCAAGCGTCGCGCCTTGCCCAACCCAACGCGACGGCGTTACCGCCGCCAGGTCTAGCGCGGTTGAGGTTGCCACCACGGTGGCTTGTTGCGTCTGCGGCGGTGAGTACACGGCTGGCGCCAGCTTGATCGTGATCGTGGCTTGCCCCGTCGCCGTGGGAGTGACCAGGCTGGAGGATTCTCCCGCCTCATCGCTCAGCACCGAACAGGCAGAAGCTCCGCCGCACACCGAGAACTGCAAGCCATTGGTTTCGCTCCACGCAATCGTTGCGCCACTTACTGGCGTAACTCCATCGGCGGCAACCGCCCGCACACGTATGGCATTGGCGGCCGCGGCCCCCACCGGAGTCGCCGGTTCCGTACCTTGGAGCAGGAGCAATAGATCCGTAGCCGAAGCGCCATAGGTCAATGCGCCAATCATTTGTGAAAACGAGCCGCTTACTGGATTTGTGACCTGGATGGTAGCAACTCCGTCCTGCAATGCGGCGGGCAATGTTGCCTGGATCTGGCTCGCCGACGCCGAAAGAGTGTTCCCGTTGTTGCTGCCAACCGTCACCTGCAACCCCTGACTGAACCCGATGCCGATGAGCGTGGTTACGCCGCCGGCAACGCTAAGACGCGCCGGGGTAACCGTATCCGAATAAAGCAAACTCGCTTGATAGAAGTAGTCCGGACGACCATCGCCGCGGAAGTCGGCCACCCCCACCCGAAATGCCTCGGTTGAGCCGAACTGCGCATCCAGCCGCGTCATACCAAAAGTCGTCGAGTTGAATGCCACGGGGGTTGCCGCAGGCGCGGGATCGCCGCTCTGGTCGCTCAATTCCCAAATCCCAATTACGGGCAACAGTTTGGTTTCGGTGGGCTGTCCGGCTTCGTCGAGGGCGATTACTGCAACCGAGGCCGTCCGGTTTGCCTGAGCTGTGAACTCGAAAAAATCGACCATTCCGTAACCTGAGATCCACGCACCCCACGCGCCGCCCTGTGGAAGCGCCGCCGGATTCGCATAGCTCGACCCGCTGCCGGGATCGGTCTGCGCGATTTCATCCTGCAACATCAGGATGTCCTGCTCGGCGTTTGACCCATTGGATACCGTAACCAGAACCGGAGCGAACGATCCCGAAGGCGTCACCTGTGTGGGGCCGTACGGTTCGACGCCCATCGACCAGTTCGGGTCCAGCGCCTCCACGCTTAACTGGTACTGGGCGGTGGTTTGCCCGGTCGGAATCATCAACTGGCCCAGGTCAAAAAAGCCTTCGAGCGAAGGATCATCGGAGCCCCACTGGCTATACGGCAGGCCATTTGCGTTCAGGTATCCATCGATAATGTTGCCCGCGTTGCCGCAGAACAAGAATCCAGAAACGGAAGTGACAACGTACTGCCCTGAGGGTTGGCCCGACACCATGAGCCGGGCGACCACGTTTACCCCCTGCATCGGTTGCGCCGCATTGCCGGATGCATCGGTGAAATACACGCTGCCGTAGATTCTCCCCGTAGGTTGAGGGTTCCCGCTGCCGGGATAGAGCCGCGTGAGGATGTCGATGTCATCCATCTTTGGAACAGCCGCGTTGGGATAGCAGAGACTGATGGGCACGCAGGAAATCGGATCGCTAAAATGCATCACCGGAAATCCCTGATAATCGGCCAGGGTTGGAGGTGGGTCCCCCGTGATCACGTTCAAATTGGCCTGCGACCATCCCAACCCAACCGTGCGCCCCAGCACGCGCACCAACCGGTATTGAACGTCCGGCAGCTGAGCAGTGGTGGCGGCGCAGACTCCGTTGATCACCACCAGTGAGTGCACGATATTCCCGGCCACGGAGAAGTTGTCAGGTCCTCCATAAACGGCGTTGGTAAAACAATCCTCCAAACTTCCAGCGCCTTCGCCCAGGATGGCATCGGTCACCGTCCCGTCGTAGTCATAAACAATTCCAACCGGCGTGCCGGTAGCGGAAGGCGTAATGTCCGCGGGGGCCGTAACAACTCCGTAGCCGTTAGTTTCAATATTGCCGCCGTCCACGTACTCGGCAAGATGACCGCCCTGCGACACGGTAAGGGCAACACCGGAAATGGGCGTCCATGCGCTGACGGCGGTGGCCACAAAAGCATCGGCCTGCGCTTCGGTCAAGATCGGGCTCAGGGGCCCCGGGTTGGTGAAGTACTGCACGGAGCCATTCGCCCAAACCAGCGGCTGGCCTTCGACTCCAGGGTTGTAGCCGGAGCCCGCTACAAAAGCCGGGCCTCCGGCGCGGCTGGCAACGGCACTAAACATCAACATAAGAAGAATGGCAACAGCCAGCATCGGTGAGCGCATGTTCATTCCTCTCGGGCGCTGCGGATGGCCCGCTCCAGTTGAACGACGCTCACTTGAACAGCGCTGATGTTCCCAGTGACGTTCCCGCCAGCCACGGTCACACGTGGCCGTGGAGACGATGCGTCTTGTAATTTGCTGTTTGCGTCAGGCTCTCGCACATTCGGTTTTTCCGGCTGCGACACGTTCTTCCCGGTCGGGTCGAGAGCAACCTGCCCCAGCGACCCACCCACCGGGCTGGTAAGGCCCAAACGACTCGGCGGATATAAGAAGATCAAAATGTGCTGCCCCTTACTCATCGGGCGATGCATAGACCACGCCCCCGCCCACTCGTGAATCGTGAGAACCTGTCCCGGCTCGACCCCGGCAATTGCCTCGTCCACGCGAAAACTCAGCTGCACCCCTGGAGTCGCCCGCGGAACTGCACCTGCCTGAAGATGATCGGCTGCCGCATTTTGGCTTGTCGCATTTTGGCCTGTCACATTTTGGCTTGTCGCAGTCGGGGTCGCCGTAGCGAGCACCGTCCCCGCGAATATCATTCCGGCCCGCCGCGAAAGCTGCTTCCATCGCGGCCCAAGGACACGCTCTGCGGCTACTTGATCCGTTTCTCTGTCCAACGATGACTGTGCCGCGGCGCAGCCTGACCGGCCGAGGTTCGACAGACAAATGGTCGACAGAAAAACGTTCGACACAAACACCAGTGCAACGATCAACACGCATCTTGACGTACGCATAGCGAGTATCTTTCTGGAGAGAACTGGACCGGGACAGGTCCTGGGAGTGGAGTTAGCGTACCGCGTTCTGGATCAGGCGGATGTGCGAGCGGTCACTGTGGATTTGTGATGAATCGGCAGGTAGCAGGCAGAAGATAGCAGGAAGAAGATAGCAGGCGGAAGGCTACTTCTTATAGCGGCGGTTCGCCTTCTTCATCGCCTTCTGTTGCGCCTTTGCGGATTTCTTCATTGCTTTCGCCTGTTTCTTGTTTGCCTTGTCCAGCATTTTTTGGTGTTTCTTGATCTCTCTGCGGGACTGGCGCGCATTTTCTTGGGGACTGATGCGTTGAGCATGGGCTGCTATTGACCCCGCAAAACTCAGGGCGACCAGAAGCAACATGAAGGCAGCAATTCGTTTCATAACGTCTCCGAACGGACCATCTTGCAGAAATCTTACACTGAGCCGTGCTCAGGCGGCACACGAGGGTGTTACTTCCGTAATCCGACTTCTGCCCTGGGAGGTCCCCCCTCATTCGACAGAACGCGAATGAGTATGCACCTTGCGTACTGGTTTTTCCTTCTGCCTGGATAAATTTGGACTAGTGAATCGTCTTCGTCTTTCGCGACATGTAATCCATCAGCAGATACTGGCCGAGCGTGTAGGGCGTCGTGAAGTAGGCCTTGCCCCGGCACATCTGCGTCACTTTTTGGACGAACTGCACCAATCCATAATCCGACGCCAGCATGAAGGTGTTGATCAGCACGCCCGCGCGTTTGCACTTCGAAACTTCTTCGAGCGTCTGGCTGACCACCAGCGGATCGAGCCCAAACGCGTTCTTATAAATGCGTCCGTCTTCAAGCGTCAGCGCGGACGGCTTGCCGTCGGTGATCATGACGATCTGCTTCATATCCTTGCGCTGACGTTGCAGAATGCGTTGCGCCATGCGCAGGCCCTCGCGCGTGTTCGTGTAGTACGGACCCACCTTTACCCGCGCCAACTGCGAGAGCGGAACCTCTTCCGCCGAATCATGAAACAGCACCAGCGACAACGAGTCCCCCGGATATTGCGTGCGAATCAGCTGCGACAGGGCCATGGCAACTTTTTTTGCCGGAGTGAAACGGTCTTCCCCATACAGAATCATCGAGTGTGAACAGTCGAGCATCAGCAC
>Ga0187869_10003936_pt1 | contig 10602 bp, 10 predicted proteins | sample June2016WEW_13_1_2_FD_132972 | JGI IMG/M metagenome (GOLD analysis project Ga0187869, IMG submission 132972) | Peatland microbial communities from SPRUCE experiment site at the Marcell Experimental Forest, Minnesota, USA - June2016WEW_13_100 | ecosystem: Environmental > Terrestrial > Soil >...
GACCGCGATCTACTTCCACTGCGGGGGGCTCGACCTGTACCCACGCCCCGAGGCTGGCTAATCCATGGCATACGGACCGACCACAACCTATTGGGGGTACCCACACTGAACCCGGAAGCGGCTGCAAGAAAGGATTCAACGACTGACAAACTTTTGGCGCTCAGAGGGCGCCGGGATGCCGATGTGACGCCGAGGGGGCATGCGGTAAGAGTCGGTTCCAGATATGATATTCGGCACCGGTGGGAGACAGCCGCCACCCCTTGAGTGTGGCGAGTGCTAACGTGCCCGCTCCGTACCCGAGCGGTGCGTGGGGCGGTCTTTTGTGGTACACTCGCGGCCGACGTGTTTTTGTGGAGAGGTCTGACACAAGGAGTGAAGCATGCGACACAACCGTGCCAAGGAGAAACTGGCGGCCGGTAAGCCGATCGGCGTGGTTGCTCCCGGCTATACCTCGGCCGGATGGGCTTCGATGCGATCTTCATCGACTGCGAGCACGGCCCAGCCGTATGGGAGGAGGTCGAGAACATGCGGCGGGAACCGAGCCCCCTGCAGAGTTCGATTCATCCGCCTTCGGGTTCTCACTTCCGCACCCGGTGCAATCATACGCAACCCGGTTGCAGCCAGGAGGAAACCGCATTAATTAAGAACAGAGAAAGAACCCGCTTTGGCCTCTCATACAAAAGCTTGAAGGGGATTCGTATTCTTACGTTGATCCAAAGGGGGATGACTGTGAAAGGGCTAATCGGAGACCAATTCAAGCCCCTGAGGGAAGCGCAGATCAACAGGGTACATCAAACTGCCCTGAGAATTCTTGAAGAGGTTGGAGTCAAGGTGGAGTTGGAGGAGGCGATCCAGATTTATCGAAAGGGTGGGGGGAGGATTGATGGGAATATCGTCCGTATTCCTTCCTCCGCGGTGGAGCAGGCCCTCACACTTGTTCCCCATACATTCTTGATGGCCGGCCGGGATGAGCAGAATGATCTGGTCCTTGAAGGTAACCGGGTCTATCTGGGCACAGGAGGAGCTGCACTCACTGTCCTCGATCTGGAAACTGGAGAGGCAAGGCCAGGAAAGCTTCAGGATCTTGCCCGGCTTGCACACCTCGTCGATGCATTGGAGAACGTCCATTTTTATCTCAGGCCCTGTATCCCCCAGGACATTCCCAAGGAAGTGATGGACATCAATCAGTTCTATGCGTCCCTTTCCCATACGACGAAACACATCATGGGGGCTGCTCAATCCGTTCACACAGCACGCGACGTGATCGCAATGGCCAGCATGGTTGCAGGAGGGAGAGAGGCCCTGGTGAAGAGGCCCTTGATCTCCTTCGTCACCAGTTGGATGATCAGCCCGTTACATTGTGCCAGCGAGACGACCCAGGTTCTGTTGGAGATCGTAAGAAACAAGATTCCGGTGGCTCTCTCCTCGGCTCCGATGGCTGGCTCCACCTCTCCCGTCACGTTAGCGGGGACGTTGGCCCAGGTCCATGCGGAACAACTCTCCGGGATCGTTCTGACGCAACTGGCGAACCCCGGTTCTCCGGTTCTCTATGGCGCGATTCCTTCCATGGCCGATTTGAGGACGATGGCCTACGTGGGAGGGGGGATTGAATTTGGATTGATGAATGCAGCCATCTCTCAGATGGCCCAGTCGGTCGGCGTCCCGAATTATAATTCTGCTGCCCTGACCGACTCCAAGATCCCTGACATCCAAGCCGGGTACGAAAAGGCGTATTCCATCTGCCTCTGCGCCATGGCAGGGTCCAACTATATCCATCATGCCGCCGGGATGTTGGAATCGATGAGGGCTGTGGCCTATGAGCAATTTGTCATCGATAATGAGATCATCGGAATGGCCCTTCGTCTTCTCAAGGGCATTCAGGTGGACGATGAGACCCTCGCCTTTGAGGCGATTCGTGAAGCGGGACCCTCCGGGAACTATCTCTCCTCCCTGCACACTGTCAAGTTTATGAGGCAGGAGTATTTTCGGCAGACGCTGGCGGACCGCCAGACCAGGGAGGCATGGGAGGAATCCGGCGCACTGGACGGCCGCACGCGGGCACGGCAGCGAGCGAAGGAGATCCTGCGGACGCATTCCCCGAAAGGTATCGACAGGAAAATCGATCGGGAGATCCGACAAGCGTTTGACATCCGTCTTTGAGGGCGGAAGCCAGAGAGGTCCGCCGGGAGGAGCGCCGGATGGCCACGTGATCCGGCGCTCCTTCCCAGGCAGCGAGAAGGACGGGCGAGCCCGCCTTTCCTCCGGCCTGGCAGGTCGAGCTACTTGATCCAGCCTTTCGCCTTCAGGAATTCGCGCGCCACCTCTTCCGGGCTGCGCTTGTTGCCGGCCACCTCGTAGTTCAACCGGGCCATCGTGCCGTCATCCACTTTGCCCGCCGGACGGTTGAGGACCTCCGCCACCTCGGGCGCCTTGGCCAGCAGCTCGTCGCGCACAACTGGCGCGGCAAAGTAGGGCGGGAAATATCGCTTGTCATCCTGCAGGACCACGAAGTTGTTGGCGGGGATCCGCCCCTCGGTGGCGAAACCCGAGATCGCGTCCACCTGCTTGTTCTTGAGGGCGTCATAGATCAGATCCGGGGCCATGGATTTGCTCTCCTTGAAGGTGAGGCCCCCATAATGCTTGGCCAGGCCGGGGAGGCCATCGGGTCGGACGACGAATTCCTGCGTGGCGCCGAACACCATGGTGTTGGCGGAGGGCGCCAGGTCCGAGATTTTGGCCGCCCGAAGCCGGTCGGCATCTTCCTTCCGAATGACCAGGGCGTACGTGTTATTGAACCCCCAAGGTTTCAGCCACGTGGCCTTGAACCGTTCCTTGTAAAGCCTCTGGACGGTGTCGTACACCTTGCCGGGATCCTCCTGAACGGGCTCCTTCAGGATCGTGATGAGCCCCGTGCCGGTGTACTCGACATACACGTCCACCTCGCCACTGACCAGCGCCTGGTGGACCAGGGCCGTGCCGCCGAGGCCAATCTTGCTGTTCACCTTGAGGCCAGCGTCTTCGAGAAGCAGCGCGAGCATGTGGCCGACAAGCAGTTGCTCCGTGAAGGCCTTTGACCCCACGGTCACCGAGGGTCTCTGGGCCAATACGGGCGAAGCCACCAGGAGCAGTGTCAGGGCGAGTGCCGGGCAGACTACACGCAGGAACCTCATCTCTCTTCCTCCCTCTGTGTGGTAGAGCGCCGACGGCTAGCCCAACGGCCGCACCAACTGGCGCTCGAGGATCCCGAACAATCCATCCGCCGCGAACGCTAATCCGGCCGCGGGAATCGCCCCCGCCAACAGGAGCGGGGTATCCATCATAGCGATCCCCTGAAAGATCAGATCTCCCAGGCCTCCAGCCCCGATGTAGGCGGCAAGGGTCGCCACCCCGATGCTGACCACCAGAGCCGTTCGAATGCCGGCCACGATCACCGGCGATGCCAGACGCAGCTCCACGCGCCACAAGATCTGTGCGTCCGTCATCCCCATGCCGCGTGCAGCCTCGATGATGTGCTGTGGGATGGACAGCAGGCCTGCATAGGTGTTCAGCAGAATCGGCAGCAGCGCACGGGCGCTGATGGCGACCAGAGCGGGTGTGAATCCGATCCCGAGGAGGGGGAGCATCAGGCCCAGTAAGGCGAGGCTGGGGATCGCCTGCCCGACATTGACCATGCCCAAGGCCAGCACCCGCACGGCCCGCACCCGGTGAACCACGATGCCCAGCGGGACGGACACGGCCGTGGCGATGCCCGTGGCGAGGAGCGAGATCCAGAGGTGCGCCCGCGCGAGGGCGAGAACCTGAGTGGGGTGTTCGAGCAGGTAACTCAGGACGCTCACGCGCGCACTCCCATGGCCCATCGCAGCACGTGCTGAATGCTCGACAGGATCGCGTCCGCCAGGAGGGCCAGGATCGAGACGGCCACCGCCCCGGTGAGGATCTGGTCCGTGTTCCCCGTCGAGATGCCCTGAAAGATCAGGACGCCAAGGCCTCCCGCGCCGATGTAGGCGGCGATGCTGGCAAGCCCGATGGCCATCACCGTGGCGGTCCGGACCCCGGCGAAGATCACCGGGATGGCCAACGGAACTTCCACCCGCCAGAAGCGCTGCGTGTTCGTCATCCCCATGCCCTGAGCCGCCTGGAGGAGCGCGGCATCCACCTCGTTGATTCCCACGGCCGTGTTCCGGATCAGGGCGAGTTGAGAATAGAGGACCAGGGCGAGAACCGTGGGCTTCACGCCAAGCCCCAGCACCGGGATCAGGATGGCGAAGAGGGCCACGCTCGGGATGGTGTAGAAGATCCCGGCTGCAGCCAGCACCGGGGGGGCGAGCCAGCGAACCCGACCCACGAGAACACCCAGGGGACAGGCGGTGAGAATCGCCAGGAGGCAGGAGACGGCGGAGATCTGGAGGTGCTCGAGAGTGAGACGCCAGATCAGCAGAGCATTCGCCAGAGGGTAGCTCACGACACGACCCTACGCTTTGGACGCCGTGCTGGGCTTCGATTCCTCGACCGGATGGCTTTGCGCCTGATTCGCCACCACCTGCTGCAATCCGTGCAGGGTGATTTGCCCACGCAGGATGCCTCCGCCGTTGACGACAGGGAGAGTCGGCTGCCCGAAAGCAACCATGGCCAGAAGGGCATCCTTCAGAGTGTCGCCGCTCCGAATTGGCGGGATCTTTGGCTCCAGCGGTTCGTCACGCAGGGGCTCCAGTGCCTGCTCCACACTACAGACCGCCAGGAGCTTGAACGTGACATCCGCTCCCACCAGATCCGCCACCTTCAGGGCCGCGGGATGCGCGAGGATCTCGCGGGGAGTCCCCACCTGGAGGAGGTGACCGGCGTCGATGACCGCCATTCGATCTGCCAAGCGAATGGCCTCGAGCATGTCGTGGGTTACAAAGACAACGGTTTTCCGGAGGCGACCCTGGAGCTTGAGGAACTCGTCATGAAGCTGCCCGCGCGTGATGGGATCCAGCGACCCGAAGGGTTCGTCCATGAGCAGGATGTCCGGGTCCCCAGCCAGGGCGCGCGCGACGCCCACACGCTGCTTCTGTCCGCCACTGAGCTGATGCGGATGCTTGTCGGCGTACTCGCCGGACGGAAGACCGACCAGTTCGAGCAACCCGGCCACCCGTTCAGCCTGGCGAGCTTTGGGCCAGCCCTTCAATGATGGGACCAGCGCGATATTCTTGGCCACGGTCATGTGAGGGAACAGTCCGATCTCCTGGATGACGTAGCCGATGCTTCGACGGAGCTGGATCGGATCGATCTCGCGGATGTCTCGTCCGCCGATCCGGATGGTTCCAGAGGTCGGCTCAACCAGACGGTTGATCATTTTCATCGTGGTCGTTTTGCCGGATCCAGACGTGCCCACGAGGACCAGAACCTCGCCCGGTTCAATCGCCAGGCTTAAGTCCGAAACCGCAGCGTATCCCCTCGAATACATTTTTGAGACGTGATCTAGGAAGATGGCAGGAGGGGCGGACATCATTGGTTCCTCACCCGGCGAAGTACATCCAGGAGTGGTTCAAGGGTGGGGAGGTCATCGCAACTGAGAGCTAACTCGCGGAGGCACCGAACGTCCTCTGGCGGGAGAATCGGGCTGCAAAACTCAATGAACTTGGCCTCCAGTTCACACTCCGGCAGTGGATCGTCCGGGTCCCCGATGGCCTGGACAGGGCCAGAGCGAAGGCGGCGCCCATCCACCGTGACCAGCTCCACGTCGGCGAACGCCTTGGCGGGGAACTGTTCCTGAGAGCGCGGTTCGGCCACCATTTCGACGCGACTCGCGAGGTCGAGGACGGTCGCATTGGTCAGGTTGTCGTCCCGCACCTCGCTCGGGCCGAACCGGCCTAGGACGAGAGCGGCCGCCACCGGGTAGGGCAGGCTGAACTGCGCCTCTTCGCTCGTACGCGGGTGGGGGAAGGCCAGGCGGGTCGCCTCGGCGAATGTCCGGACGATCACGCGCGCAATCGCGGAGGGCAGCATGTGGTGCTTTTGGCTGAGGGCGAGCGCGCCCCGGATGGCGGGCTGCGCCCAGCGACAGCAGGCATAGCGCTTGAAATAGAGATCGAGGATCCGGAAGTCTCGGCCCAGCGTCTCCACGAGGGGCGCCGCGGCCGGCTCGGCCAGGAGACTCGGCGTTCCCGTGAATCCCTCTTCCGCCATGAGAAGCGCCGTGACGCCGGTCATCGCGCCCCAGCCGATGCCATCCTTGACCATCGCGGGCACATCGATCCCCCGCATCATCGGGGTGATGGCTCCATGGTATCCCGCGATGCCCAGGGCGTGTGTCAAGGCCTCCGGTCCCGTCTTGAGCAAGCGCGCTGCGGCGGCGCATGCCCCCAGCCCACCCCAGGATCCGGAACCGTGGTAGTACGGGTAGTGGGCGTGCGAGGCGAGGCCGGCGCGCATCCCGATCTCGTAGCCCACGATCAGCGCTTCGAGGAACTGCCGGCCGCTGGCGCCAGCCATCTGTGCGCCGGCGAGGGCCGCGGGGAAGACGAAAGCGCCCGGATGCCCCTTGACCAGGCGGTATCCGTCATCCGCATCCAGCGCCGATGTGGCGAAGGCGTTGGTCAGCACCGCCCAGGGAAACGGGAGCCGCTGGTCAGTTGCTAGGACCAGGGCATCGGGTGCCCCTCCCATCCGGAGGGCGAAGCGCCGCACCACCTCGGCCACGCGCGTCGAGGTCCCGGCGACGGCGCACGCCAGGAGATCGAGTAGACAGCGCCGGGCCTGCTGGCGCACCTCCTCGGGCAGCACGCCCCAGCGGAGGCCGAAGATGAAATCTGCGATACACTGCTCACCCGGAGATATCGGGATCGCCCCTTTCCCGTCTGTCAGGAATGCGGCGGCCAGAAGGCCCCGCTGTACGCTTCCGCGTTCCTGGACATTGACGAGGCAAACGGTTGGGCAACCCGCGTCGGCCCGCCTGCAGGGTCGCCGCTGCCGAGGGTACTGATATCATAGTCGAAACCGTTGTCCAAGGAAAAGGTGATCGTTTCAACTGTGGCCGCGTCGCCCGGCCGGTATTTGTACTCCTGGCCCCTTCCATCACGCCTTCTCTCTATTTCCGGGACCACCAAGTCCGTTGACATGCCGAGGCAACTGATCCAGAATGCGCGCGCCCTATCCGGAGCAGTTGGCCATGCACCATCACGTGGAGTCTTGGCCTATGCGAACGCGCCAATGTGAGTTTTACAGCGATGGCATCCGGCTGGACGGGATTCTCCAACTGCCAGAGGGTGCGACTGGAGATGGGCGTCGGGCCGTCATCGTCCTATGCTCCGGCTTCCAAGGGTTGAAGGAATTGATCCCCGCGAAGCTCTGGGGACCTTTCGCCGACGCGGGCTACGCCTGCTTCTCGTTCGATTACCGGGGATTCGGGACCAGCGACGGTGAACGCGGTCGCGTTCAGCCCCGGGAGCAGGTCGAAGATATAGGGAATGCGGTCACGTTCCTGCAGCAGCAGCCCGAGTTGTACGGGGAACGGATCGGCCTGGTCGGCTGGGGCTTTGGGGGCGGGGTTGTAGTCCAGGCGGCGGCAGAGGACGGGCGCGTCCGTGCCGTGGCCTGCCTGAACGGCGTCGGCGATGCCGGCCGCGCCGTTCGTGACTCGCGCACCGACGCCGATTGGCTGTCCATTCAGGATCGCATTGCGGAGGACCGCGTCCGTCGCGTCCTGACGGGTCAGTCTCAAAAGGTCAGTCCGTGGGACGTGGTCCCTCTCGACCCTCTCACACGGGTTCGTGTGGACGATGACATGTACGCGCGATTCGACTCCTTCGGTGTGGAGGTGACACTGCAGACGGCGGAGGCTTACTATGCATTCCGCCCCGAACTGATGGTGGATCGGATCAGCCCGCGGCCGCTCTTGATCGTCCACGGTGTTCGGAACACCTTGCACCCGATCGATGAGGCGCTTAGCCTGTACGCCCATGCCCGCGAGCCCAAGGAGCTCATCGAGATCCCGGACGGGCATCACCTGGACTGGATCGAGCCTGGCCACCCGCTCTATCTCGCCACGATTCCGCGTATCGTCAACTGGTTTCGGCAGCATCTGCCCGCCGGCTCCGCACCTCCTTGGCACTCACCTAGGGATCGCAGCGGAGCGCCGGTTGATTCGAGCGACTCTTGAGGCAGAGCTGCTGACGGATCCCATCGCCTGATCATCAACGCCGCTGCTCGAGAGCATCAGACCTTCACACTCGGCTCCCTGACCTCTAGCATCTACCTGCCGACCTTGCTCTTCTCGATCCGGCAGGGCCTCGTTCAACCGATTATTCCCACGGGGCCGGTTGGTACGTCGGGCGGGAGAAGAGGGTGGCAGAAAAAGACTTCCGCGAGAGCCAAGGCGCTGGGGAGCATTCTCACCCAGCGCCTTGGTCATTTCATCGGATGGTGATTACTTCGCCTTGGCGAGGTTGGCCGCGGCGAAGTCCCAGTTCACCAGGTGATCCAGGAACGCCTGGACGAAGTCGGGCCGGCGGTTCTGGTAGTCCAGGTAGTAGGCGTGCTCCCACACGTCCACGGTGAGGAGCGGCGTCTGCTTGCTGGTCATGGGCGTGTCGGCGTTCGCCGTGCTGGTGATCTTCAGGGCGCCCCCGTCGAGCAGCAACCATCCCCACCCGCTGCCGAAGCGACCAACGGCCGCGGCCTTGAACTGCTCGGCGAACTTCTCGTAGCTCCCGAAAGTCTGGCCGATCTTGGCGGCGAGGTCCCCCTTGGGCCGCCCGCCGCCCCCGGGTCGCATGCAGTTCCAGAAGAAGGTGTGGTTCCAGACCTGGGCCGCATTGTTGAACATTCCAATCTTGGAGGAATCGCCTGCGGCTGACATGATGATTTCTTCAAGTGCCTTGGCCTCCATCGGCGTGCCGGCGATCAGTTTGTTGAGATTGTCCACGTAGGCTTTGTGATGCTTCCCGTAATGAAAACCGATGGTCTTGGCGGAATAGTGCGGCTCCAGGGCGTTTTCGGCGTACGGGAGCAGGGGCAGCACGATAGCCATGGTCTTCCTCCTTTCCTGTGGATTTCGTAACACGCGCATTGCACGAAGTCAAGGTACAAAGGGGGAAGTTATATGCACAATTGGGGTGCCGGGGGGACGGTCCCCTAATGGAACAGTGGATCACCTCTCCCGCCGACTGCCGCATGAGGCGCTGGAGAGTCGTAGTCAAATCAAGGGGATAGGAAGCATAAGGAGAGTCCAGACGGAGTTTTTGCGGACCAGTGCGTCCAGCGAAGGCTGGCCTGCTCAGTGGGGGATAGTCCCACCAGGGGAACAGTCAGGACCCCCGTAGCTTGGGTTGCCTCCGTGGAGGAAACGAAGCGGAGGAAGCCACCTGACCAAGCCATCTTCGGGATGGTGAGCGAGTCACCGGGGCGTGACGTGAGTGAACCCACCAGTGGCCTCGAGAAAAATACAATCCGAAGGCCGAGTCCCTTGGTCCGGGACGAAGGCAGCATGACATGAGGCAGCCTGGCCGACGCCTCAGATCCCTTCGGCGGGGTGGGAGGGACAGCACGGTGATGAGGGCATGTCGAGCAACTGGAGAAACCGTCCTCGCCCCATCGCGAAATCGGTGGAGCCAGGTAGATCGTATAACCGGCCACAACCGGGAAAGCGATCGAAGGCGAGACGGTGGCGGAAGGGTCCGGAGTGTGTGCCAGGCAGCAACGTGCTCAGGGAGGTTAAAGTCCTCCTGGCGCTCGGATGGAGGGCGCCATATCCAAAAGCGGGGGTAATGCCTCGCTGGCCCCAGTGCGCGTGGCTGGGGAGGGCAGGGTGTCCACCGCGAGGTGGAATCCGAAGGGCTTGCGGAGAAGCACCGGGCCGTAATCGATGGGGCGACCCGACGATGAACCGGTCGGCCAAAGAGGGGGTCTGGTCGAGTCGGCACTCTGGCGACGAAGGCGTGATCCATCCTCCCCTCGGACCAAGGTGTGTGCGGGCGGCACGGTGCGGAAGAGCATGTGGTGACCCTGGGAGATCTCATCGGAGGCCTGTCGCGCAGGGAGCGGGCAGGGAAGGTGCGCCTATAAGCCGGGAGGCGAAGTGGGCACCAGGGGCCGGTGAGAGGTCGGAGGACGGTATAGTACCTGAAGCGCGGGCAAGAAAACCCGCGTGACCTCCCTGGAGGCGGGCGAGGGGCCCGGGGAAGGCCGTCCGCGAGGGTGTCAGGCGCGGGACAGAAGGCCAGCGAGTACGGCGATGACACGGAACAGTTCCGGTAACATGGAAAAACCCCTCTGGCAGCGCCCGAGGAGACTGGCGGACTGGCTCAACCCTGACGGGCAGAGGAAGGTCCACTCGTTGGTGGACAAGGTGTACCAGCCGAAGAACCTGCGAGCCGCATGGGAAAAGGTCAAGGCGAACCGGGGGAGCGGCGGGATCGACGGGCAGAGCCTCGGCGAGTTCGAGCAGGACCTGGAGCAGCACCTGGCTCGGCTCCACGAGGAACTCCGCACCGACCGCTACCACCCGAGTTTGACAGATCCTATTGACACGATGGCGAGAACGCCAGGAATCACGCGAAGTTATGGGATCACGCCCACGGAGCCGTGTGCGTAGGCGGCGGAGCGACCTTCAAGACAGGGGGC
>Ga0187869_10003939_pt1 | contig 10595 bp, 7 predicted proteins | sample June2016WEW_13_1_2_FD_132972 | JGI IMG/M metagenome (GOLD analysis project Ga0187869, IMG submission 132972) | Peatland microbial communities from SPRUCE experiment site at the Marcell Experimental Forest, Minnesota, USA - June2016WEW_13_100 | ecosystem: Environmental > Terrestrial > Soil >...
AGGTCGCGGATCATGTCCCAGGCGGCCAGGTTGAGAGCTCCCTCCGGCGGCGGACCCATAGCCAGAGAGACCGAGCATTGCGGACAAAAGCATATTCGCTGTGCTGCCGATTTTTGCCTGGGCTTGATTCCGACGGTCTGCGCAAACAGATACACGGCAACGGATTTTTGTCCGGTTTCAATCGCGCGATTGCAGCGCAGACAGTACATATTCTCCACGAGTGCTCCTGACGCCAGGTGCGGCCGCCAAGGATCAATACTGTCTTTTCTCTGAATCGGTGTGCAAGTATGCAGAAAGATTCCAGCGCACAATGCTGAACTATCGTTTGCCATAGCGAATCAAGCGAACCAAGCTGTGCTCTAGGCAGAAGTGGATGGCATCGTGCACTCTGTTGCGATGAAAGCTGCCGTGAGAAATCTGCGAGATTCGCGGTTAACCGTCAGGCCGGCGACAGCCGGCAAACTTGGCTCGTCGGTCAGGTCGGTGCGAATCTCGCAACTTTGCCGGATGTGCGAGTGCGAACAGGTTGCCGCGGTTTGCTACCGGATCCGCAACGGTGCAATCGAATTTCTGCTGGTTCAAACTCGCGGCAGCGGGCGCTGGACATTCCCCAAGGGCAGCGCCGAACCTGGGCTAAGCCATGCTCAGGCAGCGGCAATCGAGGCCTTCGAGGAAGCCGGGGTCCACGGACGGATCGAAGAAGCTTCCTTCACCCGGTATTTTAGCCGAAAGCACAGAGCCTCAGGTAGTTCTGCCAGTTCTTCCCCGAAAGGCCTCGCGGTCAGCGCTCATCTTTGCCAGGTGCTACGGCTGAGCAAACCGAAAGAGTCCAACCGTAACCGCACCTGGTTTTCTGTGGAGGATACAAAGCAGCATTTGCGGGAAGGCCGTAAGAAAGGAGATGCGGACGAGTTCGCCCGCATGGTCCAGCACGCCGTAGCGCGGATCAGGCAATTGAGCCGCGAGAGCGAACCGGTCGTCGATCGACTGCGAGCGGAGTCGCTACGGGAATCCGCCATTCAAAAAGTACGCCTCGAGGCGGTCACTCCTCCTTACGACCGCTGGGAACAGGATTCGCTGGCTCCATACCTGCTTCACCGGCTTGCCGAGACGCGCCGCTTCACAACCCCTGCGGATGACGCGGATTGCCGCAAAACCCTGCCGCGTGATGTTCTACCGTTCGTCGCTTCGCAACAATTGAATCAAAGTCCTAGATTGCTCTCCGGGCCAAAGAAGATGAAGGCGTTGGGAACCGGAGCAAAAAGCGATTGAGGTGTCTTTAATTACTCTTTGTTCTTTGGCCGCTCATAAGCCTTTTGCATATACCTGCGCGCTTCTTCGATCGCGCCGAAAGTATCGTCGTTGGTCTGGATGGCCTGCCGGTATTCGTTGATCGCGCGTTCGCGCTGGCCGGTGATGTCAAAGATCTTGCCTAGTTGGATATGACTCCAGACTTCTGTCCAGCGCGGCTCACCGTTGCCGTTGATGGAGGATCGGTAGGAGTTCGCTGAGGACTGATAATTTCTCTGCAGGAAGAAAATCTCCGCCACGCGGTAGTGGGCGAGAGAACTGTTCTTGTTGAGGTCGAGTGCCTTGTTGAATTCCGCCAACGCGCCAGCAAGATCGCCCTGCTGCTGCAGGGCCTGACCTCGCAGAATCGATGCGCGCAGTTTTACATCGGACGAATTGGTGAGCACGTGGTGATCGGGATCGACTGCGATTCGCCGCGGCCGGCCGAAAGTTTCCACTGTAAAAGCCGAGTCTGTACCCACCACTTCGAGCTTCTTGTCTTCCGTTTTGCCGTCTGTGTCAATACGCAAGTCTACCGGCATGCGAAACAAATCGAGATCCTGCGAAATCGCGCCCGTTACACGGAATCCCTTGTTGCTGCCTAGACGGTAGACCGTGTACTTCAACTTGAACTCGGGCGCGCCGGTCGAGTCCAGCCATTGCGAAAAGAACCATGTCAGCTGTTGTCCATAATACTTTTCGGCGATGGCACGGAAATCGTCCATGGTGGCGGATTTGCCCGAATCAGTCTCGGCGAACTCGCGCATCGTCTTGAGATATTTGTCCTCGCCCAGCACCCAGCGCAGCATGTGTAGGATCATCGCACCCTTGTCCGTCACCAGCGACTGAAACTCGGTGGAGAACGGATCAAGCTTGCTGGCACTGGAAAGCGGAATGTTGTCGTAAGCCAGCGCTCCCACGGACATATCTTTGATAGCTTCTTCCAGACCCGCGGCGCCGGCTGCGCTCTCGACATACATGGCTTCTGAATAACGCGAGAATCCGTCAACCAGCCACCAGTCATCCTTCGTTGCCGGACTCACCGATACCCCCCACCATTGATGGGCAATGGCATTCGCCAGCAGACGATAGTTCGTCTTTTCCGTGATCGAGGGCCCAGCCAGACCCGCGATTTCCGGCGCCCACACGTATGGAACCGTATCGCCCGGCAATTCCACAACGCTGAGCCGTTGCGACAAGGGAGTGCCGTAAAGGGTGATGAAGTAAGTAAATTCCTGAACGGCCGTAGTTGTGTATTCAGGGGCCAGTTTCTGGTGGTCGGGCTTAAAGAAGACACGCAGGTTCATGCCCGCTTCGTCGCTCTTATATTCCTGAAAGATGCCAGCAATGATCGTGCCGGGGAAACTCGGTTTGTCATCGACGAAAGTAAAAGTTTTCGTAGGAAGCCCGCTGCTGTTCGGTTTCTTCGAGGGCGGATTATCGGTGACCGTCGATTTTCCGGTGCCGATTACCAGCATGTGCGCCGGCACGGTAACGCTGATCGTAGACGTAAACCGGTTGATTCCGTAGCCGCTTACCGGAAACCAGCGTCCGGCGTAGAGCAGGTAGCTAGTGTCATCGCCGATGTAGGCTAGCTTAAGCCCCGGGACCGGGCTGTCATCAGCGCTTTCGATTTCTCCTTCGTATTCGAAGGTCAGGGTGGTGGAACTATCTTTCGTGAGGCCAGCCGGAAGCGGAACTCGTACCGTCGAATCCTGCGTGACCCGCTCTGCCGATAGCGGCTGGTTCTGGTCGTCGAGAACCTTGGTGACGCGGAGGCCGTTATGCAATTCGAAAATGGCCGTACTCAGATCCTGAAGAGCGGTGAACTTGACCTTGGCGCGCGCCGAAATCTGATGGAGATGCGGTGTGAGCTCGACTTCGATTTGGTAATCATCGACTCGCAGGCGGGCTTTCTCGGCGGCCCAGGAAAGGTTCGAGACAAAACTCAACAGCAGCAGGGCAGAGAGACCCACCAGGACGCTCTGCCCGCGCCGAAGCTGTTTCTGCATTAAGGAGATTCTCCGGGAAATGGGCCTAACCATTCCTATGATGAAGATTCTCATCTAAAAGATGCTGTGAGCACAAGGGTTAGCGAAAAAGTGCCGGGCTGGCTGACGAACTGCGCTAGTGAGTTTAAGACTCTGCCCATGCCGAGAACTCTATTGTTTAGCCGGGTCTTGAGCGGAAAGATGGGGGGTGAACCTACGGACAATAAACTCCTGAATGATGTTGCTGGCCGCACCCCCGCCAATTCCTATGAGCGCATTCTCAAAGGTTAAGCTCGCCCCGTTCCGATTCTCGGCCGGATAATACAGGTTGGAGATACCCCCTGCGGCAAGTCCGCCGATGATACCCGAGTAATTTGGCTGCCAGCGGCCATTGTCGCCTTTGCAAATCACGGCATTGGCGATGGCATAGAAAAACCTCGATTTTCGGCTGCCAATCCCCTTGTAGAAATAGCGCGGATCCTGCTTTAACAAGGACGGCAGTATCGCACCGCCAATGAATGTTCCCGACACAAAGTCCCCATACGCCGCCCCGTAGCGCCTCGCATACCCTGTTGCGCCCTGCCCGTATCCACTGAAGTCATTTTCCGCCTGTTGAACTCCGGCGATCGCACCGGTGATTAAAAACGAGAACGGATCGATCGTCGACTTCCACGCCAGCTGAAATTTTAGTTTTGTCGTGAGAGGAGCCGCGTTCGGCACGTAGCTGACGTAGAAGTTCGGGATTACACCGAGCACCCGCTGCTTTTCCTCCCCCTTCACCTCTTCTTCCGCGACTTGCTCCGAGGACATCCTTACTTCCACGTCTACATTGGCGCTGGGGATGGCGAGTGTGATCTGGGGGACAATGTAGTTTTCGCCGGGCTGAAGGACTCCAGAAGTCTGCACCGTCGCAAAGCCGGATGCCTCATAGGCTATCTGAAACGGTCCGGGAGCCGCGTCGAGAAAAAGAAAGTATCCATTGCTGTCTGAAAGCGCTTCTCGTTTCGAGACCATACCTTGCTGCGCCAGGGTTATTTTCACGTTAGCGACCACGGCCCCGCTTTGATCAACCACGATACCGCTGATGCTTCCGGACTTTGGCCCAGGAGGCTCGTTTAGCCGGATCGACGTTGGTGTTTCCGCAGGCACCTCCTGCGTCTGAGCTAGAGCCGAGAGGTTATTCAATATCGCAGCGGCCGTTATCCACACTGCAATCCACTTTGCGGCGCGGACCGAATGTCGCAGATGATTGCCTATGCAGGGGATGCGCGAACTCTCTTTCCAACCCGTCAAATTTAATCCTTACCCAAATTGCCCTTTTTCTGTGTGAAGTTTTGTCAAGATCACGGCGTGGCCCACTTGATCCCAGTCGCGCAAACCGCCGCACTTGAAAGCGTAGCCAAGAATATCCTCTCCACCAAGTTACCTTTTATCTCTGTATGTCTGATGCACGAATTCGAGGACGGGCTAGCTGTGAGATGTTATTGAATTTCCGATCGACCAAATAATTACGGCGGCGCGGTCTGCCGGGCGTTGCAGCGGACCTGGAATGGCGCCTTCCGGCGCGCGAAGTTTTGCCTTCACCTGTGTTAGACCCTGCAACATGCGGTTGCGTGGGGTGCCGTCTGGAAGAATCTTCTGCAGTTGGGCGACGACGTTCGCGGCCGTGAAGTCATGCTGCACAAGCTCAGGGACGACCTCTTCTTCAGCAATCAAATTGACCATGGCAAAGTGCGGGACCTTCACCCGCGGCCTGCCCAACAGGTAAGTGAGGGATGACACACAGTAGACCATCACAAATGGAGTCCGCATCATTGCGGCTTCCACGGTTGCCGTGCCGCTCGCAATGATCCCCGCACGAGAATGCCGGAGTGCAGGCAGCGATTCGGGTACGAGCGTGATGCGGTGGCGCTCAATCAAACTCGTAAGGAACGAGCCATCGAGTGTGGGTGCGACCGGCAAAAGAAATTCGTAATCGCGGCCAAGCTGAGCCGCTGCCTCCAGCATCGTCGGCAAATTCATGCGTACTTCTTTGACCCGACTTCCAGGCATGACCGTGATCCAAGTTTTGCCCGGATCGACATGAAACTGCGCCGCATAGTCCTTGCGTTCGATTGTCGGCTGCGGCAAGTCCGCCAGGGGATGTCCGACAAACGTCGCATCCACTCCGCGTTCTCGGTAGAACTTCTCTTCAAACGGAAAGATCACCAGCGCCTTATCGATGTAGTCGCGCAGCAGCCGAACTCGTCCCTGCCGCCAGGCCCAAAACTGTGGCGCCACGTAGTAGACCACAGGAATCCCACGCTTCTTCATCTGGCGCGCCACCCGCCAGTTGAACGCTGGCGAGTCGATCACGATAGAGAGATCCGGTTTTCGTTTGTCGGCTTCGGCGATCAGACGCCGGTACAGCCCGTAGATTATTGGCAGATGGCTGAGAATCTCGGTGATGCCGACGACGGAGAGGTCCTTGGAGTCGACCACCGTTTCGCACCCAGCAGCGCGCATGCGCTTGCCGCCGACGCCGAAAAATTCAAGCTGTGGATCGCATCGGCGCAGCGCTGCGATGAGCTGTGCCCCATACATCTCCCCCGAAGCCTCGCCCGCTGAGATCAGTATTCGCAAGAGAGCATTGTAAGGCTGCGGGGAGACTTAGTCGTCCCCGACCGTAACCGGCAGCCCGGCCGCAATCTCCTGATCTTTATACTGCAGCTGATAAAGCTTGAAATAAATCCCGCGCTGGGCGAGAAGCTGCTGATGCGTCCCCATTTCGCGGAGCTGGCCCTTGTGCATCACGATGATCTTGTCGGCTCTCTGCACAGTCGACAGCCGGTGGGCGATTATCACCGAGGTGCGTCCCTCCACCATCCGGCCGAGCGCATCGCGCACGCGAAATTCAGTTTCGGTATCCACGCTCGACGTGGCCTCGTCCAGAATTAGAATCTTCGGTTCATGGGCCAGGGCGCGTGCAAACGAGATGAGCTGCTTCTGACCGGTGGAGAGCGTCGATCCCCGCTCGCGAACCTCTTCGTCGAACCCCTTCGGCAGAGCGCGGATGAAGTCGGCAAGGTTCACGTCTTCGGCCGCTTTTTCGACCCCTTTGTCCTGTATGCGCTGCGTGCCCAGGCGGATATTCCCGCCGATCGTCCCGCTGAACAGGAATGGATCTTGCAAAACCACGCCGAATCGGCCGCGCAAATCGGCGAGGTCCATGTCTTTCACATCGACCCCGTCGATCCGGACCGCTCCTTTCTGAACGTCGTAGAAACGCAGTAGCAGCGAGATGAGCGTGGTCTTTCCAGCGCCCGTGTGCCCGACAATAGCCGCGGTTTCGCCGGGTTCGATCGAGAAGCTGACATCGCGCAGCACCCAGTCAGTTCCTACACCGTCGCCTGGCTCAGACGCGTCGCGATAGGTGAACCACACATGATCGAATTCGATCCGTCCCGCTCCCTCCGGACGCTTCGTCACGGCGGGCGAGACCACCTGAACGGGGGTGTCCAGCAATTTGAATATGCGTTCGCTCGCCGCCATCGCCGACTGCAGGATGTTGTACTTTTCGCTGAAGTCCATGATTGGCCTGAAGAATCGCAGCGCGTACTGGATGAACGCTACCAGCACGCCCAGCGACACCGCCGTTGGTACGAGGCGAAATGCAATCAGCGTTTTCCAATTGAAGCTTACGGCCACACTGCTCACGCGAACGATTCGCATCACGTCCCCGCCCCCGAACCAGATGACGCAGGCAATCGCGATCGCCGAGAGAATCTCGACGACGGGGTAGTAAACCGAATAAGCCATGATTGCGTCTTTGTACGCGTCCATGTGATTGCGATTGATCTCCGAGAAGCGGTTGTATGCCTTGCGCTCGCGATTGAACAGCTGCAGCACCACCATCCCGCTGACGTGCTCCTGCAAGTAGGAATTAATGCGCGCGATAGCGACCCGGATGCGCCGGTAGGAGTCGCGTACCCGATCCCGGAAAATCTTGGTGGAGTAAACGATGAACGGGAGCACGGCAAACGTGATCAACGCCAGCTTCCAGTTCATACAAAGCATCACGCCGAGAATGCCGAACAGCACGAACAGATCTTCGAAAATCGAAACGACACCGGAAGTGAACATCTCATTCAACGCATCCACGTCGGTAGTAACGCGCGTCACCAGCCGGCCGACCGGGTTCTTGTCAAAGAAGGCAACGTGCAGTCGCTGCAGATGCCGGAAGATCTGGCGGCGAAGGTCGAACATCACCTTCTGCCCCGTCCACTGCATGAAATAGGTTTGCAGAAACTCGAGCAGGAAACTGAAGACCAGCAGTCCAACATAAATCGATGCGATCTGCGCAATGCCGGTGATCGCTCGCGGGCTGAGCCAACTCCAGAAGCCGGAAGACAAACCTTGGGCGGGAGACAGATATCGATCAATCGCCACTTTGGTGAGATACGGCCCCAGCACGTCGGCGAAAGACTTCAGCAAGATCGAAACCAGGGCGATCGCCACCTGCCAGCGATAGGGACGCAAATACTTCAGCAGCCGCGCCATCAGCCGGCTGTCATACGCCTTGCCTAATACTTCTTCTTCCTGAGACATCGGGTTTCTTGACGATCTGTTCATTGGCGAGCCCGGGTGAAGCTCGCCAATGGTGCTGCTAACAGGGTAACCCAAATAGATGGCCAGAGATGTCGCGAGGATGGAAAACGTTTGGCCGTGCAGGTGGGATAATGGTCTCGCATGCCGCTCGGCGTTTACAGTTCCGTGCCGTTCTGCCGTACGAAGTGCAGCTACTGCAACTTCGCTTCTGACGTCTTCTCGCGGGCGGCGTTCGAACTCTACGTGAATCGGGTCTGTGCCGACATTGAGAACGCTCCGCAGGTTGCTGCCAATATGGGCGGCAAAATTGAGCGCGCCGTGGACTCCATCTATCTTGGCGGGGGAACTCCGACCGTGCTCGAGGCCCCGCAACTGGAACGAATCTTCACCACGCTGCGCCGGCAATTCGATGTGAGTCCGCAAGCAGAAATCACGGTCGAATGTGCTCCCGGTACGTTAACGACCGCGATGCTGGAGACCTTGCTGCGCTGCGGTGTGAACCGCGTCAGTTTCGGCGTGCAGTCGTTTGTGGATCAGGAAGCCGCTGGGGTGGGCCGCCTGCACAAGCGCGTGACTGTGCTGGAAGATATAAGCCGTCTGCGAGCCGTGGGAATCACCAATATCAATATCGATTTGATCGCGGGCTTGCCACATCAGACCGCCGAAAGTTGGGGATTCTCTCTGGCAGAAACCATTGCAACCGACGCTCCGCACGTGAGCGTCTACATGCTCGAGGTGGACGAAGACTCCCGCCTGGGACGCGAGCTTATGGCTGGCGGCTCGCGCTATCATGCGCACTTCGTCCCGGATGCAGAAGCGATCGCCGATTTCTATCTCACCTCCTGTGAACGGCTGCAATCAGCCGGAGTTGCGCAGTACGAAATTTCCAACTTTGCGCGCGAGGGTTTTGAGTCACAACACAATCTGAAATATTGGACCCGGCAGCCTTACTTTGGTTTTGGCGTGGACGCTCATTCCATGCTGGAATCCGCCACTCCAGACATGGAAGCCGTTCGATTCGCAGCCTTTGATTCCCTGGAAAAGTATACGAGTGGCGAAGGGCCAAAGCGAACTGTGGTCACGCCGCAAGCCGCTTTGGAGGAGAATTGGTTCCTCGGCCTGCGGCTAAGCCGCGGCGTTCGCCTATCTGACCTTGCCGCCAAATTCGGCTTGGAAGCCGTCAACAATGCTCGTGCCGCGCTGGTAGATCTTATCGAAGGCGGCTTGATGGAACGGGCGGGAGAATGCATCCGCTTGACTCCGCGCGGGCGATTGCTATCCAATGAAGTGTTCGAGCGGTTCATTCTTGCGGATGGGGTGGCACGGTGAGCCTTGCGGCGAGAAATCTGCTGGAACCATGAACTGGCGGGCCGTCCGGTCGGTTGGACTGCTGGCTTTCATACTCATGATCCCCAGTAGTGACGCGGGTTCGCGCACGTTTCCTTTCTGCCGCCCGAGGTAACTTTTTCCCTTTCCGCCGCTATGTTCTAATCCAGAAAGCCGCGAAGCTGCGGCCTTTTGTGGCCGGAAACAACCCGGCATGCGGTCGCAGAAGTGGAGGAGTCCTTGGATTTTCAACTGAACGACGAGCAGCTGCATTTGAAGAAGAGCGTTCGGGAATTCGCCGAGCGCGAGATCGCCCCCAACGTCATGAAATGGGATGAGGCCTCCGAGTTTCCTCTGGCCACCGTCAAGGAACTGGGCAAGCTTGGATTGTTAGGAACCGTCTTTCCCGCCGAATATGGCGGTGCGGGCATGGGCTATGTGGAATATGCCACTGCGATCGAGGAGTTGTCCCGCGTCGATGGCTCCGTTGGCATCATTGTCGCCGCACATACCTCCCTCTGCTCCAATCACATCTTTCTCGCCGGAGACGAGGCGCAAAAAAAGAAATACGTCAGCAAACTTGCGACCGGTGAATTCCTAGGTGCCTGGGGATTGACTGAGCCCTCTTCCGGATCGGACGCCGGCAGCGCTCGCATGACGGCGCGGCACAAGGGTAGCAGTTGGGTTCTCAACGGCACGAAAACTTTCTGTACCAACGGCCACTACGCCGACGTGATCGTCGTGCTCGCGGTGACCGACCGCACTGCGCATACGCACGGACTTTCGGCATTCATCGTCGAGAAAGATACCAAAGGATTTCGTCCAGGCAAGAAAGAGAACAAGCTCGGCTTGCGGGCGAGTGACACCGCGGAAATGATTTTTGAAGATTGCACAATCCCCCCAGAGAATCTGCTGGGCAAGGAAGGCGATGGCTTCATCGACGCAATGCGCGTGCTCGATGGCGGCCGAATCTCCATCGCGGCCCTGTCGCTAGGCATGGCCCAGGGCGCATATGAAGCCGCCCTCAACTACTCCAAGGAGCGCAAGCAATTTGGCAAGGCCATCGGAGAGTTTCAGGCGATCCAGTGGAAGCTGGCCGATATGGCCACGGAGATTGACGCCGCCCGCTTGCTAACCCTGCGCGCGGCGTCAATGAAGGACGCTGGCATGAAGACGACTCTGGAGTCCTCTATGGCAAAGCTGTATGCCAGCGAAGTTGCGGTGAGATGCGCCAACGAAGGCGTGCAGATTCACGGCGGCTACGGCTTTATCAAAGATTATCCGGCAGAAAAGTTTTACCGCGATGTGAAGCTGTGCACGATCGGGGAAGGCACCAGCGAGATTCAGCGCTTGGTGATAGCGAGGCAGTTGCTTAAAGACTGAAATCGGCTAGCATTTCAT
>Ga0187869_10003990_pt1 | contig 10498 bp, 10 predicted proteins | sample June2016WEW_13_1_2_FD_132972 | JGI IMG/M metagenome (GOLD analysis project Ga0187869, IMG submission 132972) | Peatland microbial communities from SPRUCE experiment site at the Marcell Experimental Forest, Minnesota, USA - June2016WEW_13_100 | ecosystem: Environmental > Terrestrial > Soil >...
CTTCTACACTCCCGGCGCTTATTCCTCCGGGGTTTTCGTGAGCTTCCTTGTGCAGGAACTCTATAAGTGCCCCAATGTCATGACGACCGAGAGCGGCGCATACACCAATGTCGGACGCGGACGAGCTTTCCGCGCTCCGGGATTCCCTACAGCCGCCTGGAGCCTCGAGCAGATGATGGATATGCTCGCCGAAAAGATCGGGATGGATCCGCTCGAGCTCCGGCTCAAGAACTTCACCGATGTCAGCCAGTCGAGAAGAATGCCTTACTGCAGCGCAGGACTGAAGGACTGCATGATCGAAGGTTCGAAGAAATTCGGCTGGAAAGAAGCGAGGGCAGGCAAAAAGAGCGGCAGTCATATCAAACGCGGGTTCGGCATGGCTGCCGGATTGTGGATGATGGGCTCGGGAGGACCTCCCTATACAGCCGAAATCCGTATGTTTCAGGATGGCGGCGTCACCATAAAGACAGGAGCCATGGACCTGGGCACAGGGACCAAGACGGGTGCCTGCATGGTGGCCGCCGAAGAGCTTGGGATTCCTTTGGAAAACATCCGGATTATTAACGCGGATACGGCTATTACGCCGTACGCTTCCAGCAGTGGCGGCAGCATGACGCTTGCGAGCCTGGTGCCGGCGGTGCGCCGCGGAGCCTGGCTCGTCAAACGCCAGATCTTCGATTGGGCAGCCGAAGCTCTGGGTGTTCAGGCTGACGATCTCGAGTTCAAGAACAACTCGGTAGTGAGCCGCAGCCTTCCCGACAAAAAGAAGACGCTCGCGGAACTGTTCCGAACGAAGGGTGTCATGGATGTGATCGCAATCGGCAACAGGGAACCGAATCCCGCAAACAAAGCCGTGATGCCCTTCGGGGCTCATTTCGCGGAAGTTGAAGTCAATACCAGGACCGGCGAAGTGAAAGTGGTTCGGCTTGTTGCCGCGAACGACAGCGGTCGTGTGGTTAACAAAAAAACGTTCGAGAACACGGTTTACGGCGGCATGACCCAAACCCTTGGCTATGCTCTCACGGAAAAGCGAGTCGTGGACCGGCAGACCGGAAGGATGTGCAACGCCAATCTGCACGACTACAAGGCTCCCAGCGCCATGGATGTGCCGGTTGATCACGAAGTCGTGCCTATCGATCTCAAGGACAACGAATGTAATAACGTCGGCTGCAAAGGATTAGGCGAGCCGGCGCATGTGCCTACGGCAGCGGCCATTGCAAACGCGATCTACGATGCAATCGGCGTGCGTCCGACAAACGGCCCGGTCGACAACCGGATGATCCTGGAACTGCTCAGCAAAAAGAAAAGAGGATGAGCCATGATGAAAAACTTTGCTTACTTGAAGGCAGGCTCGCTTGGGGAAGCAATCCAAGCGCTGAGCACCAAGGGCGCCAGGCTACATGCGGGGGGAACGGACCTTCTCGGGTGCCTCCGAGATGAAATTATGCAGGTTGAAAAAGTGGTCAGCATCAGCGCGCTAAAAGAGCTGAAAGGGATCGCCGCCAGGGCCGACGGCGGTTTGAAAATTGGCGCTCTTACCATACTGGCCGATATCGCCGCCAATTCTTCCGTTGCCGAAAAATACCCGGTCCTGGCGCAAGCCGCAGCTTCAGTCGGCACTCCTCAGATTCGTCAGCAGGGAACAATAGGAGGAAACCTCTGCCAGAGGCCGCGCTGCTGGTACTTCCGAAGCGATCTCCGGTGCCTGAAAAAAGGAGGCGATACCTGCTACGGAATGAATGGAGAGAATCAGTATCACGCGATTCTCGGCGGCGGCCCCTGTTTTGCCGTGCACCCGTCGGACGTGGCGGTTGCCCTGGTTGCGCTCCAAGCGCAACTCACGATCACCGGGACTGCGGGCAGTAAGGCGGTGAAAGCCGAGGATTTCTTTATCGGTCCGGGCAAAAGCCTCGAAAGAGAAAATATCCTGGTGCCTGGCGAGATCTTAACCAGTATTCAAATTCCCGCTGTCGGCGGGAAAGCAAAAAGTTCCTACCGAAAAGTCAGGACGCGCGGATCGTGGGATTTTGCCCAAGCCAGCGTCGCAACCGTGTTGCTGTTCGACAATGAAACCATCCGGGCAGCCCGAATTGTGCTCGGAGGAGTCGCACCGCATCCATGGCAAGCCGATGCAGCAGGGAAGCTCCTCACGGGGAAAAAGCTAGACGGTGCTTTGGCTGCGGCAGCCGCAGATGCGGCTGTTTCCGGAGCCAATCCGCTAAGAGACAACGGCTACAAGGTGGAAATGGCGAAGGGCGCCGTTGAAGAATCCATCCGTGCATTCATTTAGGTGGGAAAAACGCCACGGATTCCACGGATTTCACTGATTGCAATTTGTGTAATCGGTGGTGTCTTTGTTAAGCGCTGATTTGCAAAAACTAATCATTAATTTTTACCTTCAAGGGAAATTAATATGTGAGATACTTATCTGTTTCGGGAGAGGATGGCGTTACGGATCTTCGGGTCTTCCGGTATTCTCCGGAGTTCATTAGCCTCCAGATGCGAACTTCCCGTTGCAAAAGGAATTATGCAGGAGTGAACCAATGGCAATGTTAACTGAGCGTGTCGAATGCAAGGAATTGCTGGACAAGCTGATGCCGGTCGAAGAGGCCGTGAAGTTCGTGCAAGACCGCTGCAAGATCGCGATCAGCGGCTTTACGAAAACTGGCGAACCAAAAATATTTCTGCCGGCGCTTGCGCGGCATTTATCCCAATATGCCCCCAAAACGAAGATTGGATTATTCAGCGGAGCATCACTGTCGGAAGATGTCGAGAATCCGATCGCTTCTTTCGTAGGCAAGCGCGGTCCCTATATGTCATCCAGCGTATCACGCAAGATGATCAACGCCGGCGAGATGGATTTCGCCGATGTTCATCTTTCTTCATTTGCCCGGAATCTCATTTATGGTTTCTATGGAGATATCGATCTGGCTGTCGTGGAAGCCTCGCGGATACGTCCGGACGGAAGCGTAATCCTGTCGTCGTCGGTAGGAATCTCCGCTGAAGCCTTGACCAAGGCGAAGAAAATCATTCTCGAGGTCAATCCGGCAATCCCGGACTTTACCGGATTTCACGATATCGCACTTCCAAGCGTCCATCCGCGGGTAGGCTGGCCGATTCCTATTGTCAATGTCGGGGACCGTGTTGGCACTCCGTATGTAGATATCGATAAAAACAAAGTGGTTGCAATTATCGAGTCGGACAAGCCGGACTATCCCATTGCTTTCAAACCAACTTCGAAGACCGATCGAAAGATTGCGGAGAATGTCATCTATTTTCTTCTGTATTGCCAGAAGACCTTCAACTGGGGGAAACGCCTGCCGCCCATTCAATCCGGGGTGGGAAATGTGGCGAACGCCATAGTAAGCGAGCTCTATAAATCACCCTTTCAGAAGATCCGCTTCTGGACCGAGGTGTTTCAGGACGGCATGATGCGCTATGTCGAAGATGATGAAAAATTCGAAAGTGCGTCGGCGACGGCATTTTCCTTTTCTGAAGAAGGCGGGCAGGAGTTCTTGCGCCATTTTGCGAGGTGCCGCGAAAAAGTGGTCCTCCGCCCCATGTGGCTCTCCAACAATGCTGAACTGATCACGCGCCTTTTCGTCATCGCGATGAATACGCCCATTGAGGTTGACATTTACGGACATGTCAATTCGACACACGTGGATGGTTCCAAGGTGGTGAATGGATTGGGGGGCAGTGGCGACTTTTTCCGGCATGCCTATCTCAGCATCGTCCATACCCCGTCGGTCCGCCGCCTGCGGGATGGCCGGACGGTCAGCTGCGTGATGCCGTATGTCCGGCATATCGATCATACAGAGCACGACATCAACTGTGTCGTGACAGAGCACGGGTACGCATTGAATACGGAAATACGATCCGCCCGACGCCGCGCCGAGGATATTATCTCCAAATGCGCGCATCCTCATTTCCGGCCCGTCCTGCATGACTATCTGCGGTTTGCGGGAAGCGGAGACGAACCTCGCGCCACAAACATGGATATGCTTCAGGGTTGGTGGAAGGAGTACGAGGCGGCCTGCCGGAGCTTCCCGGAATAGCTTTCAGCCGTCAGCCATCAGCCGTCAGCCGTCAGCGAAAAGCTGAATGCTCGTTTATTTATTGGCGAATATTAGTCGATCGCCATTAGATAAACGGAATGCGCGATTTTCACGAACTCAGAGTTTGGGAGAAAGCACACCAATCGGTTCTTGCAGTTTACAGAATCAGTCGCGGTTTTCCACAAAGTGAGATCTACACCTTAACCAGCCAGATTCGCCGTGCAGCTATCAGCGTAACCTCAAATATTGCGGAAGGCTGTGGACGGAATACAAAAACAGAATTTGCCCGTTTCTTGCAAATCGCATTAGGATCTGCATGCGAGGTTCAATACCAGTTGCTCTTGTCTCGTGATCTTGGCTATACAAATGGATTGGAGTTTCAACAATTGGACGGCGAAATATCTGAAGTCAAACGAATGTTGACTGGATTGATCCAGAAGTTGAAGGATCACGATTGAGCTGATGGCTGACGGCTGATAGCTGACAGCTTTATCTGGCGGTGCGGAGATAGTGATTGATGGCACGGGCAGCCTGCCCGGCGCCCTCTTTTTGTGCATCCGTGCAATCCGCAGTTGCAGCGATGTATAATCCCATTTTAAGCCGACATTATGGAAAAGCACAGCATCGAATTGATTGTGCGCGCGTTGAATGATCATCAGGTCAGATATCTGATCGCCGGAGGACTGGCCGTCGTCGCTCATGGATATGTTCGTTTCACAGCTGATATCGATCTTCTGCTGGCTATGGACAGACGCAATCTCGCGGATGCCATTGATGCACTCACCAAACTGAATTATCGCCCGCGCGCCCCCGTTGCCTTCGAGCAGTTTGCCGATTCTGATCGCCGTAAAGAGTGGATGGATCAGAAGGGGATGACTGTTTTCTCACTTTTCTCACCCGATCATCCTGTGACCGAAATCGGCCTGTTTGTCGACCCACCCCTGGTTTTTGAAGAAGCATATTCCAGGGCGGTGCATCTGGAAGTCGCGCTGGGAATCAGTGCAACCTTTTGTTCAATCGACGATTTGATCGATTTGAAATCCAAAGCCGGGCCGCCCACGAGACCTCGACGACATTTCACAGCTTATAAAGATAAGAGACAGCCGCCGATGAACTCATCGAAGATCTCCGAACCCGATCCAATCAATCAGTGGGAAAGCGGTTGGCGCGAGCACGAGCAGTTGCAACTCCAGCGGCTTGCTGGATTGTCCCTGGCCGCCAAGCTCGCCTGGCTGGAGGATGCACACCGAATCGTGCTGCATTTGGAGTCTGTGCGATCTCATCCGGAGAACACTGAGGATTGAATTAGAAACCACCTCCCAATCTGAATTTGAATCCGCGGGAGTCCATGGTTAAATGAACCCCTACGAAAGAAGTTCCCCATTTGGCGATTCAATTCGGCAAAAGTGGAATGTTATTTTCCCCCAATCCGTGCTTTATAAAAAATGAAACTTTCAAGATCTGACCCCATTTCAATTGTAACCAGATACGTTACATGTTACACTTTCCACCGTGGCGATTCTCAAATTCCGACATAAGGGACTGGAACGCTTTTTCACACATGGTACGACTGCGGGAATCAAGGCCAAACACGTTGCGCGGCTTCGTCTTATCTTTGGCCGGCTCAGTGTTGCAGCCGCGCCACGAGATATGGCATTGCCAGGATTGCAGCTTCACGCCTTGAAAGGCGACTGGAAGGACAGTTGGGCTGTCAGCGTGAGCGGGAACTGGCGCGTGACCTTCAAGTTTTCCGGATCTGACGTTAAGGATGTTGATTATGAAGACTGCCACTGAGTCCACCATGAAAATGCACAATCCTCCCCATCCTGGGGAAATCCTGCGAGAGCTTTGCCTTGCCCCGTTGGGCCTAAGCGTGACTGAAGCAGCCCAAGCACTTGGCGTAAGCCGCAAAACACTATCGAGTATCCTGAATGGCCGCTCCGGAATTAGCCCAGAAATGGCAGTCCGATTATCGATTGCCTTCAACACAACATCCGAAAGTTGGTTGCAGCAGCAGCTTCAGTATGACCTTGCCCAAGCCGAATTAAAAAGGCGCTCTCTTCAGGTCAAGAAGCTGGCGGCAGCCTGATTCCTTCTCCACCTAAAGCTTTGCCGTTCAGCGGCAGGCACCGAAGGCGACCGTCCGCTGGAGCGAATAGTTAGAGCGCAGGCTCAGCAATAAACCGAAGGAGCTCGTCCCCAATATCTGTTGTGCGCTTTGCGGCGAGTCCTTGGGCACTCATCGCAGTTTCCACGCTATTCGTATTCAGCAAACCTCGGGAATACAAGTCACGCCAAATCTGGCGATACACGTTGCCATGTCCGCGGAGTGCGGGCATGTTGTGCTCGAGGACGCTATCAAGGCCGCCCATGCTCAAGCCTGGTGGAGGCTTTGGATTCTGAAAAAGCCTCAGTATCTGGATGTGCAAGACCGACATTGATTCAATCCAGTCAAAGAACATGTGCTCTAAGGCTTCGCCAGGTGATTGCCCCGATGCAATGTTAAACACCGCGTTTCGAAGCGCCTCACGCTTCTCCGCTTGATGCGTGCGTAGCGCGATTTGCGATGCGTGCATGACGGCGGAAACGAACTCTTCACGCTGGCCAATTTGCGCAATATCTACGCCGCGATTCTCAAGCTCTTGCAGCTTTTCGCCGATGGAAGCCATCCATTCTTCGCGGCGACGTTCAAGCGGTGGCTGGATAAGCATCTGAAATAGTTCAACTGCCGGCCCACCAACAACGGGGATTGCAGACAAACCGGCTTTGGCAATAGCGTGAACAGTATCGCCTTTGCTTTGGCGTGGCGGTTCAAGTTTTTCGGTAGTCATCAGCTCCAACTCCTGCGCTCTAGCGTTTGAGCTCAGCGGCGGCGCGCTCTTTGCGCCATCCGCTGAAGCGAATAGTTATGTGTCCGTTTAGCCAAAAAAGCAAAAATATTTGTCCTGGTCTACAACTTCCAAAAACTTCTCAATGCTGTTTACTTCGGGAACCGGCTCGTATCGATGCCACTTCAAATCTGCGCGCATCCAGAAAACTTTCCAAATCTTTTGCGTACGCACATAGGTGGTTTTTGCAAAATTATGCTCCAAAACTATTTCCGGCTTGTCCCATCTGGGACGGATTTCAAACAACTCCACGCTGTGACCAGAAATGCGATATCCAAGATCAAGTTTTGATCGAATAGATATTGGAGGCCTGCGTTTCTCCATGAACGCAACCATTGCCTTCTCTATTTTTCTCGTTTCAATTTCAGACAACGCCATAGGTCAACAGACACATAACCCCGCGCTTAAGCCGCGGCGCGTTCGTTCCTTCGATCTTTCGGAAGCAGACATGCGCGCCGTCGGCTGCAAGCGCGTGTTAGACGGCCGATTTCCGGAGCCTCGTGAAATGATCCTCGAAGATGCACAAGACGTCCTCGATTTCACGCGGTTCCAGTTCTCGAAACGCACGAGGGACGCTCGACACCGCCAGAGAATCGGCTCGCCAGTTGAGTCCGAGCTTGCGCGCGCCGGCGCGCGTGCCGGTGTGAAGATACACGCGCTTGGGTGCCAAAGACAGTTTCGCGCCGATTCGAAGGGCTGTGTCATAAATCGTGAGGCATCCGATGCCCGGGATTGAACTGATCGTCTCCCGTACACGCTCGTGAAGTTCATCGAAGTCCCGAGCCCGATTGAGGTTCGCGCGACCAAGCCGCCTGGCTGCGAGTTGAAGCACTTCACGAGGAATTCGACGTTGATGGTTGTAGCGCTTGCCATCCAGTCGCTCTGCCAACCCCGCCCGCCGGACAGCGTCGGCGATGGATTGTGAGGTAAAGCTGTCGAGTTCCTCCTGACTACGTTTCCGGAATCTCGCCCTGTACGCGCGAACGATGGAATCAAGGGATGAGTACCGTTCGTCGAGGCTCGGCGTTTCGCACCCGGCCCGATGTCGCCGTGTTCGTCCGGTTGTTCTTGAACTCATCTCAATATCCGTTCGGCCGTCTAACGTTTGAGCTCAGCGGCGGGCCGCGCAGCGGACCGACCGCTGGAGCGAATAGTTATACAGCCGGGTGAAGATCATCAGCCCCTAAAACGACTGCCGTATATCGTGAAGCCAATTCTTCAATCATCCAATTTAAAGATAAGAACTCACATGCTACTCGTCCAACAAAATTTCTGGATACCTGGAAGAAACCCCTATCTTCCGCGGAGAGCTTCATAAACCAATCTGAATCCTCCATGAATTCGACAGTCAGACCCTTATCTCTAAAGGAGCGCCTTATCACATCCGCGTCAAAAGCCACAACTACAAGAAGTGATCCCTCGAGGAAACGTAGAAATGCTTCAGCGTCGCGAATGGTCAGCGAAAATGGCACAAAATCGATCAGCGTGTATTTCTCAGCATTAACGAACAAACAAATCGGCTCCTTTAGTTCTTTAATATGTTGAATAGGGATTTCCGAATCTTCTCCGTTGTCAACAACGTACAAAACTCCTTTTTCAGGAGAGCCGTAAACACTTCCCTCATTTACAGCTTGGGAGATCAGGCTATTGAATTCATCGACATGCTCTACTAAGTCAATTGTTGTCTCACGTCTGATTAATATGTGATTTTTTATTATGGTGCCCTCTGCGCGGTCGGTGTTCAGATATTCCCTAACATTTCGAAGCCGCTTCTTCTGTCGCTGTGCTCGCCCACCGCCCCGAGAACTCTTTAGTTCGATGATTGCGGGGAAAGAATCTTCCCTAAAAGCGTAAATATCGCCGTGTCTGAGGCAATTAGTTAAATCAGCAAGGAGAACGGGTCCAAACCGTATGCCTCGTCGGAGGACTTTTAGTTCTTGAACAAATCCAGACTTTCCAGAAATAAATCCAGGTCGATTATTTCGCGCAAGCGGCTTAATATCCCATCGATTTATATATAAGAATGCTAACCCATCACCTATGGTTTTTAAGGCGTGAAGTAAGCGTTGGTAACGAAGCGCTAAATCTAAATCTTTAGCTCTTTTAGCATCGCGAATTCGAGCTTCAACATGCTTCATCTTTCTGATTAGCGTCTCCTGTATTTCCAGAAGCAGATCTGTCCGGGAGAAAGGAGCTTCTCTCAACTCATGAAGCTGTGCATGTAATCGTTTAAGGGTTCTGGCGTAGTGTCGGTACATTCATTCTAGCCTGTATAACGCTTGACCTCAGCGGCGGCGCGCAGCGCCGTCCGCTGGAGCGAATAGTTAGACTTCACGCCTCCAGGAACGTAGCATCACGCAGGTCTGCAGGTATTGCCCTGGCGAGTTCGCCCTCAACATCGATCCCATATTTAACCGCAAGATAAGCAATCTGAACTCCTATCATGGCCCGAAGCTTTCCGAGTTCTGTCATATACGAGAAAGGACCGACGCGCCCTCGATGTCGGGCGTTGTCCAAGTACTCGCGACAAACTGCACGCATTGATTTCAAACATGGAGCAGCCTCTGATTTTTCAAGAAGACGCTTTAGAGCGGCTGTGAGTTCGGAGCGAATTGCTATTACTGACTCTGCCACCTCATGGTCGAGTTCGTGGGCGTAATCGTTATAGAGAGCCCGTCTGTCCTCCAAGAAGATGAAGGTCTCGCGAACGATCTCTCGCTCAGACTCTGGTGGATTTCAGGAGAGGCCGAACACCGGGAGCGAAACCCCCGTAATCCTTGTTGCAATCTCTTTAAAACCGATGGTTGATTTGTGCATTCCATAATCCTCCCAAAGTCTAACTATAATTGGACAGGTCTGTATAAATGTGTGGGCACTGCAAGGCCGGACAGCCTAAGTCTCACTTCGTCAGCCGTTCGCCTCTGTTTCGTCCTATTGAAACAATCTGACTTATCATCCTTGCGGATTTCCTGCGTTCGTCGAATCAGACTGCTGTTTCCTGTCGGCCCAATACTGCCACGGTACTGTGACATCAGATGGTCCGCTGGACTCTGCACAGCGGCTGGGCCCCAATTCAGTAGGTGAGTATATATCATGGTCGGGCTCTTCTATGAAGCAACCTTCAAATTCATCAACAACCAGTTGGTGAAAATTAAATTGTATGACTTATAGGCATTTCTATCCTGGAGGGCAAGAGGAAAGCGCGGAAATTAAGCAAGGAAATAGGGAAGCTCAGGGAACAACAAAGCGGATCCGCTTCGAAGATTTTCTTAATCAAACGAGCCCACGTGCTGCGGGCTTCTCTGGAGCAATCCGAATTGTCCGGCACGGGGTGTTTCGCTGCCGGCAAGCCGGCGCTTTCCCCATCCGTGGGAGTCACGGGAATCCGAGCGCGGTTGGAGTAGGAAAAGAGAAAAACGCCACGGATTCCACGGATTATCACAGATTTTAAATCCGTGTTAATTCGTGGAATCCGTGGCGTTTTTGTTTTTATCGGCTGGTGCGGAGATAGTGATTGATGGCACGGGCTGCCTGACGTCCTTCCGCGATTGC
>Ga0187869_10004009_pt1 | contig 10466 bp, 11 predicted proteins | sample June2016WEW_13_1_2_FD_132972 | JGI IMG/M metagenome (GOLD analysis project Ga0187869, IMG submission 132972) | Peatland microbial communities from SPRUCE experiment site at the Marcell Experimental Forest, Minnesota, USA - June2016WEW_13_100 | ecosystem: Environmental > Terrestrial > Soil >...
AAATCCGTCGCGTTCGATGACCTCCCCGGACTCAATGGCGACGGGATGTTGGAACATTGGTCCCGCGTACGCGAAAGTGTGAAACTCGCCCCGCTCGCCACACGGATCGACCGTCGCGGGCAGTTCGTCGAGAAGGGCGGCATCGAATTCCCTGCCAGCGAAGCTCGGTGCAAGTTGCTTCGGATCCACGCAAGTCAGCCTTGCGCGCAGACCGGCCGAGACCATTTCGCGCGCCAGTGCGTGGGTCGGAATCCCCCAGATCGGGAACACGGGCTGAATACCGGAGCCAGCCATTCTCTCTTCGCGGTAGCGCCGAATGTCCTCAAGAAACAGATCGCCAAATGCAGCGACGGTAATGCCGGAGATGCGCGCTTGCTCAAGCGCCGCACTCATTGCGGCCTCGTACTCGGCGTTGCTGCAAGGGGACGGGATCGGGACGGGCCAGAGCGGAACACCGGCGGCCTCTGCTTGTGCGCGGAGCAGGGCACTGCGCACCGCGTGCATGGCTACCCGATCGTGTACTTGGTTGATGGTGGTGAGCAACGCGACAACATCGACGTCGCCCTTCTGCCGAAGGACATGCAGCGTCCAAGCGCTGTCCTTGCCGCTGCTCCAGGAGAGGATCGCCTTCGGCCGCATGCTCATCCGGACGGAGGGTAGCATCTAAGCCCGCCACCATTACGTCTGGCTGGTCACCATCCCTCGAAGCTCACTCGAGAAGGGAGCGGCCGAACGCTCACTGCGACGTCCGGCATCTCACGCTGACGCAGCTGGGTCACAGCACGACGACAAGCCAGTCGGCCCGTGAGGTCGCAACCCGCCCGGCGGCCCGAGCAGGAGGGATGTTGCGCAGTTTGAGCCGCCTCGGCAGGAGCCTCTGCGACCCAGCTCGGCACCACGAGGATGCCGTCGGTTCGCTCCAGGTGTGACAAGAGTCACACCTCGGCCGCGCACAAGTCGCAGACAGGGGCGGCACCGGGCGGCACCCTTGGGCCATCAAGAACGACCCGGCGACAAGTCCGATGAAGCGGACCAGGGTCACAGGACGAAAGAAAGGAGCCGCACGATGTACGGCCAGAACGCAGCACGGTATCAGGATTGGGTGGCCGAGGAGTGGGCGGGCGAGGATCCCGCGCGGGATCGGGACGCCATGCCCCACTGGACCAAGGACCAGTGGGTCGGGGACCAGGGCCACGGCCTGCCCCGGCATCTGAGCGCGGCTGAGATGCCCGAGGGCGAGCGCGGCCTGAGCGGCTTCCGCCACAACCCCTCTGGGTCCCACTGGGCGCCCTCGTACTGACCGAGGTCGCGCACCTGCCGCGTAGCCCCGACGTCACATCGACGCCGAGAGTATCCGAGACCGGGATCGCAGGTCCCGGTCTCCGCGCATGAGAAGGGGCAATCCTTATGGTGCTCTGCGAGGTCCCCCTCGGCGGCCCATACAGCAGCCCATGCACAGGGAGCCACGGAGCGGGCGCCACGGTGGCGTTGGCGTCAGCCGCGCCCGGTTCGAGAGGTCTCGTCGCTGAGGCCGACCGGGTCGCGCACCACGATGCCCGACCGGGTCGGGCTAACGAGTCCGGCCCCCTGCAGCTCGTGGAGGGCCCGCGACACGACTTCACGGCCCGAGGCGATCGCGTCGGCCAGCTCCTGCTGGCTCACCCGCGCGACGAGCGTGCCCTCATCTGTATGGACGGCCAGGTCGAGCAGCTGGCGCGCCACCCGCTGGCGCACCGAAAGGAAGGCCTGGTCGGCGATCTCATCGAAGGCCCGGAACAGCTGGCGAGCGAGTTCCTCGGCGCAGGCGCGGGCGACAGCCGGATCGGTTTCAAGCAACGAGCGCAGCACGTCGATGCGGAGGGCCACCACAGAGGCGCTCGTGAGGGCCTGAATCGTGATCGGCGCCGGGCCGCCGAGAACGAGGGCGAGACCCACCACCTCGCCACTGCGGGTGTAGCGGATCGTGACCTGCCGACCGTCGGGCGAACTCAGGTAGGTGCGCAGCAGCCCGTGCAGCACGACGATCACGCGGCCACGCTCCTCGTCGCGGTAGACGGTGCCGCCTGCTGGGACGTCGATGCGAACCGCGTCCGCGAGAAGGCGTGCGGCGGCGGTCCCGGGCAGGGTGGCGAGGAATCCCGCCGGGATGGCTTCCTGCGCTGGCACGTCAGGCTTTCTCGGGTCGCGCTCCACGGCTCTCTTCACTGCTCGAGGTTCTCACAACGCTATCGCACCGGAGACCGTATGGGAACGCCTGGTGCAAACCGTAAGCCTGATGGGAGGTCTGACAATGACCCGCGTCGAATACCGAATTGAGAGCATTCCGCTCAACCGGGACGAGCCGCGCTTACTCGGACTCGTCGAGCGACTGGCCGAGCTGGGGCGTCAGGGCTGGCACGTGGCGAGTGTTGATCTGACGCCCCATCCGGCCTTCGAGGAGGGGCCGGTGACGGTCTTGCTGGAGCGTGAACTCGATGGACGAGGCTCGGTCTGATCGATGATCCCCGCCACTGTCGTGAAGGCAGCATCTTCTGGCTGGACGGCAGACCGCGATCGCGTGATAGCAGGAAGACTTTGCCCGGGGATCCCAACCGGCTCGCGACGGCCACACGAGCTTTGCGCAAGGAGAACCAGATGAGCACGAGCACATCTATGCGGGCGACGGTCTTCCATAGCGCGGGAGACATCCGCGTTGAAGAAGTCCCTCGGCCCCACGCTAGAGCCGGCGAAGCTGTGATCCGGGTTACGACGACTACGATATGCGGCACGGACGTCCACATCGTCAAGGGCGAGTACCCGGTCCGCCCGGGGTTGGTCATCGGTCACGAACCGGTCGGCATCATCGAGGAGCTCGGCCCCGGCGTCACCGGATACGAGACCGGCCAACGTGTCCTCGTCGGCGCGATCACACCGTGCGGCCAGTGCCGCGCCTGCCTGTCCGGCCACCTATCGCAGTGCGGGCACGGCGAGGGTTATGAGGCGCTCGGCGGCTGGCGCTTTGGCAACACGATCGACGGCGCCCAGGCCGAGTATCTCCTCGTGCCCTCGGCGCAGGCGAACCTTGCGCCCATCCCCGACGGCGTCTCTGACGAGCAGGTCGTGCTCCTCGCCGACATCGCATCGACCGGCTTTGGTGGTGCCGAGTCGGGCGGCGTGCGGATCGGCGATGCGGTCGTGGTGTTCGCCCTCGGACCGATCGGCCTGTGCGCAGTAGCTGGCGCACGACTCATGGGCGCGGCTCTCATCATCGGGATCGACAGCGACCCTGTCCGTCTCGCGATGGCCAAGCGGATGGGGGCCGATATCGTCCTCGACTTCTCGCAGGTGGACGTCGTCGCCGAGGTAAAGCGGCTTACGGGAGGCGGCGCGGACGTGACGATCGAGGCCCTTGGAACCCAGGGTACGTTCGAGAACGCCCTGCGCTGCCTGCGGCCCGGTGGCACGCTCTCGAGCCTCGGCGTCTACTCCGGCAAGCTCGAGATGCCGTATGACGCCTTCGCCGCTGGTCTAGGCGACCACCGCATCGTGACCACGCTGTGTCCGGGCGGCAAGGAGCGCATGCGGAGACTCATCGCTACCGTCGAGTCGGGCCGCTTCGACCCTCTCCCGCTCATCACCCACCGGTTCGCCCTCGCCGACATCGTCGAGGCCTACGATCTGTTCAGCAACCGGCGCGACGGTGTGCTCAAAGTGGCGGTGCGCCCATAGACGATGGGCCTTGACGTTTCGGCGCCGATGAGGCTTGGCCCCACATCTTGTGGCCTGCTGACGCGGCGGGCGAACGGTAACCCGTACCTGGTGGAGACATGAAAGCGCCCTATACATTCTTCGCAGACCTGGCTGCCGAAGCGCCCGTCCCGGCCCGAGGCATCCTGAGCCAGACGCTCTCCAACGAGGGCGACATCGAGTTCCTTCTCTTCGCCTTCGCCGCGGGCGAGCAGCTTTCGGAGCACACCTCGGCTCGACCGGCGATCATCCACATCCTCGAAGGCGAGGGCGAGCTGACCGTCGGCGGCGACGCCTATCCCGCCCGGCCGGGGACCTGGTTGCGCATGGCGCCCGAGATAAAGCACAGCCTGTTGGCTCGGACTCCCATGCAGATGGCGCTCTACCTGCTCCCGCGATAGCGGCGAGTCGCCGCCCAACCACCTTGGGACACAAGCGCTACGCTAGCCGACCATATCGAGTGTCGGGGCGCTAGGAGGTCAACCGTTCCATGGACATCGACGTAGCGCTCGTGCCGCAGGCCGCCCGGCCCGCCGATCCCGCAGTCTTCATCGTCGTCGATGAGATCCGGGCGAGCACGACGATCACGACGCTGCTCGATCTCGGCTCCGCGGACATCTACATCGAGGGCGCCCTGGAGGCGGCGCGGCGACGTGGCCGCGAGACGGGGAGCGTCCTCGTGGGGGAGAGACACCTGCGACGTCCGGCCGGGTTCGACTTCACCAACTCTCCGATGGCGCTGGCGCGGGCCAGCATGCAGGGCAGAAGCGTGGTCCTCTCCACGGCCAACGGCACGGCGATGCTAAGGATGCTCCGCCACTCGCAGCACGTCCTCGTCGGCTGTCTGCGGAATGCCCGGGCATGCGGTGAGGCGGCCGTGCGGCTCGCGGAGGCGAAGGGCGTAGGGATCCGCGTGGTCTGCGCTGGCCGGCTGCGCCGCTTCGTGCAGGAGGACGCCGTAGCCGCCGGGGTCATCGTGTCGCGCATCGTCGAGGCGGCGGCGGCACGCGGTATCGAGACGAACCTCACCGATGCAGCGATGGTTGCGGTCCGTCTGCGCGACGCCTACCCGGATATGCTGACGGCCCTGCTCGACTCGGACGGCGGGCGGGTTCTGCGAGAGATTGGTCAGGAGGAGGACATCCCGTTCTGCGCCGAGGTGGACGTGAGCACCACGGTGCCGATCCTGCGGGACGGCAGCCCGATGCGGATCGAGCGGCTGCAGGCTTGATCTCACGCCCGACTCCCGATCTCCTTTAGGACCTACGCCCGCCGACCTGCTGCCTGGCTGGACCTCTATCGCCAACTCATGGTCGCGGTCAGACCCGCCCGGGGATCGGGTTGACGTGAGAGTAATCCGGCGGCCCGCCGATTAGGAGAGAAGCGATGTGCCTCAACTGCGGCTGCATGGCCGCCCACGACGACATGGGCAAGCCCGGGGTCAACATCACCTCCGCCGAGGGCGCCATCTGGGCTCTGCCCGACGACCAGATCCGTGTGGCAGATCAGACCGACTGGCACCGCGTCTACGCCGGCATCGACTGGGGCTACCAGCATGCGTTTGCCTGTGAGGTGGTCGGCGCGTCTGGGACCGGCCGCCTGGCTGTGATAGCCGAGCTCTACGAGCATCGCCGCACCCTGGACGATCTCGTTCCCGCTCTCCTCGAGCTGCAGGCGCGTCTGCGGATCGACGCCTTCTACGCCGATCCCTCCGAACCCGCCTACATCGAGGCGTGCCGCGCTCGTGGTCTTTCCGTCCGCAAGGCCGAGAACGCGGTCCTGCCCGGCATCACCGCGGTGTCGGCGGCTATCGCGGCAGGGATGACCGTCGATCCCTCCTGCACCGGGCTCATCGCCGAGTTGCCGGGCTATGCCTGGAAGGCAGAGCGTGGGTCAGGCGAGTTGGCCGACGCACCGACCAAAGCCCACGACGATGCCTGCGACGCCCTGCGCTACGCGGTCATGGCCCATTGCGCCCCGGAGCCCGCCATCATCACCTTGTACAAGCAACTCGCCGCCGAGGCCGAGGCGGCGCGGACGGAGCAGGCTAGTGCGGTATCGCCGGCCCTGCGTGAGTCGTGTGGTGTGCGCTTCCGGACGCTGACCCCTTCGATCGCTTGCTGTGGCCTGCCAGTCGGTCACGCGGGGCCGCACGATGAGGAGGCGATCACATGACCGTTGGCCGCGTCGAAGGCCCGGACGAACCGTCACGATGACACCATCGTAGAATCCGAGGCCTGACTACTGGGGCCCCTCCGGGATTCCTAGCGCTAGGGCTAGAAGACGTGCCAGGCTTCTTGACCGAGGAGGTCCGCCGTGAATTGGGGGCTGGGGAACTTGAACAACAATCCCACCCCCTGCACGAGGGGCGATATGTTGGGGCGGCATTGTCCGCCCGCACAAACGGGAACCCCGATGGTGCCCTTCACAGTGGTGTTGGTCCAGCCGCCCGGAGTTGGAGTGTGTTTGAGGAGCCCGGAGTAGGAGAGGCTTTGCTGCCCGCTCGGTCCGGAGGCCCCACAGACGCAACAGCGGTTGGGCCAAGGCCCGATCACTAGGTGCATCTGCGGCACCTCGCTCCAGTGGGCGTAGACATATGGCGTCATGTCGGCCGCCTTGGCCGCCTCCAGGATCGGCAAGGCAGCCTGGTTCCTTTGGGCGCGGACGAGCGCGTCGCGGATCACGTCGCCGCGGCCCGCATGGTCAGAGCTTGCCTTGTTGTAGTAGGAGTAGGCCAGGGCCTTTCTGGCTTGCTTATTGCCGTGGAATGGCGAGTCCGGCCCGTTGATGGCAGCGATATCGGACAGGACGGAGGCCCGGAGCTGCGCGTCGAGCCCGCTTCCGCCGCCCAGCAGGGCCACCAAGCGGTCATCCCTCTTGGTCCATCCGGCCAGGGCCCGGATGGCGTAGTAGCGGACGGCGGGGAGCGGGTCAGTCAAACAGGTGAAGGCCACGGCCATCATCTCGGATTGGTCGGTCTTCCCCAGGACCTGGCTCAGCCTCTTGGCGGCATCGACACGGATCTCCGGATCTTGCGCCGCGAGGCCCGCCACCACCTCAGCCAACGGCCAGCCGAGGAGGAAATGGTGGATCACCGTCAGCTGGGACGGCTTCCTACCTGTGGCCTGTTTCGGTTCCATTTCTCCCCTTCCGACCGCTCGCCGTGCCTTTCAGGCGCCTCGCCTCGGTCGCTACTCACTACCGATCTGCGCCGCAAAACACCCAAAGCAACCGCGCCAGAGACGGCTGCGAAGGGCGCGGTCAGCCGTATCGAGTGTGCGCCAGGGCACGGTGGCCGTCTAGTACTTCTGCCGTACGAGCGGGCTCCTACTCGAGCCGCCGGGCGATCGGGTTTGGCGCAAGACGCTGTCGCCGGACAGGGAAGTCCGGGCACTGCCTGAAGGTCGAGTCTTGGCCACCCTTGAATCCGTAGAACGACGATCGCCCTGCTCCTGGGCTCTCTCGTTCTTTGTGCACTCGCACTGCCGAACGCAGTGATCGAGCTGGCCATCGATGTCGTCCTGCTCGCGCTTCTCGCTGTCTCGTCGGATAGGCTGATCGTTCGACTGGACAGCCGGGCCCACGTCTAAGGCACTCGCAAGTCCGCTGCAACCGACGATGAGATCCTCGGCACGATGACCTGATCGTGTGCGGTCCGACGAGGGACCAGAGGAGCGTCAGCTCGGGCCAAACGCGCCGTCAGATAGCCAGGCGAACGGGACGAATGCCACCACGGTCGGCGGTGGACCGGTGAAGTAGTAGCGAACGTCCGGGGTGCCTGCCGTCCATGAATGCTGGGGGCGTAGGCGGTCCAGGGATCGCCACCAGCGAGCCAGTTTTGGGCTGCGTGCAGGTAGGTGCGGGCATCGAACCCGAGCATGTCCAGGTGGTAGAGGAAGCTCTCGAAGTAGAAGCGGATGGTCTGCCAGCTCCTGGACCTGCACGGATGCTACTCGTCCAACATCGGTGCAGGTCCAGGAGCGGCCAGCGCCCTCGACTCCTAAGGCTGAGTGATCAGGACGTCCTTGGCCGTCAGAGTGCGGCTGCCCGATGCGCTCGGGTTGGGGGATTCGCTCGCCAATGCCGTCGTGTCGATCTGGACGGTCACGCTTGTGCCAACCTTGACATCGCCCGAGCTCGCGGAGGTCTCACCGTGATAGGTGGTACTCCCGGAGAGGTCGACCTTCACCAAGGTTCCGTCGGCCTCCTGGATCGTCATCGTGGAGCCGCTGATCGATTGGACCGTCCCGCTGACGCCGCCGGTCACGCCACCGGCAATGCCGGCACCGTTACCCGGCGCCCCCCCGAACTGGCTGCTGTTGAAGGTCTGACCAGGAGCCAAGGACGGGATGCCGCCCTGGCCGAGGCCACCAAAGCCACCAGGACCGCCACTCGGGTTCGCAGCGCCCGTGGTGCCCGGCGCCGTCACGTGGCCAAGAGCGAAGCCGATGCCGCCGACCGCTATGAGAGCGGCGACGAAGAGCAGGATTACGGTCTTGCGGTCCTGCTTTGGCGGCCGGCCGGATGGCTTCGACGGTGACGAGACCTCGGTAGCACCCGTATCGGGCTCGGTCATTGGTTCTCCTCCATCGTTCCTTGTGACGCCTACTCGTACCGAAGAGCGACGACGGGGTCGAGGCGGGCGGCCTGGCTGGCGGGCCAGACACCGAAGACGATCCCGACGATGAGACTGAAGCCGACCGCGACCACGACGGTCACCGGGTTGAAGACGAAGCCCCAGCCGGCGTACGTGCCGATGCCGAACGAGGCCACGACCCCAACACCGATGCCGATGATGCCGCCGGCCAGCGATAGGGCCAGGGCCTCCACGAGGAACTGCGACAGGATGTCGCGACCCCGGGCGCCGATGGCCTTGCGAATACCGATCTCACGCGTCCTCTCGCGAACCGAGACGAGCATGATGTTCATGATCCCGATCCCGCCGACGAGCAGCGAGATCGAGGCGATCCCGGCCAGCAGCAGAGTCAGCACGTCGCTGACCGAGCTGACGGTGCCGAGCAGCTGGGCCTGAGTCGCGATGGTAAAGTCGGCAGTACCGGTGCTGGTGATGCCGTGGCGCTGGTCGAGAGTGGTCGTGATCTCGGCCGAGACGGTGTTGATGGCGTCCTGGCTCGTGGCGCTGAGGCCGATCGCCGAGACGCTGTCGCTGCCGATGAAGAGCTCGTGCGCCGTCGAGATCGGGATCACGACCTGATCGTCTGCGGTCGTCGTGCCGCCCTTCGATTGCAGGATTCCGACGAGCTGGAACGGCAGCCCACCGATGTAGATAGTCGAGCCGATGGAGCTGCTCGTCAGGTCCAGGTTGGTGGCCGTCGTCGCGCCGATCACGGCAACCCGAAGGTTGTGATCGACCGAGGCCTGGTTGAGGAACGTGCCGACCCATACCTGGTAGGCGAAGACCGACAGGTAGCCAGGCGTCGTGCCGATCACCGAGGCCGTCTCATTCTCGGACCCGGCTATGACGAGCTTGCTCGTCGTGATCTCTGGGGCTACCGTCTGGACATCGCTCAGCGTGGAGAGCGCGCTCGCATCGTCGAGGGTGAGAGTGGTGGCCGAACCGATGGCCCCGCGCGTCGCCCCGGTTCGAGTGAAGCCAGGGCTGACCGTGATGAGATTGGTACCGAGTGACTGGAGCTGATCGCTGATGCCCTTGGTCGCTCCCTGGGCGACGCTCACCAGGGCTACCACCGAGGCCACGCCGATGATGATGCCGAGCATTGTCAGGGCGGTCCGCATCTTGCCGGTCCGGAGGCGGGAGAGAGCCAGACCTATCAGGTCGCCGAGCATCACGCGAGCACCGCCTCTTGGAGCAGCCCATCGCGGAGATGAACGGCCCGATCCGCAGCCGCGGCCACGTCGATGTCGTGAGTGATGAGGACGATGGTGCGGCCGAGGGCATGGAGGTCTGTGAACAGATCTAGGACCTCGCCCCCTGAGTGGCTATCGAGGTTGCCCGTCGGTTCGTCGGCCAGTATCAGTGCCGGTTCGGTGACGAGAGCACGGGCGATGCCCACGCGCTGCTGCTGCCCGCCGGAGAGTTCCGAGGGGATGTGGTGCAGCCGATCGGCGAGCCCGAGCCGTTCGAGCGTCGCCTGGGACCGGCGCAACCGCTCCTTGCGGCCGACGCCCTGGTACATCAGCGGCGTGGCCACGTTGTCGAGGGCGCTGGTGCGTGGCAACAGGTTGTAGCTCTGGAAGACGAAGCCGATCGAGCGGCTCCGGACGAGGGCCAGGCCGTCGTCGTCGAGCTCGTCGACCGGCTGACCGTCGAGGACGTAACGGCCCGATGTCGGCCGATCGAGACAGCCCAGGATGTTCATCATCGTTGACTTGCCCGAGCCGGACGGTCCGATGATCGCGAGGAACTCGCCGTTGGCAACTTCGAGGTTGACGCCCCCGAGCGCTGGGACCTGGACCTTGCCCGTGTCGTACACGCGGCTGACGTCTTCGAGCACGATGATCGGCTCGCCTACAGCGGCGCTCACGGCCCGAAACCGCCGCCAGGACCTGTCACGCCACCACCGGGTAAGGAGTTGATGCCACCCGCACCGCCGGCAGTGGTGGTGGTCGTGGTGTTCTTGTTGGAGACCGTGCCAGTAACGACCGTGTCGCCGGCGCTAAGGCCGCTCGTGATCTGGGCCATGGAAGTGGTTACGAGACCGACCTGGACGGTCCGGCTGGTCGTGCTGCCATCGCTATTTATGACCAGGACGCTGTAC